>TARA_R110002110_G_scaffold409837_4_pt1 | contig 26330 bp, 28 predicted proteins | sample TARA_R110002110 | Tara Oceans TARA_R110002110 (sample SAMEA4397330) | marine metagenome | biome: Polar Biome; feature: [SRF] surface water layer (ENVO:00010504); material: water (ENVO:00002006), including particulate matter (ENVO:01000060) such as... | depth 5 m
CGGAGTTCCAATTGATGATTTTGCCAAACAGTATTTATTTAAACCGCTAGGAATTAATAATTTAAATTGGGGACATACATCAAGAAAAAAAGTCATTCCATCCGGGAAAAGATTATATATGACTTCACGTGATTTAGCTAAAATCGGATTATTAATTCTAAACAACGGAATGTGGAATAACGAACAAGTCGTCTCCGAAAAATGGGTCAGAGAATCCACTACGGCAAAAACAAAAATCACCGGAATGGAATACGCTTATTTCTGGTGGAATATTCCTTTTAGCATTAATGGAGAAGTAATCAACTCCATAACCGCTACAGGAAATGGTGGTCAATACATCATGGTTTTCCCTGAATTTGAAATGGTTGCTGTGTTTACGGGGGGAGCTTATAATTCACAGGAAGACAAATTACCATTTGCGATAGTGAATAGAGTTTTTCTTCCAACATTTGTAGATCGATAAAATTAATCTCCTCAAAAATATCTACAGTCTTTACTTGAATCTGAAGGATCCTCTGTTCAAGAATTTATTAATTCAACACGGCTTGTTGGCTCAAGCCCTTTCAAACACCAAAAACGTCAATTCATCGGTTTCCCGACGATCGGTTTCAATCCAGGTTTTACCTATATCATCTCGGTATTCAGGAAAGTAAGTATCTCCATCGTGTTCTGCATTAACCTGCGTGACAATCATTTTATCGGCTTCGGGTAACGCATCACGGTATAACACTCCACCACCGATGATAAATACTTCTTCTTCATCTACCGCACCCAATGCTTCATCTAAGGAAGTGTAGGTATCTACGTTATTGTAGGTTTTTGTTCGGGATAGAACAATGTTTTTCCTTCCGGGAAGTGGAATCTCATTTAATTCTTCAAACACACCACGACCCATAATAATAGTTCCACCCGTGGTTGTGGCTTTGAAATGCTTGAGATCTTCGGGATAACGCCACGGCAATCCTCCTTCTTTTCCGATTACCAGATTCGGATCGTGGGCAACAACGATGGTTAAAGTCATACCGCAACCTCAAATTTAATTACAGGATCAGGATCGTAATTATGTAGCTTGAAATCATCAAAGGTGAGTTCATCCACCGGCTCCTTTGCAATTTCTAACGTTGGAAGCGCTCGAGGTTCTCTTTTAAGCTGTTCTTTCAATCCATCCACATGATTCACGTAGATATGAGCATCCACAATAGTATGAGCAAAGGTACCGGGTTCTAAGCCTACTTCTTGTGCAATAGCCATGGTCAAAGCAGAATAACACGCAAGGTTAAATGGAATACCCAAAGCAATATCACCTGAACGCTGTGTTAAATGGCAGTTCAGCTTCCCGTTGCTCACATTAAAAATATACATAATGTGGCACGGCGGTAAAGCCATTTCTCCCAATAATCCCGGATGCCAAGTACTTACTACAATTCTTCTGCTATTTGGATTCGTTTTCAGCATATCAATAGCTCGTTGCACCTGATCGAATTCTTTACGAATCCATGTTTCGCTTTCAACAGCTCCTCCAATTCCATCCAAATCTACCTTTTCTTTTTCCAGATACGGGAATCTCCTCCAAAGCACCGGATAAATCGGACCAACATGTCCGTCTTCGTCTGCCCAGGCATCCCAAATATGGCAGTCGTTTTCATCTCTAAGCCAGCGAATGTGATCTTCTCCACGTAAATACCAGAGTAATTCCAAAATTACGGATCGGAAATATACTTTCTTAGTAGTTAGTAAAGGAAATCCTTCCGACAGATCTACTTTATAGAATTCCGCAAAATTCGAGATGGTATCGGTTCCGGTTCTGTTCTCTTTTCTAACACCGTTTTCGAGTACGTTTTTAACGAGATCAAGATATGCTTTCATTGAATGACTTAACGCTTAGAGTAAAATTCCACTGAGTAAAAATACTGCAATGCTAAAATAAATAATGATTCCACTTACATCCACTAAAGTTGCAACAAATGGAGCTGAAGAAACAGCGGGATCAAGTCCTGCTTTGGAAAGCAAAAATGGAAGCATTGCTCCTATCACATTTCCAAATACTACAATTAATAATAAACTGGATGCAACTACAGAAGCTTTCAAAACTAATTCCTGATTCATAGGATCTCCACCAATTAATCCCCATATGATCAATGTTACAAAACCTAATACTCCAAGAATAGAGCCGAGCATTAAACCGGATAGTCCTTCTCTTTTCAACACCATTTTCCATCCATCCGATTTGATGTCGTCTGTTGCAAGTGCCCGAATAATCAATGTAGCTGCTTGCGAGCCTGAGTTTCCTCCACTTGCAATCAATAGTGGCACAAAATATGAGAGCAATACAATTTTTTGAAGCACTTCTTCATACCCACTCATGGTTAAAGCGGTTAATATCTGCCCGGCAAAGAGTATAATTAGCCAACCAATTCTTTTCTTAACAAGCTTGAATACAGAAGTTTGAGAGTAGTAATCATCCAATGCATCCATACCGGCCATTTTCTGCATATCCTCCGTTGCCTCTTCCTCCGCAACATCAATCACATCATCCACAGTCACGATTCCAACCAAAATGCCGTCTGTATCAACTACCGGAAGTGCGGCTCTGTCATACTTCGCAAACATTTTAACCGCTTCTTCCTGATCTTCGTACGCCATTAATGTTTCAAAAGATCTATCCATCAATGTTTCAATGGTCTCTTCAGGATCTGCAAGGATCAATTCGGTCAATCTTAAATCATCAATCAAATATTCGTTGTCATCTACTACATAAATTCGGTTTAACGTCTCGGCAACTTCCGCATATTTACGGATGTGCTTCATACTCCGCTCAATGCTCCAGTCTGTTTTTACCCGTACATATCGAGGCGTCATCAAACGACCAACGCTTTCCTCCGGGTAGCCAAGTAATTTCTTTACCTGCTTCTGATCTTCCAAATTCATGGAATTCATCACTCGTTGAGTGAGATTTCCAGGGAGTTCTTCCATCAAAGCAACCTGCTCATCCGGTTCTAAATTGGTCATTACATCACTTAACTGCTGTTTATTGAATAACTCCAGCAACTCTACTCCCTTACTGGATGGAAGTGCCGAAAACACATCTGCGGCTAGAGGTTTTTTGAGCAATCGAAAAATCACAATGGATACATTCCCTTCAAGTTCTACTAAAAGATCAGCAATATCGGCAGCAGGAACATCAGCTAAAACATCCTTGAGTGCAACCCAGTCCTTGGCTTGGATGAGTTCTTCAAATTCAGGTTTTATTAGCTGTAAAAGCATAATTATTTTTCTAAAATGTGATTCTTTTAGCAGAGTAAGAATCGTGTTAAATCAGCCAAAAAACAAGTCGAGTTGAAGACCATTTAAAAAGGAATTGAGAATAATCTTTGTTTTCCTGATTAGTGAAGCGTGGTATTTTTTGACTGTTTTATAGATCGGTCTGCGGGATAAAATATGCCCCCATTCGCTATCTCGTTCAATTGGAAGCACGAGCTTCCTGCATGGCATTCCGAAGGGACGTTCGGAACGAGGACAAACTTATTGAGCTCTTTGCAAAGGCTAGTGAAACAGGATACTTTTGTAGAAATTTGAAAAGTCTTGTTTACGGACGTTAGTTGATCGTTGGAGAAGAATTCGCTCCGCCCTTCTTCTTCTCCAACAATTGCCTTCAGGTCGAAAGATCTTTATCTTTAAATTATGACGATCGAACAAAAGAAAATATCGCTTATTAACTGGATAACAAACCTTGAAGACGAGGTGGTGCTTGATCAAATCGTAGGATTTCAGAAGTCTTCCTTGGATGAACTTCCTGATGCTATCGTTCAACTGTTGAAAAAGGCAGAGGCAGAACCAGAGGAAAATTTGGTAAAACATACGAGCACTAGAAATATTCTGAAAATGAGATGAAAGAAGTTCAATGGACTGAAACAGCTAGAAAAACGTTGCAAGAAACTTCAGATTTCATCCTTAAACTATGGAATGAGAATGTCAATAAAGAATTCGTTGAACAACTTGATTACCGGATAACACAGCTCCAAAATAATCCGGAGCTTGGACTAAGTTTCGAGAACACACAAATCAGAAGACTGATAATTCACAAAACTACATCTTTGTTTTATATCAATGCACCTCAATATATCAGACTGCTTGTAATTTGGGATAATCGACAAGATCCGGATAGACTCTTGGAAAAGTTAACTGATGCCAATATTAGATAAAAGCACTCCTGCTTGCGGGCATGTACTTTGGAAGGCGGGCGAACGCCGAGGATCTAGTTCTGGAGATAGACAACCGATAACCGAGACTGTTGGACAAAAATTCAATCCCACCCTTATTCTCTATCACAGTGCAAAGCCTTTTTTGAAATAAAATCAAAATTCTTCATTTTAGATTATAACAACTTAATCTAATCTAAAAAATGTCGCGTTTTTTTGGTCACATCCGAAAAACTGTATTCTCCAAAGATACTACTGGAAAATATCTGAAATATGCGCTGGGTAAAATTTTACTCGTAGTTATTGGAATTCTGATAGCTGTATCTATAAATAACTGGAATGAACAGCGAAAGCAGGAAAGAGCATTAAAATTTGAAAGAAATTGAGCTAGAAAAAAATAATAGGCTTATTACGTACAAGCAGATCTTTCGGGAGTATCCTCAGGATTGAACACTTAGTTCATTGTCTAAACAGGAACTAATCTGTTACTGGGCTAATAGCCATTTCGTAAGATCCTGTCCACAGGACTCCTTCGGAGAAACAAGTTCAGGATGACCCTGATATTTTAATCGGATCAAAACTGTCAACGAATTACCTGACATCAATAAGAAAACATCAACTATCGATTACCCAATGTTTCTAAAGCCTTTCTGGCAGCTTCTTGTTCTGCGCTTTTCTTACTTTTTCCCTCTCCTACTCCAAGCTCTTTATCATCCACAAGCACCTTGATTTGAAAAATCTTTTCATGCCCCGGGCCAAATTCAGAAACTACTCTATAATCAGGTAAGCTCATTTTCTCTGCTTGGGTTAATTCAAGAAGCACACTTTTATAATTATCTACCTGAGTAACAAGTTTCTTAAAATTTACTTCCCTTTCAAATACTTTGGAAACAAATAGAAAAGCACTTGGATAGCCTTTTGTAATATAAATAGCGGCTATAATTGATTCGAATACATCTGCTAAAATACTCTTAGATAGGTTTACAGAATCGGAGCGCTCCCCTAATTCAAGCATTTCTTCGATCCCCAAAGCTGCCGAAAATTTAGCAAGTGTTTCTCCTTTTACCAACTTGGCTCGGCCTTTGGTTAAAAAACCTTCATTAGCTTTGGGAAATTTTTCGAACAAGATCTCTGCTGTGATCAAATCCAGAACAGCATCTCCCAAAAACTCTAGCCGCTCATAGGAATCATGGGAGGCATATTGATCATTCGAAAGCGTAGAACGGTGACGAAGTGCTTTTAAAAACAAAGAAGGATCATCGATTTCAAAACCAATGATCTTTTCTAATGCTACTAATCGTTCGTTTTTGCCCTCTTCAGTAAATTGATCTTTTTTCTTAAATAAAGACCTTAACCAAGATGGCATAAACAATTACTCTTCAAATTTTTTGAATACTAAAGACGTATTGTGTCCACCAAATCCGAATGCATTGTTAACTGCATATTTCACATCTCTCGCTACAGCTGCATTCGCTGTATAATTAAGATCACATTTAGGATCCTGATCATCCAGGTTAATGGTTGGAGGTACTAAGCTGTGATAAATTGCAAGCAATGACGCTACTGATTCTATAGCTCCGGCTGCACCTAAAGTGTGACCTGTCATAGATTTAGTAGAATTCAGATTGATCTTCTTTGCGTGATCGCCAAATACTTTCTTAATAGATTTTGTTTCAGCAATATCACCAAGAGGTGTAGATGTTCCATGCATATTGATATGATCTACATCTTCAGGTTTAATACCTGCAGATTCTAACGCATTATTCATAGCTAACTGAACTCCACCACCATCCGGATCGGGAGCTGTTATATGATATGCATCCGCAGAATAACCATATCCAACAATCTCGCCATAAATTCTGGCGCCACGTTTTTTAGCCATTTCATATTCTTCCAGAAAGAATATTGCGGCACCTTCACCTAAAACAAATCCATCGCGATTTACATCGAATGGACGTGAAGCGCCTTCAGGATCATCATTTCGGATAGACATTGCTTTCATAGCATTGAAACCAGATATTCCAATTTGCGTTACCGGAGCTTCTGAGCCTCCCGTAATAGCCATGTCTGATTGTCCATAACGAATAGCATCGTATGCGGCTCCAATGTTATTAGAACCGGTAGCGCATGCAGAAACAACACTATAATTCGGACCTCTGAACCCATATCGAATAGATATTTGTCCGGGAACAATATCCGGAATCAACATTGGTATAAAGAAAGGAGAAACTCCTCTGGCTCCTCGCTTGTGGAATTCTATAGACTGATCGTAGAAGGTTTTCATGCCGCCAACTCCGGTACCCACGATAACGGCTACACGGTCTTTATCTATGGCATCAAGATCTACCTTGCTGTCTTTTATAGCTTCTTCTGAAGCTACCAATGCATATTGAGCTACATTATCCAATTTACGACCTTCTTTTCTATCGAAATAGTCAGAAACATCATACTCAGGAATAGTTGCAGCAAATTTTGTAGGAAAATCTGTGGTATCGAAATGTTCGATTGTACGAACACCACTTTTACCTGAGATCAACCCATTCCAGAAATCGGGAGCACTCTTACCAAGTGGGGTAAGAGCGCCAATTCCTGTTACAACGACTCTACGTGTTGTCATAAATTAAATAAGGTTTTTAAGAAAGTTTACCTGATAGGTAGCTTACTGCATCTCCAACGGTAGCAATGTTTTCTGCATCTTCATCAGGGATACTAAGATCGAATTCTTTTTCGAATTCCATAATCAACTCAACTGTATCCAGAGAGTCAGCTCCAAGGTCGTTAGTGAAATTAGCGTCTGATACAACTTCTGATTCATCAACACCAAGTTTATCGATGATAATGTCTTTTACTTTTGATTCTACATCTTGTGACATATTGTGTCCTATAAGGTTATTTAGTAGTTAGGTTTTACTATAGTAAATTAAACATAAAAATTCATTCAAGCACTAGCAATAAGCTACATTGCCATTCCGCCATCAACTCTGATAGTTTCGCCTGTAATATACGTACTCATATCTGATGCTAAAAATACAACTGCATCAGCAACTTCGGAGGCTTCTCCTGCTCTTCCCAATGGAGTCTCTGCCTTTATTGCTTCTAATACTTTTTCGTCCAAATTGCCGGTCATATCTGTTAAAATGTATCCTGGAGCTATTACGTTCGCTCTAATATTTCTGGATGATAATTCTTTAGCGTATGACTTTGTAAAGCCAATAATACCCGCTTTTGAAGCCGCATAGTTGGTTTGACCGCCATTTCCTGAGATTCCTACAACAGAACTAATATTGATAATTGAACCTCCTCGGTTCTTCATCATTGGGCGAGCAACAGCTTTTGAATAATTGAATACACTTTTCAAATTTGTTGTAATCACATCATCCCATTGTTCTTCGCTCATTCGAAGAATTAAATTATCTTTAGTGATCCCTGCGTTGTTCACTAATACATCAATTTTACCAAACTCATCCGTGATGGCCTTAATTACTTCTTCTGCCTGAGCGTAATCAACCGCGTCTGCCTGGAAAGCTTTCGACTTTCTTCCCAATGCTTCAATTTCTTTAACAACTTCTTTTGCAGCATCAGCTGAACGAGCGTAAGTGATAGCTACATCGGCACCAAATTCAGCAAGTCTGAGAGCGATAGATCTCCCGATTCCTCTACTTCCCCCGGTTACTAAACAGCTCTTTCCTTCTAAAGATAAACCCATAAATTTTTTCTTATTGATATCCTGAAATTTCCGCTTTTCTATCCGTTCTTTTTACCAAACCTTGTAAAACTTTCCCTGGTCCAACTTCCACAAAAGATGTAGCTCCATTTGCCAGCATATTCTGTAATGTCTGAGTCCAGCGAACCGGATTCATCAACTGATTGAGTAAGTTTGATCGAATTTCCTCAACATCTGACGTTGGTTCTGCAGTAAAGTTACTATAAATCGGACAAGATGGAACTTTGATTGAAAGATTCTCTAAAGATTCTTTTAAACCTACAAAAGCCGGTTCCATTAACGAAGAATGAAATGCTCCCGAAACCGGAAGTAACATCGCCATTCTTGCGCCGTCTTCCTTGGCAATATCAACTGCTGCTTTTACTGCTTCCGTATAACCCGAGATTACCAGCTGTCCCGGACAGTTGTAATTTGCAGGAATCACTTCTTTTCCTGTTTGCTCCTTTGCTTTCTCACAAACTGCTTCCACTTTATCATCGTCCATTCCTATAATGGCTGCCATTGTTCCGGGATTGGAAGCACCAGCGGCTTGCATTAATTCACCTCTTCTTCGAACTATCTTTAAAGCATCTTCAAAACTTACAGCTCCGCAAGCAACTAATGCAGAAAATTCTCCAAGGCTATGTCCTGCAACCATATCAGGTGTTGCATCTAAAGTTTTGTATAAAGCTACTGAATGCAAGAATATAGCCGGCTGAGTAAATTCTGTTTGCTTTAATTTATCTTCCGGGCCTTCAAACATGATCGTTTTTAGATCGATACCAAGAATTTCATTAGCCTGATCAACTATTTCTGCAAAATCAGGATTTGAATCGTAATGATCTTTACCCATTCCTACAAATTGTGATCCTTGTCCGGGAAAAAGAAAAGCTGTACTCATTATTTAATTCCCCATTTCAGGTAAATAGCACCCCAGGTAAATCCGCCGCCAAACGCAGCCAGAATAAGATTATCTCCATAGTTCAATTTATCTTGCCAATCGTACAAGCAAAGTGGAATTGTAGCTGAAGTAGTATTCCCATATTTATCGATGTTGATCATCACTTTGTCAGATGATAATCCCATTCTATTCGCTGTAGCATCAATAATTCTTAAGTTTGCCTGATGCGGTACTAACCAAGCCACATCTTCAGCATCGAGATTGTTTTTCTTCATGATTTCCAAGGAAACATCTGCCATTCCCACAGTCGCCTTTTTGAAAACTGCACGACCATCCTGAGTTATATTATGTTGTTTATTCTCTACTGTTTCTTTGGTTGCAGGATATCTACTGCCTCCTGCATGCTGATACAAACTACAATTTGTATCACCTTCTGTATAATGTATTTGATCGATCAAGCCTGTTCCGTCTGTTGATTCTTCTAATAATACTGCTCCGGCAGCATCGCCAAAAAGAATACTTGTAGTACGATCAGTATAATCCAGAATGGAGCTCATTTTATCAGCACCGATAACCAGTACTTTTTTCGCACGACCTGACTCTATGTACATAGACCCTGTACTTAATGCATAAAGGAATCCGGAACAAGCTGCAGAAAGATCAAAAGCAAATGCATTGGTAGCTCCGATCATATTCTGTACCAAACAAGCCGTTGCAGGAAACATAAAATCAGGTGTTACGGTAGCAACAATAATCAAATCCAGGTCGGCGGCATCTAAATTCGCATTTTTGAGTGCTTCTTTAGCAGCTTCAGCTCCCATAAAAGCAGTTGCTTTGTCGGGATCTTTTAAAATTCTTCGTTCAGAAATCCCGGTTCTTGATCTGATCCACTCATCGTTGGTATCCATTAACTTTTCAAGTTCAAAATTGGTCATTCTGAACTCGGGCAGATAATGGCCCACTGAAGTGATTTTAGCTTGTTTTACTTCCATAAAGGGAATATCAGTTTAAAGATGCGACAATTTTACCGTTTATATCATGCTCGATGCAAGACACTGCACTTTTAATCATGTTCTTTATTGCCAGCGGAGAGCTTCCGCCATGCCCAACAATACTTACTCCATTCACTCCTAGAAATGGAACGCCGCCAACTCGCTCATAATTGAAAGGAGCCAACGCTGTTTTTAATATCTTTTGTGTTGCAACTACCTCTTCAACGTCCAAATCGAGTTTTGAAACCGCTCGTTCTACTAATTTCATAATAGTAGCAGGAATTGATTCCCCGAATTTCAGCAAGATATTTCCGACTACGCCATCTGTCAAATAAACATCTGCTTTTCCGGATAACACATCTTTACCTTCTACATTTCCAATAAATCCGGGCAGGTCTTTGATATGATTATGAATTGCTTTTAATTCTTCAGTTCCTTTTCCTTCTTCTTCTCCAACATTCAATAAACCAACTGTTGGGGATTCTATTCCAATGATCTGTTTACAGTAAACTTGACCCATTTTAGCGAACTGAAAAGCAACTTCAGGTTTAAGTTCAAGGTTTGCACCAGCATCAATTAAAAGACGAAAACCTTTAACGGTTGGGTAATAAGCTCCAATTGTAGGACGATGTATTCCTTCCAGTTTTCCTAAAATGAATGTAGAAGCGGCTAATAAAGCACCGGTATTACCTGCGCTTACGAAAGCCTGACATTTACCTGCTTTATGCAAGCCCATGCCAATTACAATAGATGATTGTTGTTTGTTTTTTACCGCTGAAGCAGGCGATTCTTCCATGCCTATTATTTGCGGAGCATCTTGAATAAGCACACGATTCTTATCGTATTCTTTACCTTCAAGTTCTTTTTTGATCAAATCTTCCTGCCCTAGTAATAAGACGGTAAGATTTTGATTTTCTTTAACCGCTAATAAAGCTCCTTCAACAGGAACTTTTGGATAATGATCTCCACCGGCTGCATCTACTGCAACAATCATAATAGTTTATTTAGTTAGCAACTGCTGCTTTAGTAACCTGTCGCCCTCGGTAATATCCACACTCAGTACAAGCATGATGATATCTGTGAAGAGATCCGCAGTTAGAGCATTTTGCTAATGTAACATCAGAAATTGCGTGGTGTGCACGACGTTTATTCTTCCGTGCATTCGAGGTTTTTCGCTTTGGATGTGCCATTTATTTACTTAATTATTCTTTAGTTCTTTTAATACTTCCCATCTTGGATCAATTTTTTCTTCATCTTCATCAGAGCTTTCACCAAACTTTTCGTTTATAAACTCTTTAGGATTTCCGTCTTCATCCAAAAAACGGGGATGCAATTTTTTTATCGGGAGATTGAGCACTATTGTGTCTAACACATCCTGCTCTAAATCTATTTGTTTAGTATGAATATCAATATTCCTGATGGAGCCATTTTCATCTGCCGATTCTTCCACTTCTTCCGCTTTAAATAACACTTGATAATTGGTTTCAATCTGATGATCAAATTCATCTAACGATCGATCACAAATCAACTTTATATCCGCTTTTAATCCAAATTTAACCTGGATAAACTGAAGCGTGCGATAGAAATTAATATCTAGAGTTGCTCCTTTAAAAGGAATCTCCTCGATTTCAAGATCGTCGCTTTTAAGCTCGATGGTTCTTTGGCTTTGCCCTTCAGGTATTTCAAAGATCTTAAACTTCAACATAGAACGTCTCCATTACAGCTTGCAAATATAAGGATTATACTAGACGCTTACAATCAATTAAAAAGACCAAATAGTCGTTTATCAACCTGCTCAATTATATTGCCAAGATCTTCATTATTATTTACGAAATCAAGGTCATCAGTCTCAATAATAAGCTTTTCATGCGGATAACGATCGATCCAATCTTCATATAAACGATTTAATTTTTCTAAATAATCGATTCGGATTGTGTTTTCATAGTCTCTTCCGCGCTGCTGAATTTGGCTCACAAGCGTTGGAACCTGAGCGCGAAGATAGATTAGCAGATCGGGTGGCCGTAAATAATGACTCATCTCCTGAAATAGAGCTTCGTAATTTTTGAAGTCCCTGTCACTCATCAAACTCATCTCATGCAAGTTCTTTGCAAAGATCTCAACATCTTCGTAGATAGTTCGGTCCTGAATGAGGTTTATCTGGTTTTCAAGCATTTCTTTTTGATGGCGAAATCTGCTCGATAAAAAATAGATTTGAAGGTTAAAACTCCATCTTCGCATGTCTTCGTAAAAATCTGCCAGATAGGGATTATCATCAACCGATTCAAAAAATGCTTGCCAGTTAAAATGCTTAGAAAGCAAACTTGTTAAGGATGATTTACCTGCACCTATATTACCTGCTATAGCAATATATTTAGATTTAGTGTTGTTCGATTCCGTCATAAATAGGTTTTAGTCTTTTCCAAGCAAACGGTACATCGCTTTTTTGTAATCTTCAACTCCCGGTTGATTAAATGGATTAACACCCAAACTATATACAAATACGCCCGTCAGTAATTCAAAAAAGTAAATTAGCTCACCAATTGCTTCTGCATTTAACGCACTTAATGATAAATTTATAATGGGAACTTTACCATCTTTGTGCGCCTCGGTTGTGCCGATTCTTGCTTTCGTGTTAATATCATGAAAAGATTTACCTGAGAGATAATTGAGTTTATCATGATCACCTGAAAGCGAATTCACTTCAAGTTTTGACAATGGCCTTTCAACGGCAATAAACGTTTCCATCAAACTACGTGTGCCCTGCTGAATGAATTGTCCTAAACTATGAAGATCCGTAGAAAAGGAAGCTACCGTTGGAAAAATACCTTTTCCCTCTTTTCCTTCGCTCTCGCCCATTAATTGCTGAATCCAACCACCAAATGATTGTAATTCAGGTTCAAAGCAAGAAAATACATCAATAGTTATGTTTTGTTCATGCAAAGCTCGGCGCATCGCAGCATAATTTAAAATATCCGTTGCGTCCTCTTCATACTTGTTGAATGCCGAAACAGCACCATAAAAAAGCGTTTTAATATCAATTCCGGCTACGGCAATAGGTATTAAACCAACTGGTGTTAATACAGAAAATCGACCCCCAACATCATCAGGAATTATAAATTTTTTGTAAGATTTTTCCTTGATCAAACCATTTAATACACCGCCTTCGCTACTGGTTGTACAAATTATTTTTTCAGAAGCTTCTTCACCATACATATTGTAAAGAGCTTCTCGTATCATTCTAAAAGAAAGAGCTGTTTCTAGCGTAGAACCTGATTTTGAGATCACATTTACATATACATTCTTTTGGCTTCCATCAGCTTTGGATGCCTGAATATGATCCAGCAACTCTTTTAAATATTTACCTCCCATATGGTGTCCTGCATACAGAATCTCCGGGCCATTTTTATGAAAGTGAGGAGTTAAAGCATCTATCACTGCTTTTGCTCCCAAATAAGAACCACCAATTCCGCAAACAATAAATATATCAGCCTGTGATCTGATACTTGTTGCAAGCGCATTGATTTTTTCCAGAAGCGCATCGTTTGGTTCTTTAAGAAGATCTCTCCAGCCCAACCATTCCGAACCCGGACCGGTTTTTGTTTTAAGCTGTTCTAAAGCTGATTCACATTTCGTAAACGAATTCTCGAATTCAGCTTCTGAAACATGTGTTTTTGCGATATCAATATTTACGGAAATCATTATCTAAGTAGCCTCGCTAAGTCAATAAGTGTTCTATCTAACACTTTTTCTTTTGTGATTGCAACGTGTAATGGAGTAATTTTTAATTGGTTATTTACAATTCCAACCATAACTTCACTTTGGCCTTCTATTAATATTTTTATAGCTGCTGCACCCAGCCTGCTTGCTAACACGCGATCCCTCGCAGTTGGCGAACCTCCTCGCTGAATGTGGCCAAGAATACAAACTCGCATATCATATTGCTTAAAATCTTCACGTATTAGTTCAGCTAGTTTAATAGCTCCTCCGGTTTCATCACCTTCAGCAACAACAACTAAGCTACTTCTAACCTGATTTTTTAACATGTTTTTAAGCTGCGACTTAATATCATTTATATTTGTGAACTCTTCCGGTAGTAATGAAAGTTCAGCTCCTCCGGCAATACCGGTTTCTAAAGCTATAAAACCTGCATCTCTTCCCATTACTTCTACCAGAAACATACGTTCGTGCGCATCAGCTGTATCTCTGATCTTATCGATTGCATCAAGTGCTGTATTAAGTGCTGTATCGTAGCCAATGGTTTCGTCTGTTCCAAAAATATCGTTATCGATAGTCGCCGGAATCCCAATTACTTTTACACCATGTTCTTTGCTGAAAATCTCGGCACCGGTAAATGTTCCATCCCCTCCAATAGTTATAAGAGCATCTATACCATATTTTTTTATAGTCTCAGCTGCTACTATTCTTCCTTCGGGTGAACGAAATTCCTGAGAGCGTGCCGTTTTTAAAATTGTCCCTCCGCGTTGAATAATATTTGACACAGAATTATTTTTCATTGGCTTTACTTGATCCGTTAACAAACCATGATATCCGTGTCTTATTCCAAAAACTTTTAAACCTTGTTTTACTGCAACCCTTACCACAGCCCTTACAGCCGCATTCATACCTGGTGAATCTCCGCCGCTCGTTAAAACCCCAATGGTCTTAATTTCGGCTTTATCCGTTGTCATAATTTTATTTTTAAGTGAGTGAGTGTAATTCGTTCTAAATAATTGTCCTATATATTAACTAAATTTAGAACTACTGAAGTTTAAGAAAATTTAACCATAATTGATGATCGATAACGCATCACTTCCAAGAATCAATAAAGATTCTGTAATTCGTAAATCTTTAAAAGAAATTACCGCTCCTGTTTCAGAACATTTAGTAGAGTTTCGATCCTTTTTTAAAGATACAATCAAATCTGATGTTTTTCTTTTGGATCAAATTCTCAGGTATTTGCATCGGCAAAAAGGTAAAGAACTAAGACCTACTTTAGTTTTTATGACCGCCAATTTATTTGATGGTATTTCGAATCGAAGCCATATTGCTGCAACAATGATCGAGTTGCTGCACACAGCCACACTAATCCACGATGATGTAGTAGATGAAGGAAACTCTCGGCGTGGCTTTGTAAGCATCAACAAAATATGGAAGAATAAAGCCGGTGTATTATTTGGTGATTATTTGCTTTCCAGAGGATTACTTGTTTCGTTAGAAAATGAAGAGTATACATTGCTTAAAGTTCAGTCGAAAGCTGTTCAAAAAATGAGTGAGGGAGAACTTCGTCAGCTTAAAACAGCCGGACTTTTTAACATGACTGAAGAGCGATATTTCCAAATTATTTCTGAAAAAACCGCCAGTCTTATTTCAACTTGTTGTGAATGTGGAGCCGTATCGGCAACTGATGACGAAGAAATGCACGAATTAATGGCAGGGATAGGCATGTGTATTGGTATTGCTTTTCAGATAAGAGACGACCTGTTTGATTATGGAATGTATGATATCGGCAAACCAAAGAGAAACGACATTCAGGAACGAAAAGTCACTCTACCACTAATAAAAGCTCTCGAGCAAGTTTCAAAAAAAGAAGCCGCTCATATTCGTGCATTGATGAAAAAGAGGAAAAAGACCTCAAAAAATATTGATGAGATTGTACAATTTGTGCATGAAAATGAAGGCATGGAATATTCAAAAGAAACTATGTATGAGTATGCAAACAAAGCGATTGAAGGGCTGGAGAAATTACCTGAATCACAGGCTCGCCTCGACTTTGTAGAACTAATCCATTATGTAATCACACGCAAGAAATAGGATGAGTGAGCAAAAGTGTGTGTTTATTTCTGATGTTCATCTTGGAGCCTTTGATAAAGTTACCGAAGCTAAAGTAGAAGAAGAATTAATTACGCTTATCAATTACTGTTGTGAGCATAAAATAAAGATATATATACTTGGGGATCTTTTTGATTACTGGATGGAATATCCCAAAAAAAAATATGTACCTGATGTAGGTGCAAATGTTTTGAAAGCTTTTCAGAAGCATAACACAGAGTGTGAACCTACCACTTTCATTACCGGAAATCATGATAATTGGACCTATGGGTATTTTGAAGAAATGGGTTTCGATGTTGAGCGTAATTATCGAATTATAAAACAGAATGGCTTTAGTACACTATTAATGCATGGAGATGGAAGATTCGGAAAAAGTGATGATCTATTAAGACCGTTTTTTCATGGATTATTACGGAGTAAATATTTTATCAAGTTATTTCAAGCAGTACTCCCACCTTCTGCCGGAATTCGTGTTATGAAAAATTTCTCCGGCTTTTCTAAAATGAATGAAAGACGAACTCCAAGCCCGCTTAACAAGCACGCTAAAAGAATTCTGAGAGATAAAGAGATTGATTATATACTAATGGGGCATGATCATATTCCAAGAGTGGAAACTTTTAAGACCGGAACGTATATAAACCTAGGAACATTTTTCCATCATAAAACAGTGGTATTGTATACCAATAATGAATACAAACTCGTTATATGGAGTGCTTCTGATAAAGAATTTGTACCTTTTACCGAACTAAGTGTTTTAGAATGAGCGACAAAAGAGAACCTATTGATCATCAAAGATATTTCAACGATTCGGAATATCGAAAAGAAGTATTGGCTGAAAAAAAAGCTCGTGAGGAAGGGATTCCCCAAAAAGAAAAAGCGAAACACAAGCCTGACTCTGATAGACTTAGAAATAAAATTTTAGTTTGGACAGGTGGGATAGCCGGGGTAATGCTAATCGCAGTAATTGGATATGTAATCTTTTTATTTCAGGGTCTCCCCCCACTCGAAAAATTAGAGAATCCTGATACTTCAATAGCAACGGAAGTGCGAAGTAGAGATGGCGTTGTTCTTGATAAGTACTTTACTGAAAACAGAACATGGGTTCCTTATTCTGAAATTTCACCTCACGTCATAAATGCTCTCGTTGCTACCGAAGATCATCGTTTCTACAATCACTGGGGAATTGACATGGTGAGAACATTGGCTATTCCATTAAATTTATTGAGAGGCAGGGTTGAAGGTGGTTCTACGCTTAGCCAACAGCTTGCAAGAAATCTTTATAAAGAAATTGGATTAAAATTCTCCATTTCCAGAAAATTTAGAGAAATGATAACTGCAGTTCAGATTGAAAAAAATTATACTAAGCGAGAGATCATAGAAATGTATTTGAATACCGTTGAGTATAGTAACAGTGCTTTTGGGATTGAAGCAGCTGCAAGAACACATTACAATAAGTCTGCTAAAGAATTAACTTTATCTGAAGCTGCGGTATTAGTTGGCTCTGTAAATGCGGTATATGCTTATAACCCTCGTATTTATCCTGAAAGATCACAAAGACGAAGAAACATTGTTCTGTTTTTGATGAAGAACCGTGAGTACATTGATGATAATATTTATGAACAACTCTGGGCAGAAGAAATAAAACTAGACTATCAACCTCCTTCAAAAGCGGGACGTGTAAGCCGTTATTTTGGAGAATATGTTCGCCAAAGAATATCCGGTTGGGCGGAAGAGAATGGCTATGATATATATAAAGATGGATTGGTAATTTATACTACCATTGATTCCCGTCTTCAAAAACATGCCGAAGCTGCTTTAAGTACCAAGTTAGATTCACTCCAAAAAATATTTGAATACGAGTGGACTACTCCCGGAAGTGATGAATACATGGATAAGCTTTGGGATGAATTTCCTACTTTCAAAGATGACTTTCTCGAAGAAACAGATCGTTATAAAAACGGATACCAAACGTACAATACTAAAGTCCGAAAAGTAGTATTAGACAGCCTGAAAGCTGATGAAGCTTTTGTCGATTCTGTGCTAAAAGCTAAAACCCGATTGCAAGCTAGTTTTGTAGCAATAGAACCTTCAAATGGAAATATTTTAGCCTGGGTTGGTGGATCAAACTATGGCAATGTTCAATTCGATCATGTATATCAATCACGCCGACAAGTAGGTTCAACCTTTAAACCTTTTGTGTATTCAGTAGCTATCGATAATGGTTTCAAACCCTATCACAAATTTTCTAAATACCCGATTTCATTCCGTGACAGAAATGGAAAAGTATGGAATCCTAAAGATTCCGAAATTGCAAGCGGACCTGATGAAGTTCCTTTAAGAGAGGCTTTAGCCAGAAGTATGAATAACGTAACTGTTCGTTTACTTCCTGAGCTAGCGGGTTATCCCGGCACTAATAAGTTATGGGAACTAGACGCTGCTGCCAGAAAAATAAAAACGATGGCATCGAACCTTGGAATTGATATGAGCAACACGCCTGCTTATCCATCCATTGCGTTAGGGACTGCTGAAGCTTCTTTACTTGAAATGACCTCAGCATACACCACTTTTGCAAATAATGGGGTGCATATTAAACCAATAGCTATTACACGAATAGAAGATAAAGAAGGAAATGTACTTAAAGAGTATTTTCCTGAATATCGAAAGGAAGTTATTAGCCCGGAGACAGCTTACATCATGGTTGATATGCTGAGAGGTGTAATCAGTGGTGGTGACGGATATTTTGGAACCGGAGTTCGTTTAAGAAATGTGTATGGAGTACGTCAAGATATTGCCGGAAAAACCGGAACTACAAACGATGCGTCCGACAATTGGTTTATTGCCATGACTCCACATATCGTAATGGGAGCTTGGGTTGGTGGTGAAGATCGTAAAATTCGATTTCCTCAGGGAAAAGGAACCGCAGGGAGTATTGGACAAGGTGCCAGAACTGCTCTTCCAATCGTTGGCACTTTTATAAACTATGTAACTGCTGATCCCGAAGCATATTGGGGTTATGACGCGTTTACTCCTCCTCCCGGCTTTGTAATGCCTGAAGATCCTAAAGAAGTGCGAGGAGAACTTGGAACCGATAAAAATCGTGGTAGAATTGGTTGGTAGTATAGATTTTTACAAAGTATCTAAAGGGCTTTTTACGTTAGACTTACCAACGCTGGTAACATGGGTATAAATTTCCGTGGTTTGAATAGATTTATGACCCAAAAATTCTTGAATATATCTCAAATCAGTACCGGATTCTAAGAGATGGGTAGCAAAACTATGCCTAAGCGTATGCACTGTTGCTTTTTTCTTTATTTGAGCTTTTTGAAGAGCTTTTTTCATGATTTGCTGAACGCTTCTGGAAGAATAAGCTCCCCCTTTCTGTCCTTCAAACAGGTATTCCTGAGGGTCATATTCTCTTACATACTGTCGAAGTAGTATTAGCAGTTTTTCAGCTAACATAACGTGCCTATCTTTTGCTCCTTTTGATTGCCTAATCTTAATAGTCATTCTATCAGAGTCTATATCGTTAACTTTAAGATTAAGAACTTCCGACATTCTTAAACCCGCTGAGTAGATTGTTTGAAGTATGGTTTTATGTTTGATATTAGTAACAACTGAAAATAATCTTTTGACTTCTTGTTGAGACAATACATTAGGTAGTTTACTCTGTTTACGTTTTGGATACAAATATTCTGCTGATAAGCTCTCTTCCAAAACCAAATCATGATATTTAATAAGCGCTGCTATAATATTTCGTTGATAGGAAGGGGAAATCTTATGTTCAGTTACTTTATAATTTATATACCGTTCAATTAACTCTAGAGGTAGTGAGTTTTTTCCTGTTTTTTTCATTTCCTTGAGAGCCAATTTCAATGCGCTTGAATAATTTGATATTGTATTCTCGCTAAATCTTTGGGTCTTTAACCTACTCTCGAACTTTTGTATTAAATCACGTTGCGGCATATATCATATTCTATTACATTCATATATTAATAAAATAGAATGTATATACGCAATAAAATTAAGACAGGCATATACGCAATGCGTGTATGCATAAGTTATGTTGAATTTGAGTAAAATCAGTTATTTAATTTGTTTTTTAACCCTGATTAACAGCTTAGCAAGACGGATGCACAGGCATCGAAACAGCCAAGAAGTAAGCCAGAAGCTCGCTTATCAGGCATACAGCTTTGACTGAATGCGTTTGAGCACTCAAACCATGTCTTGCTAACCTTGTTAATCCAAAAAACGTTTGAATTCTTACAAATTAAATGACACATTAATGGTTTCCCGTTTTCACTGCACTTACCCTTGGGTAAAATGTCAATGTAAACACAAAGAGAAACCACCATTTGATGGTACTCAACTACGTATTAGTTTTCACATGAACAACACAATACTCAACATAACAACCGCTATAAGACATACTCCGCATTCGCTACGTAAGTCTCATAGCTATATCGTTGTAGCAAATACGAAAAAAACAAACTGACCAAATGGAATTAGGATTAATAATAGCAATTTCAGTTTTGATAATTGCGCTCTTTATTGTGATTAATCAAAGTAAAAAAGCAAAAGCAAAACTAAATTCTGAAATTGAAAGTAAAAATTCAGAACTGACATCAAAGGTTGACGAAAACAAAAAACTTAATTCTGATTTACAAAGATTTAGCGGAGTTGTATCAATTGAAAATGAGATAGAATTAAAAAACAAAGAACTTTCAGGTATTCAAACGAGTGCAACTGAATTAAATGACAAATTCATCAATGCAAAATCTATTTTTAAAGAATTAGAAAAAGATATTAAACTTTACCAAAACGATTTAGAATTTGTTGAACTTGGAATTTATGAACCGATTTTTGATTTAGAAACTTCCGAAAAATATAAAGAAAGAATTAAACAAATTGTTACAAGGCAAAAGCAATTAATAAAAGGCGGAAATGCTTGTATTTGCCAAACCGAATGGGTTGTCGGAAATAGCCGTAAACAAGGCGAAATAATGACAAGAAGATATATCAATTTGACATTAAGAGCTTTTAATGGAGAATGTGATGCGCTAATTTCAAAAGTTCGTTGGAATAACGTAAAACGATTTGAAGAAAGAATTAAAAAATCTTTCAACGCAATTAACAAACTTGGTAAATCAAACAATACTTATATAACTGACAAATATTTAAACCTAAAGTTAGACGAACTACATTTGGTTTATGAATTAGCCCATAAAAAGTATCAAGAAAAGGAAGAGGCAAGAGCAATTCGAGAAGAGCAACGAGAAGAAGAAAGAGCGCAAAGAGAATTTGAAAAAGCAAGAAAGGAAGCAGAAATTGAAGAAAGACGATACCAAAAAGCTTTAGAACGCGCCAGAAAAGATTTAGGATTAGTCAGCGGACAACAATTAGAAGAGCTTAATTCTCAAATTGCTCAATTGGAACAAAATTTAAGAGAAGCACACGAAGCAAAAGAAAGAGCCATTTCGAGAGCGCAGGAAACAAAGTCTGGACACGTTTATATTATTTCTAATCTTGGCTCATTTGGAGAGAATGTTTATAAAATTGGAATGACGAGAAGACTTGAACCTTTGGACAGAGTAAAAGAATTAGGAGACGCTTCTGTACCATTTACATTTGATTTACACGCAATGATTTTTTCAGAGAATGCACCTGAACTTGAAAACCTTTTGCATAGAGAATTTGATGATAGGCGAATAAATAAAGTAAATTACAGAAAAGAGTATTTTAGAGTTACATTAGATGAAATTGAGCAAGTAATCATCGACAAATTTGAAAAGGAAGTTGATTTTGTAAAAGACATCGAAGCACAACAATTTAGAGAAACAAAATCAATTATTAAACAATTACAGCAAGCTAAAGAAGAACAAGTCGAAAAGGAGATTGAGAAATATCCCGACAGCCTGTTCTGAAAAAGTACTTGCTACAACAACGTATAAAAACAATAGGGCAATTAGTGCTTAACCCAATGGCAAAAGTACTTTTGAGAAGTCGCCAAATTTTTAAATTTGGCTTATTGAGAAAAAAGACAATAAGTAAAATTTAAAAATTCGGCTTGTGTTCAACCGAATGGTTCGTGCGTTTTTTCCGCCCTACTGTTCTTATACACAACCGTTGGCAACAAGCAAAAAATATCGTGATTTAAAGAAATTTCAGAATTAAAATTAAGAATTCGTATCTTTGATAAAAAGATTTAGAAAATGGATTTAGAAGCCAGAAAAATATCATTTGTTCAAGAATTTCTTCGACTTCAGAATGAAGAAATAGTCAAAGGATTGGAAAAAATGTTGCGCAAAAGAAAAGCTGAACTTATTGAAAAGAGTTTCATTCCAATGAGTACGGAACAATTTAACGCAGAAATTGACCAAGCATTGGATGATTCAAAAAATGGACGACTGATTAAAGCGACTGATTTAAAAGCCAAAATCAAAAAATGGAGTTAGAAGTTTATTGGACTCAAATTGCCGAAGACAAGCTTAACGATATTTTCATTTACTACAAATTAAAAGCAGGACATCGAGTTGCTCAAAAACTAATTAACGGAATTGTCGACACGACTATTGATTTAGAGAAAACTCCAAAAATTGGACAAAAAGAAAATCTTCTGTCTGACAGAACTCAAAATTTCAGATATTTAGTTCATAAAAACTATAAAGTAATCTATTGGATTAATGAGAAACAAAATCGAATTGAAATAGCAAACGTTTTTGATTGCCGACAGAATCCAGAAAAAATGACCAAAACGGAATAAAGCCAGTTGCCAACACCGTATATAAAAAATTGCTGGTTTTTGGCTTAAATAAAGGTCGTTGCTTGTTTTGTTACGTCTGATTTTCCTTCGGAAAATCCTCGCACACAAACACGCAACTTTCCATATACATAACCGTTGGCAACAAGCCAAAGTGAAGCGTCAGTAGTAATTTTGCAGTTTGAGAAAAAAGATAAAATGAAACAGCCACTCCACAAAACAGCACATTTACAAGCTCCAATACACAAGCCGATGCTTCAGCTTGCAAAAGAGCTGTTTTTTTGCCCACACACTAGAGAAAAATTGTAAATTTAGAGTTTCTGAAAATGATTAAATAAAAATATAATGCTAAAATTAAAAGAAGTAAAAATTGCAAAATATAAAAGCTACCTTGAAACGCAGGTGGTTCTAATTGAAGACAAAGTAACAACACTTGTTGGTAAAAACGAATCAGGCAAAACTGCTTTTCTAGAGGCAATTGCAAAATTTAATTACTTTGAAAAAGACTCGAAGTTTCAGTTTGATGTAACTGCTGACTACCCAATAAATGAGTTAAAGAAATATCAACGAGATAATGAACCTTTGGAGGTTATTAAATGTACCTTTGAAATTTCGGATGAACTTTTAGAGCAAATTTCTGAGGATTTAGGAGATGGTGTTTTTAAAATAAAGTCATTTGCTTATGGAATAAAATATGATGGGAATGGAACTTGGTATGACTTGTCTGCAAACGAAGATGCATTTTTAAAATCTTACATTAAAAAAAATGACTTTTCAACAGAGGTAACAGAAGAATTAAAAGGGATTAAATCATTTCAAGCACTTGAAACCTTAACAGCTACAAGTAAAAATGAGGATATCAAGAAACTATATCAAGAATTAAAAAAGGATTATATTGACAAGGCTTATAAATGGGACAATGTAATAAAAGGTTATATTGCAAAGAATTATTTGGAATCTAATTTCCCTAAATTCTGGTATTTTGACGAATATTTTTCTTTGCCCTCACGAGTAAATATTAATCGTTTACAAAGTAATCAGACTGATGCAGAATTAACAGCAGAAGCATTAAAGACATCAAAAGCACTTTTTGAACTTGCTGGTATTGATATAACTAAACTTGTTAATGCAAGTACTTTTGAAACTTTTATAGCGGAACTTGAAGCAACCTCAAATGAAATTACAGACCAAATTTTTGAATACTGGTCTACAAATGAAAATTTAGAAATTAAATTTGAAATTGAAACAGTTAAAAACCCGCAGAACTCTAATTTAATTGAAAAGGTTTTAGATATCCGTGTCAGGAATACGCGCCACCGAGTTTGTTTGCCTTTGAGAAACAGAAGTAAAGGCTTTAATTGGTTTTTCTCTTTTATTGTATGGTTTAGCAAAATACAAAGTGATGGAAATAAGAATTTCATTCTTTTACTTGATGAACCTGGCTTAAACTTACATGCATCTGCACAAGCCGACCTATTACGTTATATAGAAGATTTAGCAAAAGAATATCAGGTAATTTATACAACTCATTCACCATTTATGATAGATTCTAATCATCTGGAACGAGTGAGAACTGTTTATGATAGCGATGCTGGTAGTATTATATCAAGTGCTATTCAAGAAAAAGACCCTGATACATTATTCCCTTTACAAGCTGCTTTAGGTTATGATATTGCACAAAACTTATTCATTTCAAAGAATAATCTACTTGTTGAAGGTCCTGCTGATTTACTATACCTTTCAATTTTGAGTAGTATTTTAGAATCAGAAAAACGAGAAGGTTTAAAGGAAAGCATTACAATAGTTCCAATTGGTGGAATGGATAAAGTCGCTTCTTTTATTTCATTATTAAGAGGTAGTAAGTTGAATATTGTTTGCCTACTTGATTCATTTTCAGACCAAAAAGGAAAACAAAGAATCGATGATTTGATAAAAATAAAAATCATTAAAGATAGAAATGTAAGATACTTTGATGAATTTATCAAAACATCAAATGGTAAGGCAGATATTGAAGATTTATTTGAAAAGTCAGAGTACCTGGATATGTTCAATAAAGCATTTACAGAATATAAAGATTTTGCTGTAACCGATTTGGACAGCAAGTTGCCAAATATCCTTCAACAGATTAATAAACTTATAAGCAAAAACCATTTCAATCATTACAGACCAGCAAATCAAATGGCAAGAATGTCGATTGAATCTAAGTATTTTTCAAAAGATACATTGGACAGGTTTGAAATTATGTTTAAAGAAATAAACAAATTATACTAATGCCAGAACAACAAAATATAGAATACAAACAAAGCTGGCATGATGAGTACCTGAAATGGGTTTGTGGCTTTGCTAACGCCCAAGGTGGTTTGATTTTTATCGGTAAAGATGATGAAGGAAATCTTGTAGGTATTGACAATTACAAAAAATTGATGGATGATATTCCCAACAAAATTAGAAATGCTATTGGAATAATGGCTGAAGTCAATCTACACGAGGAAACAGGTAAGCATTTTATTGAAATTGTAACACATCCTTATTCTGTTCCAATTTCACTAAGAGGAAGGTATTATTATCGAAGTGGAAGTACCAAACAAGAATTAACAGGAGCATCGCTAAACGAATTTTTGCTAAAGAAATCGGGCAAAACATGGGATGATGTAATAGAACCAAGAGCAAGTTTTGACGATATTGATAAAAAAACAGTCAGCATATTTTTAAAAGCATCAGAAAATGCAGGTCGTTTACCTGAAAATGAAGGATTGGCATTACCTGAATTGTTTGAAAAACTTCGATTGACAGAAAACGGACAACTGAAACGTGCATCATTGATTTTGTTCGGCAAAGACCCAGGCAAATTCTACCCTAATACATTTGTGAAAATTGGTCGTTTTGGAAAAGATGATGCAGATATCAGATTTCAAGAAACAGAGGAAGGAAATTTAATATTACAGCTTCATGCTGTATTAAAACAACTTAACCATAAATTCCTGATAAGACAGATTGAATTTGAAGGAATGCACCGCATTGAGAAAGGAGAATATCCTGTTGCGGCCATTCGTGAAATGTTGTTGAACGCTTTGGTTCATCGCAATTACATGGGTGCTCCAATTCAAATTCGTGTGTATGATGATAAAATTAACATATGGAACGAAGGTACATTACCCGATGGTTTAACTTTGGATGCGTTAAAACGTTCTCACTCATCACGTCCACGCAATCCGATTATTGCAGATGTATGTTTTAGAGGAGGTTATATTGATGCTTGGGGCAGAGGTACAATTAAAATCATTGATACTTGTAAACAAGCAGACCTTCCCGAGCCTGAAATGAAAGAACTAGACGGTGGTTTTATAATTACGCTATTCAAAGATAATTTAACATCGGAACAACTTACAAAACTTGGATTTAATGACAGACAAGTACAAGCTGTTTTGTTTGTGAAAGAAAAGGGAAAGATAACAAATAGTGAATACCAAATACTTAATGAGGTTTCCGACAGAACAGCATTAAGAGATATAGATGAATTAACTGAAAAAGGTATTCTCATTAAAGAAGGAGAGAAAAAAGGAACATTTTATAAATTAGGATTTGGCGGGTAAATGGCGGAAATAAATGTGATATGGCGGATAAATGACGGATAAGATAAGCCCACGCTTCGTAGTCAAGCACATTGGCCGGTCGCTCAAAAGAGCCAACACACGACCAAAACCAGCCAAAGAGCTTGCCTACCCAAACGCACAGAAGACTGCAAAATTGATAGCTAATAGATTGAAAATGAATAAAGGCCAGTTGGTAACACGTAATATAAATAAATTGGCAGTCAGTGGTTTGCGTAGGTTTAGGCTTTTAATTATGTTTAAAGTAAATTGAAACGGAGGTGCTATGAAATGCCAATCAATTCATATTACCAACGTTGATGCGAAATCCCTTCGGTCTTTCGCATCAACGTCCCGCC
>TARA_R110002110_G_scaffold7049_8_pt1 | contig 26313 bp, 24 predicted proteins | sample TARA_R110002110 | Tara Oceans TARA_R110002110 (sample SAMEA4397330) | marine metagenome | biome: Polar Biome; feature: [SRF] surface water layer (ENVO:00010504); material: water (ENVO:00002006), including particulate matter (ENVO:01000060) such as... | depth 5 m
GATATCAGTTAATGATTTATTAAGACTAAATGTTACTATTACTGTAGATGTTCAATTTGGTAATACCTATGCAGATGTACACTAAAATAACAGGAAGATTTATTGGAAGTTACACTTATTTTTCGTATCTTTAAGTATGACTAAAAAATCTACAAGAGCTACCAAAGCACGTAACAAACGAAGCAGTGGAAATCCACAGACACAGGCAAGGAAGGTCACTTATAAAGGAATTAATTTCCGATCAATGTTAGAAAGAGATGTTTATAAACTATTAGTTGAAAATAAGATACCATTTGCTTATGAAGAACAACAATTTGAAATAGATGAAGGGTTCGTATCACCGAACGATTCATACGAAAAGTTCTTAAATGGAAAAGGAGAGTTTAAGAATCGGGGAGGTAAGAAGTACAAGAGTGCTATCTATACCCCCGATTTTACACCACCCGTAGGTGAACCATTAACATGGATTATCGAAGTAAAGGGTAGAGCTTTTCCTGATTTCAGCAGAACTTGGAGACTATTCAAAAAGAAGTTACTCAACGATGGATTAGACACTGTATGCTTTGTTCCAAGAAAAATACAGGATTGTATAGAAACCATTAAAATAATAAAAACATTGTGAGTAAAGAAACAGTAGACAGCCGGAGAATCCGGATAATTAATTATCAGACTATAGACATCCATACGGACGTTTCTAATTTAAACGAGTCTCTAGTAGATAAGGATAGAGTAGATTGTCTAGGACTTATAGAATCAATAAGAACAAGACTTAACATTTTAAAAGAACAAATCGTAAATGGAGAAATTATATGACGAAATAATAGAAGAAGCTTTAGATAAGAGAGAAGAAGTTTTATTAGAGTTTAACAAAAACAATTAATGAGTAAATTATTTAAAGAGCTTACACAAGAAGACAAGCTGCATATCAAAGAGCTTTATATGCAAGCTGATGACCCTTCAAGTGAGATGACGAGATTAAAAGCTCAAGAACAATTGTCAGAAAAATATGGAGTAACAAAAAGGTCTATAAGGTCTTGGGCAAAAGAACTTCAAATAGGAGTATTGGCAAAGAATGTTGTGAATGGTGCAAAAATACTTATTTATGATGTAGAAACACCGAGATTAAGAGCCGATGTATGGTGGTCAGGTAAACAATATGTGAACGGGAACGATATCATAGATGAACCTAAAATTATTACAGTAGCATGGAAATGGTTCGGTGGTAATAAAGTATACACGGCAGAATGGGATGACGTAGATGGTGTACAATGTGATAAGAATCTAATGATAACTTTCTTAGAAGCTTATAATTCAGCAGATTTAGTTGTTGGTGTAAATAACAACAGCTTTGATAATAGATGGATTAATGCAAGAGCTATGAAACATGGCTTACACGTTAATATGTATGTAAAGTCTTTAGATTTACAAAGACAAATGAAAAGGATAGCACGACTACCAACATACGCATTAAAATATTTATGTAAGTTTTTTGGTGTTACCATGAAATTATCGCACTCGGGTATTGCTATGTGGAACATGGTTCAGTACGGTACACCTGCCGAGAAGAAGAAATACATGAAAGAAATGATAGATTATAATATCGGTGATATTATTTCTACAGAAGAAGTTTATGTAAAGATGATTCCTTATATGTCTCATAGAGCGCACTTAGGAGTTATAGCAGGTAGTGATAAGTTTAGCTGTCCTGTATGTGGTGAGAAAGATAACCTAATCTATTTAGGAGATACTTACACGGCAGCCGGAACTATTCAAAGGCTTATGAAGTGTGGTAATGATGGCGCACAGTATAAGATATCCAATAGAGAGTATCTACATTGGAGAAGTAAAGAAGAAGATTTTAACCTTAAATACTAATTAAATTATGAACAAAGATTATCAAATTTTACAAGAGGGCTTGGACAAAGCGGCACAGAGGGGTGTATTCAACCTTCAAGAATCTAGTTACATATTAACAGCTTTAAGAAATGTTAGTGCATCATTGAAGCAGTTAGAGGATCTTAGAAAAGAGGTGGCAGAAGCTAATACCAAAAACTTAAAACCTGTTGAAGGAGACAAAGTATAATGAAATTACTCAATGACAAAATACTTATAAAAAGGTACACGACCACTACTGTACATGAAGGTAGTGGTATGTCGTTCAGTACGGATGCAGAATACCTGCCAAGGGCAGAAGTAATTGCTGTATCAGAAGAATTGACAATGGCTAAAGATAAGGTAAATGTTCCTGTAGTAGGAGATCATGTTTATTTTGTAGAGCCTAGGGAAAAAGGAAAAATCAAGTTTAATGAAGAGGAGCATTTTGCAATCCCCTTCGGAAGTTTAGTAGCAATTATATGAGCGATCAAGTAAAGAATATTCCATACGTAAAGGCGTATGATGCAAATGGAGATTTAATCAACCCGATTCTGTTCAAATATAGAAACGATAAACCAAATAGAAAAGCTAGGAGATTAGCAAATGGTACAACCTCAACAAGACCTTTCGGTAATAGTAAAGGAATTATCCTGAAAGTAGTGGATCTTGGTAGAGCAGGGTTTATAAAGTTCCATGGTAGATTAATTGACCAAGGAGCAGGCAAGGGAACTAGATTACAGTACCTTTCAAAATAATAAATCATAACTAAATTAAATTCAATTAAATGAACACAATTATTAAGTACAACGAGGAAGCAAGACAAGCTTTAAAGAAAGGTGTAGATGCAGTAGCAGATGCCGTAAAGGTATCGTTAGGAGCAGAAGGACGTAACGTAATTATCCCTACTCGTGAAGGAGGTTACGCAATTACAAAAGACGGTGTATCTATCGCAAGATCAATATTTCCGGAGGATAAGTTCGAGGCAGTAGGGGCATCTATGATTAAAGAAGCTTCACGTAGAACCAACATCTTGGCAGGTGATGGTACTACAACGGCTACAGTATTGGCACAGGCTATTTTTGATAAGGGATTATCATTGTTGTTAGCTGACAGTAAGATGTCTTCTGTTGACCTTAAAAACGGTATTGACCAAGCCACCAAAGATATAGTAGAAATTCTAAAAGAGTCTACTGTTGAGGTATCTAATGACAATTTGGCAAACGTTGCCACCATTTCTGCAAACGGAGATGTCGAATTAGGAGACATTATCGCCAAAGCTTTTAATAAGATCGGTAAGAACGGTACGGTATTAAGCGCTGTTTCCGATACCGATAAGACTTATGTAGAGCTTAGAGACGGTGTATTATTGGACAGAGGGTTCTATCACCAAGGTTTTGTAACCGACAGAGTAAAGAACGAGGCTGTATTACACAATCCTTTAGTATTACTGAACAGAGGTAAATTGGAGAAAGGAGACGCAATCGTTAATTTGTTCCAACAAGTATTCTCTCAAAGTAATAACAGTTTATTGATTATTGCAGACGATGTAGATCCATTTGTACTAGGTACGATTATGGAGAATATTAAGAAAGGAGCTATCGCAGGTAAGATTTGTGTAGTTAAGACACCACAGATTTTAAAGATTGAAAAAGATCTTATGTATGATGTGGCAACCTTGGCAGGTGCAACAGTAGTAGCTGAAACGGATGGTGTAAAACTAACTCCTAGTGCTTTAGGTAGATTGAGTAAAGCGGTAATTACAGAACAAGATACATTATTGGTTGGTAATGCAGACAATCTTGTAGATCTTGTAGTTGAATTAGAAGCTAGGATAGAGGCCACCGATAACAGGTTCGATAAGGCTGACTTGCAAGAAAGGCTTTCAAGAATTACAGGGGGTGTAGCTACGTTATACGTAGGAGCAAAGTCTGATAGTGAATTGAAGGAGAAGCAGGATAGAATCGAGGATAGTATCAATGCTACACGTTCTGCTTTAGAAGAAGGTATTGTAGCAGGTGGAGGTATTGCATTGGAGAATGCAGCAACTACTTTACAAGGTGGTATCGAGGCTACGACTATCGAGAATCCTACAGCCTTTGATAAAGGTTATCAGATCGTTCTAGATGCTTGTATCGCTCCGGTGAAACAAATGTCATTGAATGCAGGTTTTGAGTATAAGCCACAACCGGTAAAAGGTGTCGGTGTAAATGTTAAGACTAGAGAAGTAGTTGACATGATCGATGCAGGTATTATTGACCCTAAAAAGGTTACTAGATGTGCATTAGAAAATGCTGCATCCGTGGTAGGTACATTCCTTACAACAGAAGCCGTAATCACATTAAAATAATATTAACGCCCCTTTAATTAGGGGCTTTTTAATTCAACAATATGAGTAAATTTAATCAGGTAATGATTGATATAGAAACTATGGGGAATAAATCCTTTGCAGCCATAGTAAGTATAGCTGCCGTAGAGTTCGACATTAAAACAGGAGAGACAAAGGATGTCTTTAGTGTAGATGTAGATTTAAAATCTTCTGTAGGTTGTGGTCTTAAAATAGACCCGTCTACGGTGTTGTGGTGGCTAGAACAAAGTAAAGAGGCACAAGATAATATAAACAAGGATGGAGAAAGTTTACGATCTGCTTTAAATAAACTTAGTAAATTTTTCGTAGGTAAAGAGAATCACAACGTTTGGGGAAACTCTGCTAGGTTCGATATGGGAATAATTGAGAATGCCTATTCTGTAATAGGAGGTAGTATTCCTTGGAAATTCTATAATGAAAGATGTGTGAGGACTTTATCTTCTTTGTACCCCGATATAAAAAAGAACATGGTGTTCGAAGGATTGGCACACGATGCCACGGATGATTGTAAGCACCAAATAAAATATTGTTCAGAGACATATAAACTTTTAAAAGGAATATAATATGAGAATTTTAAGAAAACAAAATATTGAGGATTTCTTATTCTTTGATATAGAAACAGCGCCATCTGTACCTGTATTAGAAAAAGATACACCGTTATGGGATGCTTGGGAGTACCATTGCATTAAGAACGGTATAGAAGATGTAGCAGGCAGTTATTTTAAAGAGGCGCCACTACACGGAGAATTTGGACGTATAGCTTGTATTACTATAGGAGCTGTTCGTAACGGAGAGATCATTATAAAGTCTTTTAAAGACGGAGATGAAAAAGAGTTATTAGAGAATTTTAATTCATCTGTATCTAAGTTCGCAACTAATAAGACTTGGCTATGTGGCCACGTAATTACAGGATTCGATATCCCTTTTGTAGCAAAGAGATGTTATGTAAATGGAATATTACCACATATCCTATTTGATGTAGCGCATTTAAAACCTTGGGAGCTATCTGTTATGGATACCGCTACGTTATGGAAAGGTACTGCATTTAAGATGTCTACATTGATTTCTGTATGTGCCGCATTAGGTGTAGACTCTCCTAAAGATGATATTGATGGCGGAGACGTTGGAAAGTTATTTTGGGAAGGGGGCATTGATAGGATTACAGATTACTGTGAGAAAGATGTTGTAGCGGTAGTTAATGTAGTAAGAAAGCTTAGAGGCGAAGAAGCCTTAGAAAGAGCAGTTGTAGAAGTAATCAAGCCTGTAGGATTGATAGAACATATTTTTGGTGGCGGAGAAGTTACAGAAGATATGTTAGATGAACTTAGAGAAGTAATATCTACAATGGATAAGAAAGAAAAAGTAATGGCTAGAGAGATATTAAACTCTTTACCGTGTAGAGCCAAAGGTAAGAAGACGGATATAACTAAAGCACAAATTAAAACATTATTTTAATATGAGAGAGATTGACGAAGTAATGGAGGGGATATTAGAATTTGCCACCGGTAAAGGCCTCCAAATCGACCTACCAATGATCCCTATCGCTGATGTAGAGCGTATATTAAAACGTGTGGGCTATGATAGGTTAGAAGAGAATGATACGAATGGTTGGCAAGTGGATTTTTGGTATTACTTTAAAAAAGAAGATAAATCATTATGTCTATCAGGATCTTTGTTCTATGGCAGATATAAATTAACAAGAGAATCATAAATGGGTAGAGTAGATAAGGTAGTAAGAGAAGCAAATGGAAAATATCCTTATTATGTAGAGATGCGTAATAAGGACAATACATGGAGATCGGAGGTGAGATATTATGACCTTAAACAAGATGTAAAAGATTACCCCGATAATAAAAGCAGACGTAATTTTAAATACTTAGGAAAAGATGAAGACTAATTTTAAAACCTTCCAAACTAACGAAGACTTTGTTAAGTGGCAAGATGGTGAAGGAGCGGAGGCAATAATAATTAGTTACTCTCCTGTAACCCTTTATGTAGAAGTACATATGGAGAATAACAATTTTACAAATAGTATAAACCATAATTCAGGAGATATATTTAACTCTATAGGATTATTTATAATTTATAAAAATGAAGACTAGGGCACATAGGTTTATAACAGAAGTAGGTCATATGGGAACTGTATACAATTTAATAGGTAATCTACATATGGATGATATTGATTGTATAGTTAATAGGATTGGTAGAAAGTATGACAAGTATATGATGTATATGCCTAAGTCGGATGCAGAACCTTTAATAAAGTTGTTAGATGGTCTAGCAGCTAACGGTGTTAACCTAGGGTCTTTTGAGCCGGTACAGACTTTAATGTTTTGTGAGAGAAGTTTTAATAGATCAGGTATAACTATACACATAATCATTAGTGATATAGAAGATACTTTATTAGTTCCTTATATAGAAGAGTATTCGCCACAACAAGAGATAGCTAACAAATCAGTTTTAATACGAAGAGATAATGAGTAAAGAAAAAGAAGTTAAAGAAGAAGTATATGGTATTGTATTACCGAAAGTAGATAAAGACGGAAAGAGTAGGTTTTCTTACAGTCAATACAACAAATGGAAAACTAAAAAGAAAGATTATTTTAAGTCTTACTTCTTTGGTGAGCGTTTCGAAGGAAATGCTTATACTGAATTTGGTACATTAGTTGGAGAGGCATTAGAGAATGATGACTATAAAGACTTTACCGAAGCTGAAATAGAAGTGTTATCAAAGGTCACTAGATTAGATCAATTTGAAAGACGTATTGATTTTGACTTAGGAGAGTTTACTGTATTAGGATTTATTGATACAAACGATTTACTAATGAATGGCATAGGGGAAGATGCTAAAGAGATAGTAGATACTATTGTAGATTATAAAACAGGTGCTTTAAATAAAGTAGAGGTTTATGAGGACGATGCATATGACCAAGTTACTATATATGCCGGTGCAATTGAACAAGAAACAGGACACTTACCTACAAGAGGTTGGGTAGAACTTATAGAACGTACAGGGAATCCTTTTAGAGGGGATGATTTAAAGCTCGGTACCAAGGTGGTTACTATTCCTCAAGATGTTAGTAGAGAGGCTGTGGATGCCGCAAAAGCCAATCTTATTAAGGTTGCTAAAGAGATTAGTGACCATTATGCAGTATTTAATAAACTAAATGCAATTGAAGTATGAGATTAAGAGATGAAATAATAGAAGTAGCTATTGATTTTGACACTAGGGAATTAAATAAGACCGAAGGTGGTAGGTATATTGTCAAATGGTTTGATAATACTACAAAAGAGATTATGGCAGATAGGATAAGGTTTTCAGTTAGGTCTTGGGCGCAAGCTCTTAATGATGTAGCTGTAATTAGAGATCTTAATCCTCACATAAAGAGTGTTAATTTAAAAATAGTATAAAAGTAAAGCCCCTTCACTTAATTGTGTTGGGGCTTTTTTGTTTTATGGACTTTCGTATTCAAGAATACTCTTGAAACTAATTCCTGAATTTCTTACGTTCTCTTCTAAGTTGTTAAACTCTTGTTGAAGTTCTGCTTCTTTACCTGCTAGTACTACACTTCTTTTTTCAAAGTCTGTAGATATAAGGCTTAGAGTACTTTCGTAAGCTTCTTTAGAAATATCTCCTCTAGAAAGTTTGGCTTCTAGTTCCAATACTTCTTTATCGTATCCGTTATTTAAAGCCGATCTCTTGGTCTTTAATTTCTTCTCTTGATACTCTATACTACCTAGATCCTTTAAGATCTGTTCTTTGGTAGTATCTCCATCCCATGTTTGAATCTTTACAATCCTAGACATTAAAATATCTACAGGAGACTTGTCTCTGCCGTAATAATCTTGCTCGTATACTGCTGATAAGGCTGCATCGTGTCCGAACGAGAATAAAGGTATTTGGCTTCTTAAAACATAAACTACTCTGTTCCATAACTTCTCTGAATCTGTTGCCGTTGAGCCTGAATAGATGTTGTAAGTAGGATCTGATATAATCTTACCACGGAAATCTTTATTGTCCATGAACGCTGCCCATATAGAACCTGTCGCCACATCAGAAGGTACTATCCTTCTAGTTCCCGTTTCTTCGTCATAACTATAATTGATAGGAGAGTAGCTCATTAATTTTTCAGACCAATGCTCATTTCCCTTATCATAAGAATAGTAAGGAGATATATATCTGGCCAAATTGACTTCTTTATTAGCAACTTTGAATACTAATGGAAAATCTCCTACAAAGGTTTTAATCTTTGGTATAAACTTTCTACCTTCTCTAATCGCTCTTTCTCCTTCTTCTTCACCTGATGCCGCACTCAATAAGCTTGCCACACCTGATAGACCCATTAAGAATGTCATTGTAGTCAAAGGCCTTTTTGTCACACTGTTCTTTACGATACGGTTCAAATCCCCTTGGAACTTTACATAATCACTCCCCCATACAGGTGTCTTACTAGCTAAATCCCAAATCTTTCCTACTGATGCGTAATTTTGGAATCCTTCATAAACTCTTTGTGTAGCTTCTTCATGATTATATCCAACTTCTTTCATAGACTTATAAGCCGCTAACTTCATAGCGTTATCCGATGCCGCATAAGCACGTCTAGCAAATTTATCTAACTTACCTAACCTAGTACTTTTCTTATTATTTAATTTTAAAGTTCTTTCGTCCTTCAATTTTAAATCCTTCTCTAGTACATTAGATCCTATAATACCTTCTTGTAAAGCTAACTCATAATCTCCATCCTTATTTTTAAGGTTCGCTACTGCCGAAGGGATGTTCTTGTACAACTGTACAATATTAACACCTGATGCAAAAGCAAATGCATGGTTAGAAACCAAGTTACCTACCTGTACTAAAGGTGAGTAAACAGTATGGAATCTTTTCATGAACTGCTTATACTTTGTCTTATTATAATTATCTGCTGCTAAATGCAACCCATCTAGTATCTTATTGTTAAAGAAATACCCTTTAAAATCTTCTGCCACGTTAGTAGGTATCCACTTGCCGTTAAGCTCTCCGTATGACTTACCTGTTAATTGTGTGAACGCTCCGCTTTCAGGCTTCTCCGCCACACCATATTTTTGTGATACGAAATTAGCATATTCTTTAACTACTACGTTACGTTGTGTACGTGCCATTCTAGTCATGGTCAAGAATATAGGATCATTTACAGTATTGTCTATAATCCATTGGTTAACTTCTTTCCTCTTATCATAAATCTTTCCCCAAATCTTACTGTCAATAAATACTTCTTTCTCTACATCTTCTGTAAGACCTTCATGAACTTCATAGCCCCTACCGATATATTTTCCATCGTACTTATCAAAAGTCTCTTTAGAAATAAAACCATTCTTAAAGTTTGTTTCGTGAGTTTGTTGGTTAATAGCTCTTAAACTATCAAACAATGTTTTCTCTTGAGCATTAAGATCTTCATACTTAACAGTCTCATCATATAGTTCAGGATCTAGAGCTTGGTGTACTCTCTTAGCCATATCTTGATCTCCCTCTATAATGTTTGACAATTGCTTAGATAAATTTCTAGCAGACATTAAAGATCTTTCTTGGAATCCTTCTAGCTTTCTACTAGATGCAATCTCTTCATCCGTTCTTAAAGCACCTTTATAAAGACCATTGGCCAATATAGCAGATTGTTTAACAATAGCGTTGGCACTAGAAATACCTAGATTCTTTAATACTCTACCTACTTCTCTTACACCTGCCTTATCAGTAGACTTATCTAAAGCAATATCCATTTGACCTAAAAAGGCTTTATTACCATAGTAAGATAGTTTATCTTCTATAGCTTTTGACATTCTTCCGAATACTCTTTCATCTACATAAGTTATTACAGGAACACCTGCCAATAGTTTTCTCCAATTAAACTTAGAACCTTTGTCAGTAGTTTGGAATAAAGAACCTTGTCCGGATGTTACAGATGATTCTTCTAATAACGCTTCTCTCTTAGATGTTTGCTCTTGTAAGTATGCTGCCGCCTCTTTAAGAGTCTTTACTTCTGCAAGAATTGTTTCTCCAAATTTACCTTTGTTATCAGCTTTGGTTACAATCTCCCACTTACCGTTTTTATTTTTTCTAACAGTATAACCGTTAACGGTATCCATGTGCAAGCCTTTACCTTTTCTTTTAAGTTTTATTTTAGTCCTTGCAACATTTGAAGATGTATCTGTATCCTCTCTAACTTCTCCTTGAACTTCCGATCCTGTAGGTTCTGTGAAGTTGTCTCCTTCAAGTCCTGTTGATTCTGTTTTCCTTGTCTCTTTCGTCGTGAGTTCAAACCCATTTGTATGTCCTTCTATTAATTGTTTATTAAGCTCTTTTAATCTTCTTTTCTTAACTCTATTAGATATATTTTTATTTGATTCTAAAGCATCTATTTCAGCTTCTATCATACTAGATACTTCTATCTCTTGAGCTAATACATCATTTGCTTGAGATAATAACTCTCTGTATCTAGTACTTTCTGCTTCTGTAGCTGTATCATTATCTATCTTCTCTTGAAGACTATCTATTTCGTCGTTAATAGCATTATACTTTTCCTTACTGTTAACAGTAGAACCTGACTCCATTTCAGCAGTTGATACCGAACCGGTGTTCTTCTTATCCAATAATTCTTGTTTTCTAGTTGCTATCTTATCGATATCATCTTTTAGATCTTTGATTAATTCGGCTTTCATTTCTTTGTTGATATTACTTTTTTGAAGTCCTTGAACTCTTTGTGTAATACTGTTAGCTTTCTTATCTAGTTCTATAAGCTCTGCGATATCATCTTTATTCATTCCTGTTACGTCATCAAAAGATTTCTTCATAGTATCAGCTACATTCTTTTTAAGAGTCTTTATTTTAGCTTCAACTTCTTTTACAGTTTGTGGATCTAAAGTATCTCCATTTTCTTGTAACTCACCTTCTAACTCTGCTATCTTAGTAGTATCTAATTTAACTTGAGATGTTTCTGATTTTCTCATGATTGCCTTGGCGCCCATTCCTAAACCTATTGGAGCGATCTTCATACCGAATCCCATAGCTGTACCTGATGCCAAAGCATCTATAGTACCATCGAACATATGAACACTAGAATCATTAAGGTACATTATATCTACAAGATTACCACCAAATTGGTTAGCAAATTCTGCGCCACCTTCTGATAAACCTGATCCTACTGCTCCTAATGACCTGCCTAAACTTTTACCAAAGTCTTTAAGACCTGATTTCTTAGCGGCCATATAAGCTCTTTTACCTTTAGATAAGATACCTAATGTAACTTTTTCAGTTAAAATTTCAAATGTCATAGCACCTACTCCCGAGAAGAACATTTCATCGTCTGTAATATTTGCAGATCTTTCTGATGCTTCTATTTCTTTCTCAATAGCTATTACTTCTTCTTCTGTAAAATCTTCTCTAGTCGCTAACAAGTTTTCCATCTGTTCGATAGTTTTATTAGCTTCTATTCTTTCAGTCTGTAGTTCTCCTATCTTTTGACCACCTGCGCTAGCTCCTAATACACCTAAACCTGCTGTACCACCACTAACCGCCAATACTGTAAGTACGGGCAACTGTGTAACTGCTTGTTCAAACGACCAACCAAAGAAGTCTTCCATACTCTCAATCTCTCCTACAGAAATATTAGGCTTCTGTAATTCTTGTTGAGCAGCGATCTCATCTCTTTCTTTTTGAAGTCTCTCACTTATCTCTTTCTTATCTTCATCATCTGTAAGAGTTAAAAGGTTAACTCCTAGCTTATCTTGTGTAAAAGTATCTGTAGAGATTGCCATTTGTTGCGCTCCAACTAAAAGACTTGCACTTGCCAACCTTGACATATCCGCATAGTAATCTAACCCACCATAATTTCTTTTAAGCAGGTCTATTTCAGAATAAAAATCTATTATGTCTTCGTTGTTATTTTCTATGAAGTCAATATTAGAATTATATACAGATTCCAAGCCTTTAAGCTCTTGTCTTCTTTCTTCATAATGCTCGATAGCTTGTTCGGGAACTTCTTCACCGTTCTCTTGCATTTGTTGTATAGCAGTAGCAGCAGAAGCTAATTCATTAACTAATGCTTTACTACGTTCTTTTAACATTTTATTTTCAGCTAAAGCGTTAAGGTTGGCGCTTTCAATACTATCTACTTGCTTACCTGCAAAAGTTTTCAACTCAATTAATTCTTCTTCTGAAAGATCAGATAAGAAATCATTTTTGTTTTTTTGAATCCTTTTAGCTTCTAAGTCTTCTTTGTTATCATACTGAAAAACAGGGGTGCCAACACCGGTAGTTAAAAAACCTTCGGTAATGGCTGCTGCTGTTTCCCAAAATCCAAAATCACCTTTGGCTTGTGCCGCAAGCTTAGCTTCTATTTCTTGTTGTTGAGCAGGTTTAATTTTACCTGCTTCTTTATATGCCTCGTATCTTTGAGCCAAATCTTCGTTTACTTCTTGCTGTGGAACATCCACAATAGAAGTTGGCTTTGGAACTCGGTTAGTGTCTGAACCAACCGAAGCAGAACCATCCACCATTGAAGGGGATTGTAAATCCGTAGCTTCTTTTTTTTTTGGCTCTTCTACTACTGTTTCTTCAACTGTTGTTTCTTCGACCGTAGGTTCGGCTGTTGCATTTTCAGACTCATAAGCTTGGATAACCAATTTTATGTTTTCTTCTGATTCGCCTGCTTGAACCATTCTACCTACTATTTCTTCTAACTCGTTTTCCATTTAATTAAATTTACTTAGTTTTTTAATTTCTGTATTTATCTAATAAAGCTTTTTTCTTTTCTTCTTGCTCGGGCGTAAGTTCTGTCTTCTTAGAAGAAGGTTTTACATAACTATTGACTTTCTCTTCTAATAAGGCTTTTAATTGACCTTCATTGTCTAAGTTCATTTGCTTAGCGATTTGTGTCATTACAGTACTCCCTTTTTTAATACCTCCACCTATCTTCTTTTCTATGATAGTGTTAGATAGTTTACCCGTATCTCTATTTCTAAAGCTGTTAACTTCTGATGGAGATAAAGATTGACCTGTTGCCTTACCTTTATATTCGTATCCTGTGTATCCTATATCTCCATTGTCCATTAAATGTAATTGATCTATTAAAATCTCATTACCATTTGGGCCTACAACTGTCATATTGGATCTTTTGGTCTTTTTATCTACAGGTAATGATAAACTTGTAGCAGATCCAACTAACTCCAATCCATCTCTTAAATCAAAGATAGTCTTTTTAACTTCTTCGTTTTCATCTGTAATAACAGTTATATCTGTATTAACAGTTTTTTCTTCTTTAGCTGCTGCATCTGCCTTATCTTTTTGAGACTTTCTGTAGTTCTCGTTGGCTTGATTTCTAGCACTATAATCTGTTTCTTTATTCCTGAACTCGTCATAGAATGGTCTAATAGATTTTATGTATTCGTCCTCTATAGCTTTCATATCATCGTCTGTAAGATCTTTAGCTTTGTTACCCATATTGGTTGACCAAATAGATTTAGCTATCGCTGTAGGGTTTTTAGATGATCCTATCATACCTTTTATTAAACCTCTAGCTTCTAATTCAGCATCTTCAAAAGTTTGAAATGCGTAGGTTCTAAAACCTCCTTCGTCTCTCTTACCTTCTCTTTTTCCTAATTCTTTACCTAGACTTTTAGCGTTCTCCACTAATTGGTAAGTTGGTACTAATTCAGGTAATCCTCCACCATCTAATATTTGAGGTAGATTTATTGCAGATAAGATAGGCTGTCCATCTTCTCCTAATACAGGCTCTCCTTCATCATCTAGCTCTATTGTCGCTCCTACTGCATTACCGTTTAAATCAACTCCTACATTGAAATTCTTTTGTATGTACATACTCTCACCCATGTTAAGGTGTTTGTCGTTCCATGCAGATAAAGTTCCATCTTGTCTACCTTGCGCCAACTTAGTGTTGAAGTCTGTAAGCATGTCTGTGGAAGCTTTCAATTTCTTAGAATAATTTTTAAGGTTATTCAATCTCATTTGTACATCTACATCATTTGCCATTCTAGGATTTTTTTGTATCTGTTGGTAGATATCTCCCATCATGTCTCTAGCTTGTCCTACACCTCTTGCGAAAGCTTGGTCAAGTGATTTAGTACCTGTAATAATGTTTGTAAGACTTGCCGTATCTGTTTTAAAATTCTCTGCAACTTTGTTACGTGCTTCTACCTCTTTAGCATGTTTGGCTTCTTTAGCCGCTTGGTTGGCTTGATCTGCTGCTGCAACATTCTTAGCCTCTTCTGCTACATTCAGTTTTATAGACTGTGTTTGTTGGTATGCTGTAAAATTTCCTTTTGGTGTTGCCATTATTCTGTTTTAATTAATGATGGCATTAAAGTACCTACCGGTTTTGCCATGTTTGTTACTACTCCTGCTGATTGAACATTCTGTACTTGAGATTGGAATCCTCTAGTGTCTGTAGCGAATCCTGTAGATCCTCCACCACCCATCATTCCACCTGCCACAGTTGCTAATCCTGAAATCGCTGTGTTGATTCCGTTCGCTTGGTTTTGTCTTTGAGTATTCAGTTCATTACCCATACCTGCTAAATCTGCAATCTCTCTGTTCTCTTGAAGACCTTGGATTCTTGCTTCGTCACGTGCTCTAAGTAATTCTATATTGTTTTGTTGTTTATCTAAATCAGCTCCTATTTGTCTAGCTGTATTTATGTTGGCTTCTTGTAATCCGCCAACTGCTCCTAATGCTCTGACCCCACCTGATCTAAGTGCTTGAATACTACTTGCAGTATTTCTAGCCAACTCTTCTCTTTGAAGGTTTGCAGCATACTTACTTACTTGTGTGTCTGCATACGCATTAGTTAATTCTTGTCTTTGGTAACTGTCTATTGCTTTTTGCATTTTACTGGCTTTCTTACCTGCTATTATTGACTGTGTTACCCCTGCCAATACCGATACTCCACCTGCTATTATTGATCCTATCATTTTATACTTTTTTATTTGTTTTAAAAGTACGAAAAAAAACCTTGTATTAAAAGTACAAGGCTTATTTAACTACTCTCTAATATACGATTTTTATTCCGCTCTACCAAAGATTAGGTAGGATTACTTTTAAATAAATTTGTTCCAACGGCATATAATTCTGTACGTGTATTTGTACTGTCCGTTAAGTCTATTTCAAAGTTATATCCTCTTATCTCGCTTCCTTCTACCCTGCCGTCTTTTAACCCGAGGATGAAGTCATTTGCAGATAATGAACCTACAGATGATAAAGTTATGCTTAAATTAGATTTATTTATTGCTGTTACGACCCCTACTAAAGAAGCTGATGCGTTATAAATTGAATCTCCAATAGATAATGAAGAATGAATAGTATCTTTCATTGTTAGCGTTGTAGAAGCTATTGATTGGATCTCTCCTAATCCAAAAGCATTCTTAGCTGTGAAATCTCCTAATAGTTCATTACGTCTAACATAAGCGTGTAGCTTACCTTCTTTATTCAAGTATTCTGATGTTGTCAAAGTACTTTCTGTTACAGAAGTTGTTTCGTCATTGATATAAGACTTTATGACCGTAGCCCAAGACTTATTTCCTTCTAACATAATATTCTTCACTACTTTTATTAAAGATGGTTCTTGATTTACTATAAGTTTTACAGTAGAATCATAATTGACACCATAGAAATTATTTCTAACAGGATTGTCTTCATCATAATGTTTATACAATTGTCCATTACTAAATGTGTAGAAATTGTTATTTAATCCACCCATCCATTGTGGTTCAAAAGAATAGAATGATGTATAACCTTTTACGGCATTATCATATCCTACTGTGTAAGAACCTTTATCACTAATTATATATTCTTTATTATGTAGATCATATGCTCCAAACTTTCGTGTTGAAGGATTGTCTCTAAAAGCATCTCTAAAGAAGTCTTGCATTCCTAAGTTAATCTCCGTTATCCCATCCTGTGATCGTCTAAGAGGCGTTCCCCTACGCACGTCAGTCCAATATCTCATGTTACCATAGAAACAAAAACTTTCAGGATGTGTAGAAATACCATATTCTCCTGCCCAAGGTGTAGGTGTTGTACCTAATACGTTGGTTGTTTCTCTAATAGATCCTTGACCATCTGCATCGAATAACACATCTTTGTTGTAAAGTACTGTGTGTACCTTATCCTCTTGGAATACTTCTAAGTTAGTATCTGCGCTGAACAGTTTCTGAATACTTCCATATTTATCATCCATAGATAAGAAATTGAATGTTGACGAATTGAACTCGTTTAACCCGTTAAAGTTTGTTGACTGTTCAAATGTTTTACTGTACGTAATGTCAGCTATTCTATTATTTCTTCTGTAATTTTCAATATCTAAAGAAGGTCTTGTATCAATAAGCATTTCTTTTTCGTTGAACCTATCTTTTATTTTATAACTTTCGAACCCATTACCCCATGAGAAGGCGTTGAATACCGGTAGTTTTAATATTGCAGGTACGGATGCTGTCTGATCTTGGTCGTCTCCATCGTAACCTTGGTGTCTATTATTAACTATGTCGTATGTTCTACCTATCTCATAGAAGAAACTTTCATCATTGTTCAAAGGAATAGTCTCAAATATCACACTATTGTTAAGTTCAAGTATAGTTAAATCTTGGGTACTTCTTAAAGACCCTGCTCCACCATAGTTTGCACTAGATGCGAAAATCATTAACATTGGTTCGTTAGGAGTTCCCGATGTAGTTCTACCATCTATCTTTACTATTTGATCCTGTAAGTATCCTCTTCTGAATACTATTCTTTCGGGATCTGTAGGGTATGTCAAGTTGTCTATTATGTTGTCTCCATAGAACCACTCTTCAAGATTTCTATATTCTGTACCTGATGTAAATGTTTGAGAGTACTGTAATTGTCCTCCTTCGCTGTTATCACTACCTGTGTCATCATAATCAATTGTTATGTTTGCTCCGGCTTTTATAACTTCATTAGTAACGTCTTTACCCCTAAAGGCCATTATTATCCTTCTTTTAAGACTACCTGCGTCTCCATCATCACTACCATCTTTATTCCATTCATCCGTTACATCTTCCGACTTTGCGGAGATGATCCAATTATCTGTAGAAGTATGTCCTGTTGTTGCTCCGAAAGTTACGCTTATTCCATTCTCTATAAGTTGTGCCGATCCTGAAATAGGTATGTCAGAACTATAAGTCTGTCCATCATCGTTAGACCATCTGAAAGAATCGGGCATACCTACATTGGATATGTCTACTATGTATCTTATATCCTCTGTTCCTGTATATGTTCCCGATACGGATAAATCGTCCAATCCTGCGCTACCGTAGTAAACAGGTTGTTCGTAATAAGTCTGTGACGCTCCTGATGCAGTTTCAAAGTTTTTATCGGATGCCCTACTTCTAAAGCCTTCTTCTGTAGATGTGAATGTTTGGAAATCGCTTTCGTTCAATCTAAACCCTGTAGGTTTTATTTTGAAGTACCAACCTGCTTGTTGTTTGATTTCTTCTTCGTCCGGACTTTCTAAGAAGTTTTCTTCTTGGTCAACTATTTCTAATACTCTAGTCTGTAACGCTGTTGAAAGTATTTCCGAACTATCTGATTTTACATAAAGGAAATCTCCCTCTGAAAACTTATTTCTTTCATCTGCTTCGACTTTTAACCATGCATACGTTCCATCTTGATAGAAGATAGAAGGTACTATTGTTTCATAGTTTACTTTACTTTGTTTTAAGAAGAACCTGTAACGTGTAGCCCATTCAGGTGCTTCGTTATCAATAGTAACCTGTAGCTTATTCCCTTTATCCGAATCGCTGTTCTTTACAAAGGTTGTATTTGTTGCACAAGTAAGTACCGTAGTCATGCGTCCATCATCGTCTAGATAAACTATTCCTATCTCGTAACCTCTATTACTCTTCATTGTTTGGGCAGGGTTTCCCTCTGTCAATTCTTCGCTATCCACGTCTACCGTGAACTCTATTTTTATTTTGTCTCCGTTTGCATCTGCTATATTGTAACCTTCTGTGTAGTTACCTAACATTATTCTATTACCTAAAATCTCTAAAGCTTTTGCAGTTAAAGGTACTGCATCGAACAATCTTTTTAATTGGTCTGCTGCTATAGATGTGGCAGTTTTACTGTTCACATATAGGAAAGACTCTTCTGAATTGTTGCTCCAAGATTCTTCATCTTTATCAAAAGATTCTACTAGATATACAGTAGAACTTAAAGATTCTTTAACAAGAACGTCAATACCTACAACTTCTGCAACTCCGGTATTAAAACCTATAGTAACTTCATTGTATTGGTTTACCATTGACTCATTTGAAGATATTGAATAATCATATCTGAACGATTTAGGTAAGAATGCCGTTTCTGTAAAAGGTGACAATGCACTAACTTCTCCGTCTACATATCTGTATCTGTAAGCGAATCTAAGGAATCTTTCTTCCAAGTTATTCTCTTCTTCTGAATCCGTTGTAGATAATACTAAAGTTGGAGGATTCAATGGTGGTCTTTTATAAAGACTTATTTGCTCACTATTAAATCCATTTGTAGAATAAGATTTGGCTGTAGCTATGTTGATAGCTCTGATAGGGTTTATACCATCCGTCCAAGTCAGTATTCTTTTATCGTTATCAGTATCCACTATCACACCAACACCTGTAATAAGGTTGTCAATGCTAAAGTTTAAAACTCCGGCAGATGTATCCGCTAGAACGATAGATGTTGTTTCGTTTATAGTATCATACTCTATTACGTAATCTCCTGTTTCCGATGTTGTGAACCAGTATATCATAGCTTGACTATTGTCAAAAAATGCACCAACAGTATTAACTACAGAACCTAAAGACTCCGTAGTTAGTTGTTTATTGGATAATACATTTTCAATAGCTCCTATATCCGATCCCGATGATGACCCTATTTTTATATTTAAGGCATCTCTATATTCACCCTCGGGCATAAGCCTAGAGTCAATATCTTTATTCATTTTACCTGCTATAAAAGTATTTTTAAATTCTGCCATTATATTTTAGTCTTTAATCCATTTTGAAGATCCTTTTAAGATCTGTCTAATGTTATCGTAATTAATCGGTGTTATTCTTTTCTTTGCTAATCTTCTTTGATTATACCAATCTGCTTCTGCTCTTTGTTTCTCTCTTTCAGGTACAGATCTTTTTCTTTTGATAAGACTGAAATAGATAAATGCGTATAAAGCCTCTTCTGCAAATTTGTGTATTTTTATTTCTGAATCTGTTCTTTGGAATAATCCATCACTTAAATAATCTAGTACAATAGTTCTACCTGTAACAGATGAAGAGAATTGTATTACTCCTTGTGTCTTGTCTATAACAAAACTTCCGTTCTTGAATATTTTTGATCTATCTACATTAAATCCTCTTTGTACGAAGTTGGTTACTAAGTCCGTATCTTCGTTCGCAATGATAGGATTGTTCTCAACTGTATTTTGGATATGGCTACCTTTTAGGATATCTCCGTCTTGGTCATATAAGAATGAATAATCGTCATCTTGTAAATATGCCTGTGCCAAGTTGAAACTGTTATCATAGGCCAATGGATGTTTTTTACCTCTTTGGTCGACCCAAGATATTCTTACATACTGAATGTAATCATGTGGCAGGGCTATAATCAATGATGGGTCTAAATCCATCTCTAAAGATATAATCTCGTTTACTACATCGTAATAAAGCTCTCTTACACCTTTCTTGCCGAATATAGCTACTCTACCTCTGTCAGAATTTGATACATAAGAATCGTCATCTTGCTCGAACATAAAGTTGTTTACTATTGTTTCTAGTGTAGTATATTGATATTCACCAAATTGTGATGAATCTTCATAATAATTATCTAGGTTTGTGAAATTTTTTAATGCCATTATCTATATTTTATTGCTCTTCTCTAGCTGTTTGTTGTTGTTTCTTTTCTGTTACATACTTTATAACAACCTCTTCTTTTAGGTTTAATCCGAAATAAGATGCCATTACTATGACCAAGTTTGAAAATTCCGATGTGTGTAATTCAAAATCTTGGAAATCATTTGAAGAAGGGTTGAAAAGTTCTACACCTCCTATAATTTGATATGTCCATTTTGGATCTAGTGGCTTTCTTAAATATCTGCAAGTGACTCCTGTTTGTATAGTGCTAGGAGAAATAGTAATCTTGTTGCCGGTCTGTTCGTATATTGGGAATACTTCTGATGGTGCTGCCAAAGATTTTCCTAAAAATCCTATGTACTGCCCTTCCATTTCTTCTACTACCGTACCATTGAAGTCTATACCGAAATCTTTTATTAAGTATAAGTCTGTTGGCAATACAAAATCTGGGCTATCAAAAGATAATGTTGCCTTTGAAGAAAATTGATCTATTCTTTGTCTTTGATTTAAAGATAGATTAGCATATCCTTTAGAAGACAACCCTCTTTTTTCTTTATACTTATCTCTAGCTTCATCCTCAAAGTACCCTCTGTATATTTCGTTTTGAGCTTGTTTGGCTATAAGGTTATATTCAGTAGGTGTAAGATTACCTCTAAGTTCCTTATTTAATATAGTTTTAAGTAGCTCGTAAATGTCGTTTATCATCTCTTTTTATGTGTTAGTTATAATAACAAAGATACTAAAAAAAGAAAAGCCCCAATTAAGGAGCTTGTCATTTAGAATATTAAGTTATCATCTGTTTGAGATTTCTACTACTACTTGTAGACCTTCTTCTGTACCTAAGTACTTAGAGAAGAACTCTTCGTGGTTTTGACCAACAGGGATCATACAAATAGTTGCTTTATTGTCAGACCACATTACTTTACTTCCGTCAGCACTAACTTGGATTACTCCTGAATTAAATGCGTGTTGTGTAATAGCTGCTCTTTTGATATCAGCGTCATCAAAGATAGTTACATTTCCTTCATCATCGATAAAACGGTTTATGTTATTATCAACAAGTTCGTACAATGTGTTCTTAACTTCTGATGGAGACATAGATGCTGCTTCTTCTGCATCACTAATAAGAACCGATACGATGATTGTTAACTCTTCTATACCTGCTTCTTCTTTAGCTTTCTTTCTGATAGCTTGCTTAACATCGATCTTTAATTCTTCCATATCTGCAATATCTACTGCATCTGCTTCTGTATCGATTAATTCAAAGATTCTATCCTTGCTTGGGTGAGCCTCTAGGAAGGCTTGTGTGATCGTTTCTGTTTCTTTAGTAGATAAGAGTCCATTTAAGAAAATAAGTGGCACTACAACAGCGTCAGCCGATTGCTCGTCCACAAAAATAGACCTTTCTCCGGGGCAATGTCTGATTGCACGGTTATATCCTTTTACAGGATCAAATACTAATAGTGAGTTTTTTCTACCACATTTCAGAACGAATTGTAGTGGTTGGTAAGGCAAAAGTCTGTATTCTTTTGCTGATAATGTTACAGCTTCTTTTACTGCTGTTTTTGCTTTTGTAGTTCTTTTTGCTACTGCCATTTTGATAAAGTTTAAATTAAGTTAAAATTGTGTTATGATATAAAGTAAAGATAATAAAAAAAGGGAGGCTATTAAACCTCCCTATTATTTTGCGAATTACTCACCTTCAAAGATCATGAAGTTATTTGCACCGATAGTACAAACACCTCTATCTGCTAAGTGGTGAACTCTCATATGGTCGTTACCATCTGTTGGGGCGTTAGTTCCAACTGAACCTGTAATCCATGTTTTGTGACGTCTGTTCTCCGCACCTTTCACTCTGTACTTGATAGACAAGTAAGGTTTAGTAATACGGTCAGCCATTGGGCTTGTTCCATCATAAACTTCTTGATCTCCGTAAGGAACCAATAGTCCACGAACTTTTCCGTCTGCCGGTGCAACTGCTCCTAACAACTGAGGGTCATTTAAGACTTTCCAATCTGACTTGTAGAAGTCGTATGTTCCTCTTCTGAATCCTGTGAAACCTAAGTTTACAGCCATGTCCTCACTATTGTCGAACAGGCCAAAAGAAATACCTGTTGCGTATCCTGCGTTTAATGAACCTAAAAGGTCATCGATAGCTAGAGACTGATCTCTATCAACGTAGAACATATATTCTCTGATCTTACCTTGTGCATCGAAACGCTTCAAGATAGTATCCCAATCTGCTAATGTTGTAGCAAGACCTTCGAACACGTTACCTCTTGTACGTACAGACTCGAATAAACCTTCTGTACCATCGTAACCTGCTGCTCCTGCTTCTGAACCTGCTTCTGCTGATTCACCTTGTAATAGACCTAACTCGATACGATCCTCGAATCTACGTCTACCATCTAATTCTGATTGTAAGTACCATACAAATCCTCCATTGTCCGTTTGAACCCATGAGTCTTGTGTGATTTCAGAACCACTTGCGATGTAGTTATCTCTTTCGATGATAGTCTTGTTGCTAAGAACTGTAAAGTCAGTCTCTAAGCTACCATCCATCGGCCCTGAACCTTTTAAAAATTCACTGTGAGAGATAAATGCCTTGATACCTGTAGTACCTACTAACCAACCTGCTGCCTTGTAAGGAAGTGCTGTGAAAGTGTTTGTCGTTACTGCTGTAATACGACCTAATTGGAAGTTTGAGTTTCCTGATACCGCTACTACTTCACCGACACGGAATACGTGACCTGCTTGTGTAAATACGTTACCTGTACGTGCTACTGCTTCGTATGAAGTGTGTAATCTTCCTTTCTCTGTCCAAATGTATTGGTCAGAAGAGATTGCTTCTTCGCTACCTAATTCAAAGATCATACCCATAAGAGATTGATCACCGTAGATAGAGATTAACTGCTCATAAGCGTCAGGCGCATATTGAGAAGTATAATCGAACATATCAATGTAGTTAGTTTGGCTCGGTGCCTTTACTGAACTAGGATTGATTGCGTAAGTTGGTGTTGTTGCTAATGCCATTGTTTAATAATTGTTTATAGTTGTGTTTATTATTTCTTTGTTCTGAAACGTAACCTACTGCCTTTTCGAGATCCTGAAATCTTTCCTACAACGTCAGCTACGTTTCCTTTTGATGTTGAAGCTCCTTGTACGTTCGGTACTCCATTTACTTGTGTTGTTGCACGAGTCTTAATGTTTCCCTCTTTACCAACAGCTATACCTTGTTCGTAAGCTGCTTTGACCATTGCTTCAAAATTGGTCACTTTTGCAACATCTGCTACAACATTTTTATGGTTGTAAGATCCATCTTCGTTATACCAATGTGGCATCTCTGCTACAGTTTTAGGAAGATTTTTTCTGACTTCAACAGGTACATTGTACTTGATAGTCATGTCATCCGACAATTTTAAATCTATTGCTTCAAGACTTGTCGATGCTTCTTGAATACCTTTGTTATAGGCATCTTGTTTTTGCTGTAAAGTAAGATTGTTATTTCTATACTCCTCTGCAAGTTTGATAGCATCTTGTTGCTCTTGTGTTAGTACTGCCTCCGGTCTAGAGTTAATTAATTCTAATTTGTTAGCTTCTAACTTTTCTCTACCTTCTCTAGCATACTTCTTCAAAGATATGCTTTTTTTCATACGGTCATTTTCATCATCTAAATTTGCATCATAAATGAAATTTTTCAATGAATAATCAAGCTCTTCCTTAGTGAATGTAGGGTTTTCTTTGGCTAGAAGCTCTCTAGCAACATCCATATCACTCATTTGAGAAAAGTCTCTATTATAGTTAGACCATTCCGATAAAGGTAAACCTGTTTTCTCTTTCCACTCTTGCAGTTGTTTCAATTCAGGGTCGATGTTTGCCTCTTTTGGAGTCAAATCTTCAAAACTATTGACTTCTCTGCCTAGCCTCTCGCTAAGCTTTGCCAATAATAACTCTTCTGTTACTTCTGCTGTTGGTGGTGTTTCCACTACAGGCGGTGTATCTACTACAGGCGGTGTTGCAATCACCTCCGGTGCATCTACTACAGGTGGATTATCTCCACCCGTTGTATCTATTACTTCGGGAGTATCTACTACTTCCGGTGTTTCTATTGTTGGTGTCGGTGTATCTATTACTTCGGGTGTATATATTACTTCGGGTGTATCTATTACTTCGGGAGTATCTATTACATCTTCTTTAGGAGCTAATGCCGATAATATAGCGTTCGCTCTACTAAGGTTGTCTCCACCTTTATTCTTTTTAAATAATGCCATTTCTTTGAATTAAATTAATTTATCTTGTTTTGTAAATTTACGAAAATTATTCATGCGTTTTTTTACACTCTAAAATCGTCCATTCCTAACTCTCCTGTCATACTTGTATGAGCAGATTGGAAATCTATAGCTTGTCCTCCGTTCTCTTTACTTTGTTCTGCTTTAATCTTACTTTGTTGTGTCGCTTGGATAGCTGTACGCTTATCTTTACGATCTTCTTTGTAAGCATCGTCGCTTCTTTTATTTTCTGCAATTTTAGACTGTACTCCTGTTTGGTAGTAATATTCGTCTGCCATTAACATTCTCTTAGCTTCTAATTCTTCTTTTAATGCTTGTCTCTTTAAATCAGCTTCTAACATAAGAATTTCTTTCTTAGCCTCTGTCTCATAAGAGATTTGCTCTTGCTTAGATTGGGCAGCCGCTTGTGCTGCTTGTTGACTAGCTTGACCATTAGCTTCGATCTTTTCTAATTCTCTAGCATGAAGTTCTTTAGCTCTCTTGTCTTTTCTAACTTTAAGCATTTCATTAGCTACTGATATATTTTGAATCTTTCTGATGTCAATACCATCTTCTGTTCCTAAATTACCTTGTGCTATCTCTGCTTGTATATTAGCTTCTAACATAGCTTTATCTTGTGCATCAGGCTTTAACTTAATAGTTATTCCAAAATCATGTAAGTGTAGACTACCGATTGAATCTAATACATCTACATTAACTTGACCTATAGAATTAATATAAGCATCCCTTAAATTAGAATACCTGAATATATCTTTTAATCTTAATGATAATCCATTAGCTAAATATTGAGTCATCTTTAATTGAGAATCAAGTATATACCTAGTGGCTACATTCGATAATGTTTGTTGTTGCTGTAAAGCTCCATTAGATGTTCTTGGGTCAGGTAATGCGCCATCGGCACCTTGACCTATTCCAATAGCATCTCTAAACATTTGGAAATGGAAATTGTAAGCATTCATAAGTTGCTCTAAACCTGCCATAGCTCCATTGTTTAATTCTTTGATAGGCAAAGCTCCATTAGTATAACCACCATCCGCTAATCTTGATGTACCAAGTAAGTTACCTGTTTCATCGTAATATCTGATTAAGTCTAGTGCATCGAATGAATTACCATCTCCTAGATCTAATTCTTGCAATCCATCTACGTCAATCCAAATACCATTCGGTTTAGCCTTAGCTACGAACTGTTGAATCTTAGTTTGAATTTGTTGTAATTGATCTACATATTGTATTACTCTATCAACCAATGACTGAATACGTCCTTGATACATTTCAGGAGCATATACGATATAACTTGAATCTACCCTGTTGTTTATAAATCCTTCGGGCCTAATCATTTCACTACATTCTCTGTAGTTGAATATCATATCACTACCTAAAATTAAAGAACCTTCATACCATACTTCATCGACATTTTCTAATATATCGTATTCTTTATAGCCTTGTGCTTCTTCTTTTTCAAGAATGTGGTCAGGTTTGATAAATGTAGAAGGTTTTTCTATAATAGAGAATCCTCCGTTCTTTTTATATTTCTTTTTGAATTTAGTTACCTTTGTAGTTTTGAATGTGAAATCAAGAACATCTACCATAGAATTGGTCAAGTCTTCTCCCCTATACCAAAATTCATTTGATATACGGTTATAACCTTGCCATTCATTTGATACATTTTGGAATTTTAATAATTCCTCATTAGTTAATTTCTTACCTGATAATCTTTGTACTTCATTGATTGTCAGTCTTCTAACTACTCCATAGTAATTCACATTTCCAAAATTACTCTTAGTTGGATAAGCCCATACCATGTCAGCAGGATCTCTTCTCTCAACTACTATACCTTTTACAGGATCGGTTCTGTGGTGAATAGCAGCCACTCCAATTTCTGTTAAGTCTCTAAGCAATGCT
>TARA_R110002110_G_scaffold342_5_pt1 | contig 26304 bp, 34 predicted proteins | sample TARA_R110002110 | Tara Oceans TARA_R110002110 (sample SAMEA4397330) | marine metagenome | biome: Polar Biome; feature: [SRF] surface water layer (ENVO:00010504); material: water (ENVO:00002006), including particulate matter (ENVO:01000060) such as... | depth 5 m
AGTTAATTCAGGCACTATGCCCTCCTTTGATGCTTTACCAAACCATGTAGAGAACACTTCAGTGAATGAGGGGATATCTTCTTTACTGATTACATACAAATCAGACTCATGTTCAGTTGGGACTACCTGTTCAGCTTTCATTATCTCAAAGTGTGCTCCTTGGTTTACACCTTTCTCACAAATAGTGATCTCCGCAAGCTCTAAAGCATCCACCTGCATGTAAGAATCCGCACCCTTGCTGATATTTTTCGTCTTAGTTGCGCTACCAGCGATAGAGTATGACCTCATCTTGCCAGAAGTGATTTGTTCTTTAACTTTGTTAGCTATCTTTGTATCATCTCTAAGTTCTGATATGAAGAATAGGTTATCACCTTCTACTCCACTCTTGAATATCTGCATACCTCTTGAAATATATACAGGTAATGCGTGTCCAACCTGAACATCGGAGTGCATAACCATCACGTTACGAGTTCTGAAGTTATCCATGTACCGTCTAAACGCATCTTCCAAAGCGTCAGAGGTAATCAAGTGCCCCTCCCTGTCTACTAACTCCACAGAGGCGGGGCCTCCTATAACAGTAGGCTCGGAATCACCGCTTAGATCAAGGATTTCAACGACGTTGGCATACTTTGGAACGTCTGGATACGCCCTGTGTAAGGTGAGTATCTCAGCAGGGGACGCTAACCCAGCCTTGAATAATCGTTTGTACTCCTGCAAGCCCTCCTGAACATCATCCATCGTGACCTTGCCGCCGTCCGCCTTGTCAAGGAAGATGATAGATTCATCAGCCTCAGCTAACCATTCTTTATATGCAACGTTGGTAGTCATTAGGCTTGGTGTATCCCCCACACTACTCCGTAAATCGTCGGTGTCTCATCAGCGGTTGCGTTTATGAAACTTACATTCTTTCTAAAGTCCACTGGGAAAGTGGTTTCAAGGAAGCCTGAATTAGGAACAGCCGCTGCTGGGGGGCCTACATAAATCCCTGTTGTAGATGAGGCGGTACAGTCGAACGATAGGAATATATCATGTGATGTATGTATCCTAATCCCTCTGATCGCTACGGAATCCACACGTTTTCTAGACATAGAAGCGTCAGCGGTTCCGTACCATGAGAAGTTGCGACCCTGAGACCCGTCCGTGTAGGCTCCATACTCTCCGTCATATCGAATCTCGTTGTGGAATTTATCTACATAGAAATTAATATTATGTTGAGTGTGGGATATAATTTTTATACGGTATGTATCACTTGCGGTTAGTGCAGGTATCTCATACTTTACCTGCAACTGCTGGAAGGCTGTAGATAATGAAACAGTGTTACCTGTTGCTACTGTAACGTCGCTAGAATTGGTGATTAGAATTTTAGCGTCCCCTGAAGCAGAGGCTCCACGGACAGTCGCTTGCCCCATTAAGGTCATAGGCTGTTGACCATTGCCGCCACCGGTTGTAACTTGCGTGTAGACACCTTCTCCCGCAGCAGAGTTAGCAGGGTTTACCAATAGTGACGCTGCTCCGGTATCTTGTTGTCCGGTGTTTCTAGAAATAGCAGACCCTTCTGCTGTGAATTCCGTAATGTCAGCCGCCTCAACCCTAGGGTTGGTTACCAAGTTTATACTAGCATTCCCACGGGCAACTGTAAACAAATCTTCCGCCGTGTTGGAGGTATCTATTTGAAGCTTGAAAGGGTAGTATTTAGTGAACGGGTGAGTAGATGTTCTAGTACTGGGGTCTATCTCCCATGAAGCCCACTCATCGTGCATTATTGACGTATTCACCATATTACAAAATCTCCTATCGGCTATTAGCCCAACTTACTAAACCAGTCATTGCACCCAGTATTAATACAGTATGGAACAATAACACCCCAACCGCAACGCTACCAGCTTTTACACCATGAACACGATGTTTCCAATCCTTTAACTCGTCTATTTCGATATTTATTTTCTCTAAACTTTTACCTAAAGTTTTATTTAATTCTGATTGACCAGAGATATAGCTATCCAATCTTTCCGTATACACGGCTAACGTGACATCAGTACTCTGTTTCATTATACCAGATTCCCTTCAGTCTAAAATTTATTCAGGAAGAACATCGTTTTCGTCATTAATTACAAACCCGCTACCCTGTAACTCTATTCGATCAACTAGTAGGTCACCATTTTTAATTGAATGTATTACACTAATAAGAGTATTTCGTTCTTTCTCCAGTTCCTGAATTCTCATCAACTGCTTACCGATAACTTCATATTCACTCATACCTTCCCTCTTCTCTATAACTTTGGGTCTTGCTATTCCTTTTGGAGGTTCAACACCCTCAAACTTTACCCTCGTCTCATCTAATGATAACCCTTGTATAATGGCAGTTTGACGCATAAACAAATGTTCAGGCATGTCATCTTCACCGTCCCAAACCCAAGGCTCTGTTTCAAAAGCCCCAGTGTTCTCGTTATAGTATCCCGGTATATCCTGTACTAAATCTTCATTCCCTTCAAGCATCCGACTCTCTAAACAACACACCCGAACCCTACGAGTCCTAGCAATGTACGGATTAGCCCAGTCACCTATCCGCTGAAACGTACAATTACAGAGGTCATCCCCGTGAGTCCATGTAATCTCTGGCATCTCTCTTGGATGTAAGGTGTCACTGAACTTATAGGGAGCCTCTGTAAAAGCAAGTGTCATAGTTATCCTACGTTACTAACCGTTCCGTCTGCAATAATCTTGCGGAGAAGCGTACCGTTAGACTGGATAGCACTGGAAGTACCAATAGCTCCCGCAAAAGCGGTTCCCTGTTTAAAGACAACTGCTGAAGTTGGTTCCGTAGTTCCAAACGCTGTCTCTGCACCCATGTAAAGGTTCTGAGCGGTAACGTGTGCGTCACCGGCAGTAACTGTCATGTCTCCAGTTGTAAGGGTTACAGCATTAGAGAAGTTGGTGACAGCAGAAGTAACTTCTAGGGAGTCACCATCCCAAGCAATCGTAGCGTCACTGTCACTACCAAAGATGATTGTCTCATCGTCAGCGTAGTAGTTCCAGTCGTAACCCATTGCAGATCGAGCTAGTACCCGGGTATCACCCGTTACGCTCGCCATTGTAAAACTATGTTTAGTCATTATATTTTGCCCTCATTATTAGTAAAAGATAAACTGTTCACATCAGATTGAACATTTCGATTTGTACGCCATATGGTTTGCTTTATAGATTTCTTCAAAGCTGTCGTTGCAGTTGTGTCAAATAACGATGCCTCCAATAGAGTCATCACTTCTCCGACCATCCGTTTAGTATGAATATCTAAACTCTGCAAAACCCCATCCGCATATACATTTCTCATTATTCACCATTACATTACAATACATTCAAAAAAGCAGGTAACTCCCCCCGAAGGGGGAGTTACCCAAAAGTCGATTACTCGCTTAGATCGGTGATCTTTGCTTGTACGTCGAAACGATGTGCCCTGAGTTCAGCCATCGTATAGAGCAAACCACGAACCACTAGCGACGAAGCCGCAAAGTAGTCACGGTTCTCGATGTACTGGGTAGGCTGTGCTACCGCAACTTCAAGATAATCCGTATCTAGTACGTAAACGTTAGAGCCGTGAGAGCCTCCAGTAGAGCCAATCTTAGGCGACTTAGTGGCATCCGCATCTGGAAGAATTGGAATTCCCATGTAAGTAGCAAGAATCAGACCAGTACGGGTACCGGGGAAAGTCTTCTCCGAACCAATACCAACTGTGTATTCTTCCTGACCGAGGTACCTCTGTTGAGAGTTTAGCAAACGCTCAAGTTTGAAGTACTGGTCGTGTCCCATGACGATAAGTTTTGGCTCACCACCATTGGTACGAATCTTCTGGATAGCAGTATCCAACAAGTTCAACGAAAGGTCTCGTCCGGTACCGCTGTTTCCCTGTACCGAAGCCGCTGTTTTCCACTGGTTGTCTGCAACGGTTCGTCCAGAAGTCGCTAGAGTAGCTGTTAGGTCATAAGCGTTAGCCAATGTCGCTACGTTGCCGTCTAGGAAGTTAGTGGCATCAATTGAAACAATGTCGTCAATTGAAGTCAATCCTGCTCGACTGTAAGTGAACACACCGTCAGCAGTTGCAGGGGATGAATCCAAAGCAGTGCCTAGTGTCAACGCTCTAGTCGATGAGTTCTTAGCGGTAATTGCGGTACCAGAAGTGTTCTCAAGGTTACCAGCGTCTGAGAAACCAAGTGCGTCACCAATTCTGAAGTTATTTGCGTTAGTCAAAATAACCGAAGTAGTTGACGTTGCGGTCGTAATACCCGCTGTTGACGAAGCTAGAAGCTCAAGGTTCATTTCCTTGATGTGGTCTAGCTGTGCGTTCTCGTTCTCAAGAGCAAGAACATCACCAACACCACCCTCAAGCTGCGATGTAAACATCGCCTTGACGGAGGCTGCGAACGTCGTACCAACAATACGAGGCAGTGAAGATACTGTCTGAATTGCTGAGATGTCCACAGTTGGGAGTGATCCCGTCTCTGTAATTGGGTTAGAGCGTTCCGAACCACGGTCTGAACGTACCCTCCAACCAGCTACGTTACCCCAGACATTTCTAGGGAGAGCGTTGAAGAACCGTGTTTGGTTGTTCAGCGCATGCCATACCTTACGACCGAATGTGGTCGTAAAGACATTTGTGTCGGTATCGACGGTAAACGGTGTTCCCGTAAACGCCTTCGACATGTACTCAGAGCCTAGAACCGATTGGGTTGCCCCACGGTTAGCCTGAGCAATATATTCTGCAAGCGAAACTGTCATTGTTTATTGTCCTCCTATTATCTCAGACTAAAGTGTTACATCACCCTGTTCAACAGAGTACTGAAGTTTTCTAAGTTCTGAGTAAGACATGTTAGCTAGTTCATCGACAAGCTCTCCACCGGTTGGGCGAGCTTTTACTATTTCCATCTCATCACTACCCAAGCTCAACGTAGGTGCGACCAACCGACGTTCCTCTTTCCATCCAGCCTTACGCAGAGATGCAGCAGTTTCCTGCTTCACGGACTTAGTAAGGTCTGTGTCGATTCCAGCAATTTGTTTCTTCAGACTAGAAATTTCTTTCCGCATCTGCTTGTAAACTGCTTCTTCCATTGCTTCATCATCATCGTCGTCTTCGTCCGCTGCTGCTTCTTCCATTGCTTCGTCGTCGTCATCCTCTTGTTCCTTCATAGGATATTTGCCCATCTTTTCCTGTGCCTCATCGTCATCATCTTCTGGTTCATCTTCAGCCTGAAGCGTTGCTTGCTGATTCTTGGCATCGGTAGCCGGGGAAACAGTAGTAGAGCCATCATTACCATCTTGGTTTATTGCGCCACTATTTTTAACTTTCCGTTCACCAACGTCAACAAGATCGTCAGTTGACTTTAGCATAGATACGACTTGAGAAGCCACATCTTTAACTAAACTCATACGAGCATGATCTTGCTCTTTTGCGAAGAGAGTTGCTTCATCGTCTTCCTCAGCCTTTGAAAGCCGGGAGTCCATCTTTGTAAGTACCTCAGCAAGAGCCGTCAACCCTAGTGACGTTCCCTCCATGTACTTTTCAAGACGGATGTATAGTTCATCTGCCATGGTGTAACCTCCGTATATTTTCCAGTCCATATCCAAACTTCATAAAGGTTGGTCTAAGCCACCGCCGACCCCTATAAACAAATGTAACCTAGTTAACTAGGTGTAGTAGAACAAACGTTCTGTATTATTATACTAAGGTTTTTAGAAAACGATATAAATTTATGAGTCTTTATAAGAATTTATATCTATCTTACCCTCAAGATACCGGAGCATCTCGTTACGGAAATCGTATAGGGGCACTTGTACTAGTTTTTTTACCTTCTCGCATTGATTGCCCTCAGGTATTGAAGACTCAATCTGGTCTAAAACTTTACCTACCATCCTAGAATGCCGTGCTAGAACCCATTCCTGTTCTTCACTAACCTTATCCACATCCATAATCTATCTCCTTATAATATTGAGGTGGGTTCAATTTTTACAGATAACCCCTGCCCCAGCTTTGCACCCACTTTATCAAATGAATCCTCAAGTCTCTTAGGGAAAGTACTGAATATTTCTTCCAGCGGCGCAGCTAAGTACTTCTGAGACTTATATGTACGCCCTGTTCTATCCACACCACCGTCATGTATTATGTTAGCGTATGGAGTGTTGTAAGAAATATCTACAATACTATCCCCTGCTTGAGTAACCGTTAAAGATGAACGAAGCCTTCCCGTCTTTACAGGCATAACACCTCCGTCAGAAATAGGTATGTTTGAAGTCTCAGCTAATTCCTGAGTAATCTCCATAACAAAATTCTGAACGAGGCCGTATAAAAGTTCTTGTAATTCATCCATAGTTTATTATACTATGTCTGCCACACTTCAGGTAGTTCTAAATCAAACTCAGATTCAATAGAATCAAATCTATCTAAGTAAATTATCTCTTTACCAACTTGACCATAAGTAGGATGGTAGTATAAAACTAAATGCTTAGGTTTAGTTATAAGGTGTAATCGGCTAAACACGTACTCGTCCCCACCTTTTGTTGTGCCACAAATATGTAAACTACCTGTTCCGATATCTATTTCATCCACACGGTGGAAGTGACCTAATAGGACGTCATCAAACTTATCGGGGACGCTGAAGCTATCGTCAGTTATTATTTGTGTCTTGTACTGCAAGACCGCTCTTAGTGAAGTCACAGCCTTCTGAATAGTCGCTGACGCCCCACCCCCACCAACGGAGTCACCATGCATCATTAATATGTCTCTTCCCGCAACAGAGAAAACATGGGCAAACGACTTAGGTATTTCAAACTTTATGTTGTCCTGTTTAGAACAGAACACTGCAAGCCACTGGTACATCATGTAATCCCAATCCATATACCTATCTTTGGACGGAATCTTCCTAGTCATCCTACCGTGGTTACCAACAACACACGGGACTTTAATTTCTTTAAAGTGGGGTGCTAGGAACATTAAAGCTTGGCTAATTATTTTAGCCCCGTACATCATCTGCATCATACAGTTGTCAACATTGGTACGGGCTAGTTCATCATGTATATCTCCGGAGATCATATCTCCCAGCATAGGCACAGTAAGTTCATCTACCTCACAAATATTTCTCCTATACTCTGCTAGGTTTAAAACTTGGTTAGCCCAACCCCATATACGGCGATTAAACAATTCAATATCATATGAATTTAATCCTACCATCTGTTCACTGGTTACATAATCCCCTACGTGAGTATCGGTAAGCGGTGCAACCATAGCTTGTTTCGCTGTACCTTTTTTATCCCCAGAAGGTTTACGTACTTTAAAGGCTTTGGTTTTAGCATGGGGGGTAGTGTAACGCTTTATAGTATCCACGAGAATTTCTGATCGTACAGAATCCTTTATGGATTTTTCATATAGTTTTTTATAGTAGGTAGACTCAGCCTTATATGTCGCAGCACGTTTATCTAAACGGATACGATCTTTTATGAAGTCTTCCTCTTCTTCAGGGGCGATAACATCTGCCCACTCAGCAGACCTCTCATCAATTATGGAATCTACATCAAAAGCTTCTCTGTCATACCATCTTTGGATTGTGGAGCGGTGAACATCGACACCAAACTCATCTTGCAACCAACGGGCAAGACTAGTCCAAGTCGCCCCTGCTCGCCTCATTTGAATCAGGTCTTTCTTCGTCATCTCTGGAATCATCTGTATTCTCCTGTTCCTTATCTAGGTACTCAAAGTAATCTTTGAATAGACTAAAAAATTCTTCATCTTCTTCTTTACTAACAAAAGCAACGACGCCCTTACCGTCTGAACCAAAAGACGCTGAAGGTTTATTAGGTTTTGGTTCACTAGGCATTTTCTCAGGTTTCTCTTCTTCTTCACTCTTGGGAGGTGATGCCTTATCCACAACCCTCGGGTCTTCATTGTATTTGTCATCATCAATCTTTTCTACCCACCCGTTGTAAGTTTCTTTTCTTACAGCAAGATATGGTTTATCACCATAGGAAGAAAGTTCATCAGCTTTAATGATATCAGATACCCTTAACTCTTGTAAAGCATCATTTACGACAGTGCTTGCGAACTTTTGTACAAACTGTTTAGATTCCTGCTTGCCTCGTAAAAATTGATCTAACTTAGCAACACCACTTTTTTTCTTCTTCTGTTTTATTGGTGACCTCTCACCATACGTTGGGGAGAAAGCTCCGGGGTCTGAAGATACAGCAACGGTGCCAATCCCGTCAACTGTTCCTATAGCTCCCTCTTTATCTAAGAAACTAGTGAAATCTAAAAGACTAGAGCTTTCCGATTTTTCTACCGGCCCCCTACCCGCTGAACGCATGGGTGGGCTTCTCCTAGGAGTTTCTTCAGGCTTACCCTTAGGTCTACCTAGTTCATCTAAATCAGGTACAACTTTACCCTCGTCTTTACTTCCAACCCTCTCAGCCCAATTTCGCAACCCACGACTAGCATCCTGTCGATTTCTTGAGCTTGATTCTTTAATAGAAGCGGCAAGGTCATGACCATACGATGCATTTAAATGGCCTTTAGACTGGTTGTCGTCAAGCATTCTACTGACTTGGGCTTGTTCTCTATGGCTTACCGCTTGGCGCTTATGAAACGCTGGATCATTTTTCATTGCGTCTGGGTGATGTATAGATCGAATATTACCCTCATAGAAATATGTTACAGTGCCAGTGGCTTTATCCACCTTCTTATCTATGTAGGAGTGCCCAGACGACTCTTTAGAACTGTCAGGTTTAAGATAATTAGCCCCATCTGAATCTGGGGGGATTTGATCTTCATGCCTTGTGTTCCCCTCTAAGATACTCCCATCACTACCAGCAGACTGCTCCGGTGTTCCAACCATATCCCGGGGAGAAAGATCGTCCCCCACATCTCTTGCTTTTTCCATTTCGTCAGACATTATTAATCTTCCTCCATATCTGTTAGAGTCGTTACACCTGAAGATGAAGGGGCGTTTGACTGTAACTGATTAGATGGTTCCACCCGTTTGCGTTGTGGACGAGCCGTTGTGAAAGTTGCAGGTTCAACTTTTGAAACACCGAAAGGAGTTAAGTATGCGACAAAGCTCTTGTCGTTGTCAGTGAACCACATTTTAGCACCGTCCGGGGTAATTTCTTTCACTAGAGGTGACATGTAACCTAACTCGTACAGACTGTCCATCCAAGTTGATGTGCCCCCTTTTATTAAACCGAACGACCTATCCTCACCCTTCTTCGCACGAGCCTCAGCATAATCATCTAAATCACGTTCATCTAAAGGCATTTTATCATTAGTGTCTGGAGTTTTCCAGCCTAAGTTTCTATCCTTATATTTACCTTCAGATTTATCTACATCCATAGATTGCTCAACAGGTTCCGCTTCTTCACCACCTTCTTGCCCCGCTTGTTCAGCAGCCATTTGCTGTTGCATTAACTGCATCTGCTGTTGCTTCATCTGCTCCTCTTGTGCAGTTAGGGCAAGAACTTCAGTCTCACCTCTAATCTGAGCAGAAGGTACAGGTTCCCCGGATACAACAAAGTCTACGTCATCCATATTTGAATCTTGTTGTTTCAACACAATGTCAAACCCTAAGTCGTTCAACTGCTTTGCAATTTGAACTCTTTGGCTAGCAAAATTAATCCTTGTGGCTTCAGCTTTTTCTTCTGGGTGAGGTAAATGTAAAGTCCAATCTGTAATGCCGTAAGCTTCTAGTATCAGTGGGAATACCTTTTCATGGTACAACCGCTGATCTGCTTCTACTACACGACTCATAACTTGCAGACCTTGCGTTTGAGTTGATAGCCCACCAAACGCTTCTGGGGTTCCCTGCCATGCTGGAGACACGCCCCACAAAGCGGCGACCCGTTCACGTATTTCTTCTTTCACAGGAAGGTAATCCATCTCTTGTAGAGTGTGGAAAAGCCTAACCATGTCTACCCGCCCCCTGTTGGTTTTAGACGATACAGCAACCATCGGGATATAGTTTGGGTCAGCTTTTGTCTGGGCTGCGATATTTTCTCTTTCACGACGTAAACTTTCCGGGTCATCCGTAGAGACCATTAACATAGCGGAAGGCATTTTACGCTCGAAGAAGTACCTGTAAAGGTTCCTGTCCATTCCTATGAGAGTTAAAGCCTTTTCAAAGATGGTTAGTATCGGCGACCATCCATATGTTTCAGTCGGGGAAAATTTAGATATGTGTATAACTTCAGAATCTAGAAGGTAATAAATTTTACTGCGATTAGAGTATCGGTACATCGCTGGAACAGTCTCCACAGAACAGTCCGAGTCAGAACACACCCCCGGCTTCTGTGCGGTAGCCGCAGTATTGGCTTGCTCTACATATTCCGCTTGTTGCCCCGTACCTGAATCCCTATGAATAGGACACAGGAAATGCTGCTTCTTTGGCAACCCTTCTTCGTTTAGATCAAACTCTACTAAAGCTGGATTCAAACGTCTAATTTCTATTATTCTTGACCTAAGCTCTCCATCTTCAGAAGCGTAGTATTCTTTATTCAAATAAATGAATGCATCATCTACTGTATTTAAATCTAAGTGGAATTGCCTGAGTACCTCCTCCAAGCTTTGGTCAAATATGTTGCAATCTTTCATGACCTTCTTCAGCGTCACCAACTGTTTTTCATCAGCGTTTTCGTTTTTCGGTTGGAATTCCAAACCTCTACGGAAAACCTCACCTGTAATGTGCCCTATAGGGCCTCGAATTTCTTCTACTGAAAAAGCAATAGTCTGCAAGTCTTGGATAAGTTGTTTACGGAATCCGATTTGATTTTTAATATATTGATTAACGATGTAATCAATACCAAATGTAGGTGATGTACCTGTATCCCCAGCAGCTTTACTTAGGTTTAACATACTTTGCATACCAAGTTTAGAATTAAGTTCATCCATCTTATTTACCAAAGATGGAGCTTCAGGCAAGTAGTCCAGAATTTTCATACGTTAGTCCTCTAACTGTTTAGGTTTAGTTAGGCTTGACACTTCATCTAGTGCCGTCAGTTTAATTATAGCCTGTAGCGCAGATTCCTTTAGTAAATAACTTTCAGATACATTGTCAGGGAGCCTAGCAGGTTCGGTGCTGGTTACAGGTTCTCTTCTTTCGTTCTCAACCTTTTCGTTCTCCAACTGTTCCACTTTATCCTCTAATTCACCACAGAGTTCCCGTAAACTAAAGTTTTCAGCATTAGCAGCCCCAGACAGAATACCTAGCCTAGCGGCTTCCCTTATTAGGGAATGGTACCCACCTTCACTTAGCATCGTTACAGCATCGTGATCGTCAGGTATGTCTGCATCAGGCTCATACTCACCCAACTCATCATGCCACGCATTCAATATTCTCCATGTCCCTGATTCATCTCTATGTGATACATATTGAGAATCACGATCACGTAACAGTCCACCCATAGGCATAACTTTTCTCCTTACTCTAATATAGTATTATACTAAACTTCTACGATACATGACATTTCGACCACCCGCAAGCTTTACAAGAGGAGCAACCGCCCTCCTCTACAATAAAAGGGGAGTCGCAACAGGTATCTAACTGCACAGATTCGCCTTTAGTTATAAAGGGCGCATCTACTAAAGCTTCTAAATAATCATAAGTTTCAATGCCTAAGGAATCTTCTGCATTAGCCTTTTCCACCTTTATCAAAACTTCCTTGTCCCTACTTCCGGAACGATAAACTGTAATACCTTTACACCTAGATTCCCATGCAGTCATATACGCAGCGTATACATCCTCTATTGTAGCACTGTTAGGGAAATTAATCGTCTTAGAGATACCTGAGTCACAAGACTTTTGAAAAGCTGCTTGCATAAGTACGTGTGACTCTGCGGAAATTTCATCTGATGTAAGATATACATCCTTAGCCCACTGGGGAACATCGGGTCTATCTTGTATTGACCCACCACTAGATATGTGATTCATTAGATCGTCAGAATAGAACCCATGCTTTCGTGCATCTTTTTCAAAGTATTTATTTACGTAGTACAAAGTTTCCCCATCAAGTATATTTGTCTTGCGCCACGCTAAAGCAAATAAGGGTTCCACCCCGCTTGAAGTATCAGCTAGCATTGAAATGGTTCCTGTGGGAGCAACTGTAATTCTGCAAGCGTTTCTAAACTTGTCTTTAGATGCGGCGTAATCGCTCTTACCCCACGCAGGGAACACCCCACGCTCATCCGACAGTAACTTGGATTCACTATCGGCAACATCTTTTATGAACCCCATAATTTCTCCGCCAACCTCTCGACCAAGTTTAGTATGATATCCTATGCGTAACTGAGTCAAAAGATCAGCAAAGCCCATAATACCTAAGCCTATCTTACGGGTGCTTTTAGTCATGGTTTCTATATCATGAGTTGCGTAATGGTTGGCGTCAATTACGTTGTCTAGGAATCGTGTGGAACTTTTCACTACAGCCCCTAGTCGGTTCCAGTTAACCTTTGTCTTCCAAGTATCTGCATCAGGTTTTTCCTCAACAAAGTTGGCTAGGTTAATAGAGCCTAGGTTACAAGATTCGTTGCCTAATAGTGGTTGCTCACCACAAGGGTTTGTTGCAATCATGTCCCCGTATTCTTCGGACACACGGTTGTCTTTATTAATGGCATCTAGGAAAACCATACCCGGTTCACCATTTCGCCACGCACCTTCCAGTATCTTGTTGAAAACATCCCTAGCGTCTAACTCCCCCACTATAGCATTGGTACGTGGATTAATTAAAGGGAAGTGAGTCCCTGCTACAACAGATTTCATAAAGTTATCTGAAACCCCGACAGAGATATTGAAGTTGTGTATTTCACCTTCGACCTGTTTGCACTCGATGAATTCGAGAATATCTGGATGGTGAACATCCATAATCGCCATGTTTGCACCGTCTCGCTTACCACCCTGAGTAATCATAGAAGAAACACGGGATAGAGTTTTAAGAACCTCTATTGGGCCGCAAGAGATTCCATGCGTTGTTTTTATCCTGTCCCCCCGTGGACGCAACTTAGATAAAGCAAATCCTGTACCACCGCCAAATTTTTGAACCATCGCTGAATCGTGAGCGGCTTTCATTATACCTTCCATACTATCTTCAAGGGGAAGTACGAAACAAGCTGATAAAGTACCTTGGTTGGTACCAGCATTCATCAAAGTTGGGGAGTTAGGAATGAAGTCTAACTCACTCATCATCTTAAAGAACTCATTGGATATCATTTTAACTTCTACGTCAAGCTTACCGTAGTTCCCCTCAGGTAACGCAATTGCATTAGCTACCCGCCTAAACAACCCGTCTGCATCTTCAATAGGGGTGCCCGCATCATTTTTCTGGAAGTATCGTTTTTCAGCTACGAGTTGAGCTTGGGAAGTTAAAGTCACTGTTTGTATCTCCTGCTAACCTCTATGTAAACATAATAGGCATAGTTTGTTCTCTGGAACCCATACAGCAGGAGAACATTCTGATATCGTGCAAACGGGGTTAGGGCAATCAGGGTGGTTTTCCTCTACGGGGTTAGTACTATTATACCCCTCTTTACCAGCATTCTGCAACCTCTCCATCATCTTTTTTACGCCACTTTCATCTTCTTTCTTAGATTCAAAAGCGTCAGCTAAATTCCCCACATCCTGTATCTTATACCTACCAGATTCATGGGCAGCAGTAAGAGCCATTCCAATTGAAAAGAAAGCGTCCCCGTGACCCATTGGGGTGACAGGAGCTTTCAAATCATTGTTGACTGAAAGTATTTGCTGCTTCTGTCTCTCGTCTCGCAACAGCTTTAAAGTACCATTATGTACTGTTGCTTCAAAAATCTGAGCCATAGTATGTTTGCTCTTACTTGTAAAGGACATTGGTAACCAAGCTGAATTTAAACCCCTGTCCTCCAACTCCCCGCGAGTATTATCTATGTAACCCCTAGTAATATTAAAGTTCTTCGCTGCATCGTTCAGGTATTCGATCTGTGCCGAATAATCCCAACCATCTAGGAATGATTGATGAATTTGCTCTAAGTAGCTACCGTTTCTTTTAAAGACAACTAAGTGAGATGGGTGTCGTTTTTTACCTACATCAAACCCAGCGTAAATTTCGTCATCTTCATTAAAGAGGTGCTCTGTCGTAGCAGATAAACTACGTAAGCTGGAATCCTCACACTTGGAAATTTCATCATAAGAAAAATAAGCCTCCGTACTAAACGCTGGTTGTAACAAAAATTCAGATGCAAAAGATTTAGGGTTAGCTTTTTGCGTGTCAAGTAAAAACTTTTCCGTGTACATATCAGGAAACAAAACCCTTCGACCCGGCTCAGGGTCTAACGCAGGAAGCTTTCGTGTGAAAAACCTCTCATCTTTTTCCAAGACAGTTAGCAAGTCCCCCGGTATCATTGGAGTACCCACTACTATAATAGGACAACCTTGGTTAGGTATAAACATAGATTCAGTCATAAAGTGATCTTGAATTTTGTTCATCTGGCCTACAGCTAGTGGGTTATCGGGGTCACGTAGAATGTCATCCGCAACTAACGCTGAATTAACGTGAAGCCCCCGCTTGAATGAGAACAACCCACCATGTAAAACCTCAGCAACTTTACCGTCAACCGAATACCTAAAGGTGAAATCCCCGCGAGGTGTCTTATCATTCATCCATTGCATTAGTATAGGGTTACGAGTTACTTCCTTTTTCATCTCTCCTATATGATATTGAGCCATTGAAGCACTGTAAGAAAGATACAATGTGTTCGAGTTAGTTCCTAATTTCAGTAACCGCCACACAGTAAAGGCGTGACCTAGAATAGTGGATTTATAATGCGCTCGTGGTAATACACTCACGTAGTGCAATCCTTCTCCTAACGCATACTCTACATCCTCGCAAATTTGCCCCACATGCCAAGCGTTAAATAATTCAGGGGTATCAAAACTTTGAGACCATACATCTCTTACAAAGTCCCAAAAGCCACCAACAGCGAACTTTTTATTAGTCTCTAACTGGTCAGCCATTAAAGCTAATGCATCCAGAACTGAAACCGTTTCAGCTTTACTCAAGGGCTTTCACTTTATTATCTTGACTGGTATTAGAGACAAGCAGCCTAAGTTTAGATGCTATGCGCTGCATTACGTCAACGTCATCAATCTCATCAATTAGAATTTGAATAACATCCTGCACAAATTGTAGATTAATCAGACCTTCAATTACCTGCCGCTCACCCTCTATTCCTATAGACGCAGCTTTTACAGCGTCAAAAGCCTTGTCGAATGTAAGGGCGTTTAATTCAGTCGTAGCTTTCTCGCGTATATTCCCGTAAACATCTAAATGTTCCTGTTGGAGTCTAACGAGCCTACCTGATTCACTTTCAACAGTTTTCTCTAAAGCTTTAGTTTTTATATCTGTTCTCTTGGAATCCCAGTCGTATTTCTTAGCCCAAGAATACACAGTTTGATTACTTACCTGAACGGAATATTCCGTGGATACTGAGTCAGCAATCTGCCGAGCTGAAAAATCGTCTTTTAGATATAACTCCATAGCACGATTTTTAACTTCTTGGGGAATAGTTTTAGGCATAAGTTACAGTATACCATCTTGTTCAGCCATTGGGCGGTCTTGGAAGTCTTGATTGTCGGTAGGCGGCGAAAAGTAGTCAGAGCTTTGGGACTCTAGGCTACCACCGTAAGGGGAGCCGTCTGATTGCAACAGCTTACTAAAATCCATATGCCCAGTTTTATTAGTGGCTGCGTTATAACACGCAGGTACTTTAAACTTAGCACCGCTAGAAAAGAACGACGTAAAGTCTATTGCAATCTCCTTCCTAGTACACAACCCTTTCCAAACATTATCTTTTTCACCAATAGGTTTGTAGCTGGGGTTGTTTCTAAGAGTTCCGGTAGTTCTCTGAGTGTCTTCAAACTGCTCATTGTTTACACAGGCATAATACTTACACCAAATAACCACACCATGACTTTCTTTTAAGTCTTCTTCCGTAACTCCTTTAGGAAGCCTGTCCTCATAGACTGTAGGTGCCTCCTCTTTTGAACCGTTCTTAGACATATATATCTTAAACTTATCTTGCATATCTTTTACCCCATAACGCTATACACGCTGCATCCGCATAATCTTGCTCAGGGAATCTATCCCCCCATAAATCCACAGCGAATTTCATTATATCAGACTTCTTGGCGTTACCACGCCCTAGTACCTGTCTTTTCCAAGTATTGTTATCCACAGCCGCAAAAGAGATGCCACCTCTGTGTAAACCATATTTTACGCCCGCCACTACCGAAGCAATGGCTATCGTAGCCTTAGCATTTTGTATGTATATAGCAGACTCTATCGCCGCTGCGCTTATATCTATTATACTTAAATCAACATAGACTTGATCGAGTATTTCATAGAAACGATCTTCAGCTAACTTACCTTTACTGCTATACTTCTTTAGTTCCACTATCTGCTCGTCATCATCTATAAGCGCTAAATGGACTGCCTTTGTAGAGCAATCTATCCCCCCGATCACTCAACCACCTCAGGGGCATTTTCTAAATCTTCATTTACGTCTAACAAGACTTGCGCTAAATCATCCACAATCAACAACCCCTCATGAGTGCTTCCGTTTAGCACGTAGTATTTCAATGCTGAAAGACCCAATTCTATATAACTTATCTTAGTTAAAAGTTCTTCGGTCATCTGTTTTCTCCTCATACGCTTGAGTTCTTATAGCAACAACTCTGGAAACGGTAGCATAAGCTGATGTATACAACTTCAACTCGCCCAAAACTTTTTGGTATGCCGTATTAATATCAATGCAATCCCTACGTAAATCCATCAGTGAGGGGTTGGTCATAAGCACTTCACCCCGCATCTGATCTCTAGTAGGCTTCTTTTTTGATTCAGCTTCATATTTCTGATTTAATTGAAATATTGCAATATTATACCCTTCATCGAACTGCGCTTCCATTGCTCCACGCCTAGCTTCTAAATCAGCTACATGTTGCTCCAAGAGACTTTTGGAACCCCCGTACATAACTAGGTAATCTACAAGTTGTTTATTATCAGCCTTCATAACATCAGCAAAATTTAAACCCTCTTGAGGGCTTTCCACCTTTAATGCAAACCCCGGCACGGAAATACTGTCTACGTAATCTTTAGCCAGAGTTACAGAGTCTTCATAAGACCATCGTTTTTTCATAGTAACACCTTCTTACAAGCACAATACCACAGCCCTGTACACTTTACAGGCACTTCCTTCATCTCCATAATTCTACGACATCTACTCACCAAGTTTTCCCACGCCGAAGGGTCACGTAACAATTTAAAGGACTTCAAGTCTTGGTTGTCCTTATTCTCATACAACAGGTAAGCATTTTCCTGCTCTGCGGTATTCAAATATAGCTGAACTTGTATTAGATGCTCAGGTTTCGGGCCTTTCAACTTAGAAAACCCTACAGAATTTATTGTTTTCAACTCTAGAATAGCACCCTTATCCGTATCATCCTTTATAATAAAGTCAATTCTTCCAGAAATCGGGGGGTCATCAAACTTAGTTACCAACTCTCGATCTATTAGTAGGTCAGCTTTCTTTAAATACACCTCCACACGTTCCTCAAATGAACCACCAGTATCAAAAATGCGTTGCAACTTAGGTTTTACATCCAGTGCTGGCATTAAACCATTGTAAGAAAGGTAAAGATACCTATCACAAGGGTTTCCTAAACTGGATGGGTAGAACACCCCTGCTCTAGGGGGTCTCCCTTCGGAAACCATGGTGCTTTCCAACTGTTTAATTAACCATTTATCTTTAGATACGAACTCCCCTATACCTAAAGACTGGCTTCTAATCTGTTTAATTCCAGACATAATCTTCCCTTTATAGTTTCTAGTGTGTTTTCTCTAAAATGCCAAATATCTTCTATACCCATATCCTTTAACTTATCGTCTCGATACGCATCACGTTTAGCCAGATGCCCGAAAGGGCCATCCGCTTCCACGACTACCTCTATCTCAGGTAGGTAGAAGTCCACATCATATGTACCGAATCTAGCTTGAGATATGTACCTTAAGCCTGATTCCTCAATACACCTCTGTATAAGTTTCTCCTGCTTAGTCCAAAATTTCGACGGCATCTACTATCTTTTTCATCTCATCTGGGTAATCCGCTGCGAAGCTACGCAAGTTATCAAACCCCTGTAACTTACCTGACGGAAATTTATCATAGTAATACCATGCTCCACGTTTAGTTATAATACCTTTCTCCAAAGCTTCACGTAAAAAGGTTTCATTGGTGTCTATACCACCCTCAATACGGAAAGGCACCTCAACCTGTTCCCACCGTTCCCCACCAAACTTATCTTTCAGTAGGGCGGCTTGAATCATAAACCCAACACGCTTATCTTTTTCTTTAATATAAGTTCCCCTACGGGTCTCCATCACGGCGTGAGCAAAAAATTGCTGACCTTTACCACCGGGCATAGTTTCAATAGCAGACACAGGCCCCATAGAACCCCTCACTTGGTTGACAACAACTAAAGCTGAACCATTCTTTAGTAACGGAAGTAACCTAACTAAAGCTTGGTTCCAAGACCTTGCTTGCCATGCTATAGGGTTATACCCAAAGGAATCCTTATTGTCCATAATTTGTTCCGGTATAAGACCAGCCACACTATCTAGTACAACTAAATCAACCCCAGCCTTAAGACCGGCTTCCATAGCCTTGTACGCCTCCTCAGCGGAAGGGGCTTGCTTTATCAGCATGTCAGATGTATCTAACCCGCACTTACCCATCCACACTGAATCCCAAGACATTTCTGTATCCACCCACATCGAAACCCCACCCTGCGCTTGAACTGACTTGCATAGCTGGCTAGCAAGATAAGACTTACCTGATGACCAGCCCCCGAAAAATAAGGAAAACTTTTTCTTAGGTATACCCCCGTTAGTAATTCTATCTAACGCTGCTATATTGAAGGGTATTTTCTCGTAGGAAAATTCATCTGAATCCCCTGTCACTAACCCTAAAGTTTTATCGCCTAGTAGGTTTTTAAATAAATCATTCGCCGTCATTTTGTAGACCACCTCTATTAATAAAGGCTTCCGACCACGCAAAGCAAACCGCAGCACATTGGATGATCTCCTCAAACATTCCTGCTAAACGTAGGTCGTTCACATCCTTAGCAACTTCCCCAACCTCTTCAGTCAAAATTGATATCCACTGCAAATCTGTATTGTATGTTTGATCTCCCCATCGCTTGTCCTGTCTCTCTCGTTCAGACAAAACAGCTTCAAGAATCTTAGCTCGTGTTATTTCACTCATTAACCAGCATCCTTTAAAATCTTTTCAACTTCTGCATCAGCTAATTTATACAGTGAAACAAACGCCTTACCTAAAGCTTGTTTAGCAGATTCGATTTGTTCTTCTATATCGTGGTCAGTGTCAAGATCGTAAATACCGACCGTCGCTTTTGCGGAATTATAATTTCCTAAATTTACAGTGAACGACAATTCCTGTGATACTTTTGCCATTAAACTCTCCTTAATCCCAATCTATGTAGTTACTAATTATATCAGGTTCCAGTAATTCCGTCAATACAAAATCCCTCTTAGTTGCCCATGAAGGGTCACATATCTCTAAGTCTACATGCAAAGGGATATTTAATGAATTCTCTTCTAAAAGTTCTTTAATTGCGGGGACGACTTCACTTGCCTCATCTTTGTGTATCTCACAAATAATTTCATCATGTACCTGCAACAACATAATGCTTTTCTTATCCTCTAGGTATTCCGAAACTGCAATCATACGTTCACTAAGTAAGTCTGCGCTAGTTCCCTGTATAAGATAGTTAACGGCTTTATAGCCTTTGTCTGAAGGTACTTTATACACCCTGCCAAATTTATTTTGAACCCACCCACGATGTTCTATCATCCTGACAACAGTATCAAAGAATTTCTTTGACCCAGCTATATTTGCAAAATACTCTTTTTTGTATTTCGCTGCTTCGTTAGGGGTGGTTTTTAACTGCTGGGCTAACTTATCTTTGCCGATTCCGTATATAACCCCGAACGTAATAGTCTTGGCAAGCTGCCTGTAAAACTTAAAGTCCGGACTGCCCTCATCTACTTTGAACGCCAGCTTTGCAGCTTCTCCATGGAAATCTATGTCCCCAAGCCTCATAAGTTCCAGCATCTCTGGATTATTTATGTAGTACATAAACATACGAACTTCCATTTGGGAGTAATCGTAAGACACTAAGAAGTGATCTGGCCTCGGTACGAACAATCTACGTATAGAAACTTGCCCTGAGTTGGTCTCATCAAGGGACTCGTCACCCATAAAGCCCCACGACTTTATAACCTCATCGCTTAATTTCTCACTATCTGAAGCGCTGCCTCCCTTAGAAGCGATGGTTGCGCCCACCCGTTCCCGAACATCTAGTAGTTCTTTCGGGGTGAAATCCATATCGTAAAGTTTAAAATGGTTACGTGGAATGTTTTGGAGGTTAGGACTGCGGGAGGATAGCCTTCCTGTAACAGTTCCCCAGTTAGCAAAGGTGGTGTGCATCACAGAGGTTTCAATGTACGGCTGTATGTAAGTTGACTTTAACTTCGCCAACGTCCTGTGCTGCCGAATCAGCCCTGCTACAGGGTGGTTTACTTGTACCAACGCCCCCTCATTCCACGCCTCCGCTCCTGATGCGGTCTTCATGGGGGAGTGTATGCCTACTGAGTTAAAGTATGTACCAACTTGCTGTGGGCTAGATATGTTAAACACCTGCCCTGCAAGAGATTCTATACGGTCTTGGATATCCCCACTGCGAACACTAAGCTTATTTAGTACCTCTGAAGCATATCTCTGGTCTATTTGTATACCTTGACGCTCCATATCTAACAAAACTCTTGTCAAATCTATCTGCGTCCTCCACACACCCTCTTGGTTACTCTTCTTTATCTTCGCAAGAGAGTCCTCATACACTTTTAGAGTCCAGTAAGCGTCTTTTTCACAGTAAGGCCCTAAGATTTCACTAGGACACATGGAGAAATCCCTATTCCACTTGTTTTTTACCAATATTTGCTTAGTTTCTTTGTCGTAAGCAGCATTATTGGGGCCAAAACGCCTAGAAATGGTCTCAGTTAAGGATAAAGTGTTTACACTGCTTGATTCAGTTAACCTAGCCATCACAATCACATCAATTAGCTGCTTGCCGCCTGTGTCGAACCCCTCTTTTTCCAAAAAGGGCACATCAAACTTCAAATTGTAAGCTACAACACGTTTTATCTTGTTCAGTTCCTCAAATAGAGGTGATAGATACTTCGGGTCAAGGTTACTGCCTAAACTTTGGTGTCTGAACGGAAAGTAAAACGTATGGTCTGGAACTGCCACCCCAATTCCACATAATTGGTGGTAAGAGTATGCGTCCAGACCATTTGTTTCACAATCTACTGTCCAATCCTCATAATTACCAAGAGTAGAAACAGCTGAATTGAATTGCTGGTCGGTTAATACCAGCACTAGAAAGGTAGGTCTACATCATCATCGTCAGAATCTAACGACGTAGCTGACTTAGGTACACTTGCATTAGGTTCTGCTGAAGGGGTGCTGGATTCACTGTATGTTTCCATCATGTACTCCTTTACAGATTGAAGGTCTCCAACAGTACTGTACGCACTCTCAGGTATCTCATCTTCTTTAGTAGTTGCAGTTATTGTATAGGTGGTGTCTAGACCTGCTCCTGTACGCCTAACCCTGACAACACCTTTATTCAAGAAGCCCCAATCATTGTAGACATCTACTAACTGGTTCCAGATGTAGTTGCCACGACCAAAGGTTAGAGGCAGTATACGGAAATCATTAACGACTTCTTTGAACATAGTCTTACCTGAAGGGCCTGTAATTGATTCCCACGAATCCACTCGACGCTCAGAATGAAATACCTCTGTAACGTATGACCAGAAAGCAAACCTGTGTTGAGGCTTACTGTCGGGTGGGACTACCCCTAGAGGGCCATCTGGCCCAGATAGTACACTCTTAAAGGTGTTCTCATCCCTAAATGTGTGCATCCAATATTCTTCTAGGAACGGATCATTGTCATCACCCGTAGCAACTGGAATAATAAATGCTTGGTCACCATCTCTCAACCACATTTCCTTCCTGATACTCCCTGAATTAGAACGCTCTGAAGATGTTGAACGACCTGCACGTTCCTGTATAGACTTTATACCACTCATACTTATCCCCCTACCAGTATTCCCGGTCTTGGATTATTTTATCAATCACTTGTTTATCTCTAATATCTTGAACATCCTTATATTGTGAAGGAATATCAATATATGCTATTCTAACTGACTGCCCCAGATATGTCAAGGCTTTCTCTTTACCTATCTGACCAGCTTCATCGTTGTCAAGGCATAACACAACCTCGCCCGCTGGTAACTCCTGTACCAAATCTACCTGCTTTTTCGATATAGACATACCTAAAATAGCTACTGCGTTATACCCTAACTGACTTAGCCACATTGCGTCAAGTGGCCCCTCAACAATACATAGTAAATTTGAAGGCTGTACTAAATTACCGCCGAATAAAACTCTAGATTTTTTAAAGTTTTGTGGGTACAGGTACTTTGGAAACCCTGTCTCCCGACGCACTACCCAACCTACCTCCACATTATCTGCATCACTAATAGGAACCGCTAACCCATTCTCTGCTGTTACCCCCGCTCCCCATTTTTTCAATGTCTGTTTATTAAAACCTCTATCAAAAATCCAGTTAGGTACAAAATTTTGGTTGAAGGGAAAGTCCACTTTCGGGAGGTGGGTAGGCTCTACTACCTCGAATTCATCTAAGAAATCTGTATTCACTGATACACCGTGATCTCCTAACAATTGAGATAGCTGCCCTGAGGAAAGTTTCAAGTACTCTTGAACAAAACCTTTTAGGCTGCCCTGCCCACACCCCCGAAAACAAATCCATAAACCTTTACTAATGTTTATGGAGCATGAAGTATGTTGGTCATAGTGGAATGGGCAAAGAATATTGAATTGATCTTCACCTGAAGGTACTTCAATACCCGCTTCTAATAACACTGATGCCCAATCAAACATTACGCCTTCGCTTTTCTATCCTTTTTATTTGCTCTAACGAATAAAACAACTTCATTTTTGTACCCTTTGGCGTCAGAGACAGACCCTTTACGGATATCTCCAACAGTAATAGAGACGGAAGGTTTTCCCGGCCCCTTACTTCGCCCAGTTTTTACAACTATGCTGTTCTCATCTTCTTTAAACCAATTAAGTAATCCCATTACTTACCTCCTACAGTCCTATATCAAACTCTTCAACTTGTCCACGGTCTACATCCCAAGTAAATGTGCAATTATCAACCGGTAAATCACCATCCCTGTACTTCTGAAACTGTACTTCCCTTTGATCGTCAACGTCTTCTACCATACACATTGACAGGGCAACGTCAGAAGCTCGGATAAGGGCATCACCAAATGCAACCTGATCTGCTCTGGGAGGCGTAAACATGTTTGACGCATCCCTTGTAGCCTGTGTTGAAACCATTATAGCACTATTTTGTGCTAAGGCAAAATTCTTCAACCCATAGAATAAACTATGACTCTGTTCCCATGCAGCCTTACGTGAATCTGATGTAGACACTAAGTACACCCCATCTATAACGGTAAGGTCAGGTGAGTACTTACGTATCAACCCTGCAATACTAGGTAAAGATATACTGTCTTCACCGTTAATGTGGTCGCACACCAACAGTTTATTAGTGTTTGTTTCCGAAAGAAACTTCTTGTACTCAGATTCATCTATAGGTTGCCCAGATCGTATAGCTCTGTGGGACAACTTATACCCCATCATGTTGGCAAGCACCACATCTAAGCGCATCTCTATAGAACGTTTTGTCATCTCAGTAGACACTAACAAAACTCTTCGGTTATCCAGTATAGCTTCCGCTGCAACCTTCACACATAACCAAGTTTTACCAACGGTAGGGCGGGCAAAAGCGGAAATTAAGTCCCCTTCCTGCCAACCCATACCTGTGCTATTTATACTTCTAAAGGGGGTACGTATGCCAATCATACCATCCCCTAACTCCCGTGTCTTATTACGGGCTTGCCACTCTGCAAATCTATCTGAATCTCCACTATCGTAATACGATACATCTTCATCGTATGTAACTTCGACGTCTGCGAGAGATTGGGTAATTGCGCTCAAAGCGGCTTTAGGGTTATCTTGCAACACAGCCTTATTTGAGCTAAATGAATTTACAATCTCCCTAAACAAAACCTGCTTCTTAAACTCGTCTTGAGCATAATCAAAATTAGCAGTGATTGCTTCCCCTCGTAACTTAGGGAAGTTCTCCGTCAGGACACTAGGTTCAGGAAACTCTTTGTATTCATCTATGTGAGAGTTGATAAATCTGACAGCATCCCCATGGATAACAAAGTTCTTTATAGGGAATTTAAACTTTCGGTAATTGTTTTCGTTACAAAGACCGTAAACAATAGCGGACTCCATAAAATTAAAATTAGCACTATCCATGTCTATCCTGCCTCGATGAGTACATTACTCTGTTATAACTATTATGTATGTAAAAACTACATGCGGAGTCAGGGGGGTAGTCTACTACTTGCTTGGCATCCACATAAGATGAGTATACCCCATAATCCCAAACTTGTCTAGCTTTATTATTAACACCTACAACTCTAAACTTATTACTAGGAGCCGCTCTTTGGCCTAGAGTTTCAAGTAGTCGAGGTGAGTTCCGCTTGCGTTCCTTGTAAGCCATACTTCTGCTCCAATTGTAAAACTAAATTTGAATACGCCTTTTTGTCCGATGCAGCGGGAAACCATTTAGTTTCCAATCGCATCAAGTGTCTCCAAAGTAGTTTACAGGAATCAGAAGGTTTAGTCAAGACTAACCAATAAAGGTCAGGACGTTTACAGTCGGGGAGGTAGTACGATAACCCACCTAACGTGTATGGGATAGTGGCGTTCCTACCGTTTTTCTTAAGTGAAGAAAGTAAAGCACAGAGAACGGCATGATAACTATGTTTCTCTATAGCGTTCTTTAACACGCTCATCTCCCGACCGATGAAAGTGGAAACTACGTACTCCTGCCCAGTTACATCTTTATATAACTTCTCGTACTCAGAGAATGCATTCTTACAAGTTAGTTGTTTTTGTGTCTTGGAACCCATAATATTTTAATAGCTTATCTTTAACTTGCGCTCGCACCTTGTGTGGTGAGATACTCCCTAATTTAAAGTAAATTTCCTTATTATTATACTTATTTAACTTAGCTTCTATGTATTTTTGTTCGATGGGCGTTAAGTTTATCTGTTTTAGCTCTTCTATAAAAGCTATGATTCCAAAACCGGGGTCTTCTACTGCTGCTAGTTCCTCAAAGCTCTGATTTGCGCCATCATTAGGAATTTGAACAAAAACCGGTTGCCTTTTTAAACGTGCTTGTGCTTTTGTGATAAGAGTTCGTATAGTATTCACCATACTGGTGTGTAAATACGTATGAAATGATGCATTTCGGTCGGGGTCGTACTTTTTTGCAGCCTTGCATATAACTAAACGTAATTCTTGGGCTATATCTTCTCGTTCCATACCTACAATTGAAGCTTGGGAAGCCATTTTTTGGACTTTAGGTTCCCATTGTATTACTAACGTGTCGTTTATCTCCACTATGTACCCGCTTTCTATTTTTATAACAACTTACCGTGCAATAAGTGTGCTTCTTCCCTACTAATGCTCGGTGCTTTATTACAGATTTACGTCTATAGAAAACAACGTTACACCACTCACATCTTATTTTAACATAATACCACTGAAAATAGCAAGAACCTTTACACAGTGGGGGGACTTTTCCTCGGCTAATTGGATTTATAAGTATCTTTCGGCAAACCCTGCATCGCCTCCTACGGACTTTAGGGGGCCTGTCCTCCGGATTAGGGCGAATAGCAGCGGTAGGCATACCCCGTCTATTCAGAATCTGCCAAACGTTCTCTCTGCTCGTACCAACCTTCTTAGCTATGTAACCTAAAGTCCACTCAGGGTGTTTCTCTCTAGATCGAATAACGTGATTTACACGGCGCATCTTTAAAAGTCATCTATAGAAGCTTGCGCTTTCTCATACGCTTTTACATTATCAGTTTCTAAAGCTTTCCACTTAGCTGCTAATTTAGTTGCGTCTACGGCCCCCTCATCTATTCTTAAAATAAATGACGATGCGGCAACAACCCTTGCCCATTGTGCGTCTGTAAACGATACTGTTACGTCAGGCATTAGCTTTT
>TARA_R110002110_G_scaffold358455_2_pt1 | contig 26296 bp, 46 predicted proteins | sample TARA_R110002110 | Tara Oceans TARA_R110002110 (sample SAMEA4397330) | marine metagenome | biome: Polar Biome; feature: [SRF] surface water layer (ENVO:00010504); material: water (ENVO:00002006), including particulate matter (ENVO:01000060) such as... | depth 5 m
AGAGTTCCAATGCCGATACCGCTATTAGTAATTGCCATTCTATTAGTATTATCAGTTCTAAATCGTAACCAATCACTACCTTCGTCCCCTTGGATAGCTACCCTACCTATTTCTGAATCTGTAGTCGCAAATGTTAAAAGTTGTTGATTATCAAGCCTTATATCACCAGCGGAAATATCAAGCTTTTTTTGTGGACTCGCAGTTCCAATCCCGACATTTCCACCTACATAAGATGCAACAGTACCAACAGTTTCAAATGAACCGCCATCATCGGTTGCCCATTCGACACCGCCATCAGCCTTAACCTTAAGCACCTCCCCCGTTGATGGGGAAGATGCTATTTTGTCAGCAGCTTGGCGTATTTGTCCTAATTCTGTCCAAGCCATTTTTTAAGCACTCGCACTTTTTGAAGTCGAGTTATCAGCCTGTTTCTTGTTGTTCTTTTCGGAAGCTTTAAGCATACTTTGATAGTCTGCTCCTAGCTTCTCAAGAACACCTTGTGCAAATGCAGAATCCTTTGCTTGAATCTGCGTATTTGCGATAGCCTGAATTACGAACTCCATTTCCTGTTGAGTTAGCTTATCCATGTGCATTCTCCTTTGTTATGATTTGTAAAAATGGACACTTCCATCAGTTAATACAACCATTTCCCCAACTTCTGGTGAACTAATTGCATCCCTTTGTGTTGCTGTAAGTGTTTTAAGTTTTAACCTTCCATCTGACTTCACTGTAAATTTTGTATCTCCAGCGTTATCTTTAATTATTGTTTCACCAGTATTTTTAATTTCAAAAACATCTTTATCATCATCACTAGCATCTACTAATGTGAATTTTACTTTCGTTTCATCACTCACATCAACTTTTGGAGAATCAGAGCCCCCTGTTGATAGTTTACCCTCTGACGTTTTGAAAGTAGCACAATTAATTGAACCATCAGTAGCTAGATTTCCGCTATCATAAATAGTTAAACCAGTATCTACTCCACCATAACCACCACCAACTTCTAGCCTATCAGTTGCTGTTGTCCCTAATGCTGTAATATTCCCACCGACTTCAAAAACTATTTGATTATTAGCACTATCAGTTCCAAACTCTGCAATTGTACCTGTACTGCTTTGCCTAACATTTAATACTGAATTAGAACCTGTGGATGACCTATTTAATATCAGATAGCCATCTGTATTAGTAATATTACCTGTAACCGCAATACTAGCAGAAGACATGCTACCAGTAAGCACCATACTAGCCCCAGAGATAAGGTCTGTAACTGTTAAGTCATCTCCAACTGATAAATTGCCAGTAAGAACTGCATCAACACTATTAAGTGTTCCAGCAATTTCTAAAGTTTTGCCTGTAGGTATTTTAAGAGTGGTAGTAGAAAGCTGAATTGCTGTTTCTACTCCTTCTCCGTCAGATACTGTTTTTAAAGTAGATTCTATTCCCTGATTATCAGTACCAGAATTAACGGTTAATAAATCTTTATAAGTATTTTTTATTTGCTTATTTGTAAAATCAGACATTATATACTTCTTAGCGTAGAAACATTATCACTTAGTGATTGAAGTGAGCCCTGAGAAGATGTAATTGATTTTAATAAATAATCTTCATCTCCTATATAATCAGAAGACGTAGACCATAACTCATTAAGCTCATCCCAAGTGAAGTTACCAAAAAAAACTCCTAGTTTTTGTAAATCCATTATAAATCTGTTCCCATGATGACGACTGAAGATTCTTCTGATTTATGAGAGTTAGCCTCTTTCTTACCTTCAATGCAGGTTAATTCAAACTTAGTAAGAAAATATTTAGCTTGGTCAAGATTTCCAGATTTTTCATATCCATGAGCAATAGCCTTATAACATAAGGCTTCATGGAACTCTACTGGGATAACGGGTGATTGACTCATACCAATTTCAATTCTTACATTATTAGGAGAACCATTAGTTGCCCCATTCGTTGCGCCCACAAATGGAGAATCATGTCTAGACGCATGCATTGTTAATGTGCCTGCGGTTGGGCCAGTTAAATTACCAGAACTTTCATCCGCTATGGCGATAGCATCCTTATCTATCCAATATACTTTAGCCATTAGGTTGCATCCTTATCTGGAGTACTTTGCAGTCTACTAATTCTAGTATCATCAAAATACACAATATTAATTGATATAATTTCATCATCAATTTGATACCATCTAGTGTCAGCAGTGATTGTCTTTTTAAATACGCCTCTTAAAATTTTTGTTTTCTTCGTAAACTCTCTTAACGCCTGATTTAAATAAACCCTAGCTTCATTTTCTAACATTGCTGGATGATGTGTTCTTATTAATTCAATCATTTGTTCTTGAGTTAATCCATATCCATAAGTTGGCGAATTAGTTGTTGTTGAATTGACTTGTGCCATTACTCACCTTCTTGTTGTTGTACTTGGAGTCCATCGCCATTTAATTGGCTTAATTCGACCATATACATTTGATTTAATAATTGCATCTCCCCTTGAACGACTTGTGCTAATTCAACATCCTCGTCTTCATGAAGGAGTTTATTTAATTTATGTTGTATTAATCTTACAGAAGACCCTAATATAACTGAATATTCAGCCTCATCTGGAAAATTTGTTATATCACTCGCAGTATTAGATATTGAACCTGGTATTCCTAAGTAATATATTTGACCCTTTTCCTGAGCGCTAGGGTTGGGCTTTATAAATAATTTTGCACCTCCGTCATCTGCACTTTGTCCTTCTATATAGTATACTGGACTAGCAGATGAAGGAGCATAAATACTAGTAGATGCAGTAGCTACTTTTGATTTCATCTCTAAAGGAACTTCTACACAACCAACATTATTACGTAAAACCTTTATGACTTTCTTATTTTTACAATCATTACCATCTCCGTCAGCTACTTCTGCTATAATAGCGCTTTTACTCGTATATGATTCATCTAATACATCTATTACATTACGAGCAGACTGCAATAAGAAATTATCCAACATTGTTGTATAATCTGACTCTTCAGTTGCAGTATTAAATGTACTTTTTCCAGCGAGATTTTCTATTTGTACTCTAAAATTTGCCATTAGGAAGGTATAGCGCTTGTAAATGCGCTTCCTGTTTCAATTGTGTTTAAAGCTTCTCGCGCAGTTTCTGTATATGTAGAGCTATTCCCAGCCATAAGATTTAAAACTTCTTGAGAAGTATAAAGATGATTAGATGCGCTTTTATAAATAATATTTAGGGCTTCTTGCGCAGTGTACCTAATTAAAGAGATTGAAGAATAATCAACACTGTTATGTGTCCCAATCGCTTTTAAGTTTTTATTTACAGCTTCTTGAAAAGTATAAGCATGCTTTCCATCGCCATTAATTGTGTTCATTCTTTCTTGAATTGTCATTTACCCTCTCAAACAAAGGGGGGCAGAAGCCCCCCTCTGTCATTTATCTATTCACCCGCAGATACTTTTACAACCAAACTATCAACCCATAATTCACCAGCTACTACTGGGTCAGATGTGGGAAGATTGAGTTTAGTTGTACCGCCTACTTTTAGTTCAAAGTCGACAACAGTATCTCCAGAAATGGCCTCAGCAACATACTTAATGTTGTCTCTTGTTTGACCATCTGCTGTAGAATGAGTTAATCCAGCTTTTATCTTAGCCATCTTTTACCTCCTACGGAGTTACCATTAATGAATGACTCTCAAGTAAAGAGATACCGATACCTTCATCAGACATATACTGGTCTTTAACACCATCATAATCGTTAGCCTGAATTGAGGCTTCGAATTTAGGCGCTCTGTATTGTGCGTGGAAAAGATTTTCCTCGTCAACAATAAGCATATGTTTGTTGTAGTTATATCTTAAAGCAGGAGTTGGAATCAACTGGAGCATGCCGTGAGGTGTTTCTAGCATTCTGTAATTAAATCCTAGAGAATCCCTTTTCATGTCTCCTAAATTAACTGTCCATCCAGAATCTCCAGCAAAAGAACCAGCATTACCGCCTTGCTTAGAAAAATATCCTAAAGCACCAGGGCCAACAAACGCTTTTTTAACGCCTGCGGTTGGTACATATTGGAATATCTTTTCCATTGCGTCAACAAATTCACCATAAGTATCAATCTCAGTTGAAGCAAATACGTTTTGAGCATCAACATCAGTTGATGTTCCGTATTTTTTCAATGCTGAAACAATTCCCATTGTTGAACGAAGGGCTTTACCATTTTTATCAGACAAAGCTTCAATATCAGAAAAACCATCGCTTATTCCTTTTGGATTAGCTCCAAATAGAAAAGCTCTTTCTTTCTGTATTTTATGCTCTTGAGATTTCATTGTACGAAGTCTAGCTAACTCTTTAGACTCACCACGAAGCGAAGCTTCAAGAAGAGTACCTGTAATTTCCAAAGGTGTTTTGAAAATTTGAGTAGAGTTATAGACAACAGACAGGTCATCAGACCATGCTTCTGGAGCGCCTGTTCCTTCACCGTGAGCATTACCAATTACGGTTAAAACACTTCCAACAGCAAAATCAATACCACCTGCATCATAAGAATTAAGAACTTTTATTTTAATTCTTGCGTCATTTGCAGTTCCATCAGCATTAGCATCTGCAGTCCATACAGAAATAACACCTTGTCCTAGTACATCTCCTGAAGTTGCAATATCAACTTCTAAGCCTTCCCAGTGAGCGCCTGCACCACCTACATTAGAAGAAGCTGAGTATTCTAAAAACCCAGATTCTGCGCTTACTGCAACATTAGCTTCTGCTGTACCACATGTTATTGTTTGGTTTACCCACGGGTTTCTGTGTTCAAACATTTTGAAAGTAGGGTCACTCATACCAGTAATTGTATTTTGATTTGCAATCACAGTGGTAAAAGGCGTTACATCAGTCCAAAGTTCCTTAACAACATTCGGCTTGATATAGAAATCCCTACGGTCTGTATATAGAACACCACTACCACCAAGATTCTTGGCGCCAGCGTTATTACTTACTACGTTAGCCATAGTTTAGTTTCCTTTATCGTTTATTCGTCATCAAGCCTAAATTGAACAAGTCTTCATCTGAATAATTAGGTTCTGCTTTACCAGAGGCAATACCTGCTGGTGTAGGAACTTTCATTTGTTCAGAACGACTTGCCATCGTTTGAGCCTTTTGACGCGTTGCTACTTCTTGCTGAGATGGAGAGTTTCGAAACTTATCTAGATTTACTAGATTATCTAAAGTAATAGAATCTGGAGATGAATAGTATTCAACAAAAGATTGAGCTTTTTCTGGCGTATAGCCATATTCACCCGTTAATTGGCCTAACATAGTATTTTTACTCTGTTCTGCCTTATACTGAGATTGCCTTTCGGCTACTTCAGCTTCTTTTGCTTGTAATTGATTCATAGCAACAATTTCACGTTGCTCTTGATAATCAATCATACCATCACGAAAATCTTCCATCGCGACTCTATGTTTATACGAATCACTCTCTGCATCCATTACAGATTCAGTAGCATCATAGTTAGTTGGTTTGGTTGGACGAGTTGGTTTCTTTGGTAATTCCATAGATTTCTCTTGCGAGGGAACCTGCGGGTTATCACCAGAAAGTGAACTAGCAACATTCTTCAAAACATCTGGATTAGATTGGATATACTCCACTATTGGAGCCATCTTTTCATAATCATTCAGTTTTTCACTCATGTCATCAAACTCACTTGCCTTTTGGTCATACCGTGATTGCCAATACTGATGACGCTTTTCTTCAGTGTCACCTTCAGTATTCTCTGGCAATTCCTCAACAACATCGTTATTGAGATGAGCTTGTTCCATTGGTTCAAGCTCGATGGGTTCACTTACGTCATTTGTTTCAGTAGTTCCATCATCCCACAGGCTATCCCCTGAGATTATTGGGTCTTCAACAGCAATAACTTCTTGTTCTTCAATCATTTCATATCCTTTCCCTATTCGTTATGTAACGGCAACAGGGTTTTGTTGGTTTGTTTCGATTTCCCTAGTTTCTTCTTTAACCTTATCAAGTTCATCACCTAATCGCATTGAAAACATACTAGATGCTTGCTCTGTTTTATTAGCTGACTTATTCAACTTGGTCTTGAATTTTTCTACCTCTACGCGCTTTCTATCACTCGTAGATTCTCTTTGAGCTGTTTGGAGGTCTCCAGTCAGCTCTTTAATTTGTTCTTCTTGTTGCTCAACTTGTTGTTGCAATTGTTGTAGCATACTAGTTCTCTTTAAGACTCCTTCGGTATCTGCAACTTCAGTTTGCTCAAGGACTTCTTGTTGGTCAATAATTCCTTTTTCATATAAACTCATGTAATAATCAAACCGTGCCCATCTATTAGAAGGTAAAGTTGCTCCACTCACAACAATTAAATCGTAATTCCCAATAGTAACATCATTAACCTTACCTACAATCTCATTTGTAAAGTCATCATAAATAGGGCTATTAATCGTTGTTTCTTTTTCAGTTCCATCAGGTTTCATAATTCTTAAGATTTTTTCATCAGTATATGTTTGTTGTATTAATTTAACTACAACTCTACCAATCATATTTAAAGAAGCCTCTATATCATCTAATTTAGATTTAATTCTTCTTTGAGAATATTCATCAATAGCTACAGTTCCTTTATATGTTTGAGGGGCAGATGACGGGTCTCCATGTTGCAGTGGATGAATGCCAAGTATGTGATAGATACTTTGTTTAGCATCTTCTCTGTTTTTATATAATTCATTCGGTAAAGGAACTGGCCCAGCTACGACAGGTTGTCCTAATTCAGGGTCAAACTCAATAACTCCAGTTCCAGCCCTAGACCATTCTTCCTCAAGTTGTTTTCTATTCATTGAACCACGAGGAATTAATAATTTAGTATTTGTAGAGGATGAAGCGTGTGCTATAATAAGTGAAGTAATTTTATTAATATACTCCTGTATAGGCTTAACAAATCTTACATCGCTCATTGGATACGGATTACGATTATGTCTATTCATTATAGTGACAATAGGATAAGTGTCTATATCCATAACATGCATAGCTACTAATACCCGCCCGACGGACAAAACTCTTTTTATTCTATCAACCAATACATTATTACAAATTAGTATTCCTTCGTCTAATAACTCCTTATAAGATATTGGAGCTAATTTTGTCTCAGTTCCTGGCATCGACTCTTCATGTTCTGGGCCCGCCATCATCTCAGGTTGTCCAGTCTGTTGATTCATCATCATATGAAATTGCCCACCAGTCTGTTGATAGACTTGCATTAATTCTTGAACTTCGTATTTACCAGTTACAAAATTAGTTTGTCCTTGAGCCTCAACGACCATAGCTGGTTCTTGTAAAAATTGACTATAACCCTCTTCGTCATGAATAACCTCTTGCCCATTAGTCGTATCCAAACAATGCCAAAAGGGTAATTTTATTTTTTCATACCTATCAATTATTTCAAATGTTTTTACATCTGCAACATCATCAGTTACTGGCCCTATTCTCTGAGATTCATTTCCTTCGCGACTTGAGCCAGGATATCGCTCATTATTAGTTGGGGTCATTTGAGAAAGAAGAGTCCCGCTATCTTCGGCAAGAGGCTTATTAACAGCAGGATACATTGTTTTAATTTGGTCTTCTGTAAATAATCTAGCGACAATTAAATTACTCGCATCCTTACAAAAAGTGTCACGAGATGACGGGTCAATATATAAATCAAGCGGGTCGATACTTTTAATGCAGACCTCGCCTCGCCCAAAATCCATCATAGGGTCAACATACGATTGTAACACGCCCATACCTTTTACATAATAATCATCAATCGCTTGTTTTATTTCGACATTCCCGTTAGAGCAATCCCAGATATATGACATTAAATCAGAAAAAACCCTACCTACTTTTGTGTCACTATCGTCCCTACCTGTAGATTGAAATTTTGGTTTATTTGCAGTAAGGAGAGCTTTTGCTTGTTCAACAGCGGGATGTATAACATTATCCACTATTGGAGACTGCGCTCTATTTTTTAATACGTTTTGTTGTTTTGTCGTCCACTGAGAGTTATTGCGGAACTCATCATCTTCTACCGCTTGGCTTGCCCAGTCTTGACGATGTTCTTGATAGTCATCAAGCAACTTTTCGGATTTCTGTACTTCTTCATGAATTGGGGATGGCATTCTGGGGGCGAATTTCACAATTTGTAATAGGGAACATCAAGATATTTATGCCGTAAGCCAATCTTTTGCTTTATTTATCATATTTCGTTTTAAAGATGGTGACTCTATAACTTCATGATAAGGTTCGTAAGCATTTTTATTTGCATAAAATAAACCATCCAATAAATCGTCATGTTTCCCACGAGGAAACAAAGATAACTCGTCCTTTAACTCCTGCATCGTATCAAGAATGTGCATTTTACCCCTTGAGAACATAGGCTGGAGGCTCTCTAGCCTGCGCGACTTACTGTTTCTGGGATTTTCTTTAATATTTAAACCAGGAATGAATATCTTTTCTTCCTCACTGCGTTTTATAACATATTCTCTTAGCATTTCCTGATATCCAACACTTTCTATGCGTGTACGCTCAGAATGATATTTTTTAAAGTTTTTAACGATTGCCTCGGCTAGGTTAAGAGGAGTAGCTCTTTCTCTATAGTAGGGAAGAGCATATCTATTTCCGTCAGGGTCTACACCAATATTAAAAATAACAGAATAATCTGCTGTTTGCTTTGTACTAGAAGCAGGGTCAACCCCTGTAAATATATTTATCGGTACTACCTGTATCTTAGGCTCTGTCATGTGTAAGAATGAATTTCCCTCTATATCTCGCTCTACTGTTCCCTTATAGTATCTTAAATCATCCAACCTAAACAATTGGTCTTCATCCCCGACTATTTCACACATATACTCACGATAAAACACAGAAAGCCTGTTTATAGAGTCCAGTTCTTCTTTTTTCTGTTTAAGTTTCTTTATTGACCACCAATCTTCCCACAATGCAAAACCAGAATCAAAATCAGGCTTATATGTCAAATTTAACCAACCTTTCATCTCTTTCAGTGTCTCCACCAAACAGCGTTGATGTTGCGGAGTGCCAACAATGATGATTCTACCTTTCCGAGGGTCTAAAGAGGGGACTGCTGATTGTAGCAACCAACGTAAGTTGGATTCCATAGCTTCGGCTGTTTTTGTGTTGTTTTCATCTTCTGGGTCATCTACAATAATTAAGCTAGGGCGCTGGTTCCCGATTTTTATTCCTCGTAACTGTTGACCTGTTCCCTTACATATTATTACTGAACCATCTTTTAATTCAACTTCAGCCTTAGCCCAACTCTTAGCAGAGTGTTGGCCCCAATAGCCAAATAACTCCCTACATTGGTCGCCATAATCAAGTGTGTCTTTTATAAGCCCCAGCAGTTTTACTGCGTGGTCTTGAGTCCTTGACACCAGAACTATTAATTTTTTTCCCTCTCCAAAGAATAAATGATGCATTGGAAGGATACCGCCAACAATAGAACTCTTAGCATGTCCGCGTGGAGCCACTATATTAATTTGTTTATTATTAATATCCATTAAATGTTTGGATAGTTCATAATGAAAATCAGGAGACTTCGCAGAAAACATATTAGGAATACACACTTTCCCAAACATCATCATATCACCCTTTAAACGAAGAAGTACCTCTCGCTTTTCCTTTTCTTCCATTAATAATCCGCGCCCATTAAATGCTCTACATCATCTTCATAGGCATTAAGCCCCATATCCTTAGCCACATCATGCATAACATTCATAAAGGCATTCAATTTTTTTATATCATTTGAATTGGATTCTACAATTACACGTCTCTTCAACTTTAACCGTATTGACTTACCCATCTTTCTTCCTTTCTAGCTTTAATTGACGAGTTTCTTCCGTTGCAATCTCGTCCAGTATCTTTTTAGACACATCAATCTGTATCGTATCTGTTTGTTGCGTCTTTGAAGGTGTCATATCCATTATTTTGATATATTGTTCAGCTCCTCTTAACATATTGCTAGGGTCTGAATTCGTTCGTGCTATTGTGATAGCTTCTGCAATAACATCTAGAACATCTCCTTGGTCTAAATCTCTATCATCTAAGTATTCTTGAATTTTTTGGTCTACCATGCTCGATATCCTTTTTTGTTTAAATAATCTTTTTGCTGTAATGGCTGGTTTTGCTTGGTCAGGTCGATATGCGTTCCCCACCTTGTCCCAATCTATTTTTCCACTACCTAGCATCATGTTAACATATAGCTTAACGGCATTCTTTGTGCGCTCTAAGCTCGCTTCTCGCTCTATCCATGGTCTAGTCCCAGTTTGACTGTATTCGCCCGAATCTCGGTGTGGTTCGTACAATAATTTAGAATTCTTACTTATCCACATTCTACCATAGGGGACAACGACTTGATATGCGTCTTTATATTTATCTCGTTTCAGGCATTCTGAGACATATCCGTCATCAGAGAGGGTTAATTCACCTACTTTTGCCTTTTTCCAATGAACATACGCCATTTTACGTTCTTTTGCCTCCCGTTGAGTCAAAATTGGGTACGTAACCTCTTCCCAGTTATTAAGTTTCAATTTTCTTGATAGGAAGTCCATTTATTTTCTTTGGTAGTTTGTATTTATCCATAATTTCTTGAGAAACATCTAAGTTATCCATGCATTCATTTAAAAAACGCTTAAAGTAGTCAGCTCCTTGATAACGAGGCTTAGGATAGATAACCTCCTCATTCTGGCAAAATGTGACCAAGACCCATGCAAGCTCCTCAAATGTTATTTGGTGCCCATTCACAAAGATTATCTTATCCTGTGGGTGTTTGGTTCCTTTGGCTAGCTCAATCATACTGTTATTTACCTACTGTTATTATTATATATACTACTGTTCTTCTACTGTTATTATAATTACTGTTATATAACTACTGTTAAAAAACAACTATAGACCCCAGAATGTCAAGGTTTTTTTTTATTTATTTTGGCAGTGTACTCAAAAATGTCTGGTTCACCGTCTAATATCAACTGTTGTGTCTCTACAATATTTGCTTCAGCTTTTGTATATTCCAAGACGTAAAATAACTCTTCTATGTCAGTTTCGGTTGCTTCTCTCTTCTCAAATCTTCTTGTCTTTGAATTCCATTTCTCGATTAACATGCTGTAAATTACAAAAAGACGTCACGGAATATCAAGTGGGGAAAATTTTGAAAAAATTATGTTAGAGTGAGTGAGTGTAATATATACCCAATGCACCCCCCAACGTTGTGGGCATAGTAGCAGTCTTTTTCGTTGAAACTTCTCGTCGTTCCGACAGAGTAAGTTCCAAGGAAGAAGATGACTGCTCCTTCCCCACAAGTTGGCCCCTGTTATTCTTAGCTGTGACAATTATGTCATAGTTTTACTTACATAAGGAGTCTACTATGACTTTTACATTTACAAAGAACAATCCTATTGTTGGTGCTAAATCAATCCTTTTAGGCAAGATTAACTCTACGATTGATGCTAGCACAGTTAAAGCTGTAGCCAAATCATATATACAGCAATGTGACGCTGTTTTCGTCTCTTGTACTGATAAGCCTGAATTAGTTAGCGACGCAAAATCCAAATTGCTGTCTATGGCTAAAGCCCATAAGTTTGAAGACAAAGACGTGACAGTTATGGACTCAAAGTTTGAGGGCGTTGTGTCTATGGTTATGAACAAGGTTAAGTTGGTGAAAGTAGACGATAACTCCGATTTGTTAATGGAGCTGTTGTTGGGTAATTAGGAGTACGATGTTCAAAGGGTTAGTGTGTGGCTAGCCCTTTTGAATCCGTGCATTGTTTACTTGTACTGTCTTTATTTTCCCCTAATTGTATGTACTGAAGTACATCCATTATTTATTGATTATTACCACAATATTGTTCAAATGTATGAATATAAATTTCAAATAACTAAAAGACCTACGCTAGAAAGCATTCGTATAAAATCGGTGTAACCTTATAATTACATATCAAGCCAATGATGAATAAGATGGGCGGTATGAAAAACAAGATAGTGTATGCAATAAACAATCTTGAGAGTACTGTCATTGAAAGGTTTATTTAATGGGTGACGATGTAGAACCCAGGCTAGCCTAGCGTCTTTTAAATTTCAAATTGAAAAGCAACAAGTAGTATCTAACTAAAGTATTTGTATGTAAGCAAATATAAAGCGTACGGCTGTTGAGTTGATATCTCTAACAGTCAATCGAATATCAGTAAACATAGCGACTATAGGCGACGTGTTTAATGTACACGAATGATTACAGCGGTTACTAATATGAAAGTTGCTTTTCAATACCTAAAGCAAGATAGGGTTTGGCTCACCATTGAGTGTAAATGAAATGGTCTTGCATTATTTAATACTGTCATCGTGTAGACATAGATACACGAACCTAAAGCAAGATAGGGTACAATCCTTCCAGTAGACACTAAATAGACAACTGGTCTTGTATAAATTGCAAAAGTATCACAGGTTATAACCTAAAACCTGTATGTGTGAGTAACTAGGAACTCGACTTCTGATGGAGTCTGCTTATATCACAACAGAGAATAATGTACAACTCTGATAAATGACTGCTAAGCGTTAGCACAAACTTTTGCATTAAATTTAGAAGTTAATAATGAAAGTATATACAATGGAGTCAATAATGAAACAAAGTAAAATACGTTATTCTAACTACATAGAGGCTGGAATAAAAGTACACAAATATACTATGTGGATAGGTCAATATTTTATTGTTTTATGTGTAACGATAAAATATCCATCTTTCGATTTTGAAATATGGAGAGAAGAAGAGTATAAACCATATCGTTCAGGTAAAAGAGTATACCAAAAAGCTTGGTTTTCTAAAAGATTTAATACTCAGTTAACTGAAGAAGTAAGAAACGTTTATAAACAAAGAGGAGTCAAGAATGAAGAAAGTAAGTTATAGAGATATAAATACATTAATTCAAAGTTCAAAGTTCTGGTATTTCAGTAACGCAAATAATATGAGTATCGTAGCAATAGAAAAGGCTCGTTTTCCTACTCATATTTCTGCAATAGCTCAAGCTAGACGTGAACTTTTAAACCAATAAGTATAATTTATAGGCATCATTATTTTGTAGGTACTGACTATTAACCCGATAGTTTCATGCCCTCTGCAATGTGTGTAAGTCCTATTAAATTTACCTAAACCAAAAAAAGGAGTAACTAATGTATATAGAAACCCTAACAACAGATAATGTATCTGTAATAAAAGAACATTCTAAAAATGCTCTTTCCCTAGTTAAGTGGGGAGAGAACTTTAAAGGTAATCTTGAGGATGTTAGAAATAGAATCCAATTACTAATAAAGGCTAATTATTTGCCTGCAATTATTGAGGATTTTATTACCTATACTTCTACTCATGAAGACATTGAATCTATTAGACCTGAATTAGAAGAATGGACTCGTGAACAGAATATTTCCAGAGAACAAAGACTGGATAGACAATCACGGAAGATTAGAATCTTGGAGAAAAAGATAGATGGCTATAAATCTGACATAGCTAATGCTATTACTGAGATTGAAGAAAATGCTGGAGAATCAGCTTAATTGTAAAAATGAAAAATCCCCTATCTATAATATACATAACAAAGAAAGGACTACGGAAGTGGTGCCCGACTGATATGTAAACCTATAATTATAGATGTTTCACGCGTAAACTATTGAGTTTGGTAGCTTGGTAAGGGGAGATAATTTAACCCAATAGCTTAAAGGTGTGCGAGTTAATCGTAGAAAATTAGTGTTGATAACAAGTCGCAGACTAGTCAAGTATATGCGAGATTGTAGACACTAAATCCCTGGCCAGGTTATACGCACTTAATAGAACATGAAACCAATTGCGGTACGAATTGTTCACCTTTAACCGTGACAGTTAACTGTTAGTTAAGCATATGCGATTCAACTCCGTAAGCGAGCAGTTAGCTGTCACATTTAACCCAAAAAGGAGATATTAATATGACTGAATATTTACTGTTCGATGAAGAGGTTATTAAAAACCTAAAGACAATTAAAGAATTAATTAATGATAAAAAAACAGAAACAAGATTTGACCACGTTAGAGGTAATGTGGAAAATCTAGAAATAATGTCTGATTCTATTGATAGAGCAATAGAAATAATAAAAGATAGTGACTATAATAAATAATTAACCGACTCCAAAAACATAGAGTAACGTACTCTTAACATTATGCCTTATGCGCTGATGTTATTAATGTTTTTTACTCGGTTGTAATGCCCTGTTCTCTGTGTTATTCTAGAATTACATATAGATACCTCTGTTAGTTTTACTTGAGCGCGCGAAGTATTAACTATTCACTGTTAAAACAGGGCATCAAATTTCACAATTAAAAAGGAAAGAAAATAAATGATAACTAAACCAGAATTAATAGAAATAATTATTAAAGAATATGATAAGTTAATAAATATATATTCTCAATATCTTGATGCATATGAATATGATAATCAAGAATTAAAACTCCAAGAAGGAAGAGTAAAAGCATTTAAAGAATGTTTACTTGGACAACGCATAACTATTAATAAAGAAGATGATACCAACTTATGAGTCAGGTATATTATTGCAAGTTATGTAATCAAAAGTACATAGAAAATAAAGAAGTAAATAGTAAAAGAATATACTCTAGAAGAGTAGCTGATGGCGATAAAGAAGAAGTAAAAAATAAACTATGCAGAGTATGTAGCAAACTATTTAATAATAAATATGGAACATTTACATTAGGAGGATAAGAATGAGGGGAATAACAAAAAGTGAATTTGAAGAATATGTAAAAGAGCAAAAAAGTGGAGAACATAATATGCTTTCAATAAAAGCAAGAAAAAATACTTCTCTAAGTAAGACTAAGTGGATAACAATAATATCTAACTATTCTTCATTACACAAAAAATACAATAAAGGAGATGAGTAATATGCAAGATAAATACCAACAGGGAGATGTTGTCTTAGTGAGACTAACAGAAAGTGAAGAACTGGAATTACAAAAGAATAGAATAGGTTTAAAACCAAAAGACAATGTACAAAGTTATTTTAAACAAGATAAAGAAAAGGCTTTTGAAAGAAGTCAAAATACTAGTAAAAATGAAAAATGTATTCTTGCTTTAGGAGAACATACTGGACATCATCATCGTTTTGAAAAGAGTAAGATGGATGGATATATAGCTAAAAGTTTGTACTCTACAAAGGATGTGAAATTTGACCCTAGTTATTTGATTATTACATATGATACAGATAATAGTATGTCTAAACGTCAGCCTAATATAATTGGGCCGAAATTGTATCACGAAGAGCATAATCCATTAGTTGTCCCAATAGGAACCTATAAAAAAACTATTGTTAGAGAATTTGACCATCTAACACTAGATACAAGGAGGGTAGTAGATTGATAAGAACTAGATATGAGCATAAAAATAAAACTCCATTAGACAGATTCAATATGGTGAAAGCTAAAGGTGTTGGCGCTGCTTGGATAGATTATGTAAACTATTCAAGACGTTTTATCTATGTATGTTTAGGTAAAAATAAAGTAGGTGTTTATAGTGATTCTTTTAGTTGGAATCAATTTAAAACTTCAATGCCAGACATACTATTAACAGATAAAACCATAGTAATCAATAGTCGTTGGGTACTTGGTAATGCCATTCAAGTTCTAGGTAGTCATTTTGCTAATTTTGTAAAATTACATTCAAGATGGGCAATATGGGATAACGATGGTGGTGTAGATATTACTGGGCAAGATTGGCTATCTATTAATGGTAGACGAGAGATACCAATAGGTAGGCAATGGCGTAGTCACGACCCCATGAAATATAATAAGAAAGCTGAACCACTTGTTTTCGAACAACGCAATTACGAATTAAAAGGATTCAAACTTGCTGAAGAATGGAAAACAGCGTCGGTTCTCTGGCTTGAAAGAAATAGAGTAGTGGCTAATCAAAGGTCTAGAGCTAGATATGCTAATAAAAAAGCTGAGGAACGAGTATCAGATGGTGTCTATGTGATGGAAGATATATTTAAATTAGTTAATGTATCTATTAGAAGTAAAGTCATTGCTCATTTTGGTATGGATAATGTTTTAAAAACACTAAAACATTTTATTGTAGACAGTGATACTATAGATGGTAGGTATTATGAGCTTGTTGAAGTTAGTATACCTGATATGAATAGTGATAATGGATTTAGAAAAGGAAATTATCTAAAAATGATAAATCCGTCTACTTCTGAAATTCATTTTGAAGGTGTACCAAATCATGGAGAAAGAACAAGTGGATGGGGTGAATTTCTACACAAGAACACTGTTAAATGTGCTTTATCGTGGAGAGATGATGAAAATCAAAGTGACTACAATAAACCCATAACTCTAACATGATAAGTGAAGAGGATATTGTTTTTGATAATATGTACGCATCTATACATCTAGATTCCTGGTTAGGTGATATATATGATAACGAAGTCAAAAGGAAAGATGTAATTAATTACATGATGGAAGACTTTGAATTAGATAAATCAAATGCTGAAAAGCTTTTGGAAACATATTATCTGAGCAATCTCGATGTAGAGCCAAAGTGGAAGTAAAACAATAACTAACTAACGTGGGGAAGTACTAGCTACGACTCCAGCTATTATTAGGTGTATTTTCTCACGTTAGTGTTAACTAAAGGAATAAATATGGATTTTGAATATAAAGAACCGTGGTGGTGTGGAGATAGAAACTATAGGAGTCCTAGGGGTGACGCTAAGATGGCTATAAAAGTAAAGTTCTGCATTAAATGCAATCAGGGTTGGGAAACAGATGTAAATAATAAAAAAAAGATACTAAGACATGAGGATTTTCCTAGTTATGGAATTAAGAAAAAATTTTGTCCCCATTGTATAAGTTGACTTATATATTAATTAATACGTAAATTAAAAGGAGGTTAGAATGAAGATAAATCAAACATTAATAAAGCAGGAATTTAAAAAAGAAAACATTCAATTAGGTGCTAATACCTTAGATTTAATTAATTATGCACTAATGGATAAAGTAAGGGCAATGGTAAATAATTGCAAAGATGGTAATGTAAAAAGATTGACTACTGAATTATTTTATATAGCATTAGGGAGATTAAATAATGGATGAAAAAATAAAGTTAGCATTAAAAAAAATACATGAAGAAATAGACGTTAGTAATGACGATTTTTCTTCTTTTTTATTTTGGTTAGTAGAAGAAAAGGAATATTCTGCAAAAAGTATAATTTCAGTTGTAGATAGTCCTCATAAATATGTCATAGAATGGGAATTATACCACAAATGGGTTTATGATAATTACTTTACAACAGAAAATGGAGATTAATAGATGGGTAAAAATAAATTATATGCAAATATGGCTACTGCTAGGTTTAAGGACTTAATTAAAGCTTTATCTGACTTAGAACACGTTGATAGACAAAGAATGTCTAGTAGTGGAAAAAAGTATCTAGATGATATATGGCAACTCTTAAGTCAACCAACGTATACAGAAATACAAGAATCGAAAAAGATAAATAAAGAAAATTTGGATAAAAAGTACTTGGAATGGATAGAGCGAGAGGAGTAAATAATGAAATGGACAATAACAAAAAAAATGTCACATCCTAAGTACGTTAAAGAAAGATTAATTGGTGAACTTAGATTAATAATTGACAATTATGAAGATACTCGTTATTATGGTAGTTTAAGTCAACTAGCATTTATAGACAGGATTCAAAATATTTTAAGAAAACCAATGTATCAGGAGGAGGAATGATAGAAAGACATGATTTAGGAGTTTATCATATTAAAAAATATTATGGTAGAAACTTATCTTTAATGAGTTTAAATACAGCCATTAACTGGACAAACTGTGCTTATACTTACTTAGGTGAGTCATTTACGTTTTTTGATAAACTTATAATTTTTTATAATTACTTAAAAAAAGGAAAATAATATGGACATGATTGAAAATATGTTCTATGTCGGTGAAAAACCATGGCATGGAAAGGGTACGCCCTTAGAAAAAGCACCTAAAATAGAAGATGCTTTAGAACTTGCTGGTTTAAACTGGAAAGTAGAAAAGAAACCAACTTATTTTGGTGACCCACCAAGACTAGTAAGTAAAACTGGGCATTTTGTAACTGTACGAACAGATGCAAATAAAGTACTTGGAAATGTAGGAACTAAATATGAAATATTACAGAACGTTGATGCTTTTGCACCATTTAATGTAATAAAAGATTATGGATATACATTAGAAACGGCTGGCTCTATTGATAATGGTAAGAGAGTATGGATACTAGCTAAAACTCCCGATGAATACCTTATAGGTGATGATAAAGTATTAGACTATGTTCTTTTATATACTAGTCACGATGGGAGTTCTGGTAGTTGTTTTAGAGATGTTTTCATAAGAGTTGTATGTCAAAATACATTGACCGCTTCATTAAAGGGTCAACGAACTTTTGAATATAAGTTAAGGCATACTAAGAGTATAAATGATAGAGTTAATGAATTAACTGATAAGATACATTTACGTAAAGGTAATATTTCTAAAGCTGTTGATTCAATGAACTCATTTCTTGAAGTACCATTTAATGAAGATTCTCTTGATATTTATTTAGAGGCAGTAATGCCATTCTTAAGTAACAGGCACAAGGAAACAAATAAGGAACTCGGAATATTCACTAGAAATAAAGCTTTACCAGTGTATAATGCACTTAAAAATTCATTTTATAGAGGTAAAGGTAATAAAGGAGAAACATTGTGGGATGCTTATAACGCAGTTACTGAGTATCATGACCACATTAAATCTCATAAGCAAGATTGGGTAAAATCTACTCAGTTTGGTGCATCTAGTAAGTATAAGAAAGATGCTTTCTTTATTGCAAATCAAATGGCTATTAAACATAGAGAAGTAAAGAGCCAATTCGAAGGCTTAGGAGGATTATCGTAAATGGAAAGAATAAAAGATGACTTAACACTACCTTATCAGTTTAGTAAAGAAAACTATGAAGAGTTTAAAGAAACTTTGAATACTGGCTTTACTGCTGATTATTTATCATGGAGTGTGTGCTGGGATAAGTTAAAACAACTTTATCCAACAGCAACTCATGAAATGGTAAAATATGATTATGATGGCAAACCCGTGTTTGGTATTATAAATCAAGATGGCTCTATAATGGTTCATTGTAAAATTCATTATGAATTAGAAGATGGAAATTCATATTGCCATAACGAATACTTAGCAGTTCGTAATAAAAGAAATCAGGCTAATCTTGAACCCAATTCTGCTGATATTGAGAATACATATCGCAGAGCATTGGCTAAAGCTGTTTCAACGTTAACGGGCTATGGTATTAGCTTGTGGATGAATGAAGATTTACGTGAGTTAATGCATACTGAAACTAGGATGGATACATCCGTTCCTAAAGAAGGTGAAATAACTGTAGACCAAAACGTAAAACTAGACAGACTCATGCGTGATAAGTACACTTCAGATGCTGATAAAGAAAGAATCAGTACTCTGAAGAAGAGTGGCTGGAAATTAGAAAATATTGTTATTACTGAACTTATGGCACAAGCTTTAATTAGCGATGTTGAACATGGTCGTAAAAACAATATGAAAGCCACTAAAAAATCAAAAGAGTTAATCACAAAAGAGATTCTATCTGATGATAATAATTTAACTGATGATATTCGTAAAAAGAGTATTGTTTGGTTGAATGATGAAAACAGAACGAATGGTGAATTAACAGCACTTAAAGTTAAACTAAATCTAAAGGAGGACTAATGTCAGGATTTGCATTAGAGAAAAAAAGTAGTAATGATGGAATCAAAAATGATTGGCCAAAAGGTGTTTTTATTGATGTTATAAAAATATCTAGCGCTACAAACAGTCCTGTTGAATGGAACGATTGTAATATACTTGTTGAAGGTGATGATGTCACTGGTAAAAGTAAATACCCCAAGAAGTTCTATTTAGGTGGAAAACATAAGAAGGATGGTAAGAAGTGTGTGGACTGGGGCGACACCGCAGGTGGCGTTCAGGGTGGCAGTTGGAAAGTGAGAGATTTTCTGGTGGATGCTGGTGTTGAAAAATCATCTAACATGATAAATGAAGATGGTTCTTTAACTGATGCTGTGCTTGCTGATTTACATGGACGTGAAGTTGTTATGTTGCAGTATGAATCTAATGGTAAATATTCTCGTGAAACTTGGTTCTATTTTGAATCAGCTAGTAATGCAAATGCCATTAAAGACCTCATTTCTAAATGGAATGGATATGATGATAAGCCTAACAAGTATCTACATCAGATTAAAACAGAAGTTCAGAATAAGAAACTTAATAAAATGTGGGAAGAACTTCCAGATAGTAATAAGTCAATTACCAATGAACTAGATGATATGTTAAGCTAATGGCATATGATTTTGGTAATGTTCTGAATAGAGTTAATGGAACTAAGGGGCGTGGCAATTCTGTCATGCTCCTTGAATTCCTTAAAGGCAAAAGAGGAAGTGTTATTGCTAATCATCAAATCCAAACAGATGCTATGCTTTTCTTAATGAAAATGTATAACAAAACTGTTTCTCCTGATACTTTAAGTAGATTGTGGAGAAATTTACGTGAGGAATATCTTAAAGATAAAGAAAATTCTAAACTGCATAAAAGCGGTATAAGCGTATATGGATTCAAAAAAGATGGTTATATTCAGAAATATTACAAGATAGGATACGCAAATGAATGACATACGTATGGTAGAAATCGCTACGGGTCATGTTTCTAATCGAAGTCAGGTTTCCTTATTAAATGATTTACCAAATTACATATTTAATAAGGAGGCTAGGACAGAAACATATCACAGTTGGTATGTATTCGATGAACAGTTATCGCAGCATATAAAAGCTACAGGAACTATACAGGGATATAATGGAGTTTATTATGTAAATAAAATTATATTAGATTACGATAGGAAAGACCTAGATGATAAAAACCTGCATGACGCTGTTAAGTTTTTAGTTAACACTGAGATGATAAATGACTTAGGAATTGATGAAGAACATATCTTAATATGGTATAGTGGGACTGGTTTCCACGTAGAAATGCCTGATTTGTTTGGTTTTAAACCCTCAATTACATTACCTAGTTGCGTTAAAGAAACATTAACGTCTCTATTTCCAGAATGTGACTCTATTTACGATGGAGCCAGATTAATAAGAGCAAATTATTCTTATAATACTAAAAAGGGTAATTTTAAAGTTCCTTTTTCTGTTCCACAACTTAATAGACTCAATATGGAAGATATACTAGATATGTCTTCAAATATGGAAGGTTTTGAATTATCAAAACTATCGTCTATTTACAAAGAATGGGATAAAGTAAAACATTATTTATCTGAACACATTCGTTACCCATCATTTAATAGCACAAGTCCAACTACTGTTAGAACTGAATTTAAAATCGACCCTAATAGCGTAGTAACTTGTATGCAAAGTGTACTTGGTTCTACACCTCCAGCAGGAGAAAGAAACGATACAATGATGCGTATAGCTTCTTGGATGAGACGTAATGGAATGCCAATGAGTGTTGTTGAGGATACTTTAGCTAAGTGGACTGGATTAAATGATGAGGCTAAAAGATGTACTCAAAGAGTCTTTGATGAAAGATACGAATACAGTTGTAGTGACTACATAATGTCTAAACACTGTAAACCAAATTGTATATATTTCAAACATAAAGATTATAACTTAAATATTATGAATCCTGCTGATATGGAGGACAGATATGAAGAGTTTATGTCGAAAGACTTTACCAACATGGCTTTCAATTTTGCTGACTTATATAAACTAAATGCAGATTTCTGGGTGTATCCTGGAGAATTAGTTGTTGTAACAGGCAATACGGGATTGGGTAAGTCTACTTGGGTTATGAATCTAGTATCTAGACTCACTAACATGAGTTGCTTATTTCTTTCTTTAGAGAATAGTTTCCATTTAACCTTTAGGAGATTTGTTCAGATGACAGCTTCGTTAAGTAAAGAAGATGTTATGTCTGCTTATCAAAAACCTGCTCAATCTATCTTAGATTTTGAAGGTAAGGCTAAGCCAGAATATTATAAAGCTTTTAAACATATTAATATTCTGTGTGAATCTCCTGAATTAAAAAAGTTACAAGAAACGATTGCTCGATTACAGCCAAGGATAGTGGTAGTAGATACTACTGATATGGTTTGGGTCAAAGGGCAACAAGATGAACTTGGCAAGATGAATGATATTATTAATGGGTTAAAGTCTACGGCTCAAACTCAAGAATGTATTATTATTGCTGTACATCATATCAATAAACAAGCGATGCATGATGGAGTAACAACTATTACTAGTTTGAAAGGTAGTACTAACGTTGTTCAAAAGGCAGATAAGGTCTTAGCTATTAATGGTGATAATAATGAGAATTTACGTTCTCTTCATTCAGAAAAAGCTAGGGATGATGGTAATATTAAGATTATGTTTGACTTTAACAAAAGAGACATGACCTTTAATCAGAAGCTTGGTAATGATGGCTTTGTAATTAAAAATGGAGAATAAGTAATGGCTTTAGTTAAGATAAGAAGAAACCTGAAGAATAATAATAAATCAATAAGGATAACATTATTCTGGTTATTCCACGTGGAATGTGGTTTTCATTACTTAAGTGGATACCATATGAATGCTGGTCTTGGATTTGGGCCTTGTGAGGTATCAATGTCTCTACATACATGGGAGAAATGGTAATGAGTAGTCCAAGTAAACGTAAAGGAAATGCTTTTGAAAATGAACTGGTAAGCCTCGCTAAGGAGTGGGGCTTATCAGCTCAAAGGGCATGGGGTTCTAATGGTAGGTCATTGGGTAGACATGAGGAAGTTGATTGTATTATTGACGACTATACGGTTCAAGCTAAACGTAGAAAGAAAATAGCATCATTTCTAAAGTGCGAACATACTGACATAGTTGCTTTTAGAGAAGATAGAGGGGATACATATGCTTTAATGCCAATGGATATATTTTTAACATTATTAAAAAAACTGAAAGGATAGTAAATGAAAAGTATTATTAAACATTTGTTGATATTAACTACGATTACAAACACTGAAGGATGTTTGTTATGTGTACATAAAGTACATACATTGTGGTGCTATTGGCATTGGATAGGAGAGAAATGGTGATAGATATAAAAACAGAAACAAAACGAATTACTTCACATAAAGTAGGTGTCTATATGACAATCAGTGAGCTTGATAGATGTATTATTTCATTAAGTGAACAGCCAAGTGTAGATGAAGATGATAGAATATTGGCTAATGAATTAGCTAATCTAGCAAGGCTTGCAAAAGATGAAATAAAGAAGAGAAACAACGATTTGTTATTGAATAAAGATAGACCAACGATTAACGATGATTGTAAATCTGGTGTATGTGATTAAATAATTTGAGGCTCTTTTGAGTTTTTCATTCATACAACTAAAATAAGGAACCTGTTTAGTACGTGGTTTTAGATTTTAGAGATTAACATGAAAGCACTTGTTCGGTTGGCACCATGAGCCTCAAAATACTAAAAGTGAAGGCAGAGACAATAGATTATAGGTTTCCTCTTGTACCTAAATCGACCTTTCTGCCTGAACTTTTTAACTAAAATAAGGAGATAATAAATGTATCATTATATACAAGCACTTATGGAAAATACAGTACCATTCTTATTAGCATGGGAAGCGTATGTATTTTTTATGTTACTTTTCTTTTTAAGTATAGTTATACGATTAAATAGGATGGAACATAAAATACAAGCACTGTTAGACCATGCAGGTATTGAAGATTATAAAGATGTACCAAAAAGAAAAGAAGTAATACTATGATAATATTGGATATTCCCGATTGGATTATGTCATTTACTTGGTTTTCTTTCGGATGCCTAATGATGGCTATATCAGGTGGTATTGCCTTGATGATTAGTGGGCCTGTAATTGATTTTATAAAAAACCGTAAATAAAATTAAGGGGTAGGCTAGTTAACTGGGAATGTTTAAAACTGGTTAATATTACACGTAAATTCCCATAAGAGTTATATGCCTACCCTTTAATAAGAAGGAGTTACTAATGAAGCACGGTGACGGAAAAGCGAATTATAAAAGAAGAAATAAAACTAAAATCAATGATTTAATCTATTACTTAGGAGAAGATTGGATTGATTATGGTATACTGGGAAATGATATCAATATAAAGAAATGGCAGAATGATGCAAAAAGTAATTATCAGCCAAAAAAATGTAATGTTTGTAAAAGGTACTGGCACTTACTCGTTAGAGAAAATAAAAGAAATGATAGAGAGTATCTAAAAACGAGTATATTTGGGAGTACGCCTGCTATAAAAGAGAAATGTTGGAATTGCTGATACTTAGGCTGCTTAATTGTTTTTGTGCGGAAAATACTGAGCTAGCTTATGTTTTTTTTTACTTAAACATTATAAAATGGGTCTAGGTTAACAATATTATTTAAAATTTAATAATCCTGTATTATTAGTGGGTTTATTTTCTTCGTCAGGGGGCAAAGTTAATGGTAATAATCCTAGTAAGAATTTTTTTCTTAATTTTTCTTGAAATGGTTTTGAAAGTGTTGGGAATTGCTTTTCCATAAACTGTGTAAAACCTAAACCTAAATCTGGGTTGGCTGGGTCAGCCATACCCCTAGCGTCTCTAAGCTCTTTCATTGCCATAGCATCTTGTGTTGCGACATTATGTGTCCATAAGTTAGTATTTTTTTTATTTCCAAAATTTCCCAAGGTTTCTAAACTAAAAGGATGACCAAAACTATTTTTATTAGGCTCAATAGCTGAAAGTATGTTATAGCCTTTTACATCTAATCTTATATTAGAACCCCCGTGAGGTATATCTTTCATTATACTAGGGTTAACTAAACCTTCTTGCATTTTTCTATAAAACTCATCTATTCGCCCAACAGGGTCTTGTTTAAATATATCTGAAGATATTTTTGCTGATTTTTTACTGTCGGTATTAAAAAATTCCTTCATCAGTTTAACTCTTTTTACTGCTGTTTGGTTTCCCCATGCAGAATGTTCTGTGAGGAAATCTATATAAGTCCTAGCATCTCTAGATGCATCCATGAATACAAAATTAGGGTCTGAATTCATTTCTACGCCAAATTTTACTTTATTTTTTATGTAATCAGAACTGGTAATATCTTGAAGTCCTTTATTACTAGTGTCAATTACTCTTGCTCCACCACCTGTTGCGTTGAATTGTAAAGAACGCTCAGGATTATCCCTAAGATATCTATTAATAAATGATTCAACATTACCTAAATTTTCAGAAGTTATACTCCCCCATGGATGGTAATTAGCTGTTCCAATATCATTATCTGAATACATATAAGGCGACCTACCATATTGCACATTTTCTGAAGTTACCCCCATTTGTTTTCCAGTCTTAGAATTATAAACTATATCATCTTTAGATGAGAGTTCTCCCATTGGCAAGTCATCTCTCCAAGGACTTTTATGAGTACTAGCACCCTGTTCGAAATAAGAATACCCTGTAACAGTTTTATCTTTCAATCGTTTTTGAAGTTCAGTTGTTGTTATATTTTCTAGTTTTTTCTTGTCAGGATTCCAAACCATTTGATTATTAGGATTAAATCTTTGGTCTATGTAATTATTTAATCCTTTAATTTCTTCTGGTGAGCGAGGAACAAACTGTTTGTACTGCATTACGCGATTTTTTAATTTTTTCAGTCCCTTTTTACTTACATGTTTACGGATAAATGATAAAATACTTTTACCAGTCACTAAGGGATTTAATGCGACATCTGGTGGATTACCAGAAACGAACTTTTGTGGTTCAGCATTATATAGTCCTCTAGCCGTATCTTTATCGATTTTATCTAAAGGTTTTTGCCATAACTCTTGAAGGGTCTTATCTGGCATTACTCAACCTCGTTCTCTTTTCTATTCTTTCTCAGATTAGCCCCTAATTTATGAACGGGTATTCCAAGCATGAATTCAGGGAACATTTCTGGGGATTCAAACGTTTTATATAAACTTCTAGCTAATCTACCGCCTGGATATAGAGTGTGAACGTAATAACTAGTGTATTTATCCCAATCACCATTAATTAAGGCAGTAATCACAGGTAGGTAGTATCTGTGAACAGGGGCTGTTATAGCTTGTAATGGAGCTAAAGCAGGGTGTGGGTAACTACTAAAAAAAGCA
>TARA_R110002110_G_scaffold207635_2_pt1 | contig 26257 bp, 16 predicted proteins | sample TARA_R110002110 | Tara Oceans TARA_R110002110 (sample SAMEA4397330) | marine metagenome | biome: Polar Biome; feature: [SRF] surface water layer (ENVO:00010504); material: water (ENVO:00002006), including particulate matter (ENVO:01000060) such as... | depth 5 m
TCAAAAAAAATTGTCGAAGACTTTGAAATTCCACTTCCGCCATTTGAAGAGCAAAAACGCATCGCCGCCATCCTCGACAAAGCCGACGCCATCCGCCGCAAACGCCAGCAAGCCATCCAGCTCGCCGATGAATTTCTTCGGGCTGTGTTTCTGGATATGTTTGGTGATCCGAACAGCAACTCAAATAACGTCAAAGTTCTCCCAATGACGGAGATATTCGAGATTAAGACGGGCAGGCTTAATTCAAATGCTGCTGTAGGTGGAGGTCGATATCCCTTCTTTACTTGTGCAAAGGAGGTCTCATCTATTGATGAATATGCATTTGATCAAGAGGCTTTGCTTTTAGCCGGGAATAACGCGCAAGCAGATTATGATGTGAAGCACTATTCTGGAAAGTTTAACGCGTATCAAAGAACGTATGTGCTTAGCCTAAAGAATTCTGAGTTGAGTTACCCATTTTATAAATTTGCTTTGGAGTATCAACTGACCAACCTGAAAAGGGTTTCGAAAGGATCCAATACGAAGTACATCACGATGGAAATTATGAGCAGGACAATGTTGCCGGTGCCAATACCATCAGAGCAGCGATCTTTTGTGAACTATTTTGAAAAGGTTAGGTCTCTCCGCTCATCAGCAGATGCGCAGTCAATGAATATTGGCGGCTTATTTAGATCCCTTAGCCACGAGGCCTTTGCGGGTAATCTCTAAGGAGGGAGTATGATTGATGAAATCAAAATAAATCCACCGGTGGCTACCTATAATCACCCGGAAACGCTGAGCGACCTTCGCCGCATCAACTTTATATTCGGTGCCAATGGTACAGGTAAAACCACGATCAGCAGGGTGATAGCGCAAACGGAGGGGCACGATCATTGCCAGCTGATATGGCAGGGCGGCACTCCCTTGGATGCGATGGTGTACAACCGCGATTTTGTTGACAGGAATTTTAATCAGGATAGCCCACTGCAAGGCGTTTTTACCCTTGGTGAGAATCAGGTTGAGGCGGAACGTGAAATCGCGCGCTTGCACCCAAAAATCGAAAAAGTTGATGAGCAGATAGCCAGCCTGAACAACCAGCTTGATGGTGAGGATGGTCTGCCTGGCAAAAGAAAAGAGCTCGCCGACCTTGAACCTGAATTGCGTGAAAAGTGTTTTGCGCAGAAGAAACTTCATGATGACTATTTCCAAGAAGCGTATAGCGGTGTACGCAACAATGCAGAAAAATTCAAAGAAAAGGTTTTGAGTGAAAGGAGCTCGAACAACGCAGAGTTACTTACACTGGAGGAACTAAAGGAAAAGGCCAGAACGGTTTTTTCAAAGGGGCTTGCAAGAACACCGCCTCTCGCAGATCTGTCAGCCGACGATCTCATACAATTGGAGTCCTATGGATTATTGCAGAAGGCCATTATAGGTAATCAGGACGTCGATATTGCGGCTTTAATTGATCGTCTTGGTAATAGCGATTGGGTGAAACAAGGTCTCAAGTACCATGAGCAAGACCCCAAAACCTGCCCGTTTTGCCAACAGCCTACAGATGAGCATTTCTCCGAGAGCCTGACGTTATTTTTTAGTGAGGCCTATGATAATGACATTCAGGTGTTAAAGACGCTTCAAAGCAACTACCAGAGAGCGGCCGAGCAGTTATTGGCGAGCATTCAGCGGAGCGTTGAATCAGGTAATCCTTTCTTGAACTTGGAGTTGTTCAATGCTGAAGCTCAGGCTTTGTCTGAACGGCTGAAGGGAAATCAGGTTCTCCTGGGAAATAAGCTGGCTGAGCCAAGTCGAAAAATCGAACTCGAGCCTGTTGAGCCGTTGCTAGTGCGATTGCAAAAGACCGTATCTGACGCTAACGAGGGAACCTCGACCCACAACCAAACGGTGGCGAATATAGCGACAGAGCAGCGGACGTTGACTTCCCAGGTTTGGCGCTACGTGCTCAACGAGTTAAAGGGCGACTTGTCGCAATATCAGGCAAAAAAGGATCAGTTGAACCAAGCAATTGAAGGGATGGTGGGTGGCCTTCTAGAAAAACGGCAGAGGCGTCGGGAGCTGAAAGACCAGATTGCAGAGCTGGAAAAGCAAACCACGTCAGTTCAGCCAACGATCACGGCGATCAATGAGTTATTGCGGAATTTTGGTTTTCATTCGTTTCATATTGGTGAGGCTGATGGTGGCCGCCACTATCGAATTGTCCGCGATAATGGTGACGATGCCAGCCGCTCGCTGAGTGAGGGCGAAAAGACCTTCATAACCTTCTTGTATTTCTATTATCTCATCAAAGGTGCTCAGTCCCCCTCAGGGATAACAACGAACAGGGTTGTGGTATTCGACGATCCCATATCCTCACTGGACAGCGATATTCTTTACATCGTCAGTAGCCTTATCAAGGGCGTCATGGAGGAAGCCAGAAGCCAGGCAGGCCAAATCAAGCAGGTGTTCTTGCTTACGCACAACGTCTATTTTCACAAGGAAATAACTTTCCGCCCGCGAAGAGCAGAAAGTCGTGCGTTCAGTGATGAGAGTTTCTGGCTGGTGAAAAAACAGCAGAATGGCTCTTTTGTTGAGCGCTGTGAGGGGAACCCGATTCGCTCTGCCTATGAGTTGCTGTGGGAGGATGTCAAGTCCGCCAATCTATCGAGCATTAGCCTTCAGAATACATTGCGCCGGATCCTCGAGAATTACTTCACCATGTGGGGCGGAATGGGGAAAGATGAAATCTGTGCGCTTTTCGAGGGGCGAGACAAGTTGATTTGCCAGTCTCTATTTTCTTGGGTCAATGATGGCTCGCACTCCATCCATGATGATCTTTACGTTAACCAAGGAGAACAGACCAACGAAACTTATTTGCACGTATTCCGGAAAATTTTCGAAGAAGCCAACCAGTCAGGCCACTACGAGATGATGGTAGGTGAACAGCCTGTGTTGGCTGAGGAAGGGCATACGAGAGCCCAACACGCTAGCTAAAAGATCGGCGAGACACCTCAATAATTGCTGTGGACAAAAGGAGTGGTTAACCCAGTCATGCGACTACCTATCAGGTATAACGGAAATGATATAGTCGAATTCGACAGGTTAACTGTTCATGGCCGCGAGGCCGCAGGTGGATATGGCCTTACGCTTCTAATGCGGGGTAATCGACAACCTAGCCAGGGCAAAATGATGTTATTCAATATAAGTAAGCGCTCCACGAACCCCATCTTAACCGCCTGACCGGAATTAGTTGACCACTACAAGTTGCCAGTATCAAACGCGGTCAATGAGGTGGGATTATTTGGTAACCAGAATTCTGTAGCCAGGCCTCGAGCGTCTAAATGGCACCATACGGTTACTAGATTAAAGGAACTTTGGCATATCGCGACATAGGGAGAAGGGCTCCCGGGTCTTAACGCGTGTGCTAATTGGAGTCCAAGGATGCGACGGTAAGAAAATTTACACTCCAGTAAATAGTTCTACCTCTCCCCTCAACCCTTTTAGCGCCTGTTTTATGTAGGTCTCTGAAAAATATGTAGTTAAATTTCTGGCACGCTTCTCGCTGTGTCTGATTAAGAAAAGAAGGTAAACGCGAAGTTATTTTAAACGTGACAGTTGATATACAGCACTAACTTAGTCAATCAGGAGCACTGACGATGTTTGATCCAAGTAAATTCACTACCCCTTCTGCCAAACCACTTCCAGTTGTTCTTCTACTGGATGTCAGCACCAGCATGTCTGGAGATAAAATCGAGAACCTTAACAAAGCTGTCGAGGATATGCTGGATACCTTTGCACAGGAAGAAAAGATGGAGACCGAGATTCTTGTCTCCGTTATTACTTTCGGAAACCAGGTTGAGCTGCAGGTGCCCTATACCAAGGCTTCTCAGTTGCAGTGGCAAGGTCTGCAGGCAAGCGGCATGACCCCGATGGGAACCGCCCTCAAAATGGCCAAGGCCATGATCGAGGACAAGGAGACCACCCCGTCCCGGGCTTACCGCCCGACTATTGTCCTTGTTTCTGACGGGCAGCCTAATGACAGCTGGGAAAGGCCGCTGGAGGACTTTATCTCCGAAGGGCGTTCTTCAAAATGTGACCGCATGGCAATGGCTATCGGGCGTGATGCGGACGAGACGGTTTTGAAGCGTTTTATCGAGGGCACAGCCCATGATCTTTTCTATGCCGAAAACGCCGGCCAGCTCCATGAGTTTTTCCACCGAGTGACTATGTCGGTGACCATGCGTACCCAGTCCAAGAACCCGAACCTAGTACCGGCTCCGTCAGAGATTAAGCTGGACGGTGGCAGCGTTAAGTCGGCTACCGCCGGAAATTCCGGCACATCATCCGACGATGAAGGGTACTGGTAAACAGAAATCTAGAGGTAAATCATGTCACAGGCAATTGGCGATCCTGATGAACTTGACCGTTTCGCGCAGTCTCTGGCGCAGTTCATCGACACGTTGAATGAAGCGGTTAACGGTCTGAATCATAGTTTTGGTGCCCTCGGGGACACCTGGCAGGATGAAAAGCGAGCGAGTTTTGAAGAAGATTATAACGCGCTGGTGCAGCAGCTTTCTCATTTCGAGGCGAACGCATCGGAACAGGTTCCTTATCTTCACGCCTTGGCTTCCCGTTTGAGAGACTATTTGCAAAGTTAAGGTGAGGAATGGCGTACGTATCAGTTGGACAAGTTGAAAACCTCGAGGAGACAATTGCCGGCTTTCAGTCGGCCTATGACTCCATGGAGTCTGCCTGTCAGGCCCAGATTGCTGCGGCTGAAGCCAAACTGGCTGAAGCGCATCAAGAAGCTGACAACAGCGCTCAACTGCTGGACGCTGCGATGGAAGCCGAGATGGAGGCTGGGCAACAGCGGGAACAGGCGACTGAGCAGCTTGCCTCGGCCAATGAGCAGTTGGGCTCCGCTTGTTCATCTCTTTCCGCCTGCGAAGCGAGTGGAAGTTATGATGAGGACGGCAACTATGAACCGCCCAACTGTTCGTCTGAAGAAGCTGATGTGGCCGACGCAGAATCAGCGGTCACTGAAGCTGAATCTGCTGTTACGGCGGCTGAGGAAGCGTTGGAATCAGCAAAAGACTATCGCATGCAGATGGAGAAGAGAAATGAAGTGGCCCGTCAGTGTCTTGATATGGCGAGTCAGCTGGCGGAAACCGTTCAGACGGAGTGTGCGACCCGGCTTGCCAGTGCAGCGGCTCATCTTGAGACAGGCAGAGCCAGACTGGAAAGCGCCAAGGCAGCTCTTAACGCCTATCTTGATACGCACCCGCCTGCAGCAGAGTTTTATTCATGGCTGAAATGGTCTCCGGACCCCAGCAAACCGATTACGCCAAAAGAGCTGCATTCGCGGCTGAATTTATCCATAGAACAGCAGCGCTACTATTTTGAATACCTCGCCGATCGTGATCCGGCATTCAGAGCCAAGGTTGCCGACTACAGAAGCCAGCTCGAAGCCGCCAACGGTGCTGCTGAAAGGCATGTGATTCAGCTTAAGATCCGCCGAAACCTGAGCGGCTACTGTGGCGAAAAAATTGTTGAACAGGCTCTGAGTCCGCTCGGACATAAAGTGGATACGCAGGCTCGGACCACATTTGAGGACGGCAGGTTTACCAAAACCGACCTAATCATCGAAGATCTGAAAGTACCGGTTATTCTCGGTCGTGGTGAAGGCATGAGTGCTCCGGCCGGCGGCTCTATCGCCATTGAAGTGAAATGCGGTCGGGCTTCGTATCTCTATTCTCAGAAAGACCACATGATTTTCCAGTCCGGCGGGCATCAGGATGCCAATGCGTCGATGACGGTATGTTCACGCGATGTCAAGGGTTTAACGCCAGAACAAGAAGAAGAGCTGCGTGAAGCCCTTTGGAGTGCTGGTTCACCCCTAATAGGCATGCTCCCGACAAAAGACGAGATCGACAAAGCCTGCTGGGGCATGGTGACCGGTTCTAATGCAAATAAGGGAGGAACTCATGAATATTAAAATCGCTCTGATACCAAGTGAACACACCAGCAAGGCACAGGATCTTTCCTCCAAGCTCCAGAACGCGATGGAGGCAGGTGAGATGAGTGCTGTTGACCAGCTCACAGAAGAACTGACCTCGCTAACGGATATCGAGTATTCCCTGTCCTTGTCGGAAGAATACTGGCACCAGCTGATCGAAAGGGTCAGAAGGTCTGATAAGGATTTCAAGTCCGACTACATCATGGCCAAACCGAAACTCAAAACGATTACTGCAGCCGATGTGGCTGATTCATTTGGGGACGTTTCCGGTGTTGTTGAACAGGCATTAAAGACTGATGGTGCCGTCCTCCAGCTACCGTTTGAAGAGGACGATGCAGATGTTTGATGATCTGTTTAATGTGACTTCACAGCAGATGGGCAAATTTTCCGATACAGTCAGAGACGAGTTTGGTCAGTCTATTGTTTCAGACGTTTTCGAGCCCCTTTTGCAGGACATCTCCGGCCTTCAGCAAATGGGAGAATTATTTCAGGCCCGAGCCGCCGAGATTGATCAGCTAACAGGAGAACTGCAAGCGATAGGAAGCATGGGTCATGAGTAACAGACGGAATAACAGGGAGTCCATGCCTAAACGTCTGTACGATGCCATTGGTGCATTGAATCATGCCGTTGCTCAAAGGGCTAAAAAGGTCGACCGCATTGAGAAAGACTACCCGGGCGAAAAACTCGAAACGGAAGCACATAACACCCGAAAACAACGGCTTGCCACTGTCAATCAGGAGTTTGAGAGGGACTGGGTTTCGGCTCTGAAAAATCTAGATGAACTGTGCAAAAGAGTCCGCCAGCACCAGCCGCATCTGAATGAGTTAACAGCCGAAAATATCAACACGGGCTCACATTTTCCTGACGCCCTAGCATTCGGGCGCATGTACCTTACCTATCAGAACTGGAAAGGCTATATCCCACGGCTGATCCCTTTTCCTTTGAAGAAATCGCTCTGGCTGCCTGACCAGACTAGAGGACAACGGTTGATTCACCAGCTGATGCTCCGGCTGATGCACTGCATGCCGGTCGGCAATGTTGAAATTATCGCTGCAGATCCGCTGAGGCTGGGCACGTCTCTGGACCCGTTTCTTTCTCTGCTAAAAGTTAAACGGCTCTTCCCCGAGCAACGATTGCTGACCCGGTCGGACGAGCTGGAAAATGCGTTGGCCCGGTTAACGGATTATGTCGAGGATCTGCTTCAGAATAAATTCAAGGGGGAGATCAAGAGCTGGTCCGCCTACAACTCTGCAAACAGCAGCAATCCCAAACCATATAAACTGCTGCTCATTTTCGGGGTGCCGGAACAGTTGACAGACAAAAGCCTCTGGTACCTTGGCCGCCTTCTGGAACACGGACCTGTTTGCGGAGTGCTTCCAGTGTTGACCATTGATGAGGATCGGCTGGAGGATCGTAAGTTTACAGGGCTGCGCACCGCGATAGACAAATATTCCAAAAGAATGGATTCCATTGTTCCGGCAGAGATACTTACCAAGCATGTCTCTGAAATCAGTGTTGCGGAGGAACAGGAGTTCTGGCCCGGACTTTCTGAACTATCGAATTTTCTGGCATCCATATCGGACCGATATGAACAGAGCGCAAAATTCAGCAAGAGCCTGACGGATCTCTGGTGCAATTCGGACTACTGGGGGCACGACGCTGTTAAGGGCGTACAGGTGCCGATCGGCTGGACTGCAGATGGTGAGATTGTTCCTTTCTCAATTGGCGGGGTGAATACCGAGCACCATGTTCTTTTGGCCGGGCGTTCAGGCTCCGGTAAATCGAATCTGCTCCATGTTCTAATTCATAGCCTCTGTCACACATACTCACCCTCGGAGTTGAATATCTATCTGCTGGATTACAAACAGGGTACGGAATTCAGTGTTTATGCTTATCCACCACTTCCACAGGCAAAACTGGTGGCTATAGAGAGTGATCCCGAATACGGCGTAACTGTTTTGGCACATTTGATCGAGGAACTTGAAAAACGGGCTCGTGAATTCAAAAGCCGGTCTGTTCGCGATTTTTATGAATACAGGGCATCTTCAGCAGCCGAGCTCCCGCGTATCCTTCTGATTATTGACGAGTTTCAGATCCTGTTTTCTGAGGGGCGCCAAGTTGCTGAACCCGCTGAGAGAATGTTAAACCAGCTGCTGAGACAAGGTCGGGCCTACGGCATACATGTGCTGCTGGCCACCCAGACACTGAAAGGAATTCAGTCTCTTTCAATGGGTCAGCTGATAAGTCAGATCGGTTGTCGAATTGCTCTCGCCTGCAGCGAGGAAGACTCAGCCATGATCCTTGGCAACAGCAACTGGGAGGCTTCCAAATTGAGTAGCCCGCCGGAAGGAATCATTAACAATTCCAACGGGGCAAGATCGGCAAATCAACGTTTTCTGATTCCATTTGCCGATCGAGAGCTGTGCAAGGATCACATTATCGAGATTAATCAGGTAGCCGACCAGCGTGGTTACTGTGGTTCTACAAAAGTATTTAATGGTTCGCGACTGCCTGGAATGCCCGAAGCGGATTGGTTCAAATCAAGAAACCACGAGACGATAGAGCTGTACCTTGGTGAAAGGTTGAGTTTTGAGGCGGAACCGCTCTCGCTGGCTCTTGTTAACCGGCCGTCATCGAATTTGCTGATATCCGGCTATAACGACGCAATCCATGACGGACTGCTCGCCTCGATTCTTCAAAGCTTGGATTCTCAGAATGGCATTGATGAGATCATCTACTTTAACGGGCGTTCCATCGTCCCGGTGGGTGCATCAAAATATCTCGATGGTTCCTGGGAAAAAACGGTTTCAAAACACGAGAGTGTTCCCGCACTGAATCTGACCGAGATTTCCGGGGAATTAAAACAATCAAAAAGAATCGTGATTGTTGACGGGCTGGACTCGACCAAAGAATTCCACGCCGGGCCGGCGAGTTTTAGACCGGTGAAGAAAGATGAGCCACCTTCACCACAAGAGAGTCTGAAGAAAATTCTGGAAGACGGTCCGCGGCAAGGGACATTCGTGATTGCCTTTTCGGATAACTGGAAACGCTGCAATTCATCGTGCAAGGACTTGTTGAGCTTCTTTGAGATGCGCATCGGATTCTGCATGAATGAAGATGATGCTGGCTCGTTCGTTAGTGGAGCAGTTGGAAAATTCAAAGGACTTGAAACAGACAATCGCGCTGTATTTGTCGATCGCTTGAAAAATCAGGTTAATTGGTTCCGTCCATACATAAACGGAGAAAGTTTATGAAAAAATATTTAATGACATGGTACGGAATGACCGATTTCAGGGCATCACTCGGACTGGAACAGACGACCGGTCCCGTTCTGGGGGCTTTGCTTGCGGAAGATTATACCCATGTGGTTATCCTTGGTTTTACGCACCCGGATAAAACCGACAACAGAGCTGATGAATTTCAGCAAAAAATAGCAGATGTAGAGGGTTCTGGCCTGGCTGCTGCGAGTCAGTTTATCGACGTCTTTTCAAATACAGAGGATGCTCACCACCATTTCAATGAATGGCTAAATAAACAGCTTAGTCTTGCCGGTAAAAAGGTCGGTGTGGACTTTCATTCTGTGGGGCTGGCACACCTTAATGACACGGAAGGTATTTATGAGGCAGCGACTCAGTCATTGAATGCGATTGCCGCATCTGACGGTGAAAAACTGGTTACACTCTACCTGAGTCCTGGAACTCCCGTTATGGCTTTCGTTTGGGCTTTTGCGGCACTGAGGCATCCGACTCTAAAAAAACGTCTTATCGCGTCTTCCCAGCCCGGAAGACCCCCAGAAAATATCGTCCTACCGAAAGAGTGGCTGGAGTGGCATGGGAAAGCTCTTCCTATAGAAACCAAAGATCTGCAAAGCTTTGATGTGATTTTTCATTTGTTCGGCGATCAACGAATGCCGAGCTTACTTGGAATTAACCAATTTCAAAGTGAAAATCACATTTTTGTAAATTCTACCCAGTTTCCGGCTAAGGTAATGCAACAGTTTATTGGTGAAAGTGGTTTTTTTGAACTTTCTGTAGATCCTTATGACCCAGAAAACGTTAGGTGTCAGGTTCTCAATATCATTGAAGCTTTACCTTCAAACTCCCGTGTTGGTTTTAATTTGACGGGTGGAACGAAACTAATGTATGCGGGTGCATTAGCTGCATGTAGAAAATTAAATGCCACGCCTTTTTATTTTGACAATAAAAATAACAGGACAATTTTTTTGGATGATTTTAAATCTATACCAACAAAATCTATTAGATCAGTTGAAACCTTCATAAAGCTAAATGGCAATAACCTGCGGATTTCGAAGCCGGGTTTTTGGGAAGATATACTTGATGTAGATGATGTCAAGCGAGAAAGTTTAACTTCTGAAATTTGGAACGGTCGCTCTGATATTTCAAGGATTTACAAAGAGCTGGTCAAATTCAATGATAGCCAAGGACCATTTGAGATAACCAGGGCAGGTATACACGTACAGCTAACAGAAGATTTTAAAGCAAGAATAGATATAAAAGATAAAGAATTTAAATTTAATTATTGGCCTGGATTTGCAAGATACTTGTCTGGTGGTTGGTTCGAGGAGTATACGTTTCGTAGTCTTAAGCCTCTTGTTGAGTCTGGAGACATTAAAGATATTAGAATAGGAATGGAAGTATCCATTGATGATGAAAAAGGTTACTCCTTTTTATCGGACCCTCAGTTGTATCAAGAGCTAGATGTCACATTTACCGACGGACGGGCTTTGTATGTCGTTGAATGTAAGGCAGGTGGGGTGAATAGTGATCAAGTGATGAAGTTGCAAAATATTGTTAGGTATTTTGGCGGAGTATCTGGGCATGGATTTTTGAATTGCTGCTTCCTTCCTAAAAATAAAGTTATTCTTAAAAAAATTAAAGAGTCATATAACATAGATGAAGTGACGGGTGATTCTTTGATGGAAAAAATTAGATCTATCATATCGGGAAATAAAGGGGCGTCGAAAGATGAATGACATTATTCATGTGGTTTTTGATGCTTCCGGCAGTATGAATGAGATGGGGAAAGTCCATCTGCAGCGGAATTTGTGCCGCTACGTGGCTCAACGGCGGTGCATTGATCAGGAAAAGTATGTGGATTTGGACATTCGTTTTTATCAGTGGGCGCAGGATATTTCCGAGATCACTATTCAAAGCAACGGGGATATTCCTCCCTTAAATGCTGAAGGCTCCTCGAATCTGCGTGTGCTGTCTGATTTCCTATCCCAACATCTGACTGATACCGGGGGAGCGAGGACTCTCATTCTGTCTGACGGCAATTTTTCAAACTCAGATATCTCGAGTTTTCAAAAGCAATTGAGCGCACGTCCTGAGCTGATCACTCGTGCTGTTGCAGTTGGTGCTGACGCTGACCTGCTGAAGTTAAAGAAAATATCCACAAACAACAGTGTTCACCTTTCGGAGAATATTTCCTCTGCGATTGACAGCACAATCTTTGATTCTGATGAGCCGTTTACCGCACCAGCTTCTACGGCCCAGCTTCGGCCATCCGAACCGGCCGAATTAGAAGGGCCGGAGGAGGATTGGGATGCTTGATCAACGCTGGAAAAGCTGGGGTGCGTCAGTAATCGGCCCCCAGCATGTTAAAGCCGGAATCCCCAATCAGGACTCTTGGATGGCACGCCGGTATAAATGGGGGAATGTCGTCGTTGTGTCAGACGGGCTGGGCAGCAAAGCACATTCAGATCACGGTTCAAAAGCTGCCTGCCTTGCTGTTTTTGGCGCAGCCAAGAGCTACCAGAATACCCCGGATGCCAATATCGTTGATATTTTAAGGCTTATTCATGCCAACTGGCTTGTAAAAATAGCTCCGCGCCCTTCCTCAGATTGTTCGGCCACATGCCTTTTTGCCATCCAGATTGAAGGACTTATCACTCTTGGTCGCCTCGGCGACGGAATGGTTGCTGCTCTTGGAAAAACTGACGAAAAACACCTTATTCTCAGTGATGACAAACAGGATTCCTTCTCAAACTACACAAACAGCCTTCAGCAAGAGTTTAAGCCCGATCAATGGGAAATTACGACGATTGATAGCGCGGAATGCAGTGCAGTTGTGCTTTGCACGGATGGCATATCCGATGACCTGTTACCTGAAAAGCAGCTAATCTTTGCCCAAGAACTCTACTGCGCTTATGCGGGCCTGGAGTCGGATGAAAGAAAGAGGGATCTTAAACGCTGGCTCAATGAATGGCCGGTCCCGGGACACTCCGATGACAAGACGATTGCCTGTCTGTTTAAGAAAGGAGGTTCCCAATGAGTCAAAGATTCAACGAGTATGTGGATGAATATCAGAATGTACACATACAGGACATAGTGCTCGGACAAGGTGGCCAAGGAGTCGTTTTCCGAACCAAGGACCCTGATCTCGCAATCAAGCTTGTTACAGATGAAAGCGGAACTCCAGTCACGGATGATGAGTCGGTGGAACACTACTCAACGCGCTTTAAGCGCGTCCGGCTCCTGCCTCTGCCAGAAAGCCTGAATATATCCGTACCGGCAGCGTTACTTCAAAACAAAGCCGGATATGTGATGCAGCTTTTGAGTGAAATGGTTCCGTTCAGTCATTTTTTGCTCGATGGGAAGTCCGCAGAAACAATTGGTCGCGACGATATGCCGGCATGGCTTTCGGCTATGCCGGTGAGCGAAGCTAAAAAGATTGTTCACTATTACAGAACCGGAGGGCTCAGACGCAGGCTGAAAGCGCTCTATAAGTGCGCGTCATTGCTGGCACGTCTTCACGGTAATGGCATGGCCTATGGCGATATATCTCCCAATAATATCTTTATTTCAGAAGGGCTTGATGATTCATCAGTCTGGCTGATTGATGCTGACAATATTCGATTTGAAATCAACGTAGGCGGAAGTGTTGTTTACACACCCAAATACGGCGCTCCTGAGCTGGTTCAGGGCAAAGACGGGGGAAGACCTTCAAGCGATTGTCATGCGTTTGCGGTCGTGGCCTTCTACCTGCTTTCGCTTGTTCACCCTTTTGTCGGGAAAAAGGTGGATGGAACGGATGAAGGCGATTGGGCTGATGAAGAAAATAATGGCGAGGACCCTGAAGATAAGGCTTATGCCGGATTGCTCCCTTGGGTTGATGATCAAAATGATGATTCAAACTCTTCCGACAGCGGTCTGCCCAGATCCCTTCTTCTTACAGAGAAACTAACCACGTTATTTGAGGGCACATTCGGCATAGGCAGGACATCCCCTTTGCTGCGACCGACCATCTATCACTGGCCTGAAGCTCTCGCTCAGGCAGCGGATATGACTGTTACATGCCCGGGCTGCTCGATGAACTATTACTATGATTTCATTCACCCGGAAACGGAGAATCACAACTGTCCTTACTGTAAAACGCAAAGGCCGCAGGTGCTCATTATTGAGTCTTATCGATGGAGTGGGTCTGACAAGCCCTTAACCTCGCCATGTTGGCGGTATGTACGTGAGATCCATCACGGCTCCGAACTGACGATACCGAGGCGAGTTTTGGATGAGTTTGCAATGCTTGATTCGGATACAGCAGAGGTGCTCATTTCTTCAAGCGCCAAAGGCATTCTGATTAAAAAGTCAGACCATGGCAAAGCCGATTTATCTGTTGCTGCTGACAGTCATCCGCAAAGTGGTTTTTATAAGCTTTATTCACAGATGAAAATAGACTGTGTAACGCCTGATGTTCAGTTCTGGATGTTCGCACATTTGAATAGTCCTCGGTTGGTTAAATGCATGATCAGCGGAGGTGGCAAATGAGACTGGCAGACATAACCGCTGAAATCACCTTTGAATTATGGATAAAACCGGAGCTGTCCGGAGAGTTTCCAAACATAGGTATTGGCAATATCGCACCCAACAATACCGGGCCGGCATACAGATTGAGAATCGATGGCCAGCAGTTGAACGTGCTGCTTCGTGATCCCTCGGCTGGAAAGGATTTGAATTTTCATCTGAAAAGAGGTTGTGCACACCTTGCCGAGGTAATGCAGGTTGCCAAGGACGGCAGTGCGCTTATTAAAATCATCTTTTTCAATGGCGAAATTGTTGAAATTGGCGACGTGGAGATTGGCATTGACGAGCGCATAGAATCAACGGCTAAAAGAAATGGGATTCGCTTTAATGGAGCTGAAGAGCTGGGAAGCATATTAAACGAGAAATGCAAAATTAGCGCTGGTAGTGAAGATTTCTTTCTGCTCATGAGCGGACTATCCGCAGATGCTGACTTTGAAGCGCATAGTCATGAGGATGAAGGCTCACCTGAGTATCAAACCGTTGTGCAGGACAAATATCGGGAGTTCTCTATCTATGGTGAGAGGGTTCGTATTCCGGTTGAAAGGCGCAATGTTGATAACTCAAAGGACATCTATTTCGCGACTAAAGCAGTCTTTAGGGACAACCAGAAGAGTGAAAGCACATTGCGTCTGGCAAGGGGGGCGGTCCAGTTTTCCGACTACACCAAGACAGGTCGCATCCGAGCTTTAGCGGCTGGAGCGATGAAGCAGCTTACCAAGGAAGCCGGGAGCTACTTGAAACAGTGGGACGAGTACGGCGCAATTGAAGGTGAAATGCTTCTGGCAAGGGCCAAAGCCGTCGGCCGGATAGATTTTCATGGCACAGAGCAAACAACAAAAGGAGTGAAGTTCTTCGTGTCATCTACTCCGGATCAACTCGCCGAAGGTGATGAAATAGAAATCACCTCCGAGGAGCCTTTGTACCTCAAGAGTCCGGAGCTTACATGGGAAGCTTACAGCAAGGCTCTGGAAGAAGAATTCGCATCCCAAATGGATCAGAAAAAGAATGATGCTGAAAAGCCTGCTTCTGTTTACGCACCGATTCTCAAGTTTTCAAAAACCAGCATTGAATTGGACCTCCCGTCAACTCCGCTTGGTCAGGTCTTTTTGATTCTGTCCATCAATGGACACAAAATTCAGATTGAAAGACGAATGCGGGCAAGGTCAGCCATTCTGGAAGGACGCTGTGCTAATCCGCTGCTCGGCCTGCTGATTGAAGAAGGAGGAACAATCCCGGCCATACAGCGCGTCACCAAACTGAAGCCTTTGACGTCCTTCGTGAAAGAGAAGATTTTTAAGCATCCACCCACAGACAGGCAAGTGGAGGCTATCGACGTCGCATTGAATACTCCGGATATTGCTCTTATTCAGGGGCCTCCGGGAACAGGCAAAACAACTGTAGTTACAGCAATTCTTGAAAGGCTCAACGAGGAATATGACAAGACCAAGTCGATAAGAGGTCAGATACTTGTCTCTGGCTTTCAGCACGATGCGGTAGAGAACATTGTTGCGAGACTAAGTGTTAACGCTCTTCCGGCCGTTAAGTTCGGCAGAAGGTCTGGTGACTCGGAGTTTACGGCAGATGCCGTCACTGACAAAATCAACAAATGGTGCTCAGGTGTCGCCGAGAATATACGGGGCAAGAATCCTCAAATCGCTAAGACAGAGAATCAGGTAAGACTGGCAGAGCTGTTTGTTGCATATTCGTTGTGTCCCTCGAAGAACAATACCTTCAGTTTAATGCGGCGTATTCTGGATTTGCCTAGAGATGTGATTTCTGAGGATATCACCAGTGAGGCCGATGAAATCATCAATTCCCTTCAAGCGGAATTGAAACAGGTTGACCCTTCCACCTTGAGGCTCGTTCGAGCCCTGCGCGTTAGTGAAGTTGCCTTTGAAGACGACGGTGCTGCAAGAGCTATCGATTTGCTGGATAAGATCGAAGACGAACTTGCTAATCCGGAGGTAAGTATTCTAGAAAAAGCTGCCCGTTGGCGCAGCAGTAAATCACTTGATTTTCTCCCAAAGCTCAGAGCTCTAAAAGAGTCGCTGCTCTATAAATATCTGCCTCCGCCTGATTTCAGGACTGAAAAACCAAGAGAAGATGTTTTGAGATTGGTGGCAACGGTGTCTCAGCTTCTGGAGAAAAAACGAAGTTCAACCAATAAACGGGATGCAATCCTGGCGGAATTTTTACATGAGCTTGAAGACAATCCCGATGGGGTTCGTGAGGCGATAGAGGATTACAACTTTGTATATGCTGCAACCACTCAACAGGCAGTCGGCAAAGACATCATCCGTTCAAAGAACAAAAACGTGCGATATGATCAGCGAACAGAGATGGTTAAGTACGATACGGTGATCATAGATGAGGCAGCGAGAACTAGCCCGCGAGACCTGCTTATTCCGATGTCTCAGGCAGAAAAAAGGATAATCCTCGTAGGAGATCACAGGCAATTGCCTCACTTGATTGATGAGGAGGTTGCCAGAGCTTTGGAAGGTGACGATTTGTCCGGTCCGCCGGTTGATGTCGATTTTGTTAAGAAAAGTATGTTTGAGTATCTGTTCAACCGCCTAAAAAAACTGGAGGAAAAGGATAACATCAAACGAACCGTGACGCTGGATGCTCAGTACCGAATGCACCCTTTATTGGGAGACTTTGCCAGCAATAATTTCTATCGTAACTATAACGAGGCTTACCGGTCTCCTTTATCTGAGAAGCACTTTGAACATAACCTTCAAGGCATAGAAAAAAAAGCTGCTATTTGGATTGATGTGCCAAATAGTCAGGGTAAGGAAGCTGTCTTGCCTAGTCGGAGTAGGCAGAGAGTTTCTGAAGCCAAGGTTATAGCAGAGTACCTAAATAAATGGATTGGTTCTGAAGAAGGCTCCGGACTGAGCTTTGGTGTAATCAGTTTTTATAAGGCTCAGGTCTTTGCTGTTTATGAAGCTCTGCAGCAATACGGCATCACGGAACGAGCACAGGATGGCGCCTGGCAGATATGTCAGGAATATCGAGCTCTTGCAGATGGCGAAGAGCGGCTCCGCATCGGCACCGTTGATGCTTTTCAGGGTATGGAGTTCGATATTGTGTTTCTTTCTATGGTGAGGTCTCAGGACGTGAATGCCTTACCTTCTCATATACGCAACGAGGAGGATTACAAAAAACAGCAGCAAAAACTATTCGGCCATCTGATGTCAGAAAACCGCTTATGCGTGAGCATGAGTCGACAGAAGCGCGTTTTAGCCATTGTGGGAGACGCAGTTCTTGCAAACGCTCAGGTAGCTGTAGATGCAGTTCCAGCTTTGAAAAATTTCCATGATTTGTGCCAAGAGCGGGGGGTGATCCTGTGAATGCTCCCTCTGCTAAAAAACCGGCAAGAGATCTTCGTCCTAAAGTAATCAGTTTCCGTGCAGCACTGGATGGATTGAACATAGCCGCCAAAAAAAGTGTTCTATGGCCATGCCATGCGTTCCGTATCTCGATTCCGCAAAAGAAAAAGAGCGGTCTCAATGTGTTTGAAGAAACGGTATTAAAAATAACCGCGATTGAGTCCGGCGATACAGAAAAGATAGCGCTGATCACTTGTGTAGAAAAGGAGTTGGTGGCTTTTATTCAGAACCGTCTCAGCCAGCTCGGCCTCTTAAATGATCGCTATGACTTATCTGAGCATGGAAAGGAGCTTCTAAGCGAATGGCAGAAACAATCAGACCGGAACCTGGAATACACCGTGGCCACAGTGTTTGTTGATTTGTTGTCAGGGAAGCTTCTTTCGTATGTCAACACAGAGCAGCTAAACTATAAAAAAATCTCAAGGCTTGGTGACAACGGAGTTGTTGATTTTCTTAAAAACCCCATCAATGAAAGGACGAGGGTCAGCGCAAGACAGATACACCCTGCAAAAAACTCTTATTGGAAAACAGTTCCCAGTTCCAACGATATCATCAGAGCGATTAGGGAATTTAAGAAAAAATATAAACGATATGCGCTTCTGAACCAACATATTGATCAGTACCCTCCGCCAGTTCCAAATGCTGAAGCTATATCATTGCATGAAAATCCGGAACTGGTTTATTTGCACTGCGATATCCTTATCCAGATAGGTAATTCTGATCTGCTGGTGACGGATGGTTTCGGATTTGGCTTTTCTGAAAGCTTTGCCAACTATCTGACTTCTCAGAACTGGAAGTGGGTCATAGACCTAAAAAATAAAGGTGTAATCGACAAACTGAGTTCCGACCCAAGCAACGAAGAGGCTGAGGGAGAATCATCAGCGACGGATAGACTGAAGAAATATCCGCACATTGAACGGCCACTTCGACGCGCAAGCGAGTATCTGTCAGGCATTAAAAAGATCGATATTGATTCCTCCAATGATGAGCAGGAATTCACCCGTTTGGCCGGCCTAACGGTAGTTGTACTGTATGAAGCCATAGAATGGGCGCTGAGATTAATTGTATCTTGTAACCCTGTAATACACTGGGAACACTTGTTTTCATCACAGACCTTCGAGGAAAACGACAAGATACTACGCTCGTTTGCTGCCAAGATTGGCTTTGATGTTTCGGGCAATGTGAAAGCCCTGCTTCAGGTGACTCCCGGGAAAATCAGAGCTGTTGATCGCGGAGTTGCTGAGATGCAGCCGTTATTGGCTTTGGCGATAGCGGGAGGAATAAGCGACCCCAATCATCCAATTCATAATTTGGCAATTGTTGACTCTGGTTGTCTTTCGTTTATCAAAGCGCTTAAAGAAGTCAGGGATCCGGTATCTCACGGAAACTCAACTGATGTCGAACTCGCAGCGGAAACTCTTGATAGCTATTTCCATAGAACCGATCGAATTATTAAGGCTTTAATACCGGATATAACTGAAAGCGAATATGCATCCAAAAATAAGGCGGTTAAGGATATTGATCAGATAAGGTTGAAGGCCAGGATCGATCTGGATAGGACCCTTGGCCTCGGATTTGTCCAAGCCGCTTCTCCGTCACTCCGGGAAGAGCTTATGAAAGCAACGATTATGAGTCAGAGCCCCGTCTTGGACAATGAACAGCTACAACGCTACATCAATTTACTGGCATCTTTGATGCAGCTATCGCTGTTTGAAGTCGCGAAAGATCGCAGGGCTTCAATCAAAAGCCAAAATAACCTGATAGGTGAGGCTATCGAGAAAGTCGTTCAATCCGGGTTTTATCCTGCACCTTCTAATGTTCCTAAACAAATAAGCACGGTAAATGTTAATCGGCTCGAACGTGCCGCTCAGGGCTCTAGTACAACATTGGGAGCCCACCTTCTTGCAGTTTTCTTGTTGGGCTCGGAAAGTGAACTGATTCAGCTAAAAAAATCATTTCCAGCATTCGTTGACTTGGTTGCGTGTTTGATCGGGCTGCGTGGGCACGGTAACAAACAACGATCTGACTTATCACGAGACGGCGTGGAGTCGTTGAAAAACGACGTATTCAAAGCAATCAAGATAATAACGGAGATTTTCTAATGGGCAAGAAGAACAAGCAGAACGCCCAGAATTCTGTAGGTAATGACCAACTAGAACAGGCTGATAGTGCAATGAATGTTAAAGAAGCTGACCTCCTGGCTAAACAACAGGAACTGAAAGAATTAGAAGGTTCGTTAAGCCAAAAAGAGAAAGTCTTGGTTCAAAAGGAGCAGGAGCTGAAGACGACTATAGAAACGATAGTAAAAAAAGAAGCAGAATTGAATGGTAAGCGTGTCCAACTGGAAGAGATGGAGCTTCAGGCGAAAAATGGCTTTCCGAAGCTCTTTGAGGAAAAGTTTGCAGGTTTCAAAACACAACTGGAGCAACGGGAAGCAGAGTGCGTAAGCGAACTGGCATCACTTGAAGCCGATAAGGAAAGTTTACGGCAGCGAGAACTAGCGATTCAAAAGGCCGAAATACAAAGAGACCGTGGTTATGCAGATGACAGGGCAAAGCTTGATGACGAACTCTTCAACCTTCGAAAGAAACAGGAAAGTGAATTTGAGGCAAAGCGGGCAAGCGCTCTGACTGCCATTGAAAAAGATCTTTCAGAGGAGAGAACCTCGAGAATAGCAAGCTTGGAGAATGAGGTGGCGGACCGACTGAAAGCCCATGACGCGGCTATTCAAAAGGACAAGGATGAACTTGAGCAAGAAAGAAAGGTGTTGCTGAAGGATCAGGCTGAGCTTGATGAACTCAAAGATGAACTTGAGTACCAAAAACAACGTATTCAAGCCAGCAAGGACCGCATTGCAGAAAGAGAAGCTAACTTGCATCTTGAGGTGGATGCGAAAATTGTTGAACGCAAACAATCTTATGAGAGTGAGAAGTCTGCCCTTGGTGATGAGGTTTCCCGTTTGAGAGAATCCATCAAAACGAGCAGTGGTCTAATTTCAAACTTCGAAGAACTAAAGCAAAAACTCGGTGATGAAGATCCTGCCGCGGTTTTACTAAAGCTCAAAATCTATGAAGAGGAAGTTAAGAAGCTGCGCGATGAGCTTGCCACACGTCCAACGCAGGAGATGCAGGAAGCCTTTAATCGGTTGAAATCCGAAACGAGTGAGCAGCAGCTGACCTGTGAGAGGCTGTCTGAAGAAAATGATGTTCTAAGAAGTTATGCAAGGATCCAGTCAGATCTTGAAATGCAGATAGCTGAGCTGTCTGATAGAAACAAATCTCTGCAGAGGCGCTTTGAATCGGTGGATGCCGACAATAACCGTTTGATGGAAGAGCTGAAACGTTTACAGTCTTCTTACGAACGTGAACAGGACCGTGAGGCAAGGATTCGGGACATTGAAACCCCATATATTCAAAAAGAATTGCCTCGTGCTGCCGCTAAAATTGAAGAACTTCAATGGCTGGATGGAATCAGTAAATCCTGTATTGATTATGGCCTGAGATTCCCAAGAAGAATTTTACATGCATTCCACACCGCTCTCAAAACCTCCGAGTGGTCTCCTATGACAGTTCTGGCAGGCGTTAGCGGCACTGGTAAATCCGAGCTGCCAAGACTGTACTCACATTTTGGTGGTATCAACTTTCTGAGTCTGTCTGTGCAACCGAACTGGGACAGCCAGGAATCGATGCTCGGTTTTTTCAACTCTATCGATAACAAGTTTGATGCCCAGCCCGTTTTGCGTCTACTAGCGCAAAGCCAGAAATCCAAAACAGAAGAATATCCTTTCGGTCTTGAAGATGTCATGAACCTTATTCTGATGGATGAGATGAACCTGGCCCATGTTGAACTCTATTTCGCGGAGTTCTTGAGCAAGCTTGAGCTGCGGCGCGGTCGCAAAGGCAGTGAGGTGCCTGGCCTTGAAGTTAAGCTTGGTGCAGGTATTCAGCATTATGATTTACCTTTGGGAAGAAATGTGCTCTGGGCTGGAACAATGAATCAGGATGAGACCACTAAATCTCTCTCCGATAAGGTCCTTGACCGCGGAATCGTAATCAATTTCCCCCGACCAACAACTCTGGAAAGGCGCAGTCAACTGAAGCCGTTAGGCGACCAGGCTCCTCTATTGTCCCGCAAACTTTGGGAGAGTTGGTGGTGCAAAGAAAGTAATTTTACTGACGATCAGATTCTACCGTTTAAGGGATTCGTTGAAGAAATGAATACCTCGCTGTCCAGAGTTGGTAGGGCTCTCGGCCACCGGGTGTGGCAGTCCATTGAATACTACATGTTGAATTATCCTGATGTGCTGGAAGCTCAGAGAAACAACGATGACACTGGATTGGAAAAAGCAATGAAAGTTGCTTTTGAAGATCAGCTTGTTCAGAAGGTTATGCCTAAACTGCGGGGCATTGAAACCCGTGGCAAATCAAAATCGGACTGTCTTGACAAAATTCGAACCCAGCTTGTGAATGACGACTACACAATAATCGAAGACTTTGATCTAGCTTGTGAGTTTGGTTACGGCCAGTTTATCTGGAACAGCGCCAATTATTTAAAGGATGATGAGTCTGTAAACAGTCAGGAAAGTGCGGAGTACTGATAAATGCCGGAACCGCAAAAGTATAGGCCAACGGCAAGACAGAAGCGTATGTTTTCCGGCTACCACCGGCGTCAGCAATCGATCGCTCAGACTGTTGAACCCACTATTAAGGCTATAGATTCTGTCGAGTCTATTTACGATGCATTAAGTGGTCAGACTGAGATAAAAGCCAAAGCTCTTTTAATGCTGATGCTGCGTAGCTGGCTAACGAATGTCACGAGCTTTGACCCTGTTTCCGGGCACGCTATGCAAACCGGTATTGGCGATTTTATGGATGACGTGGCAAAAGTGGCTCAGGATGAGTCAGCTGATAGTGAGATAAAGGATCGCACCTACCGAATCGTATTGCATACGAAGGACGCAGTCCTGGCAATCCTGGAGCATACTCGGGATAAGATTTTGCGTGAATACGCCATGCTGCCGATTCATGCCGCCAGAGAGGTTGACAGTAACAGTGTTCAATGGCTTAGCCGTCAACCGGGAAGAACACTCCGAGAAAAGCTGTCCGGCAAACCCTACATAAAAGCTGTCAGGCGCAGAACTAGTGTTGATACGGCAGAAAACCGGCTTTTTAGAGCTTTTCTATTCCGTCTGGAACAAATCCTGATTGAAAGACAGAATGTTTTATCTGCGGTGACAGAAGATACCTGTGAGGAATTGCTTGTTCTCCTCCAGCGGTGGTTTAGAACTGAAGAAGCCTCTGAAATTGGTGCTTGGGGCAATCTTCCGCCTAACAATACGCTTCTTCAGGACAAGCGTTATCGAAAAGTCTGGGACGGTTGGCTGTGGATCCAAGCAATTGACGAACAGATCACAGGGGATAGTAAAAGACTCCATAGAGACATTCTGAGTGTCATTTATTGGAATACTCTTTCCTTGCTTAACCATAGCGGTCGCTTTAGGGCGGTTCAGCAACCGGTTGCTCTCGATTACGATAGCTTCTCTATATCTCCAGAATTACCAGTGAGGGGGTATTTTTTTCCTGCGCACGACATAAAGGTCAAGGGAAAGATAAAGTTCATAAAGTCTGATAAGTCATTCGGGTTTATAACTTCTGATGACGGAAGAGATCTATATTTCAGCCCATACAATCTATCCCGAAAAGTTGACATTAATTCACTGTCCCCAGGAGATCAGGTCTCTTTTATTATCGGCAGTAATCGGCAGGGTGAATGTGCTGATGAGGTAACTCTTCCAGAAGGAATCATCTCAGTAGATTTCAGTTTGTCGTGCGATACATGGGAAATTAAAAATGGGCAGGATAAATATTTATTAAAGATTGTTTCTGACAGTCTTGTTGTTCAGCAAGCTCAGGGGGTAGAAAAGAAATTTAAAATTGAGCCTGCAGCTCTTAAAGAGATCCCTAAGACGATACTGTCATTAGTGACAGATTCCCAGTTTGAGTTTCCTGCGCTGACTAACGATCAAAGCACCTCAATAATCACGGGCTGCTCGGTTGTGGACCTATGTTCTATCCGTCCCACGTTCACGAATAATACTGGTTCCCTAGAGCATCTGCCGTTTAGATTGCTCCAGCAGCGCTGGCACTTAAACGGTAGTGGGGGGGTGTTTATAGACTGCGGTTATGCAAAAGCTATAGCCCTGCATTCTGATATTGAGACAGTCAGCATCAGGAGCCTATTTTCACATAGCTCAACACTGCCCGATGCCACCAAAAGCAATGCATCGATGTTTTTTATTAAAAAGTTGAGCGACTATATTAAGATAGACAAATTGACATATCTTGTCCCTGACTGGGGTAATGACTTCGATCTCGAGGGAATAAGAAAAAGCGTCAATTTTTATTTTGATGAGTCGATCCCGCTTCCCAAAAGCATCGCCGCAGTCTTTGCATGGCAATCATCGAAGAAATTTGTACAGGATAAAATCCGTGAGAATGATTTTGTGATGGTGGTTGATGCATTTGACGGTGGCATTTCAATAACACCAATTCAGGCAATATACCAACAAGAGCTAGCCGAGATCTCGCCAGAGACACACGGCATGAGCTGGGAAAGACACCCTACGTTTGTTGTGCCAAACAGAAGCATTCATACTGCTATGGTTCGCAATCTTGACCGTAATGGCTGCCAGACATCTGAAGAGGTCCTCAATTTGTTTGGCTTCGATGGTTTGGACAGTGATTCCGGGGAAGTGTCCTTTGTCAAAGCTGATCACTGGTATCACTTACCGGGCTCTATCCGTGAGGTGCTGGCTCAGGACTTAGATCACAACATACTGTCTAACGACGTTATCGGGGACTGCCTAAGCTCGACAAATAGGGGTTTCCAAGGCGTTAATGTATTTATCCTGCCTCTTGAGGACACCGTCAGGAAACCTGATTTGCGAAAGGATTACAAGTGGCTGGGGTCTGCATGGTCACCAATAAAAGGCTGCCAGACTCTAAACAGATGGCAAGAGGAAATTGATGATATTGCCCTTTGGCGTGATCATCTGCCTGAGCTATCGGTCAAAATTGTACGTGATGGGCACTTTGAGAATTTCTATCTTGTAAAAGATGCGACTGTAACGCCGCAACGTGGCAGAGCTGTGAATATACCTGTAGAAGAGTCGTTTACTCTTCCGGCCGGACAAACGCATTACAGTTTTCCTCTGCAGCAGGGAGAAGGCAATAAAGAGCTGCAGTTTGTTGCATACCTAAAATCACCAGCCTTCCCTTTGAAGAGGGCCACGGCCTGCAAGCTGAAGATGACCTATACCTATGGAGCGGACGATCCATACGAACTAAAATTTATTCCGTTGGATTCAGCGGAAGCAGGTTTTAAATCTATTCGGGTAGAGTGGCGAACCGCATCAGATGGTGAGCCTGCTGATCTTGAAAACTTGCCGGTTCCAGAGTTCCCAGCCTGTAAAAGCTGGTCCGATTTTCAGAAGTTTCCTAAAGAAGATGGTAAGAGCTTTTCCGACCTTTTGGATTGGTGTTCCTCTAAACTTGCTGTCTTGAACGATCTGAACTCGTTCGATTATGAACAGGAGCTTCAAGCTATCCTTAATAGAAGAAAAGTCGGCCATTTTGAATGGGGAGCCGCTGACCGTACCGGGAAATATTATTGCCGAGTCAATATTGAAGGAGAGAGTGTTTTTTGCCACAGCTCTAAATTTATTGAGGCAGTTGATGAAAATTCCCTACATGAAGGGTGCCCGGTCTATCTGGATGTTTTTAAAAATGAAAAAGGTTCTTCTGGTGCAAATATCTCGTTTTCAGAGAGCTTGCCCCCAAGTCTCCAGGAAGCGGCACAGGATACCATCAATCGGAAGTTTTCCAGGATGATGAATAATGCTGAAAAAGGAGTCTTTAGCCTTCGATTTCCTGCATTAACTATCTGGAATCATGACCACTCCCTTTCAGAGTCAGATGTCCCTGACCATTTCAGAAGCTCGATATTTGAAGGGGTCAAAAGTGTCCTTTCAATAATTGAATCAGATAGTACGTCCGACACTCTTAAAGAAGAGCTTTTCTTCTTTTTGTGTTGCCTTCACAAGGACGCCCCAGGCATTGTGGGGAGCCGGTTGCTTGATTCGGTTAAGGATAAACGGCTTTTACGTCAGTACCACAGGAACATAGCATTCTCCATCGGTAGTGCCGAGTTGCCTTGGCAACAGAAGTTATTGGAGAATGTTATAAATCCTATTGATAGTGAGGGATTGACCAGATCCATCACTATGGAGGTTTTGTCGATAGCCTTCTGGCGGTCTAAAGAGTTGGTTCTTAAGTTGACTGAAGAGGAAATGGGAGGCTTAGGGCTAAGCTTATATGGCTGCCTCGAGTTTGACCTCCAAAAAATTGCAATAGAGGGGAAAGGCTATCAGATCGCAACCCTCTGTAAGCACTTGGAACTACTTCTTGCGCTTCTGAGAGGCCGAGCGAACGAGGGTAAAGATTTCAACGCAATGTTAGCTCCGGATAAGGATCTGACCAAAAAATATGTAAACTTGGTGGATGAAGTCTCAAAAATAGTGGTTGAAGACAACATTGAACTTAAGTCCCGAATCAGCCTTCAAATTGATAAGCCTGAATTTTTCCGCAGCACTCCTGATCTGCTATATGCATTGCGAATGTATTTAACCGGTGATTCCGGAGCAAATACTATTATTATTACAGGAGTTAGTGACGAAGACTGAGTGACTTTTTAATACCTCGGTAATCCCCCACTTTATTGAGAGAGTCTAACATCGGGTGGGGTGCCAACTACCTTGACAGACGACGCCCTGGTATTACGGATTGGAGTATATTAGAGGAAGACGAATCTGTGTCGTGATTGGTTTTACCAGATTTTTCCGAATTCAAGAAAATCAATGAGTTGCAAATCACGATCTTAAAGGAACGTGTCGGCTGGTTTCGGTGGTATTTTTTATTTTAAAACAATGTGTTATGGGGTTTTAGTGGGTAGGTAACTGGTGCCCTCGGCAGGACTCGAACCTGCTACCTTCCCCTTA
>TARA_R110002110_G_scaffold82712_2_pt1 | contig 26255 bp, 35 predicted proteins | sample TARA_R110002110 | Tara Oceans TARA_R110002110 (sample SAMEA4397330) | marine metagenome | biome: Polar Biome; feature: [SRF] surface water layer (ENVO:00010504); material: water (ENVO:00002006), including particulate matter (ENVO:01000060) such as... | depth 5 m
GCCGGGAATTTAGTTGTTAAAACCTGTCCAATTTGGAGCGTTCCAGCGGTAAAGACACCGTTCTTGTTCTCGATGTAATATTGTATGTTATCTAACGATTTTTTTATCGACATTATTTTCTCATTATTAAGTTATACACCGCCGCCATCGGCAAATGTCCAAGAGTGATCCGCAATTAATGCGGCGTGTGCTGTTCCGCCTGCCCCTGCTGAAGTATATGTAGAGCTCCCGAAGTTAGGGCTAACATTATCAAGTACAGATTGAGCTTCCCATGCTACTAGTGTTGCATCGTAGTTAGCTGTGCTAATAGATGTGTTGTTCATAAATATGGTCAAGTTAGTCATGCTTGTAATATCCCAGCCCGCAAAATTTTGGTCGTAAGCAGTTGTGCTTAGGTACATCGCAAGAGAAGAGGTGACGCTTGACATGTCGAACCCGTTATTATCCTGATTATAATTACTGCATCTATAGAACATTTCAACAGTATTACTAACCCCTGCTACGCCATTAAATATAGTTGTCATATTTGGCACAGTAGTAAGTGCCTCGCAATTTCTAAAGAATCTAAACCATGTGTTCGCAGCTTTTGCACCAGACATATCCAGTGCGTCAGAAGCTGAGATTGTTAGATTTGTGCAACCAAAGAATACAGAATTATTGTTTCCGAAGTTAAACGTGCCCCACTGAGAGATATCTAGCATTTTAGCTTCATCACCGCCGTTGTTAAATCTAAATCCTGTAGCTTCTCCATGTACCGTAACTTCATATGATCCAGTAGATCCAAAGTCATGCGTGAGAGCAGTATCGTCATAAGCAATTACTCTATCTCCCGCAGTTGCTGTCCATTCATAGAACGCATCATAAGACCCGTTAGATGTTGATGGATAAGTGAAGGATGTACTAGAAGATGTGCCTGCGTTGTCGGTTTTTACGTTGAATGTAAATCCTAGTATTGAATCGCCATCTGCAATTGTCCAAGAGTCAGTATTGACAAAGTTAAAACGTGCTTCAGCTGCGTCTGCTCCCGAGTAAGTTGCGCTTCCAAAGTTAGGAGATAAGCTAGTAGTCCAAGTATCTTCAGCCCATGTAATAAGCATAGAGTTGTAGTTCGCTGTGGACAATGTTACGCCCTGTAGGAATTGAGTTAGGCTTGATGTCTGATTAATATGCTGCCCCCAGTTCGATAAATCTTGATCAAAGCTTGTAGCATTTAAGAAGATGCCGGCCATACTGGTAGAGCCTACACTTGATAGATTCCAAACTCCAATAGGTTGATTAAACGAAGAGGCACCAGAAAACATAAATGGAAGTGTTGTCACAGAACTCATGTCCCAATTAACAATACTTGGTTCATTGAAATTAGTGGCGTTGGTAAACATACTTTGAGTTGTAGTTACCAGGCGCATATCCCAAGCTCCCATACTAGGTACAGTTGTTAGAGATGAGCAATCATAGAAAGCCTCTAAGAATTCAGTTGTCCCCGAAGTATCAAGAGGATCTGTAGCGGTAATGGTTAAATTTGCGCAACCTTTAAAATATCCATTACTATTGCCTAGTTTTAAAATCCCGAATTGACTTATATTTGTAAGTTTTAATTTATCAGCGCCGTTGTTAAATCTCCAGCCTTTCAGTGTGCCATAAACTTTCACTGTATAAGTCCCAGCTCCACCAGCATAAGTATGCGTCACTTCGGCTTGGTTATAGGCTGTGATATGATCTGAAGTATTATCTCCCCAATCAATATTAAAATCATAAGTTCCGCCTGATACTAAGGGCATTGTATATTGGTCGTTGTTTGATGTTCCTGTGTTGTCTGTTTTGACTGAGAAAATAAAGTTATCATTCATAAAAGAGGCCCCGCTTATTCTAGATAACCCTGTGAAATTGGTTAAATCTGAAGTCCCTTTTTGTGTATTTGTTATTCCTGACATAATTATGTGTTAGGGGTTAGATTGATTTTCAACGCATACTGCGTGATATCTGAAGTAGCTCCACCTGTTCCTACGCATTTAATAATTAAAGCTGCTGTATTAGTTTGCGTGCCCGCTGTTCTGGTAGCGGAATCAGAGACGCTTGAATTAGAAGATAAAATATTACTTACTATTTCCTGAGTTGAGGCGGCCGTTCTTATAATGGTAGCCTTAATAGACCAAGTTCCATCATTTGCCGCTATAACTCCTGTTGTAAGTATTGTTTGACTACCAAAAGCTAAAATTACTGTTTTATTATTAGCATTGGCAGCATATTTACCCCACACTTCTATTTCTAATACATCACCATCATTTGTCAAACTATTTGCTGGCAAAGAATAAGTGATTAGATCAGTTGCTCCAGTTCCGCTATTTTCTGCTGAGGTTGTATCAACTTTTAACATTCCGCTAAGACTAAGGCCTAAATCTCCTCTAATGGCTCTCCATACGTTTTGAAAGAATGTAAACCAGGAGGGGGTTGGATAGAAAGTTTCACCTGTGATTGTTTCTGTTGTATTCGGGATTGCTACCTTCATGAGTTACCTATCGTTGTATTAAGGAAAGCCCCTACAATAGCAAATTTAGTAGGCTCACTATAAGTAATCTCAAAAATAGCTGATCTACCGTAACCTACGCCTGTCCAAGCCACTTCCTTCTCATAAGTACCTATTTCCCCGAGAGGCTGGTTTATTATACTTCCGAAGGTTTTGGCCCCATCAAAAGAAGTTCTTAGCATTATTTTTGGAGAAGATCCTTGTCCTTCGGCTATACCGACTCCTGTATCCATCATTAGAGTAAATCTATCTACGGTAGCTCTTGAATAATTGGCAAACTGAGTTGCACTAACTATTTTTCTAAGTATGGCGGTTCCGTTTTCTGTGTAAGCATCTGGGTTAGATTGATAAATAATTCCAGTTTCAAAGTCTCCAAAAAGATTAACGCCGGCAAAGAACGCATTACAAGTAGCCCTCCACCTTCCGTTTCTTTGGGATGAGTTAATGCTTTGTCTTTCATGCCATAATCCAGTAGTTATATTGTATTCCCAGGTGGTATCTGCTGTCGGGAAAGTTATACAATAGAACTTATGACCATTGGAAATATAGGTAAAGCCAAAAGCGTCACTCACTGTTGAATACTTCTCTATTTCTTGAGATATGGGAAAGGTAGATATAGGGGCTAATTGATAACCTCCAGTAGTATATATTATTCTATCATTACCTAAGAAATAAAAAGCTCCATCAAGGCTAGCAACTGTATTTTTCGCCGCACAACCTTTTTGGATAAATACGCCTTCCTTTCTATCGAATACAAATCCTGGCCGGCCAGAATTATAATAAACCTGAATAATATCTTTCTTAAAAAACCATAGCTCTAGGTTGTTCATTATAACTCTTACAATATCCGAAGCATCAGCCTCAACCGACTGAAAATCCAAAGCGGCCCACGCACTAGTATCGTTTATGCTTGACCATTGGAAAATCCTGTCTTCTTGGTTGGTGGCTATTGTATATCCATCTAAAGTAGCGATTGAATCTGATAGTGTGTAGTCAGAATCGGTTACCTGAGTTAGCGTTGAGGTGGTTGCATACCAAAGAGTACCGCTTTCAGTAAGTATAGAAACTTGAGTCCCATTGTTAGTCATGATAACTCTACTAGGTGCGCTAGATATGGTTCCTAGAGTTGTAACCGTCTTTGTTTCATCGACTTTATAAACATTACTACCAGCTACTACATATAAATTATTATCCATAACTTCCATGCCGTAAACTGGAAATCCAATTCCTAAATCCTTCCAAACACTAAGACCATCGGTGCCTAATAATATAGCTTTAAAAGGACTATCTTCTGGGGCTGGTTCAGCATAACAATTTACGAGTCTTTCTGCTGAGGCTAGGCCGCTTTTTGATTTATAGGAATTAATCCCAAAGTTCATTGGTACAGTTTTGCCCATTATCTATAACTCCCTAAATTAATAGAAGTAGCAGGTTGAAAATATATACTTGCATCTTCTCTGTCATATCCCTGTACATCATCAAGCGCATCTTCTGCATCTCTTCTTAGCTGCTCTCTAAATTCCTTATCTTTGCCCTTAATTCTGGCTAGTCTTAGGGCTAAGTTTAAAATAATAGCATCAAGCCACTCAGCTGGAAAGTCCGCATCAGTTGCTGCCGCATCAATATCAAAGAACATCTTTTGATAAGTAAATTTAACGGTTTCTGCTACTGAATTAGGAACAGGCCATAAATAAATATCACCATAAGATAATTGCTTGTCATAATACCATTGGTTAGGCGTTGATTGCGTGGTTTTGACTGGAATATTAAAATAAGTATCTCTTGCAAGGGCTGTTGTTTGATTATCGTTTCCGTCAGAAGTTCTAGCCCTTAGCGAGTTAATTTCTTCTGGTCGATTAATCTTGGTTTGATAAACATAAACTTTGGCGCCACTTGAAGAAGCTGCGGTTAAAGCATCATCTACCGTGATAGTAAGACTTGAGATATTAGAAATAGTTGTCCATAAGATAGTGCTGTCGTCTTGAACTATTCCTATGTTATATCCTACTACAAAACCAGTTGCGCTTGTAACATCAAAAGTGGTTGCTGAAATTGCTGCATCGGCGGTTGTCGTAGTCTCTGTGAAATCTTCCGTTGCGTTAGCCGTTGATCCGTCAAGTCTATATTTAGCTTGCCCTGTGGCTAAAAACAGAGTTCCTTCTGTTGTTTTCCATAGATAATTTTTAGTTTTCCAGCTCTTCATCATTATGTTCAGCTCGTCCGAAGCTTCGCTAACCTCTGCCGCTGTCAAAGCTCTGTGATCAGTTTTAATCCCGATAGCCGCCATTGCTCTATCGATTATTTGGTTTCTGTTTTGAGTGAATGTATTAGTTGTTCCTATTGCCATTATTCAAATATTTCATTGTAAGAATTAATCTCTTCTAAGGTATTAGTCACTTTAATTTCTGCACGTTCTTTTCTTGCTAAAATCCTCTTGTCCTTAATTTCTTTAGGGTAAGTGCCAGGCTCGTCTAACTCTCTTACTAAATACCAATCAGTATTCTTTAAGTATACCTTTCTTAGTCCTAATTTTAATGATCTAGTCTCTTCCAAAACTTCGGCATTTGTTTTAACGTATTCGGTAAGCGATCCACCAATAACACACATTTTCTTTCCCAAGGCTGCTTCATGCTCCTCTTTAGAAATTTCAATATAAGGGTTGCCGTTTATCATTTTAGATTCCTTATCAATTACATCGTTGCTATAGTTTATATTTGATGGGAAATATCCTTCTACCTTTGTAGTGGTTGCGTTGTATTTTACCTTTATCATATTAATACCCTAATGAATACCAAAATATTGAAGTAGTTACACTATGCCCATTCGTTACCTTTATTTGAGATGTACTGAAAGTTTCAACAACTGCCACCTCACCAATTGCATTATTGGTTCCTTTAAAAGAACACTGCGCGCTTAGGTGAGAAGTAGTATAGGTTATTGGCAAATTAACGGTATCGGTAGCGTTTGGACCTACAGACTCAGTTCCCCATTGAAATAATAGACCGTTAGGAAGATAAGTATAGCCAGGAGCTGCTTTAGACGCTGTGAATAGATTATTTGTTACCATGACCCAAAGAGCTAGAGCTGCATCATATCTTAACTCAGCTATAATATTAGCGGCGTTAAGTTGCATAGTAGCCCCACCCAAGGGAAGAATATTACCAGCGGCGGTCACATTAACTACTCTCGCATCAGCAGCTATTCTAAGATAAATAATCTCTCCGTCATTGCCGCCATTAATAGTATCTAGATCATCACTTGCGGCCGCTCCTTCTGTGTCTAAAACGTAAGAGCTACCACTATTTGTGATAGATACTGTACCAGTTGCTATAGTTAAAGCCTCTGGGACTCCTGAATAAATAGCTGGAGAGCGTGGGTTTAATACAATAATATCAACACCATCATTTACAGCGTGGTATCTTTCAGTAGCTTGTAGGTCTCCGGCTTGAAGAGCAACTTTAGTGCCTTGGCCAGTATATTTCTTTAGGGCCAAAGCGGTTAGTTCACTAACTGCCATTGTTGCAGCCACTCCACTTGCTGTATGTGGTTGGAAGTAAAAAGTTTGTACGTTTGAATAAGCTGAAATACTAGGATTAGCAGCTAAAACATAAGCTGTTGATGATCCGGTTGTTAATCCCCAGTAAGAAGTGGGGCGAACATCTAAGTCATTTAAGCTAGTCGTAGAAGATGTTGATCCTACTGGATCTACCGTTTCAATTGTAACGTCATCAGCATCAGTTAGGACTACTTTAGTTGTAGATAGACTTGAGATCCATATCTCACCAAAGCGACCATTTGCATCAGCTACTACAGGATTTGCATTCGCTACTGATAAGGCCGAATCGCTATAAGTAGTAATAGGCGTTGTTGTTCCGGTTGTGTAGAAGTAATATTTAAACCCTTCTCCTACTGCTCCTGTGTTGGTGAATGCTCTGGCTTTTGGTTCTATGAATAGTTGTGACATAATTTAATTATTTTCTATAATAGTTTTTGTTGTTGCTTTAGATAAGAGTTCGCTAATAAAATTATTTATTACTTTCTCTTGAGTCTTCTTTTCGCTACTAGCAATTGTTTTTAACATTTCCTGCCCTTGCGGCGTAAATAAACCCTCTACAAACTCTTTTTTTACCGAAGGACTTGATATTATTCTGTTTTCGATAAATTCTAGAGTCCTATTTACTGCAGAAGTTTTCCCGGTTGGTACCCTTACAGATTTTGCTTGCCCCTCCATTGATGCCTTTGAAATCCTATTCCTTTGAAATCTAATATCTAGATTTTCCGCTAGTTTTCTAAATCCTTTTACAATCTCTTTATCACCGGTGGCGGCTTCTAAAGCTTTTCCACCATCAGAGAAGAAGGCTTTAGTAAATGCTTTCGGATTAATAACGCCATCATCCAAGGGTTGAATTGAGGTAATTTTATTTTCAAAGGATGCTCTTAATAAATCTTTGAACTCTTGAGGATTAGATTGTTTGGCCTTCACGATTCGTGTAGGAGATAACTTTAAAACATCCATTGCCGCTTTAGTTAATTCGTCACTTCTTCCCTCATTATACATTTTGGCGTATTTTCCTATAAGGCTTTTCCCCTCTCCTTTTATATCCTTTGTCAACCTAGCATATTGAGATCTTGCCTCTGTTAATGTTGGGTTGGCTTTGTCTAAAAATGTTGCAATAGCGTTTTTGTTTGCTTTTATTGCTGCAATATCTGCGGTTGCACCCGTTACTTGGGGGCCGCCTTGAGCCATATCGCCTAAAACCTTTTCGACTGCGTATAAAACCCTTACATCGTTATCTGGTAATTTACCTATATTTCCATAAAATTTCCCTGCCGGCGTGTTAGCATAATAAGTGGAATTCTTTTTTGCAGTAGTGATTATATCTTGCATAAACGGGCTTTTTAAAATACCCCCTAAAGTCTCTCCGGACTCGGTAGTTTGTTTAGGATTAATCCTTCCTCCTTTTTCTAAAGCCGCAGTATATAAAGGTTCAACTTTTGCCCTACGAGCTTTAATAGCATTATCAAATAGCTTTCTGGAGTTTCTGCCCAGAATATCTCCGGCTTGTTCGGGAGTTATTTTATCTTTAGATATTAGGTTTAACACTTCGTCTTGAAGCTTGTTTGTTGTCTCGTTTATTCTTTTTAATGATTGGTCTGCTATTCTTATGGTTTCTGGTCTATCTAGATTCCTTAATCCTTTATTTAGCGTTGCATATCTGGGATCTAATATATCAATTAGATCTTTCCCCTCTTGAGCAGTTTGCTTTAAAGCTTCATGTATATTAATGCCCTCTCTTTCTAACCCTTTTGCTAAATCCTGCGTTGCTAGTTTTTTTGCAACCGTTTTATTTCCTAATTCCGATCTTATCCTACTAACCATATTAGAAACACCCTTAGCAGCAGGTTTAGCAACCGCACCAACGCCTTTTATAATTCCACCGCCAGCAGCGCCCATAGCTGCACCTTCTGCGCCTTCCATTATTCTTCCACCTAATCCAGCTTCTTCTCTTTGTTGTCCAAAACCCATAGCTGCACCGGCCATTGCTCCACCTTTAACAAGTCCTGACCCTGCGCCAACTCCTACATATGGAGCTAATTCACCAGCAAATATACCAGCTTTTTCAGCGGCAGGAAGTTCAGCTTGTTCGGCTTTATTCTTCTTAACTTGTCCGGCTAGTCTATCGCCAAATGTTTCTTGATCCATAGTGTCGCCATAGATAGCGCCTTCTATTCCTCTAGCTGCACTTTCTCCTACATCAGTAGCAGCTTGAACACCACCAATAAAAGCATTTCCTAAGCCTTTAGGAACTCCTTCTATAAATTGACCAAATCTTCTACGGTTAGCTTCTTGAAATGATTCTTGTCTTGGTGCTGCTATTTTGTCTAAAAGAACGCTCTTAGCTATTGCCATTTTATCGGGTGCAGCATCTAGGGTAGCGCCCTCTGGAAGTTCTGCCCCGAAGTCTTGAGGAGAAACATCAAGCGTAGATCCTTCTGGAAGTCCTGAGTCGAAGTTTTGATTAATACCCTGAGCAGGAGCGTCTAAAGTTGCTCCTTCTGGTAGCTCGCTTCCGAATTGTTGATTTATAGGGTATTCCATTTTCCTCCTCTAAAAATATATTTTTCTCCACTTTTACCGGTAGATGTTTGCCCTTCTCGGTAAATAGGGCCTTTAGATTGTTTAGGCATTGGAGTTTGATTAGGGAGTGAAGATTCTCCTTCGTTTATTCCTAGTCGTCTTTTTGCTGCACTAATGTTTTCCCATTTCTGTGCGATAAATGCGTCTAGTACTGATTCCTTTTGTTCTGGAGTAAAGCCTGGATCACCTAAAGTGGCTCTTAAGGCTTTACCCTCGTTTTCTGTAAATTGACTGCCGAATGTATCTCTTAGTAATGGTAAAATTTGGTTATCAACAACGGCCATATATTTAACTCTAGCTATACCACCTTTAGACATTGGCTGACCTAGCTCTTTTAAAGTCTTATCCCTTGCTGTTCCTGCTGCGGTAAATGTAGCAATTTTAGATAAACCCCTTAACTCTTCAACAACCTTAGTTATTCCTGGCATTTTAGACTCTTGAGATCTTAATCTAGCTAATGCAATTCCTTCATCTTTTCCTACTTCTTTCCCTTTAGCTTTGCTTTTTTCTAAATCTTGCTGGCTTTCTACGAATCCTCCTTGAGAAACAATATTTCCTTCTGAGTCATATTTTAAACCTTTTCTAGAAAGACCTTGAACTGCTGATAATCCTTGAGAGAATGTTCCTCCAGGATTGTCTTCCATCCACCTAGTGATTAATGCGCCGGTTGCTCCACCACCTAATGCGGCTTTTGCTCCTCCGCTTTCTGGTTTAGTTCTTTGGAATTCTTCTTTGGCAACGCTCTCAACTTCGCGAGCTTGAGTGACGATTGATTTTAGATAAGATAGTGCTTCTGGTGAATATTCGCTCGGAACATTAGGAGCTTCTCGAAATTCCTTTGTAAAGCTCTTTATAACATCTTGGTATAATTTTGGTCTAACTGGCTCTGGGGCTTCAATTATAGAGTTAGCCAATTGTGCGCCTCTTTGGATTCTGTAGTTTTTGTACTTCTCCAGCCCTTCAAATGCTTTAGGCGCTACCATAGATAAGCGTTCTGTGGCCTGTGGATCACCAGCTTCAGCTAGTTTATATAATGTGTTTAGCTCTAATTTTTCGGTTTGTTCTTGTTGTTTTATCTCCATGTCTTGCTCGGCGGCTAGAGACTTAAGATTATTCAGCCTAGAAGTTTCGGCCATAGTAAAGCCGCCTTTTATAGCGCCGAGTAGATTAGGTCTTTGTTGTTGAATTAGAGCTACCATTAAAATGTACCTCCACTCATTGCGGACATCATCATGCTGTTGTTATATTGGCCGCCGCCTGTAGATCCAAAGCTAGAAGAAGAAGGTGTTGTCTTGGCTTTAGGTTTGCCTTGCATTTTCTTAGCTACTCCAGCCCCAAATAAACTACCACCAAGTTCTGTTAATGGGCCTCCTATAGTATTTCCAAGCATAGCATCTCTGTTAGCGTAGGCCATTCCTTCTTGTTGAGCATAATTTGCTATTTTCGCTCCAGCTCCTAGTTCTGCGTTTGCCATAGCCGTAGCTGACTGCTGGCCTATTCCTGATAATCCTTGTAATTGGTTTATATAAGTTCCGTATTCATCAGAAGCGATTCCTTGAGTGTAAGCGTTCATTTCTTTCATGGCTCCGCCAGATAATAAGCCTCCTTTAGCTGCTTGAGATCCTTGTAATGCTTTTTGCGCTTCGTCTATTCTAAACTGATAGCCTGGACTTTTTTGGAAAAGACCCTCTCTTGTTTGGTCATCTAATTGTGTTAGATTACCTTTGTCATCTGATTGGTAGCCGGTTAGTAATCCTGTTAGCGAATTGAGGCCAGTTCTTCCAGAGGCTTCATAAGGTTTATAGTATCCTATTGCTCTGTTCTTAGCTAATCTTAGTTGATATGCTGCATCTCTGGCAGCTTTAGCTGCTTTTTTTGAGGACTTATTGCCAAAATGCGCTTGTACTCCCATTCCGCCAACTAGTAATGCTGCGCCACCTGTTATTGCCATGATTTATCCTATTACTTTTGTATAAACAATCTCTGCTCGCTGATATTTCAAGCGTTCAAATATTGCACTTTTATCTAATTTTGTCTTCGTATTTGCTATAATTCTTTGTACTCCTTTAGCTTTCACGCTTTCTTCGAAAAATCTAAATAACTTAATGCCATTAGACCCTTTTCTATATTTAGGATGCAAGAAAAACATATCAGTATAAGCTGTTAAACTTTGAGCATAATGCAAATGATTTCTAATAGTAGCCCAGTAATAACCAATGATTTTATCATCATCTCTTACTGTTACTATATGAAGTAATCCGGCTTGTGCTAGTCTATCATATTCATCAAACCACATATTAAGAGGGATTGAGTCTTGATTAAGAGCTACTTCTTCCCAATGAATAGGGAAAAGCCATTTCATATCCTCTTTGCAATCAAACCAGTCTTCAACTTGATATGTTATTTCTTTCATTTAGACCTAATATCTACAATTAAAGAGATTCTATCATCAACACTATCGTTAACGACTTCATGCTCCACTTTGTTATTAAACCAATATACATCGCCAGCACTCATACAAACCACTTCATCTTCTGCTCTAAATTCTGAGTCAAGATAATTTTTCAGTATTATATGGTAGCGGTCGTAATGTTCCGGGCTTTTACCCTCGTCTTTATGAGGAGTAATGCGACCACCAGAAGGTAATTTAGTAATAAATACTCTTCCTAATTTGTTACCTTCTACAAGTCGCATTAAATCAAATATTAAATCTCTTGCTTGAGGTAGTAAAGCAAAAGCTGAATAATTAATATTATCTATATCGTCTATCGTTGGGGTCTTGCTTTCTAAATCATTATATCTAAGCCAAATATCCGAGGCATCAGCATGAACAGTTCCTTCATGGGTAGTCCGTAAATCGTTTTGATTCCATAACTCTGGTTGACGAGCTAGTGCGGCCATTAGGGGCTGAACGTTGCATTGCGCTACTTTCTGGAAGTGTTTCATATATTACAAATCATTAGGGCTTGGTACTGAGAAAGTATCTACTCCTTCAGTCCTGGTTTCGGTTACAGATAAATCTTCACGAGTATTTGGTGCTAGAAGTCTTTCTGGATACGGATCAACTACATCTTTCCAGACTAGCAATCCGTTCCATTCCTTAACGCACTGACTACGATTAAGTTTTTTACCGGTTCTATCGCATATTACTCTGTAATCAGAAGACATTAATAATTTTGTTGTGTTATATTAAACTCAATTGTTGCTCCTGAACTGTAAGAATTAATTACAAGTCGAGCTGCGATAACGCCTACAATATAATTTCCGTTTTGGTTAGTAGTTGCAGAAACTAAAGAAGTATCGTCTTGATCCATCCAATTGATAGTTGTTCTATCAGTCGTTTGAATCTCGTTAAACGTTTGTTGAACTGTATAATTAATAGTGCCTGAAACAATCACATTTAATCCAGTATCTCCAGCTCTCCAGTCAAGACCAATAGTTTTAGAAATAAACTCATCAACCCAACCAATATCCATAGTATCCGCACTAATTGTAGCGGAGGGAACTATTGAGGTTAGTGTAGCAAAATAGCTTGTACTTTCAGTTGTTGCAGAACCAGCCGGTAAAGCCACAGTTTCTGTTAAGGCGTGACCATCAACATCAGTACCGGTCAATAAAGCTGTTTTGCCAGAATGGTCCGTTGCGCTATCATTTCTAATTGAAACCCTGTGCGCTAGAGCATCAGTAGCCGCTGTAGCTGTTAATGTCCAAGATGCACCGGTAACATTACTAGCGAAGCCAGTAAGGTCTGCGTTTGCCGGTGTAAATTTGTATCTAATTGGTAGCATGTATAATCCTATTAAAGAGGGGTTTTTAAGCCCCTCAAGTTATTATCTTTCTTTAGCTGCAAAGATATAATCAACAGACATAGTCTTAGCTGCTGCTGCTCCATTTTGAATACCAAAAGAGATGGTTAGTTCTTCATCGTCTGGTAAGTTAGTAACCGCTAATCTTTTACGGAAAGTTGGATTAAGGCTATCAGTTCCAGCGAAACAATCAATAGCATCAACACCGTTATAATAGAAACCTACTGTGATATAAGTATCATCATCAAGAGTTGTAATAGCTGATTCAGAAGTTGAAGTACTGTTTTTAGTTACGTGGAAATCTAAGTTAGCGTCTCCGTCATCCTTTTGGAAATAGATCCCATCAGTAACTGCAAGAGGGGTTGTATCAGTAATTTGTAAACCAATAACAACGTCAGATTGCGTAGCGTCATTAACTGCAAATCTAGCTTTAAAGTAAGCTTTTTTATTAGATTCCATCAAGAATGATTCGCCTACTTTATTGAAAAAGTCAGCATCATCATCTGCATCATCATTAGTAACTAAAAGAACGCCGCCATCAACATTAGTTAAAGCTTCGGTGGCAGAACCTGCTCCGGCTTCAGTAGTTGTGATAGTCCATTCTGCTGCTGTGTAAGTATCGAAATCATCAAAATATGAGTGTAAAACTGTAGGGTCTAGTTGCTTCATTGAGCCTAGAACATTCTGAGCTGTGTTGTTAGTTGCTCCGTTTGGAAAATTTGTAGTAGTCATAATATGTAATAATTAAAATTATGGTGGGGGGAATTTCACCCCCCTTTACCCTATAGGACCAATGAGATAGTCTAGATGTTACCAGATCCTACAATTCCTCTGAAGTCAGTCCATAGGAATGAGTTTCTGAAGAAGATTTTGTATTTAGAAACTTCCGCATCGAATGCTGAATCCATAGAGAATTCTGGAGCAGTTCTATCGAAATATTTCAAACCATCTGGACAATCTGTGATTGAGAAGAAGGCAGTTGTAGAAGTTAAATATTTATTAACAACGTAGCTATCATAATCATTTAGAGAATTGATTGCGTTTAAGTCGTTGTTAGCAGTATTTGGTCTAAGTCTAGTTTTTAGAATTCTTTCCGCTTCATGTTTTAAAGCAGTTGGAACTACTAATGTTTTTGTTGAGATGTTAGCAATGTTTCCATTGTAATCTTTCATATCAAGAGCAAGAACATTTAGATCTTCTAAAGCTGATTCAGACATAGCTACTTGGTTAGCCAAAGTATTAGCTTGGTTACCAGTTGCTGTTGGGTGGTCAGTTGCGATTAACTCTTTGTTATCTCCACCAACATAAGAACTATTAAAAGCACGGTTGAAGATATTAGCTCCTTGGTACTCGTTAGTTCTTTTTGCCGCTGTAGCTAGTTGACCCATGTATTTTTTCATTAGATCAATTTCTTTGCCATCGTCTTTAGCTTCTTTACTAATCTGAAAACCACCACCGAATGAGTTGTGATTGTAAGTAGTAGTAAATTGCTGTGAAGCAGATTGGTAAGAAATATTTGAAGCCTCTGCTTTAGCTGGAATAACTGTGAAGTTATCAGTTAAAACGTCTAGTTCAAATGATCTATCAGAAGATAGTTTTTCAAATAATGGTTCCCATTGAGAAGGTCCCATATCTAACTCGCCGTAGAACTTAGTAGCGTAGTTTTTGATTGTGTTAGTCGGGAAATTTCCCTTAACTATAATATTAGCCATGATTTAGTTTCTTTTAAAATTAATAATTATACGCCTACTACTGCGTTTGCGTCTGTGTGATTGTTGATTTTAACAACCCATTCAGCACCGGCAGCTAACTCGTTATTCTGTCTATTTGAAAGACCAAGAATTTTAAGTTGAAAGCCAACAGTTGAAGCAGGAGTCGTAGTATCAAGAGTAGTTGAGTCTAAACCTGTGAAAGCGTTTACAGTTCCTACAGTCAAGTTAGCATTTAAGCCAACATCAGTCACTGCAAGAGTTCCAGCCGCATCGTCAATAATAGTATATTGTTGATCCGGGTGATCTGAAACATATGCAACTCTTTCAGTTGAAGCGGCATTATATCCAGCTTTAAACAAATCAGTTGGTATAAGTTCAAAACCTACAATAGCACCTGTTAAGGGGTTAGTAGTTCCGCCAGTCGCTACTGCGATTGAAGCTAGAGTTCCTGCTGGGTAAGATTGACCGTTAATAGTAGCGACAGTATTTGAAGTGCCGCCTCTAACTACAGGTGTACCTATTCCAAGAGAAGCTAAAGAAGCTGGAACGTAATAAGGGTTTACACGGAGAATTCCGTTATTGCTTACTGGTTTTAATCCGTAAGCGGCAGTTGTATTAGCCATAATTAAAATAATTGAATTGAAGAAAATTTAACAATTCTTCCAGCTCATCAGAAGAGAAACATCATAGTATCTAATAAATCAAGTCTCTTTTTGCTAAAGTGAAAAAGAGAAAAAGACTATTAATCAGTTATGCAGTTTTTGCCGCTGCTCCGCCTAGTTTCATTTGCTCCGTAGCATAAATTCCACTATTAGCTTCCGCAGAAGGTTTCTGCAAAATTTCTTGCTCCTTTCTTGTGATAGCATCCTGTCTCATACTTTGTATTTCTGCGTGTTTTTCTTTACGCATCCACATAGCATAATGGAAATAAGCTGATCCATCAGGTCTAACCCCTGCATATACAGGCTCTTTAGTTGCTTCGCAACCTTCGGTGTTTGGATCCACAAATTCCCAACCTTGCGAAATTGCCGCTGGTATAGAATTTGGCTCTCTATCAACAGCCCAAAAAAACTCATATTCTTTTGTTATCGGGCCGGTAATGTAAGGTATTCTTGAGGGAGACTTCTCAAGAAACTCTGCGTGTTTATTTGGTTTTGGCTTTAGAATTTTATACTTCCCATCTGGAGAAGTGGTATATTCTTTATCGTTATTAACCTTTACACTTTTTGTCACTGGGCTCTCAGCGGCCGCAGCTAAATCATTAAGACTAGATTTATCATTAATGGTAGTATTGTCAAGATTTTTTGTCATATCGAGTTCTGGTTGAATTATTTTGTTTTTGTTGGGATATCCTCTAGGCATGATTATATGATTGAATTATAAGATTTCATGAAGTCGGATTCGTTTTTAAAGACTCCTTGTTTTATCATTTGATAAGCTTGTTTCTTCTCTCCTTCTGGAAGAGTTGAAAATCCGGCTTGCTCTTTCTTATTCAACGATAAACTACCCGATTTACGAGAAGTTAAAACCGCTGGCCTAGCTGATTCACTAGGAAAGCTATCAGGGAAAGTGACCCTAGCTTGTTTAGTGATAATCTCTAGCCTTTGCGAAAGATTTAGATCTGGTCTTGATGATCTCAATACATCTTCTTGAGCAATGGCAAAAGATTTCATTGATTCATTAGTGTAGAACCATTGATTTCTTGCGCCCCATTCTTTTACCTCTGGCTGTACTTCTGTTTGAACTGGGGCTTTTGGTTCTTCTGGCTCATATTCTTGAAGTCTTGCTTTTCCTTTTGCGATTTCGCTCTTTTCAATCAGTAAAGAATCGTAAGTATCGAAGTCACCTAAATCACGAGCCTCTTGAAGTCTAGCTTCAATAGATTGTTCTTCTCCTTTTAAAGAGCGCTCGAAGTTCATTTTAGCAATTTCATTCGCCTTGCGGACTTCCGCTCTTAGCTCGTCCATTTCACGATCCTTCTGCGCTTCTCTTTCACGAAGGGTTTTTAATCTCTCGTTTTGGACTGGTGCATTTTGCTCTATCTTTTCAAGAAATGCTTTGGAGTCGATAAAGTCTCTATCTGATCCGTCTCTGTTTTTGCCAGCAAAGAACTCTGGAGATCTCCACCCCATATCCCAAGCTTCTTTATCTTGCTCATCTTCTAGATTTTCTCTAGCTTCACGAGTTATGCGGAGCTTGTCTTCTTTAGGTAGCTTTCTAAATTCTATTTCTCCGCTTTTTACGGCTTCCAAAGATATTTCTTGCGTCTCTTCGGTAATTTCTACCTCTGGACTCTCGATTTCTTCAATGTTTTCTATTTCGTCTGTCATGATATATTAATGTTTAATTGCTCTAATTTCTTTCCAGGTAAGGATACGATAAAACTGGTCATCATCACCATAGATATTCATGCCTGCGTAAGGCTTAAATACTACACGATCTCCGACTTTAGGTTTTTTGGTCAATGAGGGGAATGTATTTTCTCCTGCTTCTACCAATATTCCGGTTGATTCTCTAAAGGCTAATCCCTCTATTACCTCGTAAGGTGTTATTAGACCAAATTTACCTTTGCGATAATCTCCTCTATCATCCTTAGTAAATCCCTCTAAAGGTTTATCTACGTGAACAATTAATTCTTCATTGAATGGTTGAAATCCTGATTTATTTATCTTCTTTGACATCTTCTACCTCCTCTATTTCTTTGCTTTCTTCTATAGAGTTGATAGTGTGCAGTATGCTTTGACAGACACCTATTACAGTTGTAAGGCCCTCTGGTTTATAGAATCCTGAACCTATTTTTTCAAGATACTCTTGTCTTTGTGTTTTCAAGTTCTCTACGAACTTTTGAGTGCATGGGTTGTGCGCCCATTCCTTCCAGTCCTTCTCGTTTAAATCATTCATATTAAATCATTTGTTGTTAATCAAAGTGCCTCTCTTTTTTAAGGTGAGGCGGTAAAGGCAAGATAACTAACCCTCGTCTACTTGAGACTGTTGAGGAGTTGTTGGCTCTTGTTTTGGTGTCTTATATTCTCTAGTGAGTCTGTTTTGCTCGTTATTGTGAGCAAGCTTCAACTTTTCTAAATCTAGTTTTTGTTGGTCAAGGTCATGTTTACGGTCTGCTTCGTACATCCTACCGTCAACTTCAATTTCCTTAGCTTGTTTATCAAGTTGGTTATCATATACCTTAATTTTCTCCATCTCCTCTTTTAAATCAGTTTCTTTGGAGATTTTACCTACAGTAGCTAAATTGACCATAGACCTAGTTTCGATCTCAGCAATCTCGGCATTTGTTTTAGCAATGGTTGATTTCATCTCTTCCATTTCGGCAAAGATTTTTTGAGTCTCGATATTATTTTTAGCTTGAGATTCTTGAGATTTAGCATCAAGTCTCATTTGCTCAATTTGTAGTGCAGGGTCTGGTTGAGGTTTTGGCATTATAACTAGTTTATCAATATCCTCTGAGTTAGCCGCACCAAATATTCTTTTGCGTACTTCTATTGGGTCGACATAAGGATCATTTAAGAAAGACATGTAGAATTGAGCCATTGCCATTCTCTGGAAGTTAGTAACTGCATCAATATCAGCTACTGGGCAAATATCGTAATTCTTTCTATTGAAGTCAGATTTAACGTCTACTTCCAATAGAGGTTCATCTAATATTTCTGCATACTTCTCATTAGTTAAGTTTCTCTCGTTCAGTCCATAAAGAAGCTTAAACTCATCTTTCTCAGATTTATAAATTCTTTTGTAGATAGATTTAAACTGTTTTAACCCCTGCTCTACCATAGAAACCATAGTAGTAGCTTGAATATTTCCTGCACTTTCTCCTGTTAATACATCAGATAAAGACCCTAAAGACTTTCCTGCGTCAATCATTGCTCCTAATAAGCTAAATAATACTGGTGACGGTTGAGGGTGAGGAATAGGAACTATTCCAGTTCTTAGGTCATCAGATCCCACATTTACAATCTTCCATTCACCCGGAGCAAGAGCCATCTTGCCGGCCTTACTTTTTCCGAAGCCTTTAGATATAAAGCCACCGCCGGTAATACTTAAATGACCAGCGTCTATTAATTGGTTTAGAGTTGTGTTGATTGCGTTGTTTGTATTTAGTAGCAAGTGACCAAACCCTAGAGAAAAGAAAGAGCCGTCAAGCGAAGGTATAAAAGGATAGTGAACATAGTATTTTTGAGCTATAATATCCTTGATTTGATCTCTGCTATTATACTTTATGCTGTCTTTAGTGTATCTCGCTACAATGCGGACAACTTTAGAGCTGCTATCGTGAATAGTAACTATATAAGGCTCTGGGAATCCATCATCATCTAAATCTAGCCAAGTGTGTTGCTCTAGGAATGTATGAAGCCTGTTGTTGACGCCTGATTCGTCTTGAATAGAATCTAGTCCTTGCTCTTTCGTGTCTCCATCGTCCTTATCTGATTCGTAGTTGAAATCGAAGTCTGAGAACATCTCGTATCTTATACGCTGCATTATCTCTTGCGGATAAAGCTCAATTATTTCTGTAACAACTGAAGAGTTTATATCTCTTGCGCCGTTGTTTATAACTAGTTTATCTGGAAATATTAACTCTGAAACTGGCATTTCTTTTATTGGGTCGTAATATACTTTTTTGTACATATCGCCGACACAAGGTAGAGCATGAACTAATTTATCCACGTCTCTTTCCCACCAGTCTTGCTCTTCCATTAGCTGCCAATTCATAGCGGTTGCAACTCTATCTCCACGCTTTTGTTTAAGGCCTACGTTTTGCATAATAGGCTTTCCTGCTTCTGGATCTTGGGAAGGCTGGCCGTCCGGACCTTCTGTTGGAATAGACATTGGAATGCCTTCCGCATCTTTCATTTGTACGCCTTCATCTTTTCCGACTATCTTGGCTTTTACAACCTGACCATCTTTTATAATTTCCGGATAGCAAGTCGCAGCAAAATCTATACAGGCATTAGCAATTAGTGGGAATATAACATTTGAAGCTCCGGTCCAAGGGTAGGTTTTTTGCTTTGATATAATCATTGCTATTTCAACGACTTCTTTAAGCTCTTTAATTTTGTGTGCGCAAGATGTTTTGTCTAAGTTGTAATCCTCTGATACTTGCTGAGATATTTCTGTTAGTTTGTCATCGCTTAGTAGCTCAACGATATTATCAGCTTTTAGTAATTCCTCAATAGAAACGCCTTCATCTTTAATGGTGTAATCTTCTTTGTTTTCTTCCTCTACATCGTAAATTACTATATCTTTCATTTAATACCCTGTTGTGTTGTTTCTGGTTGAATCGTTTAGAGCGTCATAATCTTCCTCGTAGTCATCCTCTTCAGGAAGTGGAAATGTTACGCCTAAACTTTCATCCTTAATGCGTGCGAATGTATCCAACATGTCATCATGTTGAGGAGTTGGGAATGTTAAGTACTCCTCTTTGATAAAAATGTCAATTAAATTTTCCGCTTTGTCTTCATAGTTTACTTTTCTTATTTCTCTAGGAATAAATATCCTTCCTTGTTCAAAGTCGGGTATAAGTTTTGCTATGCGGTCAGTTTTAGCCATTTTACCGCCAAGCTCTTTAATAAGAAAGTGATAGTTTAATTCATCTTGCTTCTCTCTTATATGCTCAATATCTGCTTGCATTCCATATTGTTCATATCCTACATGAATAAGTCCTTTGTTGCGATAAGTTTTAACGAGCTTAAACAATCTTTCCGTCCTTTCTCTTAGATTTAGTCTATCCCTAATCATATCAACAAGATAATAGTTCCCATCTTCACAAGCGGCAATCACCATCATTACTGTATAATCTGAGGTCTTTTTCTTAGAGTTAGCTGGATCAACAATGATGTAAAGATTTCCTGTGTATCTACTCGACCAAGCACCGTAATATTTAAGCCAGTCTTCGTCAAAACTTTGTAAGGAACTAGCGATAGGATTAAGTAGAATTTGGCAAGCAAAAATATAAGGCCCTTGTTTCTTCGCCTTCAACTCTAGCTCTTTCTTCGTTAGTAATGGGGCTTCATCATCTTTGTCTATAGGCCATTTAGCATCAAAGGTTCCTGGGTGTAATCTTAGCGTATAAACACCAGTTCTAATGATTTCGTTTAGTGTATCGTTAGAGTGGTAGAACGTTCCAACGATCCTATATATACCACCTCTTGTTCCAATGTTATCTGATAAACCAAATGCTGCCGTGGTCTTCTTAATCATCTCAGGAGTGGTGACTGAATCTTGCGTTACGATATCATCATAAGCTAATTCGTAAAAGTGTTTTCCTGTTGGTTGGCCGTCAATTAATCCCCATGCTTCGACTGTTTGTTCTTTGTAAACGCTCTTTCTTTTAACACAAATCCCCTCGTCTTCACTCCATTTGCTGCTTTCGTTCTTTGGTTTATCATAAAGAATGTCTGGAAATAAGGATTTAAGCAGGACGTTATCTTCAAAGGTTTGTTTAATCTCACGCAAGAAGCCTTTAGCTAGTGGTCTTGTTACTGATAGTATTCCAATGGTTGTTTCTCTATCCCATTCTGGCAGGGGGTCATCACCGTGAGAGGCTAAGATGTTTTGAATACTCTTGCCATAGGTCATTAGGGTCGACTTGAAATGCTCACGGCTCCACACATCTAGAGTATTAGAGAAGCTTACCTCAACCTCCTTACATCTATCAAGAATCCATTGTTTAGCTACATAATGTTTACTACAGCCAAACCATAACAACCAAAATAGATCAGTTCTACACAGCAATCTATTAAGCCTTATCTTCTCCGCTTCATCTTCAAATGACTCCAGCCTTGTTGCAAAGTCATAGTATTCTTGAAGGGTTTTGTAGTGTCTTAAGGGCGAAGGGGTTACATTCATCAATTGTCAGTATAATTTATAAATCATTTAGTGGTGCCGCTTGATGGATTCAAACCACCGGCCACTCGCTTACAAGGCGAACGCTCTATCACTGAGCTAAAGCGGCTCTATTTAAACTATAATCTTAGGTTTCTTAATAGATACAGTCTCTACCTCTGCGCCTATTCTTAGTTTATCTTTAGGGCAATTAACGCCTAATTGGTGAATCCAACTAAACAAACCTAGTAATTCTCCAGAAGTGTCGTAAGACTTCTTTTTAAAGACTAGATCAAAGCAATCATTCTCTTCGTTGCGAATTAGCTTAAAGTGCTCGTTTTCTTGCTCTTCAATTTTATGCGTCATTCTTTTTTGGTTCTACTAGATCTCCGCTAGTGTTGATATAGCTTTCACCGATTGAGTCAAAGTATCTTTCAGCCGCTAATCTTAGTTTGAAGTTAATATCGCAACTATCCATTGAATCCTTTAAGGCTTTTATTAGTTCGGGTAAAGATTTATCTTCTACAACAACATTTTTAGGCTCTTCTTTTGGTTTAATGATTTCTACTGGCTTTTCCGCAATAGTTTCTTTCTTCTTTTCAAGAAACTCACTTATTAAATCTCTAGGGGCTTCTTTGCCTTGTGTAGATATATGACTATTTTCCTTTGAAATGTCTAGAGCTTCACGCTTTATTTTCTGTTTTTTACTTGTCATTTTCTCGTTTATTTAAGTTGTCTCCACGTACTGAGGGCATGTTGCCTTGAGTCAGTGCTGGAGCGGGTTCAGTTTTTTTGTCTAATTCGCTTTTTATTGTCTTATTAAACTCATCAAAACAACCTTTTGGATAATTTTCCTTAGTAATCATTATATTATCCCCTCAATTCCCGATTTAACCACAGTCTTAGGGCTAATATCAATAAGTTTCTGCGCATTCTCGTTAATTAGCTCGCTAGTGGCTTGGTAAAAGTTTATTTGAGTTGGGGCTTTATCTTCTTTAGGATCGCCCATTGCAAGTGTCTCTCTTATTTCTTTTGAGGCTTTGAGTTGTACGTCTTCTGATTCCGCTGATATTGCTAAGTGATATACATTATCCAATACTTTAGCTATCTTTGGCTTGCCGTGGTTGTTATCTACTTGTGAGTAGTGATCTCTTGCATATTGTGCTAGAGTTTTCTCAGCTTCCCATTTAGCAATATTCTTAAATAAATCTATTTTCTTAGTCATTAGAAACCATTCGTACACATTTTGTAAGGGCAATAACCAGCTGATATTTCTTCATATTGCCAGTCGCATACTTGTCTATTAACGCCATCAACGCATATACAGCGGCAAGCCGCTTGAGCTGTTGAGATTGTTGCTAATAGTATTAGTGTAGTTATTAAAAGTTTAATCATTCTTACTCCTTAATCATTGTTGTTTTTTATTCTTCGTCAATATCTTTCCAAATAAGTTTTACTTTGTGATTATATTCTTTCAAATAATATTCTGCAAAAGCCAATTTTAGTTCGTTTAATTCTTTGGATGGTATTTTTCCTTTTTTGTACCATCTATAAAATGAAGTGTGAGTAAATCCGGCTATTTCGATAAACTCTTCATTACTTAATCCAAGTCCATCTATCAAGGCTTGAGCCTCTGAAAATTCACTCCATGCTTTAGATGGTGTTTTCCTTCTGTAAAATTCCCCCATACCCATAATGAGTCGTTATAGTTATTTAACCAATAAGTCTATTCTTTTGGTTTAAATCCGGTATAAAAACTTTTTCAAAGTCACTATCACAATATTCTATTTGGAATAATAGATCTTGTAAGGATGCCTCATTAGCATAAAATCCTAAATGTCCGGTAGTTAAATTAATTATATTATATTCACTAATCCCCACTACAGAGACAATATATAACCTACCTCTGATGCGGATAATATTTCCCGATTCTATCTTAGTCATCTGATAAAACCTCATTTATTTTTGTTATTGTCTTTAACCTTAGGTCTTTCACTTTTCCATTAAGAATCCTTGAAATAGTAACGCGAGAAATTCCAGATAGTTCAGCCATCTTTGTAAAAGTTAGACCTCTCCTCTTTCTTTCTGCGCTCCAGCTTTTAACTAAGCCTTCAATTAATATTTCTTTTATCTTATTCATAGTTAGTAAACATATTTAATCTAATACCTATAACTTAACACCATTAATTTTAAATGTAAAGTTTAAAGCGATCTTAAATAACTTTTTTACTAATTAAGTTTGACTTATAAGCTTTTTATGTAAAGAATGAATTTCTTAGAACAGTTCATTAATTAAAAGTTAGCTATGAAAATCAAATTTAATAAGTCTGCTCGTGCTAAATTGGCTAAGGCCGGTCTAGTCTCTACTTATGAGGGTAAGCAATTTATAGCTAATGGGACGGCCTTTGAGCTTCCTTGCACTATTGCTGATACTGTTTTAAATGGTTGGTCTTTTAATATTGGGGCTTATTCTTATGTGGGTTCGGGGTTTAGGTATTACTGTAATTTAACTATCGGGAGATTTTGCTCTATTGGTGAAGATGTTAAGGTTGGGTTACATTCTCACCCACTAGACTCTTTTTCTACCAGCTCTTTGTTTTATGATGACACTTTTGCCAAGAGGATTAACCCTTTAAAGGCTAGGGATTTTTCTCCTTGTTTACCTGTAACTATTGGTAACGATGTTTGGATTGGTTCAAATGTTCTTATAATGAATGGTATTAATATTGGAGATGGTGCTGTCATTGCTGCTGGTGCCGTTGTAACTAAAGATGTTGCTGCTTATGATATTGTGGGCGGTGTTCCAGCGAGGAAGATAAAAGAAAGAGTTATTCAACAAAACTTCTATGATAATTATAAACCGTGGGGTATCTTAGTTCAATCTAATTTTACGGAATACTTACCATTTAGAAAAAGATTAAAAAGGTTTTTAAAAATATGAACGCACAAGAATTTAAACACATAAGAAAATCTATAAGACTGTCTTAAAGGGACTTGGGGCTAAAATGATGATCCCACACACGGTGAAGACCAAAATAAAACCCTTGAAATATACTGTAATAATCTATTAAGATCAAATCTAGGGCTGGGTGATGTTTACGGCTCATCTGGTCCTATACCATCAAATTCACGTTAATGTTACCTTCACCCTTCTTGAAGCTCTTTCTTCCTCCTATTCTAACGCCCCAATACATGGGGTATCTAACTGACCTCTTAACTCCTAAAGCTTTCATGCCGTCTAGGAATATTTCGTCAGATTGTTTTCTGTCAAGTGATAGGTGAGATTCTTTCGAGTATAGGAAGTCATGCAAAACCGCTGCTTTGGTGTATCTTCCAGTAGGTGGATATATTGACCATAAGTGGCGAGGAACGGAAGCGAAATCTGTGACAAATCCTTCTGGTACTGTAATTCCGTGGTCTACGTCCTTCTTATCGTAATAGAAGAAGAATTCTTGCATTAGTTCCCAATGGGTGGGGGAACATGATTTGACTATTAGGTCGCTTGTAAAACTACTCATTTTAATGTATGTTATGGCTCTATTCCTTTATAGCTCCTTTTGTTAATAACTTAAATACTTAGTAGATAGTACGGAATAGCAGTCTTCTTATAAAAAAACCCTGCTATCCATTAAATATTCATAAAGTAGCGCAGACAAGAAATCTTCTTATCTATTAATATCTGCGCTACCATAAAAATATTTAATCCGTCTTCTTCTCTCCAATTAGTTTAATCTCTTTCTTAGGTGTAACGTCTTTCATTGTTGGCTCGCGTGCCTCTTTGGCTTCTGCATATCTTAGCCGACACTCTCTTCGCAGCTTCTCAATATTATCTCGGGCTTGAGATTGAGCTCTGGCTTGATACCAAGCCGCTTCAACATTAATCATTCCCAAACTCTTCCCATTTCTTATACTCTTCGTAAGTCATGCCGGTTTTGATGCAAAAGTCCATTATGCTAATTTTTTCTTCTAATCTTCTGGCTTTAACGACATTGATTTGCTCTCTCATCTTAAAAATGGCTACATAGTTTCTTAATGACTGTTTAATAGTTCTATTTAACGGCATCTTTTCGGTCTCAATATCTCTGACTTCGGTTTCAGACAAGCCAATATTTGGGCCTAAGTCCCTTTGCGATAGTCTTGTTGACTTTCTAATGTGTTTGAATTCTTGAGCGTTCATAATTTATCTAATTGCGGGTCTTTTTGTGATGTGTGTTAAATTAGAATTTATAATTAACTCCGGCGGCGAAGGTTAGCATGTTGTCTAGTCCATCATGGCCGTAGATTTTGCTTGAATCAAATCCGGTAAGAAGTGAATATCCAACTTTGGCTCTTACTTCAAATTCTTTAGTGATTGCGTAAGAAGCACCGAAGCCGGCGTTTATTCCGTAACCGTATTTAGTGACAGAATTGCTTGGTAAGAAGTTAAAATTTTCTTTAAACTTTGCTTGTCCTGCTTTAAGTCCTGCTAGTGCGAAAAGGTTAAAGTTATTTGCAATATTATATGATTTAACTAGGTCGAAATCCACTAAATTATAGTTAGCTTTTGTTGATGCGGTTAGTTCTTCTAGTGTTGTTGTGTGATAAAGTCCGGTGCTATTGTTAGATTTATCTGTTTGAATTCTTGAGTAGTTAAATTCTAGTGCAAGATCCTTTTCTATTTTGTGTCCGAATACTAAAGTTAAGTTTGTTGCGGAATCTTTGTAGTAATCGCCGGCGTTAATATTTATTCCTTCTATTGATTTATTAGAATAGCCTAATTTGTTAGATTGGACTTCCATTCCTATGTAGTTGCTAGCTTGTGCGTTTGCTGATGCTAGTATTAATGCTAATGTTGCTAATTTTTTTTTCATTGTTTGTTTTCTTTTATTTGTTATTAATTAATTATGTTCAATTTCTTTTTCAAAACAAAACCCAAGCCCGAATCAGAATATAAATCCGAAAGACTTAAGGCATTTGGTTTTGAATCTTATAAAAACGATTACTTAACAAGTGATCTCTGGAAGAAGACAAGGTTAAGATTTTTTAAATCTAATTACTGTTCCAAAACAAATGGAATTCCTTCTTGTTTTGTTTGCTCTTCTATTAAAAGACCTAATGTTCATCACTTAACCTACAAATCACTCTGTAATGAGAAGATGAAACATTTGATGTTGTTATGTAATTCTTGCCACGAAATGACCCATGCCCTGTTAAAAGTTAAGACTTATAAAAAATACAACCTTTCTAATGGCCATAAATTA
>TARA_R110002110_G_scaffold12237_1_pt1 | contig 26158 bp, 29 predicted proteins | sample TARA_R110002110 | Tara Oceans TARA_R110002110 (sample SAMEA4397330) | marine metagenome | biome: Polar Biome; feature: [SRF] surface water layer (ENVO:00010504); material: water (ENVO:00002006), including particulate matter (ENVO:01000060) such as... | depth 5 m
ACGGCACCTGCTCTCTGTGATGATTGTTGACCCAATGATGCAATCTCAGCATCCGAAAATGCCCAATAGTTAAAATCATTAACAGCCATCAAAGTACCATATAGTTTAACTAAATCATTGTCTATACTTCTCAGATCATCCTCTACCTCATGGAACATATATTGTCCTTTACGTCCTGCACCATGAATCATTGAGTTGATAAGTTTCCTTTTAGATATTTCTGCACTTAGTTTTTCATCGGTATGTCCTTCAGGTTTTTCCACTTGAGCTTGTTGTGTTTTAACCTTTGCAAATGACGCACCTCTTGGTGTTAACTTAGCATCAAACACAACAGTGTCAGGGCCAATACCAAATTGATCACTAACAACTTTAACTGCCAATGCTTCAAGATCATCTTTATGTTCTTGTTCTATTTCTAATGCTTCACCGAGCGCACCATACATTAACTGTTGTGCTGACATCTTATTAAAACTATCTTCACCAGAATATCTTTTAACTCTATCTATAATATCTCTAAATAAGTCTCTTCCCAGTTGTTGGGACATCTCTCTTGAAAGTGAAGGATGATCACCATATGGGTGGTCACCACTATCTAGTTGTCGTGAAACTGAACCATGCATATCTTCTTCCGTAAGTAATGCTGCAACTATTCGTTGTACTTCTTCTTTAGACATTTAAAAGATTTTTAGTGATTGCAATAATAGATTCTGACAAACCTTCCTCACTAAGTGCTTTTGCTGGTGCTGGTTTCTTTTGTGGTGGGTTAAAAGGACTATTTCTTCGTGGTGTCTTAGCAGGTTTAGTTGTAGGTTTAGTGGTAGGTTTTGTTTCTACATCACCTCCAATAATATCCTCTATTTCTTCCATTTCAGATTTAGTTAAAGTATCTTCATTTTCCTTTATTTTTTCTTTTTTACAGTTTTGACATACACCATCTAAATGATTTTTCATTGCCATACATTTAGGACAATAATCTAACTCAAACTTATCTTCTTTATCCTCATCTATTTTCTTAATAGATACCTCTACACCATCGTCAAGTTCTTCACCATCTCCTCCATGAAAATGATAACCAACACACTCTTCGTTGATTTTGGAAAATCCTATCATTTCCATTATATCTTTTTTAGACATCTTACCGTACTCTTCGTTTTTAATGTCTTCATATATTTCTTTCTCTAATAAGTTTAAATCTAATGTATCACTTTCTTCCATATTCTTTTTCCACGCAGTGTGGGACATATTAGGATGTGCCTCTTTACAAGATTTACCTTCGTGTGTATCCTTTTTTTCATCCACAATTTTAATATCTGCTTCAGGACTGTCCTTTTTAATATCACCTATCACACCTACATGTTTTTTAGGCACTTCAACAATCTCATTCATATATTCTAAAATGTCTTTCTTTTTCATAATGCATTAGTTTTTTCAAATTTAAGAAATAAATCTTTTTCATACAGAGTTTCAGTGACTTTATTTTTTTCTGCACCGAAGTTAAAAGATAATCTACTATCTGGGTACTCCTCATAATTATCTAAGTTTTCCCATGCCAAAGCTATTATCCCATCAACAGCATCCCAAACAGCAAATGATTGAGAGTCCTGTATGACATCCAAATTCAAAGTTGCTTTAAGAGTACCAACCTCCTGTATAAACTTTGTCTCTGGTGGTTCAGGTGTACTTGAAGCTGGATAGGAATCCCACCCTTCTCCATCGACATCCTTAATGTTGTCTGAAAAGATAAACTCATAAATGTATTCACCCTTCCAGTTCTGTCCAATCTTATTTATATAAATCAAAAAAAGATTATCCATAATATTTTAAGTTGGTCTAACCGTTTTTAACATTTCGATTAGTTCCACAAATTTAGCTTTAAGAGCTTCGTAGTCTGTAGAATCCATTTCCATAGACATCTGCTCCAAATCTTTCATCATCTCATCCATTCCGTCAATCATATCATTGATTGCCTCTTGTTGATCATCAGTTTGTACTTGTGTAGTATCCTCTTCGTTCATCAACTTCTCAATAAGTGATTTAAGTTCTGTTTCCTTTAATTTAATGATTTTTTCTGACATTTCCAAATTATTTTGATAAAACTTTTTTAACAGTTCTTTTTATCATTGATTCAAACATCATTTTCTCAAAATCCTCATCTACTTCTCCATCAGACTCAATGACTATTGATTCCTTACTCTCATAAATCTCTACCTCACCTTCTTTTGTGATTTTGATTCGTGGAGATTTAGTTTCTTCCTCTTCTTCACCATAGATAACTTCAGGTTCTTTCTTCTCTTCCATCTGTTCCATATCTTCGTCCATAGCTTCGGCATCAACCATTTCCTCCATCTCTTCTCGATCCTCTTCTAACTCTATCTCATCAGTCTCAACATCAACAACTTCTTCCTCTTCGGGTTCTTTAGATAGTTTGGCAACGATATCTTCTTTGTCTTCCATATCCATCATTTCAGGATGTGAAGCGGAAACAACCATATTGATTGCATATTTTTCTAACTCAGGATCTTCACCACCAAGTTCTCTTATTTTCTGTGATAACTTACCTGTGAGTTTTTGTATCTCTTTAGTAGGATCATCCTCTTCTAACTCAACATCAAGTTCTACCTCTTCGTCATCATCTTCCACAGTCTCTTCATCGGCAAACTCATCATCTACTTCTTCGAACTCTTCTTCTCCTTCGACTTCTTCGAACTCTTCTTCTCCTTCGATTCCTGTATCTACTATTTCTTCATCCTCAACTTCTTCAAAGTCGTCAGCACCTTCTATTTCTTCTTCACCTTCAATCTCTTCTTCTCCTTCTATTTCTTCTCCTTCAACTTCTTCGAAATCTCCTAGATCTTCTTCAGCACCAAATTCACCTTCTACTTCTTCTTCGGCTTCAACACCTTCTGGGGAAGCAACCACATCATCAGAAACGGTAACAGGTACTTTAATGATATATTTCTTTTCATCTAACCTATCTGTTCTAATCATATCAACTTCTTCAGTTAATCTCTCATTGTCATTTATCTCATTGAATATTAGATTTAACTTTTTAAGTGCACCAGAATAAGAATTATATCGGTGATTATTTTTACCTCTAACACCATCAATATAATTAAAACTCTCAACAGTTAAGTTTTCTGTTGTTTTGGTTTCTTTGATGAAGTATTTCTGACCTTCTCTGAAGATGCCATAAGTTTTACCGTTTGGTGCGTGTTTAAACTGAACACTAGTGGTATACAAAGTATTAGTACTTTCTTTAATTGTTTCTTTGACTCCCGCCAATTGTAGCATCCTATTTAGTCTATCTTTACCAAAAAGATTTTCACTACCTGCAGCTTTTATTCCGTCCATAATTTATTTTTTTTAAATTTATTTTTTATAAAAATCCGCCACTCATATAATGCAGGGGTAATGGTTCAATTATATTTTGATATCCCAAAGCATATACCTCTCCCAGACTGCCAGTAGAAGCTGTGCGTATTCTAATGTTAATTGTTAATGGGGCGGTAATCAATACCGATGTTCCATTTATTACAGCAGTGGCGCTGGTGGCCCACATTACTTGATGATATGTATAGCCTGTGGGGTTAAAATCACCTCCGGCAATATCATGAATAACTAAATTTTCTAAAGCCATTATTGTTGTTTTATTGTCATCATTTTATCATAGGCATCTCCTGATAAGTTACTTAACTTTTCAAGATAACCGTTTCTTCTTAATGCTTTAAACGCCAGATTCTCTGGTGAAAACTCACCTTGATCCTCTAAACCACATTTTCTGAACTTTCTTATTTTTTCTTTAAGCTTAACGACATCATCTACAACTTCATCATAAAGTTCGTCATCGTATTTTGCTTCAATACTATCTACCCTAGTCATCATCTCATTTGCTTTCTTACTGACTTGTTTGTTGTCGATCTCAATATCCACCAATTGTTTTGGTTCTATCCTCCACTTATCGTTAAGAATAGAATAAACACCACTTGCTGTGTGATCTTCATGTGTATCTTGCACGTACATCTCCACATCAAAACCATGAACTGAAATGTCATGATTCTCATTCCATATTCCTTTCTTAGCTCTGAAGTAATCAGCCACAAGATCTACATTATCATCAACATCTTTATAATCAACAAGTATATGAAGATCAATATCTGAGTAATTTGACCAATTATAATTAGCCAAACTTCCAGTTAAAGTGACATCATCAATCTCAAGATCACCCACTTCCAAAGTGTCAAAAAAGTCATCAGCCATGATTAAAAGTTGTTTTCTAATCTCTGGTTTTAACTTCTTATCTTCAGTCCAAACTTTGGGGTTTAGAGTCTCTCTAGTTCTAAAAGATTTTAAATCAATATCTTCTATTTCGTATATAGATAGTTTCATTACTTATAAATATTGAAAAAATAATAAAAAACAAAAGATTTGGGGATTTTGGGGTGGTATGGTATATTTATTCGCTTTGTTGTGTTTGGATAACAACTGTATTCAAATCATCAACAACCTTACTCACATCTGCATCTTCTTTTTTAATATAAGAGTATGTTTTGGCTATGTTCTTATTAAAATACTTACCCTGACTATCATCCTTCTCAAATTTTAAAAACTCTTTTAAAGGAACACCATCATATTGATAGTGTTTCCCAGAGTTAAATATCACACTCAACTCATACTTATCAGCATCATAAGCTGAGTATAATATATTAGAAGATTTATAATATGATTCTATTATATTTGAATCGTCGGGTATTTTTCTTAATATTAACATTAACCTTGTATTACTTCGGGGTTAACTGGGGTTGGATTACTCAATTGGTATCCTTCTATTTCTTCCATTTTATAGACTTTCCCTTTTGAACCTTCATCGGTTTCAGAGATTATCAAAATGTGGTTTCCTGTTATTACCATTCCGGAGTTGTCATGAGTGACATTAATAACATTATTACCATCTTTCACTAGTAGTTCTACTTTTTCGTATATTGGTGCTCCTGGTATCATAGCTTTAAAATTTTATTATTGTGTTATAAAAAAAGCATCCCGTTAAGGATGCTCTAATATAAAAGTATATTATAATTAATCAATACTATTCTACTTCTTCGTAGTTAACATCTTCCGCACCCGCATCTTCTTCAGGAATGTCATCTGCTGCATTTTCAGCCGCACCAGACTTATATATCCTTTCCGATATGGAATGCCATGCCGTATTGATTTCTTCAGAAAGAGTTTTCATCCTTTCCAGATCTTCACTCTCTGTGGCTTCTTTGAGTTCTTTAATCCCAGATTCTATCTTTTCTTTTTCTACATCTTCCATTTTCTCCTCGAACTCCTTCATTTGTTTTTCAGTGGCAAATATTAAACCTTCAGCATTATTTATAGCCTCTACCTTCTCTTTCAGTTTCTTATCAGCTTCAGCGTTTTCTTCCGCATCCCTTCTCATTTTTTCTACCTCTTCATCAGATAAACCTGTAGAACCCTCTATTCTTATTTGGTGTTCTTTTCCCGTACCCATATCTTTTGCTGACACTTTAAGTATACCATCAACATCAATATCAAAAGTAACCTCAATCTGAGGAACTCCTCTTGGTGCTGGAGGAATACCATCCAACATAAACTTCCCAACACTCCTATTATCTGTTGACATGGGTCTTTCACCTTGTAATACATGTATCTCAACAGCATTTTGGTTTTCCTGTGCGGTGGAGAATGTTTGTTTCTTATTGACGGGGATGGTAGTGTTTGAATCTATCAATCTTGTCATCACACCCCCAACAGTTTCAATACCTAATGATAATGGAGTAACATCTAATAAAAGAACATCTTTAACGTCCCCCGCTAAGACACCACCTTGAATGGCAGCCCCCATGGCAACAACTTCATCAGGATTAACTCCTTTACTTGGTTTCTTACCGAAGAACTTCTCTACCGCTTCCTGCACTTTAGGAATACGTGTTGAACCTCCAACAAGTATCACCTCGTCTATTTCATCTTTACTTAATCCAGAATCTTTAAGAGCCTTTTCACAGGGTTTAATAGATCTGGCAATCAAAGCGTCACACATTCTCTCAAACTGTGCTCGTGAAAGTTTCTTAACCAAATGTTTCGGTCCACTTTCATTTGCTGTTATATATGGTAAGTTTATTTCTGTTTCACTTGCAGTTGACAGTTCCACTTTTGCTTTCTCTGCAGCTTCCCTGACTCTTTGTAGTGCCATTGGATCTTTAGAAATATCTACACCCTCATCTTTTTTAAATTCTCCAACTAACCAGTCTATTATTGCCTTATCAAAGTCGTCACCACCAAGTTTTGTATCACCATTTGTAGACTTAACTTCGAAGATACCATCACCAAGTTCCAGGATGGATATATCAAAAGTACCACCTCCGAGGTCGTATACTGCGATTCTTACGTCATCGTCTTTTTTGTCGAGTCCGTATGCGAGAGCAGCTGCAGTTGGTTCATTGATGATCCTTTTGACATCCAATCCTGCAATTTGTCCAGCTTCTTTCGTTGCTTGACGTTCTGAGTCGTTAAAGTAGGCAGGGACAGTTATTACCGCCTCCGTTACTTCTTCACCCAGATAGTCTTCTGCATATTTCTTTATTTTCTGTAGGACATAAGCCGATAATTCTTGAGATGTGTAATCTCTATCGCCAATACCTATTCGAATACTATCATTAGGTCCTTTCTTAACCTTATAAGGTACATCTTTATCGGACTGTGTAGTATCTTTATATCTTTTACCCATAAATCTTTTAACGGAGTAAACTGTTTTCTCAGGGTTTGTCACTGCTTGTCTTTTTGCAGGGTCTCCCACTTTTATCTCTCCGTTCTCCAGAAATGCGGTTATTGAAGGAGTTGTTCTTTTTCCTTCATCATTTGTAATAACGGTGGCAGTACCTCCCACCATAACGGCACAACAAGAGTTTGTCGTACCCAAATCTATTCCTATTATTTTACCCATATTTTAAGTTTTAAAAAAGGGGAAATGAATCCCCTTATATTATTTAATCTTTACATCAACGACATTCTTTGGTTCAACCTCTTTTGGAAGTACGATATATAATATACCGTTTTCAAAAGTTGCGGACACTTTCTTTGTGTTAACATATTTTGGTAAGTTGAAACTTTTTGTGAAAGCATGTTTCCATGTAAATGTTTCTGATGATTGATCATTATTGTGAGATACAGTTAATAAATCATTCTCAACACGTATGTTCAGATCAGACTTTTCAAAACCAGGAAGAGATACTTCAAGAGTATAGTCTTTATCGGTTTCATTTACATTATAAGGAAGCTCCACTCCCAAGTTTCTTGACAAATTGTTTGTCGTTCTCCACATATCATCGAACAAATCGGTGAATAATGGATTCAAATCGTTTTTTCTTGTTAATAATTCAAACATAATTTTCTTTTTTTATTTTTTAATGTTATTTTATGGTTTAAGTATGTCAATAGTCATACCAAAGGGGAATATATGAAACTTTGACGATAAATAAATATTATCACTGTCATATTGTCATTATCTTTTTTGTATCTATTATTTGGTTTTTGCAATAAATTATAGATATTTGTTAAATAGAGTATTAAATCAGCAAATTTGACTTTGTACCTGCTTTATTTTATCTTTGTATTATCAGATGGGTTGGTATATTTATTGTAGGAAGAAATAGTAAAGCAACAATGAAAAATTTAACAAAAGAGGTAAGGAAAATATTAAAGTCATCAGCGGTGTTATCGCAGAAGATGAACCATGTACAAATTTACCCTTCACACCTACTATTAGCAATGATAAGTCATGATAATAATGTAGCAACAGACATAATTAAAGAACTAAGCGATGTGGATGTTCAAGAGATATATGATAAAGTTTATAGTCACCTTTCCTATGGGATAGCGGACCCACCATTATATACCAAAACTATTAATCTACATGCCACCACAACACAAATATTGGATGGCGCTTTCGATGAATCAAAAAACTTAAAGAGTGAAGTCATTAAAACAGAGCATCTTTTACTTGCATTTTTGAAACATCAAGTGAGCTTTCCAGCAAAGACATTGAGGGAACATGATGTGACCTATACAAAAACATTAAAAACGATAAAGAATATGAGTTTCGCAGAATTTGGAGACCCTGGAGAACAAGGGGAAAGGAGACAACCTAAAAAAACAAACAGAAAAAGTAAAACACCAATCCTTGATAACTTTTCAAGAGATATTACTGATTTGGCAAAGGAGAACAAAGTTGATCCAGTAATAGGAAGGGAAAATGAGATAGAAAGAGTGTGTCAAATACTTTCACGTAAAAAGAAAAATAACCCAGTACTAATAGGTAATCCTGGTGTAGGTAAATCCACAATAATAGAAGGTTTAGCTATTAAGATAGTAGAGAACAAATGTCCTCGTATATTATTTGGTAAAAGAATAGTTGCCTTAGATTTGACTTCATTAGTTGCTGGTACAAAATACAGAGGACAGTTCGAAGAAAGGATTAAAGGTATCCTTAATGAACTTTATGAGGTTGATGATGTTATATTATTCATAGATGAATTACATACAATGGTAGGTGCAGGTAATGCGTCGGGATCATTGGATGCGTCTAATATATTAAAACCAGCACTAGCAAGAGGAGAAATGCAATGTATCGGAGCCACCACCTTTGATGAGTTTAGAGAAAATATAGAGAAGGATGGGGCTTTAAATAGAAGATTCCAAAAGGTGACAGTAGATCCACCATCAGTAGAGGAGACGTTAGACATTCTACTTCAAATAAAAGAATCTTACGAAGAACATCACAAAGTATTATATTCTGAGAAGGCAATAAAAGCTTGTGTAGTCTTAGCGGAAAGATATATTAATGACAGAGAGTTCCCCGACAAAGCCATTGACTTATTGGATGAGGTCGGCGCCAGAACCCACGTTCACGTTAAACCGCCAAAGATAATTATTAAACTTGAAGAAGAGATAGAAAAGATAAAACAAGCAAAAGTTGATGTCGTTAAGAGTCAAAATTATGAGAAAGCGGCAGAACTTAGGGATAGTGAAAAGAAGATGGTAGAAACACTGGAAACTGAAAAAATAAATTGGGATAAATCCTTAAACACCAAAAGAGAAGAAGTGACCGATAAAGATGTAGCCATTGTCATATCTCAAATGACAGGTATTCCATTAGAAAGGATGGAAGAAGAACAGAAAGGTAAACTATTATTGATGGGCGAAGAACTTGCAGGTAAAGTGATAGGTCAAGCTGAAGCCATATGTAAAGTCACCAAAGCCATTAAAAGAAATAGATTAGGACTAAAGAAGAAAGGGAAACCTATTGGTTCTTTTATATTCTTAGGACCTACAGGTGTTGGTAAAACACAACTGGCTAAGGTGTTGGCAAAATATATATTTGGATCAGAAGATGCTTTGATACGTATGGATATGTCAGAGTTCGGTGAGAAGTTTACAGTTTCCAGATTAGTAGGTGCCGCCCCTGGTTATATAGGATATGAACAAGGTGGGCAGTTAACAGAGAAAGTAAGAAGAAAACCTTATTCTGTTATTTTATTTGATGAGATTGAGAAGGCTCACCCTGATGTTTTTAATACATTATTACAGTTATTAGATGAAGGTCATATGACTGATGGTATGGGAAGAAAGGTAGACTTCAAAAACTGTTTAATCATTATGACATCCAATATCGGTGTTAAGGATTTGGAGAACTTTGGTAAGTCCCCAGGGTTCCAAACCAGTACTTCACAATCAGATTTAAGTAGGACGAACGCAATAATAGAGAAAGCATTAAAGAAAACTTTTGCACCCGAGTTTCTTAATAGGTTAGATGATGTAATCATTTTTAACAAACTTAACAAGCCTGAGATTGAGAAGATTTTAGAGATAGAGCTGAAGGAGTTCAGAGAAAGGATGAAAGAACATGAGATTATTGTTAAGTTAAATAGAACGGCAAAAGATATCATTGTAGAAAATGGGTATGATGACAAATATGGTGCTCGTCCCTTACAGAGAGCAATACAGACTTACATTGAGGATCCCATAGCTGAAGAAATGTTAAAGGGGACATTAAAAGAAGGAATGGTTGCTGCTTTAAGTTACGATAAGAGAACAGATAAGATAAAAGTAACACCAAGAGTAGCCCTCAAAGGAGTAGACTTTTAATCAAAAATCTATTGGATATATTTAAAAAGTTAGTATTATGTTTAGCATTGGTTGGGTTCACTCCCCATAGTGCCGACATAGTAGTTGGGGACACCAAAGTCAAAGAATTAAAAACACCTAAAGACAGAATAAAGTTTTTAGAAGATCTAGCTTATTCAGAATCACGTAATGACTATAAGAAAGTAAACAAATATGGATTTATAGGAAAGTACCAATTTTCTACTGCTACATTAAGATTATTAGGAATAAAGGTTACTAAAGATGACTTTTTAAATAACCCACAACTTCAAGAAGATGCAGTATTTTTATTATTGATCGCCAATAAGAAAAACCTTAGAAGACATATAGAAAAATACTCATATAATAAAATTAAAGGCATAACTGTCACAGAATCAGGGATTTTGGCTGCAGCTCATTTGGTTGGATCTGGGAAGGTTAAAAAATGGCTTAATACAAACGGCAAAGAAACAAAGAAAGACGCCCTGGGAACTTCTATAGAGACTTATATGAGAAAGTTTAAGGGGTACGAACTTAACCTACCCGGAACTGTTAAGATTTAGGTGTACTCCTATATAAAATAGATGTCCTTGAAAATAACTTAGCTATAAAGTTGATTATGTATTTATGGGCTATGTTGGAAGCAAAAGCTGGCATCTGAGACATAAAAAACCACTTACTTTCAAATACCCCATTATCCTCAAAGTTAGCTCTTAACTTATAATCAGGATTACTTTCATATTCACATATATATAAAGTTGTACTTTTGATAGCCTCTCCTTCCATTTCCCAGACGGGTGGAAGTTCTTTAAGTATCCTAATATTTGCAGGATCAATATTAGTATGTTCTACGGCTACTCTTAATGCCGCTTGTTTTTTGGATTCTCCCGCTCTCATAAACCCATGAGGAAATTCCCATATACCATCTGAAAAAACAAATAGTACTTGATAATTTTCATTGACTATAATAGTCCCGGCATAATTAACTTGGGGGATGTTCATATACTATAAATAGTTTAGTGCATAAATAAAGGGCCTCGAGTGCCCCCTATTTAGTGTTAATTAAATAACTACTTAGATGTAACTGTAGCTTCAGCCTCAGTTGTGTCTTTCTTAGAAGTGGTAGTTCCTTCTTCAGCTTCTTTGACAGCGTTATATTCAGCCACTATTTTGTTTTTGAAATATACTGCATTGTCTGCGATACCGTCTTGAAACCCACCTACTTTTACTGACACCTCTAAAAGTGACAATAAAGTTTGTACTTCTTGTTCGGTGAAAGTTAAATTTACACGTGTTTCCATTATAACCTCTTTTTTAACAATTGTTATTATTAAAGTAAATATATAAAAAAATTAAAACTATTAAACCCTAAAAGGTAACGTTCCTTAAAAGTATCATTCTTTTTGCGATGGGTAATATTGTTTCCTCCACAGGAAAAGAACTACTGGTTTTAAATATATACATAGGTGGGTTAGGATTGTCTAATGTTTGACTCATAACCTTCAACACTTCTTGTCTGATAAGTTCATAAGTATTTTCCATCATCTTCTCATAATCTTTAATATATTCAACTTTAACCGACTTAAATGATTCATCCAGAACCAACTCACCAACTTCATATCTGTAAAGTGCTAACTTCGTACTATCAATAATGAAATAACCCATTTTATTATAGGTGGCAATCAAACCAACAGATAACATTTTCATTTGGGACTCTACTTTGTCATATAAGTCTGCCCCAATCTGAATGTATTTGTTAATCTGAGGTATGGCATAATTTAATATTCTATCCAATTCCTCCATATGTTCTGATTGTTTAACCAGATCTTTATATTCCATATTAAATTGTAGGATATCTATATTAGTAAGTTCTTTGGGGAAGTTATTTCTGATCATTAACTTTTTCTCCTTCAAGATCTCCAATGTTGATAAATGACTTATTAAATCTGACAGGTATGGATATAACTTTTTCTCATCGAATTGTACCTTAACAAAAGTCAGGTAATCCAATAGTTTATATTTCTTTAATTCAAAGTCAATATAATCGTCTGTAATCCAAGTTGCAGATAACTGTTTCATTCACTAATAAATATATAAACAATGGTGTGTCGTCCACATGGTTTAATTGCTAGTTGACGGGAAAGCTGGTGGTAATCCGCCAACTGGATAAGTTACCCCCACTCCAGGAGTGTGTGTTTTCTTTTCATGTGTACCACAACAACTAATAATATGCCACTTACCCTGTGAACCCTCTGCTTGTAACGTTATTGCACTACCTACCCCTGTTAGGTTAATAAAAGTATAAGAAGTATCTATGACTTGTCCATTTACCCCTGTGGGGTTCGCTACACACACAGAGACAGTACCTGAACCATTCATCTTAACTACAATAACCCTACCTCTATTATTGTCAGGGTTAGGTAAGGTAACATTATAAGTCGCCTGGGCGATAATAGTATAATCATCATCAGTTATAGTGTAATTTTGGACACCACCCCATTGGATTGCTTTCGCTACTGAACCATCGACATGTAGATGTGAAGTTGGGGTAGACGTATTGACTCCTACGTTGCCACTATTCGCATTATAAAGATTATTACCGTTTTGTGTCCAGTTAAGATTAACGCTAACATTAGAAGTTCCATTCACCCCTAAAGTTAATGTATTACCTGCAATACTTGCACTGTTTAAGTAATAGTTTGTATTTGTATCATTAAAAACTGAGGATGGAGGAGTCCAAGTCATCACTCCACTACTATCGGCAACAGGAATATATCCATTAACCGCACCTGTTCTCATCCTTATTTTACCATTGACATCTAATCGTTCTGTTGGGTCGTCTGTATTTAAACCTACATTACCAACACCTCCTTTAATATAAAAGTCATCGGTATTAGTCTCTGCTCGTATTTTAAAGTCATAACCTGTGGTAGTATGAGTAGAAGATAACTCAACATACTTTGAATTATCAGTTGACTTGAATATTATTCTTCCAATTGTATCTCCTACATTACATGCAGTGCTAGAGTTAAACGTCCCTCTTTGTCTTTGTAATATGATTTGTGTACCAAACGCCGCAATGTCATTAGCACTACCAACCCTTAAACTACTTACATCCTCATTCCATATTTCCACAATATTGGCGCTATTGTTGAACTGCCCAATAATAAGATTATTCTTAACCCATGCTTGAGTATCCACTATGGTACTACCACCAACATGTAAATCGGTTAACGGAGTTGCTGTGCCTATGCCGACATTACTATTTCTATATATGTTAGCTCCATTTTCTGACCATAAGTTTGTATCATCCAAAAACTGATCTAAGTCTACAGTTAAATCCGATAAACCACCATTCCTCCCTAACTCTAAAGTGTTACCGTTCATAGTTGCACTATCTAAGTAATAGTTTGTATCAGTGGCTGGACCAGCTGGGCCTGCATTTCCAGTATCACCTTTGTCACCCTTAATGCCTTGTCCTCCGTCAGTACCGTCAGCCCCAGCAGATCCGTCAGCACCTGTTGCACCAACCAAACCAACAGCATTGACAGTTTCCCATGTTGCCAATCCGGTAGCATCTGAAGTTAATATTTTATTTGTTCCTGGTACTCCACCAGTAATTTTTATTTGTCCCTCAACGTGTAGTTTAGTATCGGGGGCATCTGTACCAATACCTACATTACCCGAAATTGACTTAATATTTATTCTACTTTCCCATGAGGAAGAATGTAACTCATCAATCCTATACTCACCACTATTACCCCATTGGTTATCACTGATAGTACCCGTTCTCCATTTATATGATTCAGTATTATTTCTTCCAGTCATTAAAAAAGAACTACGATTAATGCCATTTGAACTATACGCATATGTCAAATCAATAGTGTTTGATGTTGAATAGGTCCCAGTGGCATTTCTCATATCCAAAAGGGTATTCGTAGTTTTTTGTATTTTTAAGTTACCTAATACCTCCATTATCCTAATATTATTACTCTATATGTACCACTTATCGATACTGTTATATCTATTGTGTTTAATTGGTAATTATTTACCGACTCAGGGATTACTAAGTTCCCTGCGTTATCTTTTAATTGGACAATAACGTCTTTATCATTTAAAGAGTGTGTTATTATTTTTGTTGTGTCCGCAACGAAACTAATATCCGCCGCATATTTTTTATTTGATCCACTATTGCCGGGAACTCCTGCGGGACCTTGAATCCCATCAGATCCATCAGCTCCGTCTGTGCCATCAGCACCTGCGGCTCCTTGAATTCCTTGTGCACCATCAGCACCATCAGCCCCTGCCGCTCCGGTTGCTCCAGTATTTCCAGTATCCCCTTTAACTCCTGGTGATCCATCTACTCCGTCAGTACCATTTGTGCCATCATTACCATCAGCACCTGCCGCTCCCGTTGCTCCAGTATTTCCAGTATCACCTTTATCACCTTTTAATCCATCTATGGGAATGATGATATCAGGTAAACCATGTCGGGTTAATGTTAATACATTATTAACTGAAGTGCCCGTAATAACGTAATTATTGGTATTGTCCAATAAAGAACTAACCGGAAATCTAACTACATCATTATTATTTAATGTTAATATTATTTCTTCTGTACTAGCATCGTATCTACCTTCTTGTAGGAACTTTTCTAATGCACCTGAAACACTACTATCTATATTATCAACATTACCACTTAGCTCTTTTAAGGCTTCAACCAGCCAAGGAATCATATCAATATAGTTAACTCCTTCTACTTGTTGAGGAACAGTCTGACTATCGCGATGTCTAAATTTAGTACTCGTTTCATAAACCATATTGTTACCAACACCGACTCTATTGGTGTATGATGCATTACCACCAGTAACATTACTGTCTTTTTCCATATAATGTTGATGATCAATATTTGTGGCGGCATTAACTTGTATTCCTTTAACTTGGTTCGCTAAAAACCCATAGTGTTTTCTCCCCGGCACCCAATCCATATTACTTTCTACTCTCCACTCGAACTCATAACCTTTTAATGCTTTAATAAACTCCAAAGGATTTAAGTGTTGTAGATTAAGAATATTCTTTTTAAGTCTTATATCCGATGCGGGATCTACAATTTTACCATCGGCATTTGTAGCCAATGTGGCGGCCGAAGGTACTTGGGTGACATAAAAATCACTCAGTAAAACTTTTGTCGCCCCATCGTCGGTGATAGTAAATAAACTATCATCATCACTATTTTTAACCAATAATGATGTTGTACCAACAAGATTTCCTTGTCCTTTAACGTGAAGTGTTGCGGTGGGAACTTCGGGGCCATCTGCATTAATTATTAGTTTACATTGATTGGTGGTGGAATAATCTCCACGCATCAAAATGGCTTCACTGGCTATGGCGGCAGAATAACCAATAGTCAACTCCCTATTAACTGTATTAGAAGAGGATAGATATTGACCATAACCCATCGCAATGTTGGCATTTCCCGTAGTGTGATTGAACCCTACTTGTTTTCCTATAAATATATTACCCCATGATCCATCTAAATTATAACCTGTTTGTTGTCCCAGACAAATATTTTCACTAGGAGTGTTAAGAGCACCAAACATTGAACTTAGTCCAATCGCTATATTATCATTACCAAGAACGCCCCGTCCTGCTTGTTTACCAATAGCCACATTGGAATTACCTGTGGCCAAATAACCACACTGATAACCTAGGAAAGTATTAAATCCAGTAGTCGTCGTTATGGCTTGACCTGCCCATGGACCTAAACAGGTATTGCCGTCACTTGTTGTTATACTATCACCAGCCCGATGACCTATGAGGGTGTTATATTGTGCACCAGCAGCTAAAACTTTACCTGCATCGGCACCAATGGCAATATTTGCAATAGCGGTAGCTCCCAGTGTTCCTGATTGTGTAACCCCACCTGCAGTTGCCCCATTAGAGATGAGTATATTATAGTCTATTCCTGAACCATCACCTACAAAACAATCAGTTAAACAATCTAAATCGGTACATCCTCCGCCACCTCCGGCAGCTGCCCATCTTCCATTACCACTTGCATCTGAAGTTAAAACATAATCAGCAGTTGCACCTGATAACATTTGGAAGTTATGAACAGTTAGACCTCCAACTCTACTTAATTCCATTACAGTATCCGAATTAAATGTTGTACCTGTTGCCCATTTAAAATGGTCATCACTTTGGTGATTGCCAACAATCCATTTTCGAGAGGCATCTTCTTTAAATTCTACAAAGGAATTTTCTGCCCCATCTATTATTAGTCCCGCATTTAAACCTCCAGTTATTTTTATTTGTGTGGAGGTATTTCCACTGACGTGTAATTTTTCATCAGGATTCCCCGTACCAATACCTACATTATCCGAAGTATCAATAACGAGTGCCGTAGTATAACCACCAACAGTTATGTCACCTCTAGTGAACTTCATATAATCATCTGTACCATCAACAGCTATTTGCCATCTACGTGTACCTGCCTCATTAAATTGTAATATAGAATCATTAGTATCGTGAGAATCTATAATCCAACGAGCATAACTATTATCACTCTCTATTTTTCCTTGTGCGTGTGTTGTCGCCTCTTTAATCCATAGTTTATAATTTGTACTACCAGCAGTCCCAATACCAACCCTTTCATCAGCCACATTGATTGTGACTCCACTTGAAGAGCCAAAATAAACACTACCTTCATCTCCTGGATTTATATTTAATGGTGAACAAGAATGTATATTACTTACCCATATGTCTGTTATACATGTTCCTGATGTATTTCCGGTGAAAGATCCTCCACCGCCACTCGAAGCCGCCCAACTCGCATTTCCTCCTGCATCCGAAGTAAGTACATAGCTATTAACAGCACCAGTTGTCATCGTAAAGTTCTCAGTAGTTGTTCTACCCGTTACATGTAAATTACCTACATTATCAACAGAGACTAATGTATTATCAGAACCATCTTGGATTAGTACTGTAGTGGTATCACTTGCGTGACCTTTAACTTGTAAGTTTGCTGTGGGAATATTATTAGAGATGTTAACCCCTAACTTTGCTCTATCTGTAGTATTGAAATCGCCCGATAATAAGTACCTATCTAAACCTCCCACCACAAGTTGTCTTGTAGTACCTGAGGCGTTTAATGTAACACCGTTACCTAATAGGATATTGTGTGACCCAATATATTGAGTCACTACACTGCCGTTATAACCAGCCTCATAACCAATGGCAATGTTAGCTGTACCCACCACATTATGACCCGCATGTGACCCTAAAAGAGTACAACTGCTGGTAAATCCAGCAAACCCTGTGTCATCCTGACCTGCTCTATACCCTATAATTGTTTGATGATCACCATATTGGTATAATCCTGCATATGAACCAACAATTGTACTATAGTCATTAGCAGTAGTAGAGTCTCCAGCTTGGTAACCAATCATTATATTTTCTGTATTGTCATATAGGTTAAAACCTGTCCTATACCCTATCATTATATTTTTGGTTGGTGATGATGAACTAGAACTACCTAGTGCGCTAAGACCCATTACGATATTATCCGCTGCGCCTATTTTATTTGTTGCCGCATTCCTACCTATGACAATGTTATCATTACCTGTTGTCCCACTTAGGGCGCCGCTAATGGCAACAAAGTTACCAACACCTGTCCCTGCAGTAGCTTGAATGCCAGCTCCTCGATTCGCCAATACCACTGATGAATTGGCCGTGTTGGCATCTATTAAATCATTTAACTCATCTGTAACTAAAGGTGACAAATCAATGGCAGGTACGTCACCTAGTATAGTTCTCCCCAGTGTTAACTCATAAGAACCATTAAGTGTACCACCAGTAACATAAGTGTCTGTCATTCCAGTCACAAAACCACAAATATCAAAAGTAGTTCCACTATTTGTCCCAAAGGTTACACACCCTGTATATTGGTTATATGTACCTCCCGTTACATTTATATCATTATCTGAAAATAAGGCAGCAGAGTTGGTGACATTAAATGTACCTCCTGTAGAATTGGTGAAAGTTAAAGTGGAACTTGCAACATCTGCAGTTCCTCCTGTGACAAATATGTCCTGCCCAGCACCACCACTTGGTATTGTAGTGGTTAATGTACCTCCATTATTTCTTGTGAGAGTTAAAAGTTGCGACCCTATATTATATGTTACCCCCGAAAGGTCTAACCCCTCCAGGTATGTAAAGTTACCATCTAATTCTGTAAAAGTTAATCTAGAACCTTTAACATTCCTTAAAACTAATGCCATTATCTATACTTTTTATATAAATATAAATATTAGGCATAATTAGAAAATTTAAAGGATTTTTTACCCTAATAAAAGGTTTTGGTGTACTTCGGTGTTATAATCACTCACCTCTTCATAATAATAATGATCACTACCTAAAGCATCCACCAACCTACAGGCTATCTCTTCAGAGGTTTCAATGGTCTCCAAGATGACATATTCACTGTTGGTATGGTAGTTATAATACCCGGCAGGTAAGTTATAACAACAGAAGTCAAACTGTTTTTTAAGTTCTAAAACATCCGTATATGGATCGTGCATATATTTCCATTGTCCATCATAATAATCTCTTAGGATGTCTTCAGCTATGAGTTGAAACTCTTTTGAATATAATCTAACTCCCATTAATGTGTGAGATATTCTATTATCTGTTGGAGAATCAAACTGAATGGCATAACCCACATTTGAGAAGAACGCATCGTCGGCATGTTTAGAACCATTACATCCATTCTCCTCACTAACAAAGAAAGCACCTTTGGCATCTTCATAGTTATCCATCATCCGTAGTGCCAAATAAACACCCGCAAGGTCATCACCACCAATACCTATCTGTTCTCCATTATCAGGATGGGTGGCGTATAATATATTTTGCCCTTCCTCATCTATGTGGTGATTTATTATTTTTCTTCTATCTTCTTTAATAAGCTCACTTTGATCCATATGAACTGTATCCGTATGTGCCACAAAGCAAGGAAAGTATTCGTATTCACTAACACTTCCTTTGGTGAAATATACATTATTTACGGTATCAACAAAGACCTTATATCCTTTTCGTACCCCATAACTGATGAGGAAATCAACCACCCTATCTTCTTTACCTGTATATGAAGGCAAAGATAAGATTTCCTTCAACAGCATTAAATTTTCATCACTCATAATATTACTTATTTGTTACATAGTAAATATACGACAATTATCTGACAATTCCAAACTTTTAGAGGTTTAAATTTATCAGTTTAGATATATCCGGTATATTTATATTATGATGTCAATTATTAGTTTTTTCAATAAGTTACTATGTCACACCAAATGTCCACCACCAGAAGAAGGAATGGGAGTTACCATTATGAAATACGGTGTACCTAAAGCTGGAACTATACATCAAGTCAATGACAATGGAAAAACAATATACATTTCAACAGACGACATAAAAAAAGATAATAATAAAAATCTTATTTTTGAAAATGTCCACACCTCAGATGATAATAGTTGGGTATGTTACACGAGAAGAAAAAATGGAAAATATCATCAAAAAGGTAAATCTTTAAATACTAACCCCCTAGTTGTAGGTCTTCGGTATGTGGATCATCACAAAGTTACAATCGCCGAAGGATAAGTTTTACAAATATTACATATAGATTTTCCCCTTGAATAAAATAGTTATAGGTAGGGTACTATCATTTAACTTTTTCAAAAGAAACGGTATCTGTTGGGTTAAAAACTATGAAGTGAAAAGTATCCATAATAGACCCACCCATAACAATAGACCTTTAATATAGTGTATCTTTATTATATGTCAACATTTTAATACAAAAAATGAGGAAAAATATACTTTTTATTGATAATGGTACTCATTTCCGACGAGATATTATTGATATTTTACTAGAAGAGGATGTTGATTTTTGTGTTAGACCCTGGGGTGGTGTATTCCCCGAGGTAGATTACAAATTTTTTATGTATGATGGTATTATTATGTCAGGATCCAAAAGTGATGTCTTTGAAGATCACCACCCAACAGCTTTGTGGGAGTCTTATGGAGAAACCCCGTTACTCTTAATATGTTATGCGCAACAGTTATATTTGTACGATAACTATAATATACCAGTTATTAAGTGTAATGGTGAAGAAGGTGAAATGGGAGAAAGTGATATTATTATCTTACAAGATTCTAAAATATTCACGGGAATAGATTTTAAAGAAAATCCACAGATATATCATTATCATTGGTACATACCTAAAACCTTACCATCTCACTATAAAATCACAAGTAGTACAGAGTTTAGTCCCTTTGCAAGTTGGGAGAATGAAGAAAAAGGGGTTTATGGGCTCCAATGGCATCCTGAAGTTTTACCACACACTAAGAAAGTATTATCCAATTTTATCAATTTGATCTGCCAATAAGATTCCTTACATATTTCATCACAGTAACAACAATACCCACAAAATCTTTAGGTCTATTTAAAGTTTTAACGATAAGTCTTAATAATTCCCCCAACAATATCAACTCTCTGTCACCACTGAGAAGTAAGTCTTTGATGACATTGTCGACCCTTTTCAGTATTACACTTCTTTTGTCCATCTATAGATAAATATCAAAATAATGCCATATTTATAATAAAATGATATTATGCCTTCAGTAAGTAAGTCACAACAAAGGTTTTTCAATATGGTAAAAAAGTGTAAGGAAACTGGAGACTGCGCTAGTGATAAAGTAGGGAAAGCGGCTCAAACAATGTCAAAAAAGGATATTACCGATTTTGCCAAAACCAACACAAAAGGTCTTCCTGAGAAAGTAGAAAAAAATGAGGAAGAAATTAAAGAAATAATACGAAGGGTTGTTTCTGAGGGTAAAACACCTGATGCTCCCAACCATGCTCATTATGCAACTGTGATGTCTCATATTGGGGAGTTAGAACATGATTTCCATAGTGCATGGCAAGTATTTCAAAATCCACAAGCACGCAAAGAAGGAGAAGCTTTAGAAGAGGATATTGACGCTCTGGGTAAACGTATAGATAAGTATTTTGAAAAATATATGGACGAGATAGATTTAAATTAAACCCACCCTATTCTATCTCTAAAGACCTCATTGAATCCTGCATTTTCAATATCATCATCATCTATATACATGTTCTCGAAATCCATATCTAATAGTTCATTGGTCTCTTGTAAGACAGCAGCTAACATACTGGCGAAATAATAATCCGGAAATTCATCTTCATGTCCTACATTATCATGTGCGTAAGATGAGAGGGTCTCCCAAAACATATGAGTAATGTCAAAATGAAACTTACTATCCTTGTTATTATACCAATATTGTTTCTCCGGGGCATTAAAGAGATCTTGTAATAGTTGATAATGACCATCAACAGACTGTTGCACTACGGCATCATCGTAGGCAATACGATAGGCATTCCCCAACTCACCGTCAACAGAAGGGGCATTATCTTCAGTAAACTCCAGTAGGTCTTCACTTTCCATTTTCATGAAGTCAGTTTCGGGAAACTCCCCCTTATATTCATCTCTATAATATTCTCTAAGATCCTGAATAGAGTCATCATCCAACAGATCCCACATCTCATCAAGTCCGGGATTCCAATCACTATGGTAACCTATATCTGGCCAATCTTCACCCATATACGATTCAGCAGTTGAACTAGACTCAAATAAGTCTGCCGCCTCTTTCATAGTCATATGTAAAACAACCTTATCTCCTTCTTCGAATGTTATATCTTTGAGTGCTAGACCGTCCAAAAACTTTCTTTCTAATCGTTGTAGGTCTTTCTTAGGGTAAGTCTTATCTCCTCGGAGTTCAAATAACCCCATAGCCGTTATCAATGGTGCTAGATATTCCCCCGTTGCATCTGTAATAAGAAGAGCATCAGTAGGAAAGGCACTAGCCCAACTATCAAAGTTATCTTCTAAATAGTCTAAAGAAAGATCACCTTTTTTGGCTTTTTGTCTTAGCCATTTTTGAGCTTTGGCATGTCCCATAATTTCCCCAATTTGATGCATACCTAAAGCACCAACTAAAAGGTTAGGGTTATTCTTGTATCTATCCCATAACATTTTTTTAATCCCCAGTGCATTCCCATCCTCAGTAACCTCTCTAATAAACTTACCCATAGCATAATCCTTACCTAAACCATCGCTAATAATTTCCATTAGTGCTTTGTCAGGTATATGTAATTTGTCCACCGGGATCTGATCATCGGGGGCGTTATATAATGTAGCCGCTGTTGGAGTTACCAATAATGCCATCTTTTGCAGGGGATCACCTTTCTTATGTTTTTTATCTATAATATAATAAAGTTCCCCTCTACGTTTGTAATCATCAAAATATGTACTACTATCTTTTTGTGTGGTACACCATTTGGTACCAGCACCATAATAACAAGAGGATTTATGTGTTAAAGGAATAATCACCAACCATTTATCGTCTTCATAAATCTTCTTACCTTGTTTTTCAAGTTTCTTTCTTTGGGCACCCGATAAATGATTTTCGGCAGCAATACTATCTACGATGAAATCTGTTTGCCATATTCCTTTCCTCCCATTTTTAATATAATCATATATGTTTTTATAACGATATAGATCTCCTATTTGGGATTTCTCCGCAAATATTTCCACATTCTTTTTAATGGCATTAACATATGGTTCTGAATATTGGTGGGTTAAATAACTAACAGGGTTTTCTAATGCCAACTTCTGTAACTCTAAGGCTCTTTCTTTATTGCCAATTCCTAAATTACCAGCTTGTATTGTTGAGGTGTATAGGTAGTTTAACATAAACTCTAAGAACTTATGATTACCCGATGGATCTCGTTTGGCCATATACTCCACCACCTTTGGGTGAAAGGCCTTTTTCCATTTTTCTTTAGCGTCGGATTCTCGACTTTCTAGGATTAAAACTCCTTCAGCGAGGAGAAGTTCACTTAACGTGCTTTTTTTTTACCTTCTTCGAATCTACTTCCAAGATTTCTTTTTCTCTTTTCCATCCACTCTTCTTCAGTGTCAGAGATGCCTTTAGATAATGAGCCCTGATCGTCATGGTATTTTTGTACCATACCTTTGGTGTCGGCAGGAGATTCATCGGTGGATATAACTTCGTATTCAATAAAGTCGGGACCCTCATCAATAATAACCAATGGGAGATCACCAATCCTATTAAAGAAATCTGTCTTCCATGTTTTAAGTTGACCACCTTCCATTTCTTCTACAAAGTCCTCAATCTCTTCAATGGTTTTCCTTCTAATAGGTGCCTGACCCACTTTCATCCATTCACCAGTTTCTGCGTTAAACAACCCAACCTTGCCGGCATATCTTCTATCGTCCATTTCTTTGGGCTCAAACCCACTTAGATCCATCCCTAGTTGGTCCCTAGAAATAACTCTTCTGGATATCATATCCGCCCCTGGTAGTTTAATTTTATCTTTACCATCAGGGAACGATAGATCCATAACATAGACATACTCACCAGGGTTTCTGGTGGCTTCTGATATCATAGATAATAAATCTGAAACTTTTATCTTCATATTAATAAATATCCTATTTTTCCGTAATTGGCATCAATTTTGCCACTTTTCCTTTTAAAATTGGAGATCCATTAACTGTAGGTTGACCTTTATCATCGACACCTATTTCCTTAACAACTATTTTTTTGTTTTTAAACCTACCAATATATAAAATATCCCCCAGTTCTATCACTATTGTTAGTTTTTTCTTCTTACTCATATAAGCTTGGGTTCTCTCTCCCAAATTCTCTAATCATGACCCCCGCAACTGCATTGGCTTCATTTTCAATTTCTGTACCATCTTCACCCGCACCACTATAAAGTCTATCTTCTTCCTTTTGTTTATGGTGTACTAACTCATGTGCAATGGAACGACATATATCGACGGGGTGTCTTCCATTTGAGTATATATCTATTTCATTGGTGTCAGTATTAAATTGGGCGGTGGTAGTTAATCCATCTCTTACTTGTTGGAGATTCACATCAACATCGCCACCAATCTTTAATCTTTCACAAACATAATCAACGAACTCTTGTATCAATTCTAACCTATCAATGTTCTCATCACTATTTAGTGATACTTGTTCATTAACGTATTCTTTTAATATTTTACGGATCTCCTTTCTCATCTATCTTTAAGTTGTTTGAATCCTTTAACTTCAGGTGCAATATTCTTATCGTCTAACTCTTCGAGGTAGGTATTAAGTTCTATCATCTTATCTCTAAGATTTTCTACCGCATTTGTTCCCTCATTATCCATTAATAATTCTGCAACCTTATAATTGATAGCATCATCGTTAAAATTCTTTTTATCTCTGAGTTCGGCAAAGTAATCAAAGGTATCTACTAATTGATCAAAAAGTTTTATAGCCTCATGTCTGTAATCTGGTTTGCCAAAACCTCGAATCACTGTTCTTTCAGCGATTCCATTTTTTGTGTGGAAAGTCTTTAATGCTTTCTTTATTTTATCCTTCATAAAAATCTTTTTACTATATTAAATAAATATTCACAAAAATCAATAATATTTATAATTGGATTATGAGTAGAATTCTAGTTTTAAATGCGGATTACCAACCATTGTCTGTCACACATATAGAACGTGGCTTCGGATTGGTGTATTTGGGTAAAGCTGAGGTATTAGAGTATGATAGTCAGCGCCCAATCCAAACTGCCACAATTCAATATAAAAGACCCACCGTTATTAGATTATTAAGATATATTTCCCTTCCATTTAAAAAAGTACCACTTTCGAGAATTAACATTTACCGTAGAGATGGACATCAATGTGTTTATTGTGGTAGGAAAAGGGATTTAACTTTGGATCATGTCAAACCTAGATGTTTAGGGGGTAAAAATACATGGAAGAACTTGGTAACGTGTTGTGTGGAGTGTAATATTAAAAAGGGTCACGCTACACCCCTTTCTAAAGGTATGGTAATGAGTCATAAACCTTACACCCCTACCATATTAAACTTCATACGGAATTATCGTGGGATTCCTCACGAGAACTGGAAGAACTGGCTTTATTAACTTTTTCTGATTCCTTTTCAAATTCTTCTATGGTGCGGTTCAATAACTCTTCGTTTTGTTCCACAATAGTTTGCAGGGCCTTCTTAAGCTGCATCTCAGTCAAAAGAATACGTGTAGGCATCTTAATTATTCGTTAGCAGAATATTGCGTTATATCAAAATCCTCTGGATCCCTAAAGTCTGCATCGCCTGTCTCCTTTTGGAAGGTTTCCATCGCTTGGGCAATAGGTCGTAAGTGTTTCTCTATCATAAAGAGTCTTTTCTTCAATTCATCATGTAGAGGTTTCTCTATTTCTAACTTTCCTATCTGTTCTGCCATCTTAGATAGACCTTTAACGGTCATATCAAAGCCTTCAGCCATTTCATCATCTACTTCTGAGCGGAATTTAGCTTTCCTATCGGGAGAATCATAACCACCACCAGCTAAGGTATCTTCTTTGATCATTTTCTCTACCATCTTATTGAGATGTCCCTTTGTTAATATTATTTTTTTCATTTAATCACTATTTTAAGTATAGGTTATATAAAATAAATATTTCCTTATTTGAATTTGTCTTTTTGATATTAATTTACTATATTTGTATAGAGATTGGCGTATCTACAGTCAATAAGTACTTCACCTAAGTTTAAATTATGAAAAAAACTACAATTAGATCAGTTTTAAAGTCTTTAACGTATAAATCGTTATCCACAATATCCACTTTCCTTGCAGCTTGGTTAATTACAGGTAATTTGGCTATTGGAATGACTTTGGGGTTATTTGAGGTTACTTTTAAGTTACTTTTATACTTTTTTCATGAAAGAATATGGTATAAAGTCAATTATGGGATGAAATACTCTAAACATAAGAAGGATGATAAGGTAATAACCACTTCTTTTCTTAAAGATAATGGATTTCAGACTTTAGATGATGAAAAAA
>TARA_R110002110_G_scaffold257206_2_pt1 | contig 26157 bp, 28 predicted proteins | sample TARA_R110002110 | Tara Oceans TARA_R110002110 (sample SAMEA4397330) | marine metagenome | biome: Polar Biome; feature: [SRF] surface water layer (ENVO:00010504); material: water (ENVO:00002006), including particulate matter (ENVO:01000060) such as... | depth 5 m
TTCCAAGGGGGTGAAACGGGGGATGGGACATCCCCCTACAAGGTGAGCACGGTACTACCCGTGCACACCTTGTACCTCTTCTCTTCCACCTATCCGTCTTTCTCAAATCTATCAGAATACGGTTAACATATTGACAATATTGTATTATTTCTCCTCACACCGCTCCACACCCGCCCCCATTTCGACTCGAGGAATGCGCGCGGAGCCGCCCCCGACACAGCCCTTAATCTGCATTGAACGGTCGCAAACGGCGATTACGGTTAAGTGGAGTGTACATTCCAATGGCAACAACAGCGCTGGTTCCCATTTCAAAGACGGTAGTTCTGCGCGATGCGTCTCTCCGTCCCACACAAGAGACATATGATCCTCTGCAAGAGGCATATGACTATTTCAATGGCCGGCTGTTCCAGGACAGTCTGCCGAATTGTCTGGTGACGTTGAAACGCCATGGCCGGAGCTATGGCTATTTTGTCGGAGACCGCTACGGGCGGGCAGATGGCCGTGTCTCGGATGAGATCGCGATGAACCCGGTGTATTTCCACACTAGGCCCCTGACGGAGACGCTATCGACGCTAGTCCATGAGATGGTCCATCTCTGGCAGCACCATCACGGCAAACCCGGGCGCCCGCCATACCATAACCGGCAATGGGCGGAGAAGATGAAGGAGATCGGCCTGCATCCGTCCGACACCGGTGCGATCGGCGGCAAGGAAACCGGCGATAGGATGTCGCATTATATATTGCCGTCCGCTCCGTTCGCAGCGGCATGTGCCGGGCTGGAACGGCGCGGCTTCGAAATCGTCTGGGGAGAGATAGCCCCGGCGAAGCCGCAAGGCCCCGGCGGCGGGCCGGCCCCAGGCAAGACGGAAACGAAATCGGGCAAGCGCGTAAAATATTCCTGTCCGCAATGCGGTTCTAACGCATGGGCGCGCCACGAAGCCAAGGTCGGCTGCCTCGAGCATGACGCTGCCGTCCGAATGCTACCCGCCTAAATCGGCACCTCCATACGTGAACAAAAAAAGCCCCGGCGATTTGCCGGGGCTTTTCGTTGGCGGATGAGCGATACGGACTAGAGTGTGCCCTCGTCGCTCGCCGCTTCCGGGTCGGTCTTGGGCCGAGGCCGGGACCAGCGGAGCGCGTAGCCCTCATCGACCTTGGTCAACGCCGACCACATGGGATATGCGAAGCTCGGATCGTCGATCTTGATCGAGATGTAGGGCTCGCCCTTCTGGGATTTTTCATCCCAGCCCGCGCCGATCTCCACGTCGTTATGTGCAGAGTAGACACGGTAGCTCGGGGCGCGGTCCGTGGATTTCTCCACGGGGACGATCTTAAGCGTGGCGCTGAAGATCAGGGTTTCGATTTCGCCCTCGAAGGTTCCGGTTTCGGTTTTGGTGAATGTTCCAACAATCATGATGTTTCTCCTTTTCTGTTGCTGGAGGCCGCCCAATGCGACCTTTCCTTGGGTCACCGAATGGGAACCCGGTCACAGGGTCGGTCACGGTCATCTTGGCTTCGGAACGCTTGAGACGAAGACGGCCGGTAAAGGAATTTTGTTTCGCGATTAAGGGGGCTCGCCCCCTAGGAAAATTCCTTTTGAACGTCCCTGTTTCCTGGTTCCAGGTTGATCCCATGGAACGGACGAAGGGGGTCGGCCGGACAACCCGAAAACTAAAGAAATATCCTTGTCTGGCTCATTCACCGGCGACACGCGGAATTCACGAGGCGGCTGCGACCACGACCTTCCTATCCTGACGTCGCCACTGTCCCCGGGGTCTTAATGACGCGGCGGGCGGCGCCCCATGGTGCCGCTCATCGAACCAGCACCCGACAGAGGCAGCGGCGGAACCTTAATCAGGAGAGAGACCATGACGAAGAAAACAGACGAGCTGCTAGGCGATATTCCACGCGGTGTGACGCGGCGGTATCTGCGCGAACAACGCGTACCCCGTGCCTTCTTCCAGGACCCGGAGCGGATTCTTGCGCGAGAGGATCTCTCATACGATCCGAAGAACCCCGGCGCGAAGATCCTGCTGGGCGCTATTGGCGAGCGGATGGTGGGGATCGAGGACAATCGCCATATCATAACCCTGGCTAATTCGCGGGCGGGCAAATCGGTCACGGTCATCAACAATCTGCACTTCTATCCGGGCAGCGTGTTGTGTACCGACCCCAAAGCGGAGCTCGCGACCCGGACAGCCGAATTGCGTCACAAGCTGGGCCAGAAGGTCCACGTGCTCGACCCCTTCAAACGCGCCCGCGGGGCGGCAAAAAAGTATCGCTCGCGATACAATCCCCTCGCCGTTCTGACGCCGGACAATGATTACGCGATCGAGGACGCGATGATTATCGTCGACGCCCTCGTCGTGCGTTCCGGTCAGGAAAAGGAACCGCATTGGAACGAAGTCGCCGGACAGTTGCTGCTCGGCTTTATTCTCTACGCCGCCTACGCGCCGGACATCCCGGCAAGCGAGCGCCATCTGGTAACGGTGCGCAAGCTGGTTAATGAAGCGCTTAACACGACCGAGGACGGCCAACATTATGTCCTGCCGCGCACGATCCTCGACGCCTGCGGCAAAATCGAAGCGGCGGGGCTTACCGACATCGCCGATGCTATCAAGGGCAGCATCTCGAGCTTCTATGAAAAATCCTCATCGGAGATTTCCGGCGTTCATTCGACGGCCCATCGCCACACCCAGTTCATCGATTACGGCGCGATGCGCTACGTCCTGTCCGGGCACGATTTCGATCTGAAGGATCTGAAGCGTGACAAAAACGGTCGCTCGATTTTTCTCTGCCTGCCTGCGATGCGTATGGGCCTGTGCAACCGGTGGCTCCGTCTCTTCGTCAACCAGTTGTTGCAGGCGATGGAGGAAGAAGAGACGATGCCGGAGGCCCCGGTGTTAATGTGTCTCGACGAGTTCCCGGTGCTCGGCTTCATGTCCCAGCTTCAGGATGCCGCCGGTCAGGTAGCGTCCTTCGGAGTCAAGCTCTGGGTCATTTTGCAGGATTGGGGCCAGGGCAAGTCGCTTTATGGCGACCGGTTCGAAAGCTTCGCTGGTAATGCCGGAATCCTGCAGGCCTTCAGCAACACCGATTTGACGACGACGGAGTATCTTTCAAAACGTCTCGACAAGACGGCTGTCGAGACCGTGCGCACGGGCGAGACCGCAGCTGAACAGAACCAGAAGGGTCTGAAGGGCGAGAACAATTCTGTGGAGCTGTTCGACCTGATGCGCCCCGACGAGATCAGCCGCTACTTTTCCCGCGACGATGAATTGAAGCGCCAGCTGGTGCTGCTCTCCGGCAAGTCGCCCGCGATCCTGCAGCGGATCGAGTATTTCGATGAGAATGGTCCATTTCGGCATCTCTTCAAGAATAGCTGACGGTAGTCAGCCCACAGCCTCGCCGTTTCCAAGATACATCGCGCCCGAGGAAACGGTGAGGCTACCCGCCCGTCCCTCTCGATAGGCTGATCATCGACATGATCGTCTCAACAATAGGGAGGGACCATTTCGATGGCCTCGACATCAGGTATATCTCGCACGCCGCTGCAGCCCGCCTCACCGTTTAAGGGTGGACCTTCCACAAAATTCAAACGCGATAAGAAAGGCGAGCCCCAGCTCAGCGTTTCTGCAAGCGCATTGACGCCGTTTGGCACCCGGATCGTGAACTGGGCTTCCGGTTGCGCCGGTATCGCCGCTTTGAGCGGCGGATTCTACACCATGGCGATGGAAAGCAATTTTACGGGCGATGCATTGGGCACCGTATTGGCATTCGCCGCCAGCAGCGTCCCGGTCACCTGGCTCACGCTGAAACAGGTATTGAAATCGAGCGCGACGGTTGTTTTTACCGCCACGCATATCGAAATCCGCAAATTCATGGGTGGACGGCGCTTCGAGCGCGCCTATCCACATGCCTTCGTTCTGCTGCCCCACGACAAGACCGCGACCGAGAAAGAACGTCATGCGTTTCTGGACCGCAAGCGCCCGCCGCAATGGTGGTCGCTTCAGCGCAAAAAGTACTACGGCAAATCCTATCACGTCGTGCTGACACATTTAGGCGAGCGCTACGACGTGCTCACCGTCTATGGGCAGAAAAAGGCCGTCAAGATTCAGGCGCGTCTGCAGGCCTGCGATGTCGTGATGAACGGTGTCGATTTCAGCGATGGCGGTATCGCGCTTTCACCGGAAACAGATTGGGCCACCGACGCGGGCGGTCTTTGAGCCCCGCGAGGAAAGCGCACGGAGCGCGCCCATAGGCGCGCTCCATACTCCTCTCCACCACAAAAACTGGATACGGGGATATTCTTATGAAACGCAATTCCACTAACCTGCCGTTTTTCGACGATCCCCGTATCGTCGTTTTGCTTTTCGTGCTCGCCGTCTGTAGCGGGTATTTCACTTATAACGGCGCGGCGATGATCCTCGCCGAAGGTGCCGCCGACTGGACCGGCAATGCCAGCGCGCTGATTTTCGCCATCGCGTCGTCAACCTGCATTTTCATTCTCTGGACGGCTGCACCCGTTGCGGCTGCGAAACTGGAGACGCCCTGGATGCGTTCTATCGGTCTTGGCTTGGCATCCGGCGGTTTCCTGATGGTCGCGGCTTTGAGCAGCTGGCTCAACGTTGCAGGGCTCGCGGGCGATTCAGCGCTCGGTGTTCACATGAACAGCATCATAGCGTCTTATGAGAATGCTCTGGAAGACCGGTATTCGTCAGCGCAGACAGTTCGGGCGCTGCAGCCCGATTTGAAGCAGGCCAAGGCCAAATATCTCGCGCGCCGCAATGCCGAGCTCCTTAACGGTGCATATACAGGTCGTAGGGGCCCAGGTACGACCGTAAACCTGCTGTTTGCCATCTCCGAACGGTTCGATACCCAGGACAAGGCCATCGATGCCGAGCTCGCCCGCACGACGCGGGTGGCCGCCAAGGCCCGCGGGATGCTCAAGACAATGCGCGAGGTCACAGGCCGTCCGGGCGATCCAGCAATGCGGATGGAACATCTCGCGCGCGCCGCAGACGGGCTGCGCGCCCTGCTGGGCGAGATCGGCGCGAAAGGGATGCTGAGCGGTGTCCGGCGAACCCTTCAGGGGATGCCCGGCGAGATCGATCTACAGGTGGTGTCCGCCAAAACCGCGCGCGGCCGCAAGGCGCAGCGCGCGGCATTGACGCGCATCAAAACCGAACTAGGCACAAGCATTGCCGGGCTGGAAAGTGCGCTTGAGCGCCATATCGACGCCCCGCTTACACCCATCCCTACGGTCCAGCGGTTGAACGCGATTGAAGCGGTGTGGCGTTATCCGCTGCAACATGCGCCGTATTGGGCGGGTGGGATCGCCCTCGATTTTACGCCCAGCATTTTGCTTTTCTACGCGATGTTGATCTCCTATGCGCGCGGGCGGCGCGGCCTGTTCGTTGACGCGACGGCAGACCTAACGGTCCGCGATCTCAAAAAGGCGCAGCATGCGCTGGAGATCCTGCGCGACAGCCAGATCAGCCATGAGGCGGTACGGCAGACCCATGACGAATTGACCGGCGGCCCTGACCACATGGAGGACAGCGATGATGAACGTGTTTGAGCGTTTCGATCAGATCGAGGCCCGGTTCGCCAAGCTGTTCGCCGGCTTCGTGCTGTGCCTTGTAGCCAGCCTTATCGTGTTCGACATCGTTGGCGCGGCTTTGCAGGAAAACCCGGCCTCAGCGCCGGTACCCCTGACTAAAAAGCCGCACGATTATCCGCGGTGCCAGACCCGGCCAGACGGCACGCGTATTTGCGATATGCAGCCGCCCCGCAACCCTGAAATGCGTTAGGAGGCATTTTCAATGTTGTTTGATCGTAGACAGATGATTGGCGGTTTGATGGGCGCAGCCTGCTGCCCGCCCCTAGTCTCCACCAAAGCCCTTGCTATACCCGCTGACGGTGAATTTCACATTATATGTGGCATGCAGCACACGGCGACGGGTATGGGCATCCAGAAGCCACGCACGCCTGCGCCGGAGGCAAAGCGGGTAATCGGGTGGATATCCGATGCAATCGGCGTGCGGCCTACGTTCGAAGTTCTCGAAGCGGATTTCAGCCGGGGCGGCATTGCCGCAGCGGCAACGCGCGGCGACCATCGCTATGTCCTATACGACGCGAAGTGGTTCACCTTCGAAAAGAACACGGTCGGCTGGTATGCGCTCTTCGTTCTCGCCCATGAAATCGGCCACCACATCCATGGTCACACCCACGGCTTCAAACCGTCTCGCCATCAGGGTGAACTGGACGCCGACCGGTTCGGCGGCTGGATCGTCGCCCGGCTGGGCGGTCGGCTCGACCAAGCGTTATCCTTCATGCCGTATCTGAGCGAGACCGGCAGCAAAAGCCACCCGCCCCGCGGCAAACGGATTGAGGCGACGATAGCTGGCTGGAAATCGGGAAGCGGTACGGAAGGCCCGCACGAATAACGCACCCGATTAGGTATCTTGCCGCTTAAAACAAACTGAGTTGTTGGCGGCTTGCCTCAAAGCGTTTCCATGCATCACCTTCCGCTGCGTCATCCAGCCATGCGAGGACATAGTCCTGCGCATTGTCATACGGGGCGATATCCTGCGCCCTCAGAAAATGCGACCGATACCCGGTTTCAGTGATGGGCAACCGGACCTTTTCCCCGCTCCTGATTGCGATGTGATCCATGCCGGAGAAATACTCGCTGGTATAAGTGATCTCCAAGGCGATCCCGCGCCACTCTGTATGGATAACACACGCGTCGTTTTCCGATCTATCGGCACACATAAGCAAAACCCTCCCCAGCAATCATGATCTCGGAATAATCCACCGCCAGATCCCGGGCGATAGCGTCCAGATCGATATAAAATTGCAACCGCTCGGGGATGTCGCCGAACAGTCCTTCTTCAACAAACTGCTCTGCCAGTTCACGCATGCTCCCGACCGAATAAAGATCGATTTCCACGCTTTCTGGATCATCCACGACATCGAGATGCGCATAGCCGCATTCCCCAACCGCGATGATGTAATGACGTTTACGCTCGGTGTCCCAGTCGTCTATTGCCTCCAGCAACGCCGCAAAATTGGCCTGATTGATTTCCCAAGCTCTCGCCAGTTCGCAATCGATTTCATCGCCGTCGATGAACTGAATCTCGAATTCCTCGACCGGCTGGCCGAAGTCATTCCGCACCTTCGCGGAGCGTTCGGCGTACTCTTCCACCGTGTCGAAATAAAAGCCCGTCGCCGAAATATCGTAAGGCTGTGCATATAGTTTCATCGTCATGTCCCTCGTCTCCTTTAGGTAGGGGTTTCGCTTTATGAAACCCTGCCCTTTGGCGAAAACGGGGTGTGCAAACGGAGGAACAAATCGACGGCGGGCGCAGCGACCGAAGAGAGCGAGCCTCGGGAGACCGTTTATTTATTCCGAAGCGCGCTGAGGGGCTGGCCCCTAAGACTTCCAGATTCAATAGAAAAAGAAGCCTGCCAGGAGCCGCCGAGGCGGCGGAGAGCGGCGACCGACAGAGCAGGGTCCCCGGTGGCCCCGAAAGGAGCGCCGCCCTTGCGGCGCGGGCACGAGGCCATCCCTGCGATGCCGCCTCTAAATACTCTTCACGGGGCGTTGCGGGGTGCCCCCGCTGGAAGGGGGTGCGGCGGAAACCGAAAGCGGGTTCCAACCAGGGGGAAGGCTTTCCCCTTTTAAAAGCCTCATACCTTTGTCTGCACGTGCTCCAAAATGAGCAAAATTCGCAATTTTCCCCCGTTTTTGATATACTTAAGGTGTTTGATGGGATGTCGCGAAAACAGCGGCGTTCAGACCGAAAAGAAGAAGAAAGGCGGTGGATGGTGGGCGACGACATCACCCCGGGAGGCAACAAGCCTCTGAGTAAGAGCGAACAGGATTTTATCGATCTGCAGAATGAACTGGCAGGTGCGGAAACAGGCCGCCGCCCCCGGTTTTTATCGGAGCCGAACACGCCCACAGCGATCGAAAAACGAAAGCAGGAAGACCGGGCCCGTATCTCGCGGCTACTCGACCTGCTGCAACACGATCCGGCATACGCGGCGCTCTATAGCCAGACCATGGATCTTCTTGGCCATGCCGAAGCGGCCACGGCAATGGCATTACAAGAGACCGAGGAAGTGCTGGATCGAGCTAAACAAGACATGAATGAGCTGGAACAACGTGCTAGCACGTTACCCGACGGTGCGAGGATCTACCGCGACATCAGCGGAGCGGCCCGCCGGTCGGATGGATCGCTCGTCGAAGATCATCTCTTGGAGACAATCCACTGGCGCCCGAACGCTCCCGGATACGAAGAATATCTCACTGCCAAGAAAACGGTCGAACAGGCGCAAAAAAGGGTCGATGCGCTCAGATTCTATCAGGTCGATGTGCTGGGCGACGCCCGTCACAGACTCACCGATCCCGATAACCCATTGTCGAAAGACGATCTCCAGCAACTTCAAAAAGAGATCAAGGGCAAAGACCCGGCGTCGTTGAAAGCCGAGATCGCGCCTGACACCCAAGCGGCACCGCACACGGTCGAAACCAGCGCAGCGGCAAGCACCCCAAAACTCTAGCCCTTGGTGTTTGTGTAGATCAGCTTGCCGCATTGTTTTTCGAGCACAGCCAGTATCACGCCTCTCGGGTGAAACGCGGGATGCTTTTGCATCACACTGAGGATGTGGGCGTTCGCCTTGTCCTGAGTGGCGAAATACCAATCGTCGATGCATTTCCCCTGTTTCTTGTCGTTTCTACCCGCCACCAAACCCGCCATACCGATTGACGTCCGAAAATAGAACGCTTGGCTTTTCGCAGGCCATTTGAGGAATTCCGAACTCTTGAAAACATCGGCCGAAGAATCCTGGGGATAAACAAAGCTCGATAGGCCAATCGCCATTGCGAGTGCCAGGATGATTTGTTTCATAAAGGGAGGATTTTGATTATCCGCACGATTTGAGAATGAATGCTTAATCCACGCTTGAAATACCGCAGTTTTCCGTCGAGAATCTCCATAACGATGTGGAGGAATTGCCCTTCCGCGCGTTGTTCAAAGAGGTCCGTTTTTGATCATGGTCAGAGACCCGCATGACCTGCTGCGAGCCCATCGAACAAACTACCCTAAAGGTCGGATATGCCCGCGTTTCGACGTCCGAGCAATCTACCCGGCTACAGAAGGACGCTCTAAAGAGGGCCGGGTGCAAAACTATCTTTGTCGATGAAGATGCCTCTGGGAAAGACCGAAAGAGACCAGCGCTGAAGCGTGCACTAAAAACAATGCGGCCAGGCCAAACATTGATTGTCTGGAAGCTTGATCGATTGGCGCGCTCATTGCAGGACCTTCTCGATATCTCACAAGAGTTAAAGGCCAACGGCGTTCATCTCGAGAGTCTGACGGAAAAGCTAGATACCAGCTCGGCGTATGGCGAGTTCACTTTTCATATGATCGCAGCGATCGCGCAAATGGAGAGACGACTAATTTCTGAGCGGACGAAAGCAGGACTGCAAGCTGTGAAACGGAGCGGAAAAAGGCTGGGACGCCCCTTGTCGTTATCGGCCGAACAAATCGCCTACGCGTATACGGAACACTCAGTGTATGGAGTACCGAAAACAGAAATCGCTGCGGGAATGGGCGTATCACGCCTCACTCTTGATCGCGCATTTCTCCGCTCCAGTTTTCGGTAGCTAGGCAGCAGCTATATCTCGCGCTCAGGGGCAGGTTTGGGCCAGGGCTTTTCACCGCGCTCATCAGCCGCCAATTTTTCCAAATCCTGTAGCTGTTGGCCAAGTTCAGGATTGCGGGCGATATGCCATGCCATCTCAGAAGGGTAACGCCCTTCCTCGTCCTGAGCGAGATAATCAAGATCGTCGCGTTCTTGTAGATGCCTCAGCAATGGCAGGGCTGAACGTGACGCAGCATAGTGCAGGGCGGTAACGCCGTGGGTCGGATCTCTGACATTGATGTCACCAACCTGATCTATCAATTCAATGGCCCGTCGATATTTTTGACTTGCGACCATTTCGATAAACAGAAGGTCGACGTTTAAGTCTTTATCGTTTTCTGAAGGAGCCTGCGTTTCAGCATGCGAACTCTCAAACACCTGAAGCTCTTGGGCTAACTCATAATTGTCCGCGACATGATAAGCAATTTCGGAGGCAAGCATGCCCTTCCGACATCTCAGGGCAAAGTCGCACCGCCCCATCTCCACAAGAAACTTAATGACGCCCCGGGCGCTACCGGCGGCAGCTGAATGTAGAAGAGTGTGTTCCGTATCATGTTCTTGGAAGTTAATCGGAAATCCGGCATCAACAAATTTCTCAACTAGAGACCGATTGTTTTCCCGAGCGGCGCGCATCACTTCCCGGGCTAGTTCTCTTGGGTCCACGCTCTCCCGATGCGAATATGCCAAATACACATCCGCCACATCTTCCCAATCCGTAAATTCAAAAATCGGCTCCTGTATGACTTCCTCGGCGCTTGAACTTTCCTTTATCTTTGAATCGAAATCAGTTTCTGACCAGAACATGATTTTCGGTTCTTTCTTAATACTATCACTTTTTTCACTTTTCTTTAAATATTTATTTATAATAATTTTATTTATTTCATCAATAGTTTCATTTACGGGCCCACCACTCCTAAATAATCTTAAATTCTGGGGTAGTATTTCCGTATGGATATAATTCACTAAATCGGCATCACTCAATTTGGTCAGGTCCAGTTTTGCTGGCGAGTGACCGCGCTTGTTTTCCTTTCTCAGGAAATACAACGGCGAAAATCTCTCAATGAGGACGAGCCGGTTTCTCCGATCTTCCCGGTCTGAATCTGGGGGGTCGTTATATAGGGCGAGGTAGAACTTGTTCTGATCGACCTGCTGATCTTGCAGGAAGATTACGAAGTTTCCGTCATACGCTTCGATCGCCCAACCGGAATAAACATCATCACCGGGTCCTAGGTGTTTGTGTTTCAGACTGCTCTGAAGTTTGCTATGAAGCTCGTCCAAGCCATCGCTATCGATCTCGTTGCAATCGTATCGCCAGATATGCTCGTGAACCGCGTAATGGCTAATATACGGAACATATTTGAGCGATAGGCTTGAGACTTCCAGCATGCCGCCTGGATCGAACCGATACGTAACGTATTCGTCGTCGAGTTGAGCGTTTACCGGTCCCGCGTCAACGTCATACTCAGGATCCAGGAATTCGTGTACACGGATCGCCGCTTGCTGGTCTGGTATAAAGTTTTCAAGTTCTGACTTGGTTAAATACGTCTCTTCTTGAAGCAGGTAAAAAATTATATCGTCTATTCGTTGCGGCGTTGTGCGGACAACTTTCCCCGTTTCTTGATTCGTATTGCCAATCACAAACGCTCGAAGCCGCTCACCGAAATTCTCTTTCTCTTTGCGGGATGCTTCGACACCAACGGAGTGATTTATCGATTCAGCGATCTCATGCCAAGCAACGGAAGAAGCCTCTCGCGGTCGATCTTCCTCAGCACTGTCGATTTGAAGCTGTTTGTAGCTATAGGCTTGAAACAGCGCAAATCGTATGCGCCGCAACTGGAAATCCAAGAGCTCCTCACCCCGAGCCATTCTATTCTCCCCACCGAAGCAGAGCCTCGGATCTATCAAATCGTTGCGCGTGTAATTCGCGCAAACGTTAGCGCAAAATGCTGGCTTTACAATCCGCTGATCGAAAATCCTGCCCAATGGACCGGCTGGGACAAATCCGTAAGGACTTTCATCGACTCCGTTGTCTCGTTGGCCGCCTCCCCTGACAACTTCTCCGCTTCTTCCCTGTCCTCATCGAGTTTTTCATAAACGGCCACCGCAACTCTCGCCCCTTCAATTATTGCCGGAGCTTTTGAAGCGCGGAATTCTTGAACCAGCGATCTAAGCGCTGACGCCGGAGTATATCCCTGGCCGATATGGAGTTCAAAGAAAGCACTCACCGCTGGATCGATCGTGGTGGTGACGACTGGCCAGTGTGTGGCGAGAACAGCACCGACACCTGCTTGCAGAAACGCGGTCGGGAGTCCCTGAAACTCATCCGGCGCTGATGCGACACTAGCGAGTCCGCTTTGACAGGCCCCCAGAACCACCAACCGGTAATTCTCCATTCGCATACGATAGAGATCTGCCGTTCTTAAGGGCTCGCCCTGGGCAAGAATCAACGCAGATTCATCTGGATCTTCATTGTTCCAGACGCCGTGACAGTAGAAACTAGCGTAGTTACATTGGGGTATATTATTCGCTACGGCTAAACGGGTCGCTTCGTGACGCGGTAGATCGACAATGGCGTTTTTTGGAAACGCTGCTGCTGCTGGGTTTTGGTCAGCACCCAGGTCACCGAGAGGGTCGGTAATCGCGAGCAGTTTAGCCGCGGGCCGGTTTTCTGAAGCCGCTCTTCTCCTCAGACTGGCCAGCACCTGAAGACTAGGCACGTAAGACGTTTCCCAACGATCGAGAAAGCATTCCGATCCATATCCATTCGACGGGCCGGCAGCATGGAGTGGCAATAATGATAGCTGCCCAGGAACGATAAGAGAGATCGGACAGCCTTCTTCAATGTTTGCGTCGATCAATGCCTGATCGACTGCCCTCATCAGATCGTTCCAAATACGTTCCAAAACATCTATCAGATAGGAATTCCAGCGATTTAGCGCTGCCGCAAACTTGGGCAGCGCTTCCTCGTATGGTCTCTCTCGAGCGATGCGATTTGCCGTCTGTAGCTCGAACTGAAGCAGTGCGTACTTTGCGAACCAACCATCCTCATCCTGGGTCAGCAGGTCGCTGAGAGAAGTCGAGTCGAACGACGGCAGGGAGCTGACATGAGTTTCTTCCAATGTCGGCTGCCCATTGGGTAGAACAAAAATCAACGTCCCATTCAATGAGACTGATATAATTACAGCAGCGCCCGGCCCTAAGTCGCCTTGGAAAGCATCGTGAAATTCGTTTTGTTCTGGGATCTTGCTTCCTGCTAGCCCGTGGCTTAGTGCAAATGCATTGAACGACTCTCTGGCTTCTTGCAGATCGCGTTGCGATGAATCGTAAATATCTCTCTGATCCCCGCTCTGCACTCCGCCGCTTGCAGCGTTGAGTGAGTTCGACTGGCTGTCAAAGATCGTCTGCATCTCCGCAAGACGGGATCTCTTATCCAGTAACTCGGAGAGGTCATTAGGAGCGAGTTTCGCTTCCAGCATTTTCAATTCATTTCGGAGGAGGTGGACACGGCCGGCCTCAATCGCCAAGACAGCATCAGCTATCTTGCCCATTCGAACCAAGCTGTAGGCCGTATTGTCGCTTACGCCTCGCGAGCGGTCTAATCGGCCTCTCAACTCGCGTGTGGAATTAGCTTCGGCAAGCGCCTGCGGTACAAGGCCGATGGCTTCCCAACCCTGTTCAGCGGACTTTGCCCAGCCTTCTCGTTTGGACTCCACCCGATTGACAGACTGTAGGGCGTTAAGGCGAGCAAGCAGGCTCGGACCGTTTCGGAAGAAATTGGACGCAGTCGTGAACGCTTCCGCGGCGGCGCCGAAACAGTCTGACTTCTCCTTACCATCCGAAACATCACCGAGGCTTTCAAAAGAAATACCTAAATTCGTTTGATCCGCGGACCAAAATCCAGGGGCCACCTCCTGTGTGTGTGCTTCTGCGATAACTTTCCGATAGCCCTCTATGGCATTGGAAAATGCGCTCTTTGCAGCCGAGCCTTCTTCTAGCAGCCCGATCCGGTGTTGCGTGGTGGCATACCCGGAAATCGCAGCCCCCCAAATGGAGGGATTTGTAGCCGCATCTAATATCTCAAGCGCTTTGCTAAAACCATCCGACGCCTTATCCAAGTTGATATGCCTCAGGTCGTGCTCAACGACATCACTGAGCATCATATGAGCGATTGATCGGTCAATTGTCGCCGCACACCAATAGTACGGCATCGTGCTCAGATCATAGAATTCCAACGCTTTATCGAACCCGGAGACCGCTTGATCGAGAGCATTGCGGCTTTCATTTCCATGGAGCACACCGGCGAGTTCCATTTGCAGTACGGCTTGGATCAAATGTGCCGCCGCACTTTCGGCAACTCTTTCGTTAGCTATAAGAAGATCAATCGCGCGATTGCTTCCTCTAATGCCTTTCTCTAGTGCCTCGAGCGCCTCTTCCCCACCAAGCAGCCTCGCCAATCTCAATTGGGTGTTAGCCTGGTTAATTACGGTCACAGCCCAGCCAAAGGGGTCCGCATCGACGGTTCTAACCGTCAGAACCGTTTCATACGCAGATACGGCCTCGATAAGTAGGGCCCTGCCGGCGTTTCCGCCGGTGATGTCGGCCAAGCGTGACAGGGTACTAGCGCGATTCATCTGTGTGGTCGCAACGATAGACGCCAAGTCTTCGTCGCCATTGTCTAGGGCCAAGCCTGAGTCGTGGCTTGAAAGTGACGCCATCAGGGCTTCTTTTTGCGATTCTCCACTGGCTGTAAGTGCGATCTGACCAAATGTGTTCCCCAGATTCATGTACGTGGTGATCGCCTCATAAGGTACTTCAGTAGGATCTATGAGCGTCAGAACCTTTTCGAGATCCGCCACTACTTCGCGCAGTTTCGCTCGGCTTTCTGGCGGATCAAGCATTTCAGCGAATCTCTTCACTGCGTTCGCACGGTTGGTCAATACCCGAGCAAACGTGAGATTCGAGGACTGAGCAGAACACGCCTCCAGGGCGCGGTCATGCCCCTCAATCGCGCTCGTTAATGCCGTTTCTCGAAGTTCGAGCCGAGCCCTGCAGCCGAGGTCATAAAGAACGTTCGCACTCCTGAATCGAATTTCCAGAATTGTGTCTGAAGCCGGCTCTCTTGTGGAAAGATCGATCAAACTTCCCAGAAAACGAACGATGATCTCCGCTTCATCTGGATTTGCGGCAGAGTACCCAGACAACACCAGATGCTCTCTAACCCATCCGATCGCACGTAAGGTGATCTCTGAGCTAAAGAATTGGGATCGTTTGTCAGCTTCACTCTCCAGAGACGTCAGTCTAGCCGAAATTGAAGATAGCTCACGAGAAGAGAACTCAAGGTTTACTTCCTCACTGTCGGGCGCTTCGGCGGTCAATCGCTCCAGCTCCGTCAAAGCATCCACTGCAAATTTCCCTACGGCTGAATGATCAAAAATGTCCGCGAAACGAGGCGTTCTGTCGAATGCGGTTGGGCGGACGTTGCCCCTCTATTTAGGGATACTAGTTGGCGGAAATGTTTTTGAATATGGCGCAACAATCGTTTTTTGGATCCGCAGAGATAGATTTAAAGTTGCGCGTGCGAGTCGCTGAACCCGAGTCACAAATGAGTCACATGTTCACTTGTGACGTATTGTGGAGCCACGGGTTTGCGCGGGCTTCAGAGGGATAGATTTCAATACAGTTTTGCTGGAAATTTTTCCGGGATTCCCGCAAACTCGCAGAAAACAGTGGTGCCCAGGGCTGGAATCGAACCAGCGACACGGGGATTTTCAATCTCGAGATTAGAGCCCCTAACCCATTGAAATGCCATCCCGGAACGTTGCCGGAGTCACAAATCAGTCACATGTTGGACGGTGTTTGGCTGTGCCAGCATGTGTGCGATTGCGTTGACACGGTTCGCTCTGCGCCCGTCATGTGCCTCGAACAGATGGCCATACACGTCATACGTCACCTGGATTGAAGAATGGCCCATCAACTTCTGGATCTCTTTCGGGTTTGCACCGCTTTCAATCTCCAGTGAGGCGCGTGCGTGACGGAGGCTTTTAGGCGGATATTTTGGCCGTCCGGTCTCGGTCACAATTCCTGCCTCAATCAAGACAGGCTGCCAACCACGGCGGTTTAGGTTCGATAGAAATTCGGCGTTACCGGACCAGTTCGGAAAGACGAGATCAAACCTCGATACCGGGCAGAGTTTCTTCCAATGGCGTAGCTGGCGCATATAGCAATCGGGCATGGCGATGAAGCGATAGGCCGACGCAGATTTGGGTCGCCCGATCGTGCCGTCTTCCTCAATGTCTTGGACGATGTTTATCCCGCCTTTTGCAAAATCCACTTGTGGCCACGGGAGCCCCAACGCTTCCCCGGGGCGGGCGCCGCCATAGGCCATAGTCTCGAGGATAAGTTTGTAACGTCGCCGGCGGCGACGCAGCGTTCTGTCGGATTCCGCCAGACGTGTCCGCAGGCTTTGGAGGATGACTTTGATCTCTTCGATACTCGGTGCCTTATCGGTTGCCGATAGTGAGGCGGCATAGTCCCGGAGAGATTTCCGAATAAATATGCGCTCCGCAGGGGCATGATCCATTAGATCACTCGCCCGTGCCTGTTCCAGAATACCCTTGAAGCTCGACAAAATCTTACGCGCATAGACCCAGCTGAATTTTGTAACCAGATAGGATCTGAACGCGTCGCATATATTCTTGTCCAGGCGGGACACCAGCACAGCGTCAAACCCGACCTCCGCACCTTCGTGTATGACGACGGCTTCTGTAATGATTTCCGCATGGCGCTTGTACTGTCGGAGCGTCGCGCGCGCGACGGGTTCCCTGCCATCGCGTCCGACATTTTCACAAACATCGAGCCAATGCGCCACAATATCGGAAACGGTATAGGAACGAGAAACCGCGCTTGCCGTGACTTTCGGGCTATCGCGAAACGCGTCGGCATCCTTTCGGCGGTCGAAACTCTTGCAACGCCGGCGGCCGGTTACCGGCTCACTGTAGTGAACTTTATAAATTGGGCCTGTCTTGCCTTTGATCTTCTGAATAAACGCCATCTATTCGTTATGAGTCATCGCCTGCCATCGTTGCAAGGCTTCCAGCTGTTTGTTCTCGAATTGTTGGTGGATAAATCCGGCATCGATCCGGAGAAGGCCCTTGTCGTCCAGGAACCATGGCCATTTTCGGAGACCGTCGGCATCGGGCTCGGCCGTCCAATCTATCTGGCGTTGCGTCCAGTGGACGTTCATTGACGCCAGTATCTCCAGCGCTTCCTTTTTATCGACATAACGTCCCGTTAGGAACGAGGCGGAGGGCGCATCCCCCGCGTGTTCGTTAAACTCCATCTAACTCTCCCCGGCCGTTCCCATAAGCCTTCTCTTTCTCACACTTTGTAAAATTCTGCGGCGCTTTCATATGGCCCTGCACCATACAAAACGGTCACTTTCTGGCCGTTCGCATAACGCGGGCTCACAAAGTCGCCAAACCCGTTGGTCGGCTGAATATAGAGCGTTGCATCCTTCAAATGCCTGACGGCGAAACGCTCTTCCAGCTCCAGTAATTTTTCGAACAACGCCTGCCGCATTTGCACGAGCGTCATCTCGCCCTTGATTTTTATCTTCATCAAAATTCTCAATTTCTTCGGCAATTGTCGCGGCCAATGAGGCTCGTCCATTTAGTGGGCGATCCTGCAATATTTGGCCTCCAGAAACGCTCTCATGCGTATTTGGACATATTGCCTACTCCTAAATTATACTACTTTTGGCCGGTATTATGCAAATTCTGCAATCATAAGTTAGACAGCATGAAGAGATATCTCTTCTTCTGCGGACTCCTCTTACAGGGTCTTTCCGGGATGACGCGGGTGTGGGCAACCGGAAAAGGCCCTGACGGTCAGGGTCTCCGCTCACAAAGGAGATAACTCAATGCCCAAACTCATGACAAATGCCGAATTGGTGACCAAATCTGCACCGGAACTTCGTTCGCTTTATCGAATTACGTTTAACGAACTTGCGCGCAGCAAAAGCGGCACAGCCGAACGCCGCACAGCGCTTGCAAGCCTCGAGAAAATTTCGAGAGCGCTGGCGCATACGTCGGTATGCAATCTGGAAATTTGACTTTTGTAGTATAAATATATACACTATATATATAAATAGACTTTTCGAAAGGAGATGTCTCATGCTCGCAGTAACCGAAAAAGCCGCTCTTGATGAGCGTTTACCTCTGGAGGCGCTCCAGGATCGAGAGGTTTCCAAGGAAATCTCTCCTGTAGCGGTTAAGCTGTTCATGCGGCTCGCCGATGTCTGGAATCTCGCCGTCGATCAGCGCCGCGCCCTTCTCGGCGGGATTTCCCGGCCGACCTATTATAACTGGCAACGGGGCCAGGTCGGCCCACTATCGCGCGACCAGCTGGAGCGGATTTCGCTCACATTGGGCATCCATAAAGGGCTCAAACTGCTCTTCGCCGACGAGGCCAGCGCGGAGCGCTGGTTTACCAGCCCCAACACCGATGTCCCGTTCGGCGGCGTGTCTCCGCTGGAGCGGATGACACACGGTGGTATGGACGACCTGTATGCGGTTCGGCGTTATCTGGATGCGTGGCGCGGCATGAAATGACGGCACTGGTACGAACCCAGATACGTCACCGTACACACCGTTTGATCGCCAGCCGCTACCCCACCGTCGGCATCTTCGACGACCTCACGGATGATCCGGACGAACTCCGCGTCGCCTTCCTGCTGGAAGCCGCCACCAACGACCGGTTTTCACTTCTCAATAGCCGTCTGGGCATCTTGCCTAATGAGGAGATCGTCACCGGCGACACAGCAAATCTGGTTATGGCGGCTTTTCTGCACGCTGACCCGGCTGGCGGGCGGTTTACCGACGACCGCCTGGGCGCCTGGTATGCCGCCTTCGACGTGGACACGGCGATTGCCGAGACGCTGTTCCATAGCGAGCGCCGGTTGAAACACTCGGAAGGTGCGTTTCCATCCAGTCTCCAGATCCGTGAGCTGATCGCCGATATCGATTGCGAACTTTGCGATATCCGCGGCCAGCAGGGCGAGAGTCCGGAACTCTATATGCCAGACCCTGCCGACTACGGACCGGCGCAGAGTTTTGCAGCCGGAATAAGATGGCCCACGAATGACGATACACCCGAGAGCGGCCTCGTCTACGACAGCCTACGGCGAGAAGGCGGCACGAACGTTTGTGTGTTCCGGCCTGCCCTGATTCCGCTGCCGGTGACTCAGGGCGATCACTACGAATATCGCTGGGATGCAGCAGGGTTGGCGAGTGTAGTTCAGATCACCAATGTGGCACTTGGATCGTAGGACAGCCCCCTCGCTCTCCAAGGGTAACAACAACCTTCAGACGGGCGTCACCCACCGATTTTCATCGGCAGGGTGACGGTCAATCTCACGCAGCTTTGGTCTTGCGATATTTGTGATCGATAGAGACTGGCTTGCCATTTAACTCCATGTCGATATGGCCAATAACTACTCCCGTCGCGAAACTCACGGATGTCATGCCCGCACACGCTTCCGCATAGATGCCAAGAAAACTGCGATACCCCGTCGGGCTGAGGAATGGCTTGTCCACATCAACCGCATGGGCGCTGAATCCCGGCCAGTAACAATGCGCGCCACAGATACCGAAGATGCCGTCCATCTCGATCCGCACTTTCATCGTCCCGGCCTCGATGACAAAACTTCCCTTCTAGCCCCAGAGCGGCTCAATCCCGATGGGCGCTGCCGTCTCTCTGGCAAGAACGTATCCCGGCGCGTTGTCATGGGCGAGAATGCCGCCGTCACCGCCATTGAGTTTGACAGCCAAGTTGTGCGCTTCTTTCCGTAGCCGCATCGCCTCCTCCACGTCAGCTTCCATCATCGCCGCGTGATGTTGATCCAATAATGTCCAGTAATACGGCACGGCCTCTGCCATCGTTTCCGGCAAATGCGCCGTCGCCCGTCCGAATATGCGCTCGCGGTTATCTCTATCCGTATCGGATAGCAGATCGTCGAAACCGAGTTGTTCGTTCAGAATTGCCATGCTCCATTCCTTCTCTACAAATGACACAAGGGTTGCGTCTGCAAACCTGCCCTTTGGCGAAAACGGGGTGTGCAAGCGGAGGGGAAAATCGGCGGCGGGCGCAACGGAGCGATAGCGAAGTGAGCCTCGGGAGACCGTCTATTTTTTCCCGAAGCGCGCTGAGGGGCTGGCCCCTAAGTCAATACGACAAACACTCAGCCGCAGGAGCGAACCGCTTTAGCGGATCGCGGGACCGACTGCAGACCAGGAGACCGGTTAACAGGGCCACCGCAGGAGTGTCAGCATAGCGGTGCCCGAAGGGCAGACACGAGAACGACGGACCCCGTCGACGGGCCCAATGTCATCGTCTAACGCAAGGGATCGTCACCGGATGGCCGAGACGCCCTCGGCGGCTCGGGGAGCGCAGTGAGTAGAGCCCGGTTCGGCGTAGCCGGAAGCGCCTATGATTTGCTGGAGGAACAAAGGCCCCTGCGCTCATTTTGTCGTTGGTTGAAAGGGCTACTGATCGCTCAACACAACGCTTTCAGCTGCAAGTGAGTTTTCGACGAGCCGTTGGCTATAGACTTGCGCGGATCTCGCCGTTAGGCAGTACGCAGCTATAAGTGTCGAGGCATAAACTCCTGTCCTAAATAGATCTGAAGTGATCCAATACGCAAACCAAGGCAACAATAAGAACATCAAAAAGCTGATGACGCAGATATCGCGCGCCGCGAGATAGGACTTGTGCGCATCCAGTACCGGTATTGAATCTGAATGTTTCATATAAATTCGATAGAAGTGAGTATTCTGCACCTTAGGCTCGACGGGAGAAGCGCCGTATTCCTGTTCTATCGCCGTCATATTCACACGAGTGTCCGCGGGTCCAATTTTTGAGAATGCCCTTGTCCCCGGCAATGGGTTTCTCCATCTCCAATGAACAAGACGGTCTCGTACATTTGCAGGAATTAGACCCAGCAAAATAAGTTTCGTAATCGCGATAATTGCTAGCGAGAGCGACCCTGGCGCTAATACTTCTTTGAGTTTCTCAAGCACGTCCGCACGATCAAGTTGAATGAGGACAAAAGGCTCAAATGCTACAAAAGCGAATGCCAGTGCATGAAGCACCAATGCTGATCGTATCAACCAAGCGTTCTGGGATTTGAGTGATTTTTGACCGGCCATGAGTGAGCCCACGCTACATCAATCCATACAAGTTTTCCGGCGTTACGATGAGCAAAATTGAGGGAGGCGGTCTTTCCGCGGCGAGCTGCTCAGCAGTAGATCGGTCAAGTTGGGAGGACCCAGTATTGGAAAGATGAGAATGCCAAGTACCCACATCAAACAATGCGCCCCCAGAGTTCTGATGCCGAAATTCTATCGCCTGTGCTAGACCGTCAGTGCCGAGCGTAAAGCGAGTAGGCGATCTTTTGCTATCTTGCGGTGCGGCAACCAAATCTACCACTGTTACGGCCTTTAACCTGGCGCTGCACATGCCCATGAGTACGCCACCGGTCTCCAGACCCTTATACTGAGCAATATCGCCGTCAATCTGATCCAACACACGTTGGGAAATTCGAAGTGTCCAGCCACCCGATGACGGAATCTGAACGATGTGGAAAGGCGAGACTCTCTGCTGATGCCAGATGGTAGTCGGTGCATTTTCTTCGGAAATCCCGACATCAATGGTTCCCACGTCGTCTATTTCTTGCAGGGAAGCGTGCACTAACTCTGACATTATTGCTGTCATCGCAGAGACACGCATATCCGTCATCGGCATTGTCAAAGAACCGCAACCCTGTCCGATTTGCACTTCTTTAAGACCGTACTCTGGATCAAACAAAAGACTATGCAATCGCCCTTCGGGCGCAGATGCATAGAGTTCCGCGGCCAAGTCATTGAGCGTAGGGTTGTGGGCTACTCCTTCGGTTAATAAAAAAGCGCCGTTTCCTCTTCCAAATAATGCAGCCTCCATAAGGCGTGATTTTAAGTCGTTTGCATTCACATTCGACAGTGCTTCTCGCACGCCGAGGGATGCTGTTGTGTTAATTACGCACGCTGAGCTTTTCGATAGTAGTAGACGACGTCCTTTTTTTGTTTCCAGCTCCTCAACAATGTCGTCTTCGTGAATTTTCGGCGTTGATCCCAGTAAACGCAGTTCCTTTTGCAATTCTGTCGCCTTCGAGTATGCCATAGGGTCGCGAACGAGAGCATGTCGAGTCATATTATGTGGGCGAAACATGGCATGATCACTGAGTAAATCGATTTGCACACCTGAGCGAGCAAGATGCATAGCAATTTTAGAGCCGACGCTACCACAACCTAGTATCGTGATTGGGTCTACTTGGACAGCGCCAGATACTTCACGGAGCAGTTTGGCATTGGCCACATCACGCTGCATTGCGGGAGCAACAACCTGTGCCGCACCATTGGCAATTAACGTTGTACGCCCTTGGCTAGCCTGGAACTCGATAAGATAGGGTATGAGTTCAAGGTCCGACTGCACGCCAATCACGTTAAATGGACGACGCACGCAAAAAATTACAGCGATGGGAATTGGCCGGGCAAAGACATATCCCTTAAAACACCTTTCGAGACTATCGATAAATCCGATTAGAGGTCGGTCGCAGCGCAACTCCTTCGCTCTAGTTATTAGCTGCCCGTAATTCTCGACAGTTTCAGGCAAATATGAATCTGAAACAAAGGGTGCACCGTTCGGGAGTGCATCTGCCCAGATAATGCAACCGACCGTATTACCGTAGGAGAAGGCCTCCTTGGGGGTAGAAGTGAAAAGTTTCATGTCGGTCGCCTTCATTGGCACCTTTTTCATTCCGACATGCATGTATACCGATGCGCCGGCTAAAAGCTCCGCATCGTTCTTGCCGGGACGGTAGTACTTGGCTTCGAAAACCTCCCGTCCACCCTTTTTTCGAACATGCTCACGACAATGCTGTGCATCCATCGTGATGAAATCTGAAATTTCCCTCCGTAGGATCGGTTCCCAACCCTGCCTACGGTCAATCAAAGTGCCCTCGGCAGCCTTTGAGAGCCACCGAACGAGCTGGTCAATCAGATGGTATGTCCCAAATTCAGCGAGGCCAAATTGAATAAAGAACTCGGATTGATCGCCATCAACAAGGCAAGGACGTGGCAAAGCTGATGCAGGCCCTGGCTGAAGGTGCGGCAAATCACGCGGGAAATCAGCCCTCAAATATATGGTTGGCGAAGTCCAAGGATAACGTTGCCGAATCCGCACTTGCACAGGTTCCTCAGTCCGAACGCCATTGGGGCTATGGCCATCGACCTTCATGTGCAAAGGCAATTCTACGGCGATGCCAAGCTCCATTAGTGCATAGGCATCGGTCACCTCAAGTATCTCTGTGGACCGACAGGAGGTATGACAACTAGCGGCTCTCAGAAAGCTCTCCGCATGAGCCCGGAGAGCTTCCTCCGACATAGGCAAATTTATCCGTGCTGGCGCGGTTGTGCTGCCGTCGCCCCGACACCCATAGAGGACGCGGCACCTGCGGTGGCAGCCGCCAGTTTCTTCACGACGCCGCTGGCTTTGATTTCATACTCGAGAACGGTCCCACTTTCGGACCAATGCTCATCTGTACAGATAAAACGCTCACCATCACGATCGACAATCTCGACATATTCTCGTTTTGCGCGGTCATGTGGAGGATTGTCGTCGTCCGCCTTGATCGGCTTACTGCTGGCGATGACAATGGCCCCTTTTCTTGTTCTTGAAAGCGCATCTCGCGCGTCGGGGTCAACCTTCGCCTTCTCGCCTAGGTCACTCCAACTGTCGAAACTCATACTTCTCCACGAACAATGGTGGGGTGATTGCAAGATGTCATACTCAAGCCAGTCTGAATTGCTCGCACCATGTTGTTGCCACAAGCGCTTCCAAATCGATACACCTGCATCACCACCGGTCAGGAACCGGCACTGGTCGCTCACTCCTCCACCCTTGATCGAGAATCGCAAGATCACCGACGAATCGTTTTTCGAGAGTTCTTCCTCATCCTCATCGTTGTCAGCCGACAAGGGTCCAAGAAGCCGTGCCTCGAATACACCCTCGCTATGACGATTACATGACGAAGTGCACTCATCGATCTTAATGACAATATCGAGAACGTCGTCTGTCTTTCCATTCTCGTCTTCGCCCATGATCAAGATGCGATCCCCGTCTTCCGTCGCCATGCCAGAGTCTTCAAATCGCTTTACTCGCCTTCTGGCTTCTTTGGCCCAAGCTTTAGCATCCTCGCAAAGCGGCTTTTTGCTGCTTGCCCGCTTGAACACTATCGGTGATGACCACATCTCGCGAATTAGAATTTTATTATCTTCTTTAGACAAATCCGCGGGCGGTCCAAGATGGAAATGATTGCGCAGCCCGCCGATATGATCGGCGTCTGGATGGCTTAGCAAGAAGGCATCTACATAGTGACGCCCCTTATCGTCTTCTTTCAAACGATCCCGGAGTTCCGTCGCAACACCCGGTGTATCTTCGGAATCGCTGTCAGCAGCTTTCCTGATATTTGCGTCGATAAGAACGGTCTGCCCGTTATCAAGAGTAACGAGGGTCATGTCACCATTAGATACGGGAAAGAATGAGATCGATGCAACCATTAGCCTCACCTTGTTCGATGTTTGTTCTTGCGAGATAAGAACTCGACGTGCTGAGGTCAAGACGGTTGAAGGCTTTAGCGATTCGCTCCGCAGAAAATAGTATTCTGAAGAATTTAGCGGGCCATGTTAGCGCAAAGAAAGCTATTCAGCGAATTTGATATACAGGCACATGCACCAATATGCAAACAACCAAAATTCGAAGTCGGTGTTGATGCATGACGGAAAAGTCTTGGCCTTCCTATGATCCTCGCAGGGTCTGCCTCAACGGAATTGTCATGGGGCGTTCAGCCGTCGAACTGAAGCGCCGTCATTTCTAGCCAGTTTTGCACCTGCTCCAGCGATGCTCCCTTACCGTATTTCGGCCGAAGAGTTTTGTGCCCCATTAAGTCCGCCTGAATGCGCTCCGGCGCCTCAACCTCAATCAGCCTGTCCTGAAACCCATGACGCAGCCCATAAAGCGATGCGCCTTCCGGTAACAACTCGTTTTCCCGCAGATATTTGTTGATCGTAGCGGACGCACTCGCGTTCTTGCCGGCATAGCGGGGGAAACCACGCGGGTTATCCTTCATCGCCGCCAATGCCGCACCAACGAGCGGAATGGTGCGGTCCGAATGCGCCGTCTTTAATGATCGCGTCGAATTCGGGCGGATGAGAATGTGTGGAACGGGCGCATTGAGAATTATATCCGCTTCTTCCAGACCGGTAATTTCGTTTACGCGCGCGCCAGTATCAGCCATCGCCAAAATCACGCCGTGCGCCTCGGCATTCAATCCAGATAACGCACCAGCTTTGAGTATCACCTTTTCAATCCATTCCTGGGTGAGTGAAACTCTTGCTTGGGCCTGCCCACCTCCGATCGAAAGGCCATGAAACGGGTTTTCCAATCCGAGCCGGTGCGTATCGTTTACGACCCGGAATATTTTTCTTAGCGCCATTAGGTTTTTGTTGGCGGTATTGGCGGTTCCGACATCCCGGCCGATACGTTCATCGATCCACCACTCGCGAAATTTCAGCGCGTCGTCCCGCGTGATATCGGGCAAGGCCTTATCGCCGATAAGGTCCGTGAAATTCTTGACCGCAAGATAGAGAGGGTTTCGCCAGCGTTTCTGCTGATTGAGGTTTTTGTCTCTCAATTCATTTTTGTTGAGCTCTATGTAACGCTCCAGAGCGCTACTGAGCGATATCTCGGGGCGAGACACTGCACCCAGCACCGCATCGACATCTTTGTCGTCAGCATCACCGATCTTCTGTTCAACCGCGATCAGGCGATCGATAAGTTCGCCGACATCAACATCATTGGCCAATTCATCCATTGGCCGGAACTCAAATCCCATACGCTGCGCGCGCACGACCGCCAATTCATACTCTCGCTGGGCGTCGCTGGCGCCGGCACCCTGGCGTATCTTGGAGATATAGACCTCCACCTCGCGGTGGATTGTGTCATAGGCGCTCTTAGCTCCAGCCAGGCGTTCGTCGCGATGTTTGAGTGACCGCTTGAACTGCCGTCCGCCTATCGCTTCAGCGATATCTGTAGGGACCCGCCGGACGTAATAAAGCGTGCCATTTTTATGGCGATACAGATGCGGCCAGCCTTCGACTCTAAACATCAGCAAGCATTCCGGATAATTTGTTTGCAAAAATGTTTGCTAAATTGTTTGCCATTTTCGCAATGCAGATTCAAGATCGAACCATATTATGGCTCAAACCCGAAGATTACTAGTATTTTTATGGAAATTCAGAAACGGAAATTGGCGGAGAGTGAGGGATTCGAACCCTCGGTACGTCATAAACG
>TARA_R110002110_G_scaffold291514_1_pt1 | contig 26038 bp, 25 predicted proteins | sample TARA_R110002110 | Tara Oceans TARA_R110002110 (sample SAMEA4397330) | marine metagenome | biome: Polar Biome; feature: [SRF] surface water layer (ENVO:00010504); material: water (ENVO:00002006), including particulate matter (ENVO:01000060) such as... | depth 5 m
CAGAACTTATATCTACTTCAATTGAAACCCCAGTGCCCGCGACCGTTGGTTCGGAACTACCACCGCCAACGTCAATCCAAATCTTGTAGGTAATATTATTTGCGTCATTAAGAAGGAAATATTTGCCACCAGTGTCTCCTCCAGTATCACGAACACAGTCTAGTTGGTAAGTGGCAGCAGCTTTTGTATCAGTTGCATTTGACCAGTTCGCAGAATCTTTATCAGAATAGTTAAGCATATCAAGGCCGTTGCCTTCTTCCCAATATGTTGTAATTGGCTTTACAGCCATGTGAAACTGCTTTGGGGTTTGCTGATCATGCTTAACGTTATACATCTTCAAAAAGTACTGCGGTCCATGCACTACTGTACCTGACGGTATGTCTCCGCTTGTAATCAGATCAGAAATGTCTTCAATCGGAAACTGAATCAGAACTCTACTTAACTCATTATCCCTCGGGGTTGTTACACTACCTGAAATTGAAAAGACTTGGAGGCTATCAGCCGCTCCCATACTTGAACTAACACCCTGTTCCCGACGATACGTATCATACGCATTTGTTATCGTACTATCTTTCGTCGCTGTAAATCTTTTTATTGCCATTATATAACAACACCTTGTAAATCTTTTCCGCTAGATAAGAATTTGATTTCTAATATTGAGTCTTCAGGTACATCTATATATCTCCCGTCAGCAGAAAGTGCAGAGTCAATATCCATCCATGCCGACGCATAACCAGTTCCAGCCTTAACTACTATTTGTACATCTTTTGTATCTATAACTGAATCAAGTGCGTTCAATGTCTTATAAATTTCTGTTATATAAAACGGATTTCCAATATCTAATTTGTCGCTAAATCTTTCAATTAATGCTTGATAACACTCAGTTAGAACATCGAACTTGCTATACTGCAACGAGCCGATGGCAGTAAACTCAATTCCAATATTAATAATATTTGCACTCAATATATCCACAGTATCATTCATCATTCTATGCGAATTTAGCCATCTTCTTAAATTATTCTTTATATTAATATCAGTCTCTACTAAGGAATTTGAAGAATTTTCGGAAACAGTATAAATATTTATGTTCCTTCTTATAGAGTCTGCATCCCTAACGACATTGGTTCTTTTAACTGAGCCAAACTTCGGATCCATTCTATAACATAATGAAATATAGTCTTGTTTAGTAACAGCCCTATTCTGCGTCGCAAAAGAATCTATTGCTCTTCTTTTAATATCATCATCAGTAAGAATAGGGTTGTTGTTTAGTATTGGTTTTTCATTAGTTATTTCCAAGGTTGTTCTAATCTGTTCTTTTTCGCTACCAGATGTTCCATTGTTCGGGAAGTCCATCAAAAATGAGCCTATAGAACTCAGCTTTCCAACCGGAACATTAATAATAGGCTTCGGATTATACCTATATGTGACCGACATCGTTGTATTGTTCGGTGCGACACCGAATTTATCGCTTTCTGTTATTCTTGCAGGATCAAAGCTATCATCCTTTACGTAATTTTTGCCAAAAACATCCAATACTATATTTCTAGGATGCTCTACCTTATCCGGAGACCCATAACCAAAAACTAAAGACGCTAGACTATCTTCGCGATCAACAATAAATCTCCTAGGAACGTTCACTTCCCTCATTAGATATGGGACAAGTCTATTATTAACAGCGTTTGTATTTCTAATAGATTTATAGATGATATTTTGACTTAAATAATCTACTTCAAAGTATTCATTACCTTCAGAATCTTCGACCTTGATAATCTCAGTAACATTTGGCCTGCTCATCGTAAGTCTTAAGAAATCTTCTTGGGAAGCAACAGCAAATTCGTCCGTCTGTGTGTTCCCACCAATAACTTGCCCATATGCCTTCAATGCATACCTTGTGACAACTCCTGTATCACCGTCCTGCGCGTCTACAATTGTTAATAAGTCTTTTTGTCTAAAATCAATATCTTCTGCCAAAGTAAACGTAGTGCCATCCGAAGACGTAAAACTTGCTCCCTGCCTAAGCGCGGGCAAATAGTTTTCGTCCGGACCCTGGCCATTCGCATTAGCCTGTACACTGACATAAAAAGCCGCCGTGCCGAACGGCTTAGTGGAGCCACCAAGTTTAAATCCAAACTGCTTTGCGAGCTTTAATATATTTTTGCGTTCAATTGCCGTCGATAAAAACGACTCGTTCGCCTGATAGTCCAAATAAAAGGAAAGGACATCGCCAACGTAAGCCACCAAGTCTAGCATCATAGCTCCGAACGATGCTTCATTAAAATCCTGCATTGTATCAGGATAATACTTTTTTACATACTCAATAAGTTCGCTTCTAATCGATGCATAATCCCTATTTGTATACTTTATAACCGGTTTTGCCATTAAATAATGCCCTCTTCAAGACCTGAGTCAATAGTAAGTGTATCCGATACTCCAAAACTTGGGATCGAATATAATATTTCTATACGAAGAGCATTCAATGGAAGTGTAGGTAATTCGTCATGGGTCGTGAAGACAATATTTTGCAAATTTATAAACGGCATATACCTCTTGACTTGTTTGTAAGCCTCGGTTTCAATTTTATTAGCCAGTTCAGAATTAAAATTTTCAAAAAGAAACTGCCTCAAACCAACGCCGAAAGAAGGGATCATTACTCTCTCCCCTTTTGAAGTTAAAAATAAATTTTTAACATTCTGTCTTATAGAATCACGCAGGGTCTTGTTAAGCCTGTAGGGGCCGTCAACCGGATCGTAGTGAAGTGGTAGTGAAACTGATATACCTGAAGCCATTGAAATTCCTCTAAATAATTATTACTGTAAATGATTTATGACCCAAAGTTCTTACGTTTGCGATGACCAATCCGGAGGTCGCGCTATAGGTTTGGTTAAGTTATGCAATATGTTCGTCATTTTTGTAATCATTGCAGACAATTCAGAATAATTACCTATCGCCTTCTCAACACTCTCAACTACCTTAGATCTTTCTAGAAAAAACGCTCCGTAGGCAGTGGATACAAGTTGAAGTGGTACAACATACCTAAAGAAGTACTGAAACTCATCCGTCTTTACAAGGCGCTTTTTAAGCACCGGGTTAAAGTTGCTTAGCCCAACCAGTATATTTTTATTCTCTACATCGGAAGCACACGGTTTATTAAATAAGTCGTAATATTTTTGAAACTCGGTCTTCATTTTATAAAAATCTCTAATAATCTCTCCAGAATAAAATAAGTGATATGCATATGACTTATCTTTTTCTTGAACATCCCAAGTGTGAAAATAACCTATAGCGTCCGTCATGCTTTTAAACCATTCTTTTTTAAAATCTCTTAAATGAGTTGTATTGGCAAACCAGGGCCACGCCTCCGGATAATTCAAGACGTGTGGGTCATCCCCAAAGTCAGAAAGACTAGCACCCACTTGTTTTCTTGGGCCTAACAGTACGTTGAAGAACGCAGGGGGCAGAACATCAGTTCTAACATCAACATCCAAAGATTGTCTGGGAAACGCGTCCCAGTAAGCTTGGACCCAGCTATTTACCTTTTGAGGTGTTAGATACTGGGTCCATATAGCCGAATCCTTGTGATTCTTGTTAAGTATTACCGGCCAGTGGTTCCAGGATTCAACGTCCTCGCTTATTCTTCTTTTTAAGAAGCCAAGAGTACCTAAATATCCTTGGGGATAACCGTTGGCTACTTTCATCGGGCCATAAACGGGACCTCCCATCATTGGGAACTCCCCCATTTCAGGAATCGGCCAAGGAGAGGAACCAATAGGTGGGCCGATCGTGGGATCTTTCACACCACCAGGAGCACTGCCCTCAAGGACTTTACAGAAATGCTCCTCATACTGAATTAACATAACCATAAACGCATCAAAAGCGGCCTTAATCTTTTCTCTATCAAAAGCCAAGATTGATGCGCTCGCTAATTTTTCTTTATGATTGTCCAGTAAATTTTTTAATTCCTTGAGATCTTCCGCAAGCCGAAATGTATTAAGCCAGCCATAACAATCATATGAAGGGCCAACTCCGTGTGTTACACCTGTCTTCCAGTTTTCCATTTCCCAATTATGAACAACATCGTACCAATCTCTTTTGAAGCCGTTTGGTGTAATCGTCATCAAGGACGGGTCGCCCTCTTCTGGAGGTGGTGTAACAACCAATTCAAAGTTCTCCCAGGATCCATCTCCGTCTAAGTCTTTTGGTGGAGTATTCCCTCCACCAAAGAAAGTCAGTTCTTCCGTGGTTAATCTAGTCCCCTTCATGTGTTCGACTGTTTTATTTAAGTTGTTTGTAATACTTTTTATCCTGCCAAAGGTGTGAGTGAATTGGTGTTTCGGTAAATCCGCCGCAACGTCGTGATAATCAATCATGGACCACCGAAATTTCTCCGTCAGTCCGTCGATTGCTCTGGCCTCCAACACGTCCTTGGTTTCAGGAGCCCAACTAAAGGCTTTGTGGTGAGAAGTATCCTTTTGCACGGAGAGGGAAAGGTTGGTCAATTGATTCCACAAAATCTCCTCGTCAGTTGTCTTGTATATGTATTTATATATTGAATCATAGACTGTGAGTTTAAAAGGTTCTTCTTCAAGGCCCTGGAACTCATATTTGACATGCTTGTCAGTATCATCCCAATCCCCAACATCCGAAAGGAGATTAGAAAGGCCACCAGGAGTTATCAAGTTTGGATTGCTATATTTTAAATAATTAAATATAGATTTTTTACCATTGTCTGTTTCAAATTTATTAGAGTCCCCTTCTTTCCAATAATAGAATAGGTCTTCGGCAGCTTGAGTGAACGCCTCAAAAGTACCTGACTCCATAAGATCGCTTTCTAGAACTGTCGTTCTTGCTATCTCAATTGGGTGGTAAACAAACAACACTGGATCGTTTCCCTTGTTTATTTCTGATAAAGCGTCCTCATCTAAAAACTTAGAGACGCCATTGGCTTCGAACCCAGACCAATCTAGGAATTCCTTGGGCATAAGATTAAGGTTAACCACTTCCATCCTAAAGTATTCTTTGTTCTTTCTAGCATGTTCCCACGTTTTTTCTGTGAAATGCCCATACGGAGATTTGCCCTGCAAAAGTTCTTCGCCCGTCAAGTACTCATCTATCACATCTCTAAGTATTTCATTAATTTCGCTAAGATAAGTTGCTTTTTGGTCTGCCGACTGCGCGGCTTCAAACAAGCCTACGGTCTGCTGAAGCTCAGAGAATTTATCGCTTGCAGTCAATGGAACAGCGAATGCAGGTTGTTTAGGCGAACTTATAGGAGTATCTTTAACAGCAGACAACGTAGGGGGTACTACCATCAATCTTAAGCCAACCGCAGCTTTCATAATAGTCAGTTGTTCCGTGTCGCCTCCGGACCAAGATGGATCAGGTGAAAGTTGTATTAATAACTTGTCCTCTTGTTCAGCAATGTATGAATTTTGAACAAAATAGTCAAAATTAACCACCCATTTGCTACCATCTTCAAATTCTACATCAATAAATCTCTCTAAATAAAAAGTTTTTCTAAAAAATGGTATTACTTCGTTATTACCAACCTTGCCACTCATTTTATCTTTGATAAAAGAATCTTCAACACCATTACTCTGATCCCAATATTCAACTTCAAGTTCTTCATCAACCTTCCATTTGTACTCAAGAGGACCCGTAGCGCCTGCTTTATCAAAAATATAATGTGTCCCAGGCGCTACTTTCTCAAGGAAACCCCTCGCGCCACCGTTCTCCTGTATGAACGCATTATATGATATCTTATCATTTGCACTTCCAAAAACAGAATCCAGGGGTAAAACTGCTTCTTCTAGTATATCATTTGAGCTTCTATAAGAAGGATAAAACGAATATGGAGAATCTATAATCGGAAGATGCTCGATAAATAGCTCGTCTATATCGAAATTAAAAGGAGGTGAAAAACCAAAATCCAACCCAGACTTAATCAACGCTTCTGTTTCGCCCGCAAATCTATCCCCAACCCCCGTGACATTATCAAGAACAACTATACACTCCTCCAAGATGACGTCGGATATACTCTCTCCAGCCCCTAAGTACTCATAAAATATCTTTAAAAGTTCAGGTTCAGTAGCAAGAAGAGTTTCTTCTACAATTTTTGCTATAATTGAAGCGAAAAAAGAATGTCCTTCATTATCCGGCACTAGATCTGCATGTAACAAAAATTGAAACGATGCCGATATCTTTTCTATCGCAAGAACTCTGGCTTTAACTCTTAATAGACCGACAATATTATACTTTTTATGTGCATTTGCTGATTCGGTTGGATTCAACTTAATCTCCCTTCAACTTGAGCAAATTATTCCTTAACTTATTAAACACACTTGATTTAATTGACGAAACGTCAAGTATGTCCTTCCATATTTGTTCTTCGAACAACTTTCTTCTAGCAATCCTCTCGCTCTTTGTATACAGAGGATTGGCGTAATATTCTTCTTGCATATAAAAAGGCTCAAACTTGTACGCCTCTTCTAACAAGCTGACCTCAGTCTGGACGTACTTTTCAGGAACAATGCCTATTGAATGATTATATCTTTGTTTTCTCATAACAGGATTTTTTATAAAAATGGACATCTTTTCACAATTTGGCGTTATACCATCAGACTTAACAAGGGGATTTGCAGGTGCAATGACTCCTTCTTCCTCTTCTTCTTCCGAAATCGTAAACAACTCCGACGCTTGTTTCAACGCAGGTTCATATATTTTGTGCAGTCCCGCAACTTCGAGTCCTTTTGGTAACTCTTCAGGTTTAGCAAACGGGTCAAATTCTATTCTAACATAGTTATTCAAATCGTCATTCTTAAACTGAATGGAAATATCGTCTTTTGAAAACTCACCCGTGTAGTTCGTCTGGTACGGTGTAATAAACATTAACAAGGAGCCACAAACCCACTCTTCAAAAGACACTTCTATTTGATTAGGAAAATGTATATTTGTAAAGAACAGATCATGGAAAAGACCAGCACCCACTTTGGTTGGCGTTGGAACAAGCGGTTCGTAATCTTCAGAAAATGTTTGAGATAACTCCCCTGACCCAAACTCAGAAGTAATTTTATCATCAAACCATTGCTCAAAAGTTTTAAAGGGCGTTCTACACTCAAATGCTTCCGGTAATTCCGTAGCAAATTTCTCCTCAGTTTCAATTTTACCTTCCGACGGTTCCGCAAACTCAGGATTAACATTCCTCCTGGTAATTTGTAGGTCGTAATTCATATCACCATCGATAAAAGTCTGTCCCGCCGGATCTACCGCTAATGGGTGTTGTCTAAGAGGCTTCCAGTCTCCAAAGTTTTTATCCGCAGCGGGCTCAATAAACAAATCATAAATCATCGGATCATAATCGCCCGGAGCAGGGAACACTTCATCAGTAAGCTCTCCATTCTTCCAGATTGGTGGCCTCGTTAATACCCCTATTATATCTCTTGATAATTTTACTTTCAATACAGGCTCGTCTCTCAATAGTTCAAACGAGTAGGTGGGCATGTCTATTCCACCTTGTGTTTTTTTAATATGCCTATACTTGTAGCTTACAATTCCGTCAGCATCCTTTTCAAAGATAAAGCCGCCACCGGATTCTCTCTGGGGGTTCTGCCCTATGTGCTTCCAAGAATGTGCCTCGTGATGCTCTCTTACTAATTTACCATCTAATTCCGAAAGATTGTTATTACCAAAATCAATCCACTTTTTATAGTCAAGATAAAAATTAGTTCCTTTTTCCAGTCTCATGCCGTATCCAGTAAAAAGAGCGATGCCAGTAATTGTGGTTAAAGCATTAATTCCCAAAGAGCCCCAAAAAGTCCCTGGGGTCCTAGTGGATAAGTTGACGTCTGATTTGGTCCTTAGGAAATCTTTTTTCATTTGCTCCGCGTCACCCTTCTCTATGTTCTCAGTAAGGCCCATAACAGACGTAAGCGCCGCCCCTGCGCCAGTCCCAAATCCGAAAAGAGACAACGCGATAGTAGCCGGTGCGATTGACCCAATCACAACAAACGCCGAGTACGCTGCAATTGTCGCGAATCCCGCCGCAGCAGCCACAGGAGGGAGCCCATAGGCAAGGCCCTTTTGATAAAGCATTGAGTCCGTTAACTTGTATAATGGAGAAAGCTGTCTCTGTTCTGTGAGTTCTATACTATTAAACCCAAGAGAAACCCAGCTTTCCCAAGATTCCTCAGCCTTAATTCTAAACTTGGGCTGGTATGCCCTCCAGTGCGCAGCTTGATTTACATCTCCTAACGTTTCAACAAAAATAGACTGCTCCGCCGACCTTACTTTTGTAATATAAAATGTGTCAATAGAATCAAATAGATAATTTAACGCAGCCGACGACGCTTCTTGAACGAGAGGTATGTCGTTTGTGTTGAAAAGCATTTTAAGTATATCGAAAATTGTTACCGGCGTATCAAACTTATCACAAATATCCTTGACCGTATCAACAACTTTTTGTGTTTCCAGTGTTATATAATCTTGTGCTTCTGCGGGTAAATCCTGGTAAAAAGACGCTGCCTCTTGATATTTGTCTACCGGATCGCAATCACTCGGATGTTCTTCCTCTTCTAAATTAAAATCTTCATCAGCTAAGACCGTGCCCGCCGCCTTAAACAATAGCTCGGCCTCTCTCGATGTCACCGGAATCTTAAATTCTTCAATGATAAAATTTAAGGTTTCTTTAATAGTTCTAGAAGTATCACCCTTAAATAACCTATAAAGGTTCTCCCTACTAAAGGTTATATCAACCGCTTGAACCAACTGCTTGTATTGGTCCACAGAAATATCGAGTCCAAAATTTTCAATATTAGACTTGGCAAAGTCATCAAAGTTATTAATTGCATCCGACGATAACGTTGCAAACGCAAATATACCGGATTCAACCTCCGCCACATTCTTTCTAAACTTGGCATCATCACTAAGAAGGGCTAGTGTACTAAGCGTACCAATATTTCCTAGTTTTGCCCCGGCGGAACCACAATCCAACGCAAAAAACTCATCAATTTTGTCAAGGCTCAAGTCGCAAGAGTCAAGGCCAAGTTTTTCAAGTAAGAAATTTACTAGAAGATAAACAGCAGAAATTATTGCAAACATTATTAGCTTTTTTAAAAGCTTTTCAATCTTTAACGGATCTAAAATATTGTCGAACCTCATGTTCTTAATCGAAATTACAAATTGTTTTATCAAGTTCACCAAGGATTCTATTTGATTTACACTATTTGCAATTTGACATACAAGATATTTTTTAAAATCGTCAGCACCAAATAAACATTTTATAAGTTCATTTCTTTCATAATATTCATCCGGGATTGCTTCTATAACGACTTTAGCAAGCACCATAGCCATAACTTTAAAGTCAAGTTTGTTTATCATCCTATCATAAAGTGTGTTAAGAATTCCATCTGGGTCAGTGACGAAATTTGACGCCTCGACCAAATCGTCTAAACATCTAGCCCCTTGCCCTCCAAGACCAAGCCTGCTCAATAAATCTTTATTTTTTGAGGCGTAATTAAAGGCTTTATATGCGTCTTCTAGCGCAACATCTTTGCTGACCGCATACTGTTCAAGTTTTTCCTTGCGACTTTTAACTTCCTGCGGCGTTTCATACGCTTTCCTTTCAGGACCAAAAATAGTCCAATCCTGCGTAATTCCAAGACTCTCCAGTTCTGGCGTTGCCCAAATAGCGCCAAGCAGTTCAGTAGCTTCTTTGGGTAATCCCAACTGCTCAAGCGCCGTGTTCTTACCAGCAAGAATGCTATTAAGATTATCCATGGTCTCGCCAACACCCGCAACAAAACCGGCGGCATGTTGTTCTTCTTCTTGTTTTGATTCTAATTTAGAAGCGTATCCGGCAGTGTATAATAAAATTTGTTTATTAACCGGTATTAATTGTTCTTGTTCAGTAGTTGCGAATTGTTGTTTTTCTGCTTTTTTTGGTGTTTTGATTAATAAAGATTCATTATTAAAAAAAGACTCCGGTGGTGCCACATCTCCCGGATCTTTATACATAGAAAGGTAGACTCGTAATTTTTCATTGAAGTCTTCTTTTATGGGAATTGTAAACTCTTCATTTACGCCAGCCTCTATCCTTACATATCCTATTACAACGGATAAGCTCTTCGCAACAAGCCACCCTCTGTCTGTGCTATTGCACCTTCTTATATTAATTTGCGGTCCCAGTGGGTTAAGGATCTGCGGCGATTCCACATCAATCGCGGAGGCCGTTAATAATGAAAGGACATCGTTTACGTTTGCAGAAAATAAAAACTTATATATTCTAAAACCAGCAATTTTTATTGGCTCCGCATATATTGCAGGGTTCCCCGTTGCGGAGTCATCCGGTATAAAAAGGTCTAGCCGCTGATTCGGGTCTCTTTGAAACCTTTCCAACATTACATCAAGAGCTTTTTCTCTGGCTTTCTCAGCCGTAGCGTCCTTATCTATATTCCCATAAGAATTTAAAGCCGCAGTGATCTTTACAGTTGTATAGACAAAATTCTTGTCAGAAGCGTACCAAATTTTATTTTCGTTATTTCTCCAGTCTACCGAGTCTATAGCAGTGTCTATGTAATAGATTATATCATTCATGTTAATTGGTGTTGTTATGCCTGCTGCATATATAATCCCCACTAGCCGGTGATAGGTAGGCCGCCCTCGAAGTTTCACAGTTTACTTTTGTAGTTACCTCATCGAATATCATCAAAAGATCTTCAAAAAGGACCTTCAAATTTACTATCGTTAGTTCGGCACTTGGAAGCGCCGCTGGCGGGGTGCCGCCGACGATATGAGTGTGTGTGCCTAGAACAGCCGCCATATCTATATTTGTTCGCAGCATCTGCGCAACGGTGGACGTTAACTTAAGTATCAAGTCATAAATCTCATCAAGACTTGCAACTAGGCTTTTACCTTTAACCAACGGCTGTAGGCCTCCGCTCCTGTTACCCGCTATCAAATCTATTCCAAGCGTTTTGACATTTCCTTTGCTATCGCCAGAAGTGTAATTTGTAATTTTTGTAACTAGCTTAATACCTTCGCTAGCCATTATCCTAATATTGTCCGCTTTCATAGCAACAGCAGACTTACCTCTTCTTGAGCCCATACTTCCAGGTGCTATAACAAAGTTATCGTCAACGTTAGTTCTTTGACTAATATAAACTCTGGCCGCGTCACTAGGAAAGTCCGGATGATAACCGATCTCGTCTAACTTTTTCTCAGGGTCCACTCTTCTAGGGTTTGCGCCACCGCGACCAACAACAAGATCAATAGTCGCACAAGTTGCATTTTCATTCTTCACGGAATCAGTAATATCACCACCACCACCATAGCCAGATTGGTAGTTTCCAGAACGGTCTCTGCCGAGTACTATCCACGAGTTTAAATTATTAGTTATGGTTAAGTCGGTCTCAGCTTCAAAGTATAGAGGGTGAACTATTTTCGATGAAAAAGTACATCCAAGACCCTCCTCTTCGCTTTCATGTCCCGCTAGCCTTCTTCTTTTTAATTCAGCGGCTTTATAAGGAGAATGTACTTCCGGATCGTATTCCAGAATATATTTGTCGTCTGCCATTTTTTACTCTCCTGTTTACTACGAAAAACCCTGCGTCAAACTAGATGGGTTATTTATAAACGTAGACGCTCCGGCGGAGGCTTTTTTGGCCAACTGTCCGGTGCTTTTTTTAGATATTTTTGGAAAACCATTGCCTTTTGCCACCAAAGAAACACAGGTACCCCCTCCTGCCATATCGTTTAGATTATTAAACCTTACTTTTATAAAGCTTCCCGCTATTGGGCGTTCGACATTTTTGGGGATTTTAAAAACAGGTAGATTGAATATTGCATATTGATCATCATAATCACTTGGATATCCGGGATATCCGTTAAGTCCGTCATCTACAGGATATGCATAAACCTCTATCTCTTCAATGTCCCTCTCGCCATCCTGCGTAATCGCAGATTCATTGCCTGTATATTTCCCTGTTAGTCCTCCCGGCTCGCTTACCCTGTACACTCTCGCCAAGAAGGTGTCTTTTCCATCAACAGTGTCATGTTTGTACGCTTCGTGCATCGCACGCTTAAGCGGGTCTAACGCACCCTCTAGATCTGTATAGTAATGTGGGTTTCTAAAAGAAATTGCCATCTATTTTTGTTCCTCTAAATCATTATATAAAGATTCTTTCTCTTCTTTCGATAATGTTCTTGATTCTTGCGGAGTATCTTTATTTAACATTGCAACAATTTTAACTAGTTGTTCGTTAGATCTTTGAAGCGTTTCAACAAATTTAGCCGCAGTTGTACCCAAATCTTTATAGTCGTGAGGTTGACACTGCAAAACCTCTTCCAAACCGGTCAACAATTTGGACGTTCTCTGCCGGTCATTCTCAATATTCTTTAAGGCTTTTTCAAGTAGCCCACCATTATCATCATTGCTCATGTTTACCCACCTCTAATAAATAGAAAAGATTATATTTTTCCTTCATTCCAACTTTTCTTAAACTCATGGTATTTCTGTCGTATTTTTTTGAGGCTATTTGTTATTTGTTTGGTGTTCAACCCTGTTATCTCTCGCATATATAGATAAACAGCCTTCTTATTAAAAATCTCTATGTTTTCAATATTATTAAATAACGTCTCTATCGAGTACAGAACCTTAAGATCATTGCCCTTATAGTATCTTTTCCAAACATCAAAATTTTGTAATAGATTCATCCAAAGCTCGTACTCTTCTCTGGTTTGAATATATTTATTATACGTTATAGTTTTTTCATTGTGGTAATCTTTTGTAACTTCTTCAATCTGTACTTCCGTATATTTTTTCTTATTTTGCTTTTTACACTTGTAAGAAAACCAATTTTTGGTCACAATCGTAAAATAAGAAAAAGCCTTAGAACCCTTTTCAGGATCAAAGTTACTCAGAATAGAGATAAGATACAGCTTACACTCGTGTTTTAAGCCATCTAGGTCCGCTAAGTGTCCAAAATTATACGTAAACACAATTTTTTCTATTAGTTCATCAAAAGCAGGCTTAATAGAATCAATATACAGTCTCTCTTTTTCATCTCTAGAGTCTGTTTCACAATACTCGACAATTGATTCTTGAGTTTGCTTTGTGAAATATTTTTTACTTTCAGTTTTTTTCATATGAATATAATTCGTCTTCCTCTTCTGGGCCATCATATTCATATTCTCCTTCTAACATCATATATACTTCCTCGTAGGATGCTAGATACTCTATCAACGTATTCCCATGCTTCATTAATTTCACAAACATAGGGTCACCATAAAATAACCTATTCTCGTGCAAGACCTTAATATGCTTGCAAAATGCCTGTAAAGCCTTCATCAAATCCAACTTGTTCTCTGCAACAAACGTTAGTTGAGATAGTAAATATCTTATGTATAATGATAATATTATAGTAATTAAGAAAAAAATAAATGTCGTAATGATCCAAATCATGATTTATAGTCAGATCTTTGTTTCCTAAGATCTTTCAATTCCTCCCTGGTTTCCTCTATTGTTTCTTTAATAACCGCACCTGTTTTTGCAGTAGCAGCGCCTTCTCTTTTTATGTTTATTTTAGAAGGAATCTTTTGCAAAGTACATTCGTCAAGACAATCAGGTTTTTTATTAATCTTTTCCTTATAAGAATGTCTTAAATCAAAGCTATCTTCGCAAGTTATGCACCTGTAGGTATACAAGGGCATTAATTTGTCTCATCTCTTCCATAATCATCTTCAATACGAACAACATCAGATAATTGAGGCGTACTAACTTCAATTAGATCCACATTATTTCTGTCCGCACAAAACCTATGAATGGTGCCAGGCGGAATATGACAGGACTCACCCTGTATCATTAATCGAGCATGATCTTCAAATTGTAATCTAAGATTCCCACTTACCACATAGACCGTCTCTTCCTTTTCTCTATGATACTGTTTAGAGAGTCTATGCCCCTTCTTTATATGTATTTTTTTACCAACATAGCTTTCTGTTTTAGCCCAGATTTCTTCATAACCCCAAGGCTTCTTAACTATCTCCGTCGGCATCTTCCCCTCCTTGGTCTGCATGAACCACCGGGGGATTTGATACTATGAGTCCGTCCGTGGTCTGTTGGAGGTTAAACTCCTTGAGTAGCCCTGAGATGTCCTCATGATGTAGAATAGCCTTCTGTAGGGCCATCATTATTGCTCCGACCGCTTGATTTGATAAATTCATCTTATAACTCCTTAAAACATTGGTGAATTCCATCTTTAATACTCATCTCAGTTTGCCACCCTAATTCTAGAAGCGGCTCACAATCTGCCAAAGTGCACATAACATCCCCTTCTCTTGATGAAACATAATCAAACTCAACCTCCGGATGGTATTGGTTGGCTATATCCTTTATTTCATTGAGAGATATGTTTGCCCCTGTTCCAACATCAAAATGTTGGCCGCCGAAATCGGCCTTATAATTCATAGCAAAAATATTAGCAGAAACAGCGTCGGAAACATGTAACATGTCTCGTCTTTGTGTACCATCTCCAGTTATAAAAGGTGCCTTGTCTTCTCGTATATGTTTCATCCAATTAGCAACAGCGGTTGCATACGCTCCGTCCGCTTTTTGATCTTTTGAATATACGTTAAAGTACCTAAGGCCTACGGTGTCAACACCATATAAGTTCGCGTAGATCTTACATTCCATCTCAGAAACCAACTTTTGTAACGCATACGGGCTTTCCGGGCCATCGCCATTACCGACAACAGAGGAAGAACTAGAATAAATAACTCTTTTTGAACCAACTTTCTTTGCGAAATTTAGAACAACACTAGCGCACATAACATTATTGTACATCGTCGCGACCGGTTCCTTAATACTATAGGGAACCCTGGGAAAGCAGGCTAAGTGAAATATGTATTCCGGTTTAAAATTAAAAAAATACGGATGAAAATTTCCTTGGTTATCTTCTTTAAGGCCATTTAACCCAAGTATATTTTTTGGGTATTCTTCATTTAAATCTACACCAATAACATCATGGCCTTGTCGTTGAAGCTCCTTAAACAACTTGGAGCCAATATATCCTTTGTGTCCCGTTACTAAACATCTACTCATTATTCCCCCCTCATTTCTCCTATTCTAAGGTTAGACTTCCACACTTCCTTAAGAAGCTCGGCAGAATATCCATTCTTTTCAGCCGCGCAAGCTAATGCGTTAATATCCTTTGGCAAACACTTGCCAGAGAAAGGAAGGTGGTTCTCATGAAAAACAGACGTGTGCATAGGATTTACCCTAGGGTCTAATAAAAACAACTCCCTAACCTCATTGTAATCCGAACCCAGAGCATCACATATGTTCTTCATTTCATAACAAAAAGTTATCTTAGTTGCATAAAATGAATTCTCCATATATTTCGCAAGTTCCGCAGATGTTGCATCCGTCTTAACGTATCTTTTCGTAGGGCCTACTACCGGCATAAAGAAATCTACCATCTTAGAAGCATCTCTTTCGTCACCTCCAAAAATAAAGAATGGAGTTTCTTTTACATCGGTATGAAAATCATAAGGAGACCAATAAGTAGATTCTCCGCAGTATTCAGGAGAAAAGACTATACTTTTTCCGGTCTTTTTCTTGAGTCTTTCCGTAGTCCCAAGCTCCACCGTGGACTTTAATAAAATAAGTGGCGTATCTAACCAACCAATCGTTTCTTCCACAATAGAGAGATCACAACTTCTATCGCTTGCCATTGGCGTAGGGACACAAACAACACCAAGATCACAGTCGTTAATCTCTGATTTGGTCGCACTTCCTTTCTTTGCTGGATCAAAAAAGACCACATCATAATGATCTTTAAAAAAACTGTGCATCGCGTTCCCAACGTATCCCAGTCCAATTATTGCTATCTTCATAATAACCTCATTCTTCCAAGAGTTTATCGTAACGATTAACTTCGTCTAAGTCCCTTGTTCTATTCTCACCGTGCTGTCTATACCTGTACAGCGGCATTTCTAAGTGGAAATATTTAAACCTTTCGCTAAAACGGTTTAATAAATCGTGACCTTCTCTCATTCTAAACTTTTCATTATAGAAGTTTATACTACACAATGACTCATATGTAAACATTATACCGCATGCGATGGGTTCACTCTTAAAATCATATGCACCTATCGTATTTCCAAGCTCATTAACTTTCTTATAATCACACGCAATCGCCTGGTATCTCCTGTTCTCTTCTAAAAATAAAGAGAGACATTGCAGAAAATGCCTAGACACGTAGTCATCAGCATCTACTCTAACAAAATATCTTCCAAGGGACGCCTTTAAAATCTTGTTCAATGACGCCGGCAATCCTATGTTTTCGTCGTTGTTTATTAATCTAACATTTAGATAAGGTTTAACAAAATCACAGATATCATCAAGCTTCTCTTTTGGATCATCATTAACAATGACAACCTCAAATTCATGCATAGGCAAGGTCTGACTTATAAGGCTCCTAAGGCATCTATATAGCCAATCTTTTTGCTTATAGCAGCATATCCCAACCGTTACTTTATACATGCCTCTATAATCCCCTTCAACGCCTTTGTCTGACTTTCTACAGTTGCACCAGCAACATGCGGAGTGACCAAGAAATTATCGTGATTTAACTTAAAAAGCTTTGACTTTTTCAAATCATACATATTTTGCTCATTACAAAGAACATCACAAGAATAAATTATTTTTCCGCTATTAATAAGCTCGTAAATATACTCTTCATTAACAACCTCACCTCGTGAAGTATTCACAACAATAAGACCATCTTTAAAGTCTTCAAATACATCATTGCTTATTAAATTCTTAGTTTCTTTTGTCAAATAACAGTTGATAGATATTATATCACAATCTTTTAATTCGTCAATACTTTTAACTTTTTTGTGATTTTCATTGTCAACATAAGGATCATAATAACAAATGTCCATTTCAAACGCTGCTGCGTACTTTGCTATTTTTCTCCCTATCCTTCCCATACCTATGATGCCAATCTTCTTTCCCGCTAGCTCATTAGATCTTAAAAGTTCCTCATTGGTCTGAGTTCTCCAATATCTATGCCTTTTGGCAGCCATCGTAAACTTTCTAAAACAATTCATTATATGCATCCACGTAAATTCCGCAGAGGCATGTATATTTTCAAGCGTGTTTCTATTGTCTAACAGACACCTGTATTCGATATCATTATCTTCAAGATACTTTGTATCCATATGACTCACACCAGTCGAAGGTGTCCCAACAACTTTTAAGTTTTCAAACTTGGAAAAATATCTTTCATCAAGATAAAAGTTGGTTCCAGGATTAACAATTAAACACAAAGGGTCTTCACTTAACGAACAACCGTATTTAAAAAGCAAATCTCTAAGTTCTCCCTTCCGGAGAAACTCTGTCGGGCATTCAATCTTAGTTCTCATGCTATTTCCTATGTAAACCTAGTCACCTCTTTTAATTTTTGACTAAGGCTCTTATCACTAAAATACTTTGGAATAATATGAGAATTTATGTTAATAATTTCAGGCTCTTGTTCCAAAATATTAACAATATCAGTTAATCCAATAGCATCTTGTGAATCTGCTTTGTTAAAAAACTTCTCAAGCATAGCATAATCGTCTTCATAGTCCAGATTAAATCTAGCGTCTTTGTACCTTACGATGTCTTTATTTACAATCGTAAAAGCATTTATCGAAAAGACATCCGGATTGTTTTTAAAATAAAGAGTTAAATATTCACTATATTTTTCTGTTTCAAGATTATCAAAAAGTTTCTGAAGCGCTGAAGTATTAAAAACTTCCGACTTAAGCCCAAGAGGGGCATTTTCAATATAAGAATAGTCTGCCTCATTACTAATATGAGAAGCAATCAATTGGTCGAGCAACTCGTAAGAGATCAGCGGACTATCCCCTGTAACTCTCACTACATAATCTAGGCCATACGTTTCAGCAGCGTCCAATATCCTCTTTGCAGGGTTTTCAGGAGATCCTCTAAAAAACTCAACGCCGTCAATAACTTCCTTCTCTAGATCGTCATCAATATTTTCAAACGAAGTCGCCAAAATAACTTTACTAGCAGCCTTGCTTTGTAAACAGTTCTTCATACATCTCTGTACCGCAGAAAGGCCCCCAAGATCTAAAACTGCTTTTCTTGGTAATCTCTTAGAGTGTAATCTACACAGTATAACAATGCCGACATTTATCCTTTCAATATCATCTTTAGTTATGCCGCAATTCTTTTCTATATTTTTTGTTGCTACCGCAGGCAGAAATTCCGCTATCTCATTCGGAAATAGGCTACTATGCTCGCCGGTTCTTTTAAAATCTATGTCTTCAGAGAGTATGAGTTCTCCCTTATCCTTATCAGTATTAACAATCGCTCTTACGGCGTGCTCTAGGTACTTTTTTTGATCTTTTGTTATCTTGTTACCATTACCAAGTATTTTGTCTACTCTCTCTAGTTCTTTAACCATGTATGAAAATTCTTTCATATGCAAAGAAGAATAATAGTCATATCCTCTTGCCTTCCTATCTAACGTTATATGCTTTTCTATAATCTCTGCTCCTGCGAACGCCGCATAACAAGGCATTTTAGTAGCAAGGTCAGATTCTGCATCAACATGGTCAGCAAAGCCCACCCTATATCCGTATTTATCTTTTAAATACTGTATTCTTGAAAGCGTCGTATCGCTTTCATTTGTTGGGAACCCTTGATAGCCATACATTAATATAACTTCATGCGAGTGGTTTTTAACCATACTCACCGCATCATGTACTTGTTGGTCATCTAAACCTCCAACACCCAAAAGAATTGGCAGGTTTAGTGTCAGTATTTGTTTTACGAGCTTATGATTTAAAGACACCGTTGGAGGGATTTTTATACCATCTATATAAGAAGCGTTTTCTTTTGCAACCCAAAAACCCCACTCATCAAACACATCCACCCAAACATCGAAAGAGAGACCCTTTGCGAACCTAACAAATTCGCTTCTCTGCTCGGCGGTATAAAAAGTGTCCTTATATATCTCATACTTACTATATGAGGGTGTTGCTAACGAATCATACTTATAAAATTGAAACTTTACCGCATCAGCACCAGCGTTTTTTAGCTGCACTATCAGCTTAATATTGTCAGCAAATACACCTTGGGCTGCGTTTGCTATCTCACCAATAACATACATATGTACCTTCTTTTAGTCTTTTTCGGCTACACCTAGCCAACCATCAAGATTTGTGGTTATTTTTGCTAATTCTTCTCTGCATTCTTGATCAACATCCAAAAATTCTTGATCACTCATTCCAGATAAATTAACAGATAATTTTTTTAATGACGGAGCGTTTAAGAAATAACTTTCCTCTTCGTCTATAGTGGGTGCGTACTTCTCCTTAAAACCTCTGTAAAGATCCGTGCCAGGATATGGGGTGGCATAAAAATATTTCCCGCCGAGCCCCATCTTCTTTCTCCACGCGACCGATTCCAATGCAGTCTCTCTAGTTTCTCCCGGCAATCCAAAAATGAAAGTCGCAAAGATATTCATTCCGGCTTCTCTACAAGTAGCAATAGTATCTTCGTATTGTTGCACCTTAACACTTTTATTCATATTGTTTAACATGATTTGAGAGCCGCTCTCTAAACCCATATTCAAGCCTTCGGCTCCACAATCAACCATTCTTTTTAATAAATCAACATCTTTTTTGATTCTCTTTATTATGTCTGCTCTTCCGCTGCATCTCCACATCATGCTGCCCTGCAACCCGTACTTTTCTACAGCATCACAGAACTCATGTGCCCTTTCCTTGTAGAGCAAAAAGAACTCGTCCACCATTGTAAACAATTGTATGGGGACGCCAGTCCCTGCCATGTCGTAAGTCAAAAATGGCAATATCTGCTCTTCAAAGAACTTGTCTACAGTCATAGTTCTTACTTTGTCAGCCGACTTTTCAAACGTCCTACAAAAACTACACTTATAGGGGCATCCAATGGAGCTTAGGAGAAATGCACGGTGTTCCTCAAAATATTTAGGACCCAACATTTCATAGTTAAATCTTGGCCAGTCGTTTAAATGCTTTTTAATTGGCACCGGGCCATTATCTACTATGTCCCCGCCTACTCTAAGTTGTATACCTTTAACCTTATCAAAGTTAGGAAAATTATTACAAATAGAATGAACAACATTCTCTCCTTCAACCTTACATACCATGTCAAGATTTGGTATCTTTTCCCACAGCATGTAGTCTAAAGTTAGAGCTAATCTACCACCAACCAGCGTCGGTAAATCTATATCATTATCTTTTAGTTGTTTAAAAATCTCCTTCACATGGAGATAGGTCGTGTGCATGCCGCCAATAACAATCATTTGAATATCATTATTTTTATTTAGTTTTTTTAAAAGATATTCTTGGTCGTGTCGGTTTACATCACAATCTATCCAAAGAACTTCCACACCCCTCTCTTCAAAGAGTGCTTTGATAACCATGAGTCCAAACGGAGGTCTGAAACTTGTTCTTCCATAGTTAATTGGATTAATTAATGCGAGCCGTCTTAATTTATTTGAACGACCGGTGGTTTTTATCGCATCTTTGTCCATTACGAAAAATTTATTTTTCATTTGTTATGGCCCTCTTAATATTAAATAGTTCATTTCCAACTTTACGTAATAATTTCAACTCGCTCAAGTTCATAGAACCAATGTGATCATTGCCATCCATACTCTTATTTAGCGTAAAATGCTTTTCGATAAAAGATGCGCCTTTAGAAATATTAAACAAGGCATAAGATATACCATAAGAATGATCACTAAGACCAATAATATTTTTATCATACGAAAAATCTTTAACGTCCAAACAGCTTGTTGGATATTTTGATATGCAGTTGAAATACTGGATGTTGTCTTCAACAAAAGGAAGCTCGCGTTCAGACCAAAATCCAAGAGATATATATGTCGTCTTTCCGAGAGCAATAACTTTCTTGCATAACTCTGGTTCCGCTACAACAGTTCTGCTTGCGATCTTATACCTTTCAACACCCAACTCTTCACACCATTCAATCTTTTCCTCGTCAAAAACAGAGGCAAAGAATTCGATGCCGTAATGATCGCAAACCTGCTTTATTTTTGTAACCTGTTCAAAAGTGAATTCGTTCTTCTTTCTGGAATCATCCCCAAATACCCGCTGGGAGCTATACAGTTGGAATTTAGCAAAATCAGCGCCCCCTAAAGCGGATTGCCGTATTAGCTCCTCAACACGCCTGAAATCGCCGTTGTGGTTTATCCCTATCTCAGATATTATCTTCATCGCTACCTCGCTTTACAGGCATTATTTCCAGGTTGTCAGCCTCTCCTAGCTCTGCATAAGTGACCATCTTAAAGTTTACATCAGGATTTCTCTTAACGATATCCATAAAGTGGCCTACCATGTTCGTGTTCTTCATTTTAAGTTGCTGTCTCTCAAAAGAATTATGCCAAGGTCTTCTAAAAAGATAATTACTTTGATAAAAATCTAATCCAACAACCCATAAGTTTTTTGGTTTTAAAATAGACGCTGCGTAAATGACAGCCAAAACTCCAGTATTAGGATGCTTGGTTTTATAATTACTGTCTCCAGGTTTAAGATAAAATTTATCATCAAAGTAATCATTATATTCCAGCGCTTGTTCAGGTAAATTATGACAAGTCAACCCAAGACTTTCGTAGTACGTCTTCATAGAGTTTAGTTCCGAGTCAGGTTGTACTTTTGGAAATTGGATGTTTTCAATTTCCAACTCCTTATAATGCTCCGGTAATAACGGCGCAGTGGGCAATCTGTTAACGAAGTGTACAATGTTTTTTCCTTTAATCTCAGGTGCTATAATAGAATATTCTGACTCTGAGTTATTCGCGTTTTTATCAATGTTGTTGACAATGAAACAATCTTGGAAGTTGTGAGAAAACCTGGGAAGGTTCTCTACGCTACTGCCTTTTAAAACAACGCCAAAATTATTCAAGCTTTTTTCAAAGTACATGGTTATATTTCCCTAATAATTAACTTTTTCCACTTATTATAAGAGCTTTCAATTTCATCTTGGGTAACTTCGCCAGTCTCCACCAATAATTCGATCTGTTTTTCTAGAGATGATCGTTGCATTAAACAACATATTTTTTCATTAAACTCGTTATAGATTTCTTTAAAATCATTCCACTTAGTGATTAGTGTGTTCTGTATCTCACTAGTTTTATCGGGAACTTTTTGAAAAATAATCTCTCTTACAATATCGCCACGAGTATCCCAGGCTCCGTTACAATCAATCATTTTAAGATTACTCGGCAATGCTAATATAAGCTCATTCATGTTGTTTATTTTTATAGATTCATGTTTTCCATATGCATCAAAGCAACAATCAACACAAAAATATGAGTTGTCTTTTAATACTCTAGCTGTTTCAATAAAAATTTTCTCTAGATCGTACCCATGGTCTAAGGAATTTGTATATACGAAATCAAAATGTCCTTCCGGAAAAGGTATATCATGAAAATCTCCCGAAACAACATTGGGCAAGTCTTCTACTAAATCAATGCCAATTGCATCACAATGTGTCTTTAATGCCTCAACTTCCTCTCCGTATCTTGCACCAAGACATAATCCGTAACTATCCTCCCGGAAAGCATTTTTTTGTTTAAGGATTGAAAATCTTTCTCTAAATATCCAGGTTCTAACTACACTTAAACCACCAGTTAATCTTTTCTTTCTATCTTTAGAATAAGATTTTTCTGCTTGATGAACGAGATATTCATCATAATCATGATATTTTCTTTTTTGCATTATTTCTCCCTTGTGATCATAAAACTGCGTACAATCTTTTTACTGCCTTGCTCCCAGTGTTCTTGACAAGCAAACTTAACAAGATGCTCATTGCTAACATCAGTATAAATACCTCGGTGAAAGCCATCCGTATGTACGCTGCGCGCAGGCGAGTACCCTGCCATTTTAAAAAGCTGCGGCTGCGGTACTGGGGTCGCAACCACGTATTTTGCGTTGAACCCAATCTTGAAGTACTCCCTAAGGACCGCCGCAAAATCATTTTCTTCATTATACGTAGCAGGATGTACTTCAACTAAAACACTAGTATATCCATCGTTTTTTGAAAAATAATCAAGACCGCTTTCAAAAATTTTAACCTCATGTCCTTCAACATCCATCTTGATAAAGTTTGGATATCTTCTATCTTGGAGAAAACTTTCCAAGGTAAAAGACGGGACAGAGATCTTGTTGGTGCTGTACTTATTTTTGGTTACACTGCTTAAATTTGGCTTTGCAGCTTCCCAAAAATCAATTTCACCATCATTATCACTTATAGCACAATGTATCACTTCACAGTTCTGATAGCTATTCTCTTCGATGTTTTTTTGCAAAAGAGATAGGTTTCTCGGATCTGGCTCAATAGCATAAACAAACCCATCTTGCCCAGCGTTTTGGAGCATATAAAGGGTCGTGTACCCAATGTTGCTACCTAAATCGACACACACCATGCCTTCTTTTATTTCTTCTTGCAGAAGGCCCATAAAGGCAAGCTCTCGCTGTCCCTGCGCATACAACACCGCAGAAATACCGCCATCTTCAACATCAAGATGCATTGTGTGTTCACCAATGCGCTTTTTAAGTACTCTACTCATTTTGTTCTCCGTTTCTTTTATCTTCGATAGCTTCCAATATAAGCCTGCACATATTTACATTTTTTTTGTTTCCCTCTACCTCATAGAAGAATTCAAAGTTTTTTACGCCGTCTTTAATAGTATCAATAGCCATACAAGACCACATCCAGGGCTCACGCTTCGCTTTTTCTTTCATAACTTGCTTAGCATACTTTATAGCCTCTTTCGTTTTTTTCTCGGGAGCGATTATGTCTGCTCTTGCAGAGAAGTGATGGATTGTTATGTCGTTTTCTTTCAATATTCTTTCAAAATCTTTTTTGACATCCGATAATTCAGGAATTTTATTAATGTCGTCGCCTGTACCGCAAAAAATACTGAAATACTGTAGCATTCCGTTTTCTTCTAGATCGACAAGAACCTCGTGCTCTGCTCCTTCAATATTCATCTTAATAATATTAAGATCCTCTTTGAGCGTAGGAATATTTTCTCGCAACCAATCAGACATCTTGATTGTTTTTACTACCTCATGTTCCCCATTCAAGTTTTTCTTGGTTTCATATAGAGAGTTACCTACGTTATTATTCGCGTGATAAAGCTTTCTTTCGCCATTATCACCACACACCGCGTAGTTAAACAAGTGTATATTGTCGCTGTTACTTTTTGTCCATGGTGCAAGAGAGGCCGCTTGGAAGCTGTCTTCACAAGGCTCAAATCCATATGCAACGACATTATCGAAGCCAATAGATGGAATAATCGAGTGCATCATTAAAAATAACTCAGTACCATGAAATAAACCTAGATCAAAATAATTAATTTTCATTAGTAACCTCTTTGAAGAAGTTGTTATATTTATCAGATACTTGTAACATATCAAGAGGTTTTTCACAATCATTTATGTAGTATTTACTAAAGTCAAGAGCCCTACATAAATTTACTTCTTCTGGTTCATAATCCCAGTGATCCTTAATGACAATAGCCCCTATCCCAGCGACTTCTTTTGTACCCCCAACAGAGGAACAAACGATATCACATCCACAAGCTCTAGCATCCACAACAACATTTGGACAATTATCGTAGCGGCCAAGATGTAAAAGAACGTCCGAAGCCTTATATACCGACAACAATTTATCTACAGATAAGTTACCAAGATATATAATTTTTGAGTCTTTAACAACCTGTTCTGTTTTCCCAGCTATCAAAAGCAGATCTTTTTCTCCGGAAAACTCTAAAAAATATCTAATGTTCTCATCTAACCTTTTAAATGGTCGCCAATGCGACGCGCAACACCATATCTTTTGATACCCCTCTCTATGCTCGATGCTATAGGGAGAGATATTTTTGATCATATCCATGTCAGCGCCATTATGTATAACAGTAGAATTTTTATGCTCGCCAAAATATTTTGTCACAAGCTCTTTACTAAAGTTAGACTGGAATATAACGCCGTTAGCAGCCATATAAGTATTTAAAATCTTACGGTTTTCTGCCATGTAATTACTTGTGGGATCAAAGTAAATACCGTCTAATCTTTGTACCAGTGGAATAGTTTTACCATCAGGTCCAGTTAATGGACCATATACACTCTCTATAAAAGCCAAATGTAAATCAGGAATATCTCCTGGTTGATAAAAAACATGTCCAAGAGACGTGAGGTTTTTAACGAGCTTATTAGCAAAATGATTTGGGCCTGTGCTAGATCTAACATCTACATTATCTAAGAAAATATTCATTTTTTAGTTGCTATAACAACTTGACATTCTTTTTGTATTGGACACATGTACTGATGCTCAACATTGAAAAAATCAGAAACATACCTGTTTAACTCTTCAAACGACCATTCTCTAACATGCATTTTGTTATAAGGAGGGCCGTTTTCTTGGACCTGCCATCCAAAAACTCTCTGCAACCTCTGTATAGCACTTCTCTCCGGTGTTGATAATACAAGGGTCTTAAAGTTTATTTTTGTCATAAAATGCATTAGTTCATCGGGTTCTAATAAATGTTCAACAACATCAGAACATATGACAAGATCAATTTCATCTTCGGGGGGATTGTTAAAATCAGACTCCCGAAAATCATATAACGGATACTTCTTTCTAATAAAAGATAAATTGGGTTCAAGTTCAAGGCCTATTATGTTCTTATCCCTAAAATAATTCGCGAGTTTGAACGCAGAACCACACCCAATATCAAGAACTGTCTTATATGAATTTTGAACACATATCTGGCGAGCTTTCTCGTATACTTCTTTCTGAAACTGATCCGTGTGCTCCATTTGTTCGCATGTGACGAATTCTGTTCGGTGTGTGTAACCTTCTTTTATATAATATTGTTTTTCCATGTGCCTTACTCCAACGTAGAGAGCCTGTCGTATGGCTCTCTGTTCCTTATGTCCCTCTCAATACGAAGCTGTTCCG
>TARA_R110002110_G_C13469589_1_pt1 | contig 25937 bp, 29 predicted proteins | sample TARA_R110002110 | Tara Oceans TARA_R110002110 (sample SAMEA4397330) | marine metagenome | biome: Polar Biome; feature: [SRF] surface water layer (ENVO:00010504); material: water (ENVO:00002006), including particulate matter (ENVO:01000060) such as... | depth 5 m
TGGCCGGACTCGAACCAGCACGCCCGTACGGACAGCAGATTTTGAATGTTTTAATCGACACCCAAAATCGGGGTTAAACCATTGAATTTTCTCACATTTATTTTCGAACACAATGTGTATGTGTAAGAGATTGTGTAAAAATTCACCACTACTGACAATATTGTAACATAATCCTACATATCACCAAATATTATTCCACACTACCACCAGCCCAGCACAAACCCTCAGCCTATCCAGCTAAAGCGTCATCCCCCAAAGCTAGATGATATCGCGTGCCTTTAAGTTCTCCGGTCCGACTGAAGGCCCCTTTAGTAACAAGGTCGCCTAGGTCACGCGTTGCCGTCGTCCGCGATGTCTTTGTGATGCTGATATAGTTTTCAGCACTAAGGCCCCCTGTGAAGCCGTCAGGACCTTCTCTGAAGATCCGCGCAACCACCTTCTCTTGGCGTTTGTTAAGCTGTCCACGATAGCGATCATAAAACTTCGTTTTCTCAATAAGAAACTCAACACGCTGATGTGTGTAGTTCTGCGCCTCCAGCACCATATCCGCGAAGTAGAGAAGCCACTCTGTCACTTCATTACTCTTGTTAGCCGCTTCTAGCGCCTCGTAATAACGCTTACGCCGCCGCTCAATCGTATGAGACAAAGCAAGTAAGGTTGGCCTACCCTGCGATTGGGAAAGAGATTTCTCGGAGATTGCCCGGCCAACACGGCCATTCCCGTCTTCATACGGGTGGATACACTCAAAGTAGAGATGGGAGATTCCTGAACGCACCAAAGGCGTCAGCACTCCTGCACGTTTTTCCTGATGCGCGTTAAACCAGGTAACGAAGCGCCCCATCTCATTCGGTACTTGAGATGAGGGTGGTGCTTCAAAGTGGACCTTGCGTTTGTGAACTGGCCCGGACACTACTTGCATTGCCTCTTTATGGGTGCGATACGCGCCAATGTCTGCGAGATCATGGCGTCCTTGCATCAACATCTCATGCCATCGATGCAGCATCCCAGAGCTAAGCGGTTCATTGAAGGTGCGGTAGAGATCAATCATCATCTCCGAGATGCCACGCTCTGCAGGAGAAGCCTTTGCCTTCTCCACAGCTAGCCCAAGTTGATTGCGAATAGATGATTGCAAGCTATCTCGATTAAGGAACTCCCCCTCAATCTCGGACGTTTTGAGCGCTTCGTTGCTGATAAGGTCAACCGTCAGTTGGTCTTTATCTTCCTGCGCCAGGTGCATAAAAGCCCCGACCAACACGCCAGAGTTCAAGAGGAAACGTTCCTCAAACTCCTTAAGAGCGCTTTGGTCATAGGTAAAATTAGGCCAGTCTTCTTGCTGCCAATTCCATTTCATGGGCTATATATCTTTCATTTATAGCCCATAATATACATAAATACGGGCTATAAACAAGACTTTTATGGCCCACAGTTACAAACCAACGTCCCAAAACCAAACAGCACCGACAAGCATACTTATGCTTTTTGTGGTCTGGACTATCTCTTCACCATAGTCAGTAAGCTGACGTTAGGTGCCGCCCGTCTAGTCGCTGCACCCTCCCAAGCCTTTGAAAGACAGTATGTGCATCTAGTTTTGCCTGTTCGATTCCCAATTATCAATTGGTGTCAGCGGACCTATCGGACAAATATGCTCTTTCGTTGTCTTCCCGGAGATAAGAGACCAGAGGTGATGAAAGGATCTCATTTCGCAACCAGGCGTTCCTATAATCGCGGAAAGAATAAAGCCGAAACCAAGGTGAGCGAATGTGTACAACAGCAAGACCAACAAAGCGTATCCCACCAAGGGCCCGTCAAATTCGCCCATGAGACCTTTGGAAACAAAGGCCATGACCACAAGCGCCAGTGCTCTTAGCGCAGCAGGCCATTTTTTCCATGATTGAGAGAAACCAATGTTCACAACATAGTTCAGGAAATACAGCCCAACCGGGAGGCCGCTCCAAAGCACGAACGATATCTGTCCTGATACCGTAGGATTGTTCCTGATATCCCATAGCTCAGCGACATACAAAAGGCATAGTGCGCCAAACCCTAATCTAACAAGTCGCCCGATTGGGCCCGGTTGGGGCAATGATCCAGCATCTTTCAAATTGAGATCAGTCGTGGTCATAAAGGCACCTGTTTTTATCGTCTGAATTGGATGGGTGCGGTTGAGCCAATTACCCAGCACAACACGAGAGTTTTTTTACATCCATGTCAAACGTCTGGGCGGCCAATTTCAATCCCTCAACTGTCGTTAAATATGGGAAGATGGTGGCACCGAGGTCTTCATAGGTCATACCAGTTTTGATCGCGAGAACTGCTGTTTGAATACTGTCGGAGCCTTCCGGTGCGAGGATATGTGCACCAAGTAGCCTTTTTGTTTTTCCATCCGCGACTAGCTTGATCACTCCGCGCGTATCACGGGCGGCAAGCGCACGCGGCACATTGTCAAGACTCAAAACAGACGTTCGCACTTCGATCCCTTGATCGCGCGCTTGCGCTTCTGTCAGACCAACACTGGCGACCTGTGGATCGGTAAACACAACAGCGGGCATTACTGAACCATCATATGAAAGAGAATTTCCATTAAGTGCATTCTTGGCGGCAATTTTTGCACCGTAAGCTGCCATATAGACGAATTGATCCCGCCCCGTGACATCGCCTACCGCGTAGACACCTTCACGTGTCGTGCACATGTGTGCATCGACTTTGATCCCATTGTTGGACGCAACATCAATACCGGCATGTGGGAGCCCAAGACCCTCGGTGTTGGGCGTTCGCCCTGTTGCTATCAGAACCTTTTCCGCTGAAATTTCTCGGGTCTGCCCCTGATCTTGCACCGTCAGCACGACGGTTTCGCCTTCAGCTTCAATCTTTTCATAAGAGATGCCGCTAATGACGTTTATGCCTTCATCGCCAAAATACGTCGTCAGCGCTTCTCCAATTTCGGGCTCGGCTTCTGGTAGCAGCCCGCGGCGGCTTATGATGGTAACAACGACACCAGCACGGGCGAACACCTGGGCAATTTCTGCGCCGATATATCCCGCCCCAATGACAAGCAGAGATTTGGGTAGCTTATCGAGCTCAAGAGCGGATGTACTGGTAAGGTATGGGACGTTATCAATACCCTTGATTGATGGCAGCGCGGGGCGTGTCCCTGTTGCAATGATTGTTTTTTCAGCATCAATTGTGGTGCCATTGACGATGAGCGCACCTTGTTCCGAATAAGAGGCTTCACCTTCCTTATATGTAATTGAGGTATAGGCTGGTAGCAGGTCGCTGTATTTTGCGGCACGAAGATCATCGACCAAATCTTGTTTTTGTTTTTGGACAGCATTCCAATCTGTCACCGTCGCCGACGCCTTGATCCCGTCAAATCGGTCGGCAGCGTGGGCGACATGGAGAGTTTCTGCAGCCCGTATAAGTGCCTTTGATGGAACACAGCCAACATTAACGCATGTCCCGCCTATTGTCCCATAACCAATCAATGCAACCCTTGCACCTTCTTCAGCAGCCGTAATTGCAGCAGAAAAGCCTGCCGACCCTGCGCCGACTACAGCAAGATCGAAATCTCTTTCAGAGTTTTTCACCACTACTATTTCCTTATTAGACTTGAGAGAGACGACGCCACAGCGCAAACATCGTTAGACCGACAAAAAAAGCGAGCGCAGGTAGCAAAACAAAATCCAGGTAGCCAACAGCGGCAGACAGTCCCACTAGGCCGAACAAAACAACCAATACGGGCGTAAAACAGCATAGTGCCGCGATGATCGTGCCAATCACGCCGGTGGCGAGCCAGCCTTTGTCCGTCATGGTGTTGTGACCTTTAGTTCAGAGGGATAACCAGCATTTTCTGCGGCTTCCGTCAGACTTGCTATTGTCGTGATCTCATCGTCATACGTTACGACGGCTTCACGGGTCTCCAAGGTAGCCTCTACTGACAGGACTCCCTCAACGCCTTTGAGCGCACTCTTGACCTGATAGGGACACGTTTGGCAAGTCATACCCTCAACAGACAGGGTCACTGTTTGGTCAGCTGCCTGAGCGTTCGTTGCCAGTAGCAAGAGACCAAAGGTGAGGGTTAAATTTTGTAAGCTTTTCATAGGTGGATCCTTTCTCTGTTAAGGCAGGTAGTCTGCAATGAGTGGAAACCAGTAGGGGAAACTCAGAACAATCAGCACCATTCCGGCACCAGTCCAAAGCCCTGTTTTCACGAGACGATTGGGGAGAGGGCGTGCACACACTTCTCCTTCTTCACACTCATCCTGCTGCTGCCAATAGACTTGAAAAAATCCGTAACCAAGGGCACCTATTGCCCCGGCGATGAAATACGGCTGGTAGGGTTCCAGCGCTCGAAGACTGCCCATCCATGCACCGCTTACACCAAATAGTGTCAGCGCCAACGGGAGAATGCAGCAACTGGATGCGGCCAGCGCGCCAAATATTCCACCAGCTGCCAACAATCCTTGTTTGCCTTCCCTGGTGGGTCCTACTTCGTTCTTCAAAACATCCGTCATCATTTCCTCTAGCTATTTCTCATGTTTCGCGTATCCTAAAACCTGTAGTAACTACAGGTGCAAGAGAAAAAGGAATGAGTCAGATCACACCCGCGCGAGGACTATTAATCGGTGAGTTATCCAGGCGTACTGGCGTCAATATTGAAACCATTCGCTACTATGAGCACAGTGGAATCATGCCAAAGCCCAAGCGAAGCGAAGGGGGTCATAGACTTTACAATAGCGAGCAGCTGAATCGGCTGGCCTTTATCAAACGCAGCCGAGAGCTTGGGTTCAGTCTCAAAGAGGTCTGTGGCTTTCTAACGCTTATTGATAGTGATGAGATGACTTGCGGTGAAATTCATGTAAGGACGATGGATCACCTCACAGAAGTTCGACAAAAAATCGCCGATCTCAAGAAGATGGAACGCACACTCAAAGTAATGGCTGATCAATGCTCCCGTGGCGATACGCCTGACTGCCCTATCGTGGATGACCTTTATCATCTTGGCTCTTAATGAGCCCTACAAGCCCACGTTCCAAAAGTAGATAGCACCGACGAATAGGCCCCCCAGAAGCACAACGGTCCAAAACTCAGTTAGGCAGAGTGTCGCGATCCATACGCACGCTATGCCCAACAGGGCACCACCAACTCCCGCATACCAAAATCCAATCACAATGGCGATGAAGATCGCACTCCAAAAGGCGGTCAGCACCGCCCGGTCCCAATATTTCATTTTCTCTTCCCTCCTCCTTAGTCAAAGCAGAGGACAGAAAAGTTGCAATTGACAACAAATATGCCAATATATTCCGTATAAGGAATATAAAGACGGGAAACATCACATGAAAGATAAACGACAAATCCGCCCAGAGGACTTTAAGGGATTCAAAGCGTTTCATGATGCTGGCCTTGCCGCAGGCATGACCTTAGAAGAGGTTCATGAAGCACATGACGCCTACCTAGAGCGCGAGGCGGCAAAGCTTGACGCTGACCTAGCATCCCCTGAACGGAAAGAGATCCTAGACTTCGTTAGCGAGTAAGACGGCGCTTCATTTTCCGGCGCTTCTCAAGTTTTTCTTCCAACTCCCGTCTCTCGCGCTCAAGCTTTTCAGCCTTTTCACGTTCCAAGCCTTCCCGAAGGTATTGATGATCCAGTTCAATAGCTTCAGTTAAAGCTTCCACCTTTGCCTGAGAAGACTTCGCCGCCTCCGCCGCAAAGTCTCTTCTTTCTTCAACCTGCTTCCACCTTTTTGAAAAATCTGACCTAAAAGGATCACCCGCAAACGGTGTGATTAAACCAAGAACTTTCGCCTTTCTGATATCACGGCTTAATTTCTCCGCCTCTTCACGGTATTGCTCCTGCTTGCCGCGCCACTCAGTGAGCATCTTCTGGTGCTTCTTTATGCGCTCCTCAATCATCGGGTCAGCCTTTGTGTCCGTTTCCGCATGCGCCGTCTCTTAAATTTTTCGGTCAATTCAAGCTCTTCCAGGTCCATATCAAGATCTTGAGCCGCATAGTCCGACCAACTCTGATCGAACTTTTCTTCTAGGTCTTTGAGACGCACACCCTTTCCCATCTGTGAGAGTTTTGCATAGCGCTCGCCATCGGTGAGAATAAGTCCTTGCCCCTTCGCTTGAAGCTCCACACCAACAAGCGACACCGAACAGGAAGCGAGATCTTCCCAACTCTGGCATTTTTCAAATAGGGGCTTCATATTCTTGCGCAGCTCACCAAGCTGCTCCGCTGACATAAGCGGCAGGGCTTTTTGATTGAGACGCCTGGCCCGCGCCAAGTCACCCCGAGTCGGCCTGCGCGATAAGGTCTGCGCAAGTTCCGGGTCGCTATGAATACCCGGCACATAGCGCAGGCCCAGCTGCTTCTCCTGTGCCCTGAGACTCTTCTCAATGCGGCTCCAATCAAGGCCGTTGCACCACGCCTTGCCGGTTTCCGGGTGAACCCTATTCACCATCACATGCACATGTTGATGATCCGTATCATTGTGCGCCACCATCAGCGCCTGATGCCCGGAAAGCCCGAGATCAGCCAGTGACTGATCGACCACGCTCTCCATGACCTCTTGAGAGAGCGTCTCCTCAGGGGGCAAAGCAATCGCCAGGTGATAGACCGGCTTTTGCACTCTGACCGACTGTGCCGCCGTGGCCCGCATAATGATGGGCACCGCATTGGCATTATCAGTCGGCAAATTCCGGGTTGCGGTCCATCCGACCCGCCCAAGCTGCTTGCCGTCGCTGCCGGCAAACAGATAGCGGCACAACCCGGCAAATCCGGCTCCTGTGTGGGCCTTACCGATCATGGGAGTGTTCCTCCTCATCATCGCTCCCACCCAGCCGGATTATGGCAGCCACAACCTGGTCGAGAACACCACGGACCTCATGTCCGTGGGGGATTTTGCCAGCGTTGGCGTGGCGAGAGAGTTGATTGAGGTTGTTGCCAACAGCCGCAAGCTGCCGGATCGCCTCTGCTGCCATTCGTGTGGGCTTGGCCTTGGGTTGCTCCCCAAGGGCACACACACGAACGTATGCCGCAAGCGTGAGGCCTGTGGCCTCCGCTCTCGCAAGCAGATCTGAGTGCTCAACGTCGGTGAAGTAGGACTTCACCTGACGGTGTCGGCGATCAGACTCTGGTTTGCGATACCCTCGTCGCGGCATACGATAGCTCCCGGCGCTTGAGGGCCAGCTTTGCCTTGAGACCACACTTTGGGTGGGTCGAATGACAAATGTGTTTGAGGTCCATTTTTGGGCCCAAACACATTGCTGGCTCCTGCAAACATCCGCCTCCATAGAAAACGTTCGATTTCATCATACTGACGGGTGAGCACACTGCCCAGCAAAAGCGGCCTGTGACAAAACCAACACTGGTTTTGACGCGGACGATTTTGCGAGCGGCCAGCCATGTCCCCTTCGGGGACTACGGCCTGGACGCTTATGGAAACAGTCCAAAGACTGTTTCCAGCTCTTGGCCACAAGCCAAGAGCCACGGGCCTCCCCAAGGCCCGGTTCCACCTGGGCGGTCGTATCAACGACCGGGTGGAACTGACGGTCCCCGCCTATCAGGCGTGGGACCGTCAAAAAGGATGCTGAGGGCTCCCTTAGTCAGACGAAGGATCTCAGACATAGGACTGTCCACAGCACATACTAAAACAACTATTGCACAAAGATACAACCGATTTACCATTGACCGTTCTGCCAGCAATTACCGGGGGACAGAATGCCATTTGCAGCAAAGGTTAGTGCAATCGCCGGAGCGGTTGTCTGCGTTGTAGGAGTGATTATCACAGGCTTCACGGGGGATGGATTGACCGCCAGCAGTGTATTTGCAGCCATGGCTGCTGGGGCGGCTTTCTTAGGAGTCAGGCAGAACCCAGAAGAAATAGACAGCCTTGCCGAGAAGGTCGGTTCAAAACTCCCTGCCCTTCAGAAATACACAGACCTAATCCGGCAAGAAAACCAAACGGCACTCGTGGAAGCACGCGCCGCACGTCGGCGAGACCTTATTGCCCACCTGGAAGCCTTTCGAGCAGATCAAATTGAATGGCTCGGCGATTTCGAGCCCATGGCCACACCAGAAGACCTAGAAGACTTTAGCCTCGAAGAACTTGAAGTGCTTAGAAATGGCACGCCCTACAAAGAAGCTGAAGAAGCCGTCTCCCGTGCCAAACGCCGCCAGGCACTTGAAGATAAGCTCGAGTACATTAATGACCTCTTCAGCGATGAGAGCAATGTGATCATGTTCACTTCTAAGGAGTACATGGATCGCAATCCTGCGTTGCGTAAGTTTCTCAGATCGAAAATCCATCGTGAAGTGAACGGCAATGCCGGACAGATCAACACCAGCTCCGGTGCAGCAGCTGCCGTAAGCATCATTGGCAACAGCATCGGAGCCTACCAGCGCGGGACGGCGCAAACAGCGATGGAACACAGTATTGAGTGCTTGCAGTTTGGTCGCGCCATCCACAATCTCAAATCAAATGAGCGCGCCGTTCTAAGGACATATTTTCTTTTGGACGCTTACGGCGAGGCGACGCCCGGCGCGCTAGAACAACTGCACAATGCCATCGTCTTCAACAATGGGGACTGCGTGACCGGCAACACCATCGACAATCCAGACAAATACCACCTCTACGGAATGAAGATGGCTGAAGACGCCATCCGCGACGGCATAACAAAACACCAAGAGGCAATGCAGATGGCCCTCACAAAATTCCGAACCCTGGCAGATCACGAGGATGAAACAATCGCCGAACTTATCCGCCAGACTTTTGAAAGCGGGAACTCCTGGGCGACCGCAGAGGACATCCGAAGGTCACAAGTCTACAAACCTTACGAAGAAGAAACCGCCGACCTCTTACTAGGCTGGTATGAAGACGAGCTTCCGGTAGGTTTCGGTGGATACGAAAGCCTCGTGACCATCGCCCGCCCCGGCACCGGCAAAACGCAATCTCAGGTCATCCCCAATCTTTTGACCTATCCCGGCTCAGTCATCGCATTGGATGTTAAAGGCGAGCTCTATGATGCGACTGCACCAACCCGAGCAGAGAAATTTGGCAAGGTAATCAAGCTCGACCTCCGGGACATTGATCAAAGCCACAAATGCAATCCGCTTCTGTTCTGCAATAAGGACAAGGCGTGGACAGAGGCTCGGTTTATTGCGGATCAGCTCACCGGTCTTTCAAATGACACGTCCAGCGATGATTCAGCTGCATACTTCAACGGAAGAGCGCGGGATGTGATTCAGGCGTTCACAGCTTTCCTGCTCATGAAGGAAGAAACCCCTCGTATCTCTTCGCTTCTCGACATGTTGTCCCCTACACAAGCTGAGTTCATCGACTACCTTTTGGACATGAGGCATGCGGAGAACAAAAACCTCAACCGATACGCCAACGCGCTTGAAAACATGGAAGACAAGCAGCGTGAGGCTGTTTTCGATACGGCACGGGGCAAGCTCAATATCTTCGAAGATGAGATTATCGATAAGCTAACAAGCGACAGCGACTGGCGACCAGAAGACCTAAGGGAGCCAGGAACGACGCTCTACCTTTGCGTGCCAGAGGGCGGGATCTCTTCGTACTCGCCACTTCTGCGATTGATCATTGGTCAACATCTAACTCTGTTTGACTCACCGGAAGGCGGAAGACCAGAGCTCCCCCTCACCTGCTTTCTGGATGAGTTTCCTCAACTCGGCTACTGCGAACCTCTAGACAAGGCAACGGAACTGGGACGTGGACGCGGCATCCGTCTGTGGATGTTTGCACAAGACCACGAGCAAATCACCGAACCCTATAGCCAGGGTCTCGTCGACCGCTGCGCCATCGAGATGTATATGAAGCCCGCCGATAGGACAGCGGAGCATCTATCAAAAATCTTGGGTGAAACCGAAGACATATTCACTGGAGAGAAAAAACCTCTCGCGCCTGTTCATGAACTATTGGGCGAGAAGTTTTCTGACAAAGTGATTGTGAAAACCTCCGGCGCAAAACCACTACTTTTAGACAAAAAGTACGCCTTTAAAGCCTAGTCCAGACATAAATAGGCTAATCATTGCGCCTCATGTTCTCCAATTCACCCACTTTGAGAGAAGGCCTGTTGCGCATAAGATACAGTTGAGTGATTATCATCCTTAGCAGTAACAAATGATTCTCAAATAGAGGATTTAGTATTGTATTTGTTGCCATCTGCCGCTCCAGAGAGAAAGCAAAACAATGAAATACCAGTCAAAACGAAAACAATTTTCAATATAAAATTGACAATACTTATATTCATGCGCGATTATAAGTATTAAGAAAATACAGAAATATCTGGAGCGTTAGAAATGAACTCCGCGAAGAGATTACAAGAACTGCGCGAAAATGGAACTATTGTTCCTAGCAGGAATTACCAGCAGTTCCGTGACAATGAACTGCCTGTCAATTGGGGATATTCAAATAATTCCCTCCCAAAAATCGATGGACCAAGCCAACCTTTTGGCGCGATAGATCATCTAATTTATCGAGACAAATAGATTGGGATAGAAAAGGTCGTTTTACCCTTGATTATTGGGTTTAGCGGGGCGAAATTTCGCCCCGCGTTTTTTTATGGTTACTGAGAGGTTTCATGGCCGAGTTACATGGAAATATATTCGTTGACTTAGCCGACCTTGACTCATTCAAGGTCACTATTATGGACGTCTATGCCAAAGGGGTGGAACGCGCAGGATTCAAATTGAAGTTTGACGAGTTCAAACTCGACTATGTACACAGAGTCTGGTTGGAAGATCTCGAGCGACTGCAGGAACAGGTGAACGGGCCCCCGTGTGCCTTCAAACGCGCGGGATTTTTGGCATTCTGGCTTCGCCGAGAGTGCCCTGTTACGATCTGGGACGACTCCGCTCAACAACCGGACAAGATGAGCAAAGCAGATTTGTATGGTGCAGCTTTCCTCCGAATGTACGGCGCAGAATGGCTAGCGTTCAAACTCGGCTACGAGATCTGTTTACACGTTGAAAGCAGCATCGAAGGAGGGCAGTACGACGCAGGTTCTCTCGACAATCTCACAACCGCTTACATTGACGACATGGTCGAATTTCTGAAGCGAAAAAGTGTCTCGCCTCATGCAATGTACCTAATCTACAAATCGTTGTTTCTCCGTCGCAAAAAGTACTAAGGCGAGTCCATAAACGGTCCCTCGTTAGAAAATGGGACGCCAGCTCGTCACATCGGACGCTCGATGGTGCGATGATCTGTCTACCAATCACCACTTTATTCACAGTACTGAATTCATTTCCGGATTAAGATGAAGTGCTCTGCTTCATCAGCAGGTGAGAGCTCCAAGGCCTTCAGTCCACTACTCTCATAGTAACTGACCCAATATCCATGTGTCCCAAGGACAACATAAATGCCATGGACCGCTGCCGCTTAATGACCTGCCTCGACCAACTTTCCAGATCTATTCCCGATGGCAAAGGACGCCGTTGTGAATGGCTATGCCATTCTCCTGCTCGCACTCTTTGGTATAGCGATCACTGTCCCCTTAGCCGTAGCAACATTTAATCCATCTGAAGTTGAAGCCATCCTAAATGTTCTACAGGTTATTCTGTCTCCAACCGTGGCTGTACTAGGTGCTATAGTTGGTTTCCATTTTGGTTCAAGCCGGGAGCCTAAAACAACTATATCGGTCATCAAATACCGCAAGGAAATCTAAGCACCACGTTGATGACAAGCAATTCATAGTCAATGTTTTTGCCGCAGCGCAAATCGCACTTCCGGAAGCTCGTCTCGTTCCGCGCTTGTCAGGCAATCAATCAACTCACTCGACTGACAACCCTTAAGCTTCAACAAATTAGCCAGTCTCACGCATTCAGCACGGACAAGAGAAACGGTCACCGCTGCTCTACTCTCTGGGTCAATCAGCTTGTAGTCCGTATCTGCCATTAACTCGCTGAGAACACCTGCAAGCCTACTCATATCCTCAGCACGCTCAATAACATCAGCCTCAACGAGCTTTCGGGCGCACCCGATAAGAGAAGGCAACGACACTTCGCCACGCTGTTCTATTGCCGCTAACAATTGCTCAACCAGCGTTCTGGGCAATCCACGATCATTTGAAGAATACATCATGGCCCATACCTCCGAGGCCTCAACAGCACCAAAAACATCCTCCGAATTACGGCTCACAAACGCAGCGTGTATTCTCTGGGTTATCACCGACAAAAAGTCCTCTTTTGGGTTTCCAAAGAAATACGGCAGGACTCCGATAGCAGAACTCACCTTGACGTCATCCACGACGTATAGGACGATATTCAGCCGATCTCGTGTTAGGTCGTCAGCGAGAAGTTTTGGAAATATCGCAAATCTGAAAACTTCACAGATCAGCTTTTTCATTTCACGATTGTCGCCTCGATGTATTGATCGAAGAAAATGATCACCTTCGGTTTCCCTGGGTCGCCAGGCGCACACCTCGTCAAAAAGCTTCAGAGCTTGCTCACGGTTGGGTAGCAGGTCATCAAGCCCTTGAGAAGCTGCAGCCACCACGTGTTGAAGCCGTCTAGCGAGATCACCTGACCTCTGAGGGTTATACAATCGCTCACGCAAGACCCTCTCTACGTCAACGCCTTGAGGCACCGGGAGTATTGCAAACGCATGAGGCAGGAGATCGACAACAACGGGTAACGGAGGGCTCATGCCATCCATTACCGACCAGACTGCTTTCGCCGTCGCAATTCGTTCGTCGTCTTTGAGTAGCTTGTGCAGTGACAACGACGTCAGCCGATAAACTGCCTCGTCTCTTCCAGAGTCATCTGACGCAGCAACCGCTATCAGTCTTCGAATTCTCTCATCCCACACGATATCAGCTGACGGGCGCGCAACCGATTTGAAGTGAACCCAGCTAAAGGGATTAGGCCAGTCATTTTTAACTTTGTGTTCCTTCTCATTCGAAAGCGGAAAGCACAACATTTGCAAAACGAGTTCTTCACGCTCAGAAGGATCAATTGACTCGACAGAGTATTCAGCTAGATGCCCAATGGACTCGAAAAGCCACCAGTGAGACAACGCAGCATCTCCAGCTAGATCCATTGCTAAATCAAAATACGAGCGAGCCGCTCCAGATGATTGTCGAGGCATCAGCCGCGCCAACAACTCAATAAACAATCGCAAACGCTCTACCGCTGACGTATCAATTGTGCCGAAGTGCTTTTGGTCAATTAGTTTTTTCCGCCAAAACTCCAACGCATGCACGATGACCTCAGTAAGCTCTTCCACGAGGACAGCCGACATACGCGCAACACCGACCCGACTAAAATACCGATCAATCAAAAGGTCCGAATGCCCTTTTAGAGTCCAAAGCAACCTAATATACCAGGATAAAGAAGTACTCTCTGGGTCAAAAGTAATCTCCAATATCTCCTTGTAAACTTCATCTACTATCCCCAATCCACCTAAGCGGGGAGAGAAACCAACCACCGAGGAGATCTCATCCAGAGTGACGGCTGCATTTATTTCGGACAGTCCAATAGTTTCGCGAATACCAGTATTGTCTGTATAAAACCCCGCCTTAAATCGCGGGATGACCTCAGCAGAGTTCTCACGAAACCTCTTGATCTGCGAATGGCTGTCAGCTTCAATATGTCTTATCTCGCTCCAAGGGTCACACCTAGACGCCTCAAATTCCAGCGGCCACCTCTCTTCACCTACAAACTCAAACTGCGATACCCGAAGTGCTCGGTTAAGAAATACGCCCCAGGCTCTCCGTGATCGGACCCAAAGCGAATTGCGGTTCTCTCGTTGCAACTCATCCAATTCCCGCAGCGCTGCGGAGACTTGTTCACCCGCTTTCTCAAATTCGCAGACATCACAATACAAACAGGCAAGTCGAAGACGCCATATGGGATCAGGCGCCGCGATAAGCGCATCTGCATCAACCAACATCCCATCGAAATTCATGTCTGAGCGTGCATAAAGCGCCTTTTGGTATATCGCTTCTGCGGCGAAGTCACTGCCAGTCGTTGAGTTAGCCTCCAACACATCAATCCAAAGATCGAATGCCTCGGCATTTCTGGAGGTGCGTGCTGAACAAACAAGTGAGACCACTATCTCCAATTTTTCATCTTTGCTTAAAGCTGCGGACGAACCAGGGTCAGCTATTGACGCAAGAAGGGAAAAAACTGTCCTATTGATTGGTATTAGCGCTGTTTGCAATCGCCACACGAGTTCATATAGATAATGCGCTCCAGTCTCATCACCTAGCAACTCAAGTAGGCGTTCTGAAGGGGAAGGGAGCGCACCATTCGCCCAGCCTATCTCCCGTCTACGATCACTCGGGCACACCAGCCACCCCGGATAATTCTCCCGGTCACGCTTCCAGACGGCCAGGGATTTACGCAGCAGAGATGCAGAATGCTCATCATCTCGCTTACGCTTCTCCAGTTCGCCATTCTCACGTGAAAGAAAGCCATAATCATCCTCTTTCGTCGGCCTCCATTCATGTAGTGCCTTTGGCTGCGCTTCGGCCAGAAAGCGGAGAAAAAGTCGCGTCGCCAATTCATGCCTTTTTGCTCGATCCCTTACGCCTACAAGAAGCGAGGAAAAATCAATCGGTGCGACATTCCTTGATTCCAAGAACTTCCTCTTCGCTGGAGCAAGTTCCAAATCACCTACAAGGTAAATTCTCCGTGCGCTCCCTCCCAGTTGATCGCGAACCCACCCTGACCACTGCAAAAAGTTTGGATCATCACCGGAAAATCCTAAAAGGCACAGTTCATTCTCAATGAACACCTGTCGTGCAAGGTTGACGAACGCAGCTGACTTTTGTGGATAGGTACGGTAGTCCTCCTCCGCGATTACAAACTCGGTATTTGCCCCGATTGAACCGTGAAGCTTTACAATTCTCGGCGCACGGGCATGGGCCAAATCTGCAGTCGATCGTACTGTCTCGTAATAGCTACCAACACTAACAGTCTTTGCAGCGCGCTCAAGAAGCGTATCCCAGTTTGTTGTTAGAACATCTGACCATGGCAGTTCGAGCAGAAGCCTGTGCACCTCACCTGGTGACCAAGCATCATCGTTAATATTAGCTCTTATCAACTCATCTAATGCGGTTTGCCCAAGATACGCACGAAACTCTTCTGCCAAACGCAGCGGATCACTAGGGGCCGACGTCGGATCGTTGGGATAAAGCTTGAGAGACATTGCCCAAGACAGGTCCTCCCAAAGTGGCGGCTTCTGCACACCGGGAACAGAAACCGTAGCATTACGGCTGAAGCCAGCACCCACCAACACCGCCGCCCCTCGTCGCAATGGGTCTTCACGCCACAACGCACTAGCTAGTTGTTGTAAGGCTGGAAGGTCCGGCAAAACTGTGTAGTCGGCTTGTGAATCTGTAGTATAGTGCAATTGACTAACCTCCGATGGATTGCCGATACACCACCGACATCCGGACGCCTATTTCCCTGGCGATAGCAAAAGCGTGTTGGGACCATTTTTGATCTCTAGAGCCCCTCATAGTAAAACAAATGTTGCATTGATTTAAACCCAGCTACTTTGGTTGAGAAGCGAAGCAAGGTATCCATTGCAGGACTCGCGCAACGTCAATCACAGAAAAAGGGCGAACTGGAGAAACTGGAACTATCCATAAATATCGCTAACTGGGGTTGTGCAGTCTTCAGCTAAAAACGCTTTTCGTATGCGGAAAATAAAGACCTCTTCGGTCAATCAACACCAAATGGCTTCGGGAAGTCGCAGTCTCGTTGGTACTCTACAACACTACATCCACTTCCTCAGCGGTGAACCAACCATCTTGAACCATCTGCGTTTTCACAGCTTCTGGATTCTCTGCATATACAACCAGAGCTAAACTGCTCCCGGCGCGGCTACACGTGACATAGAGAAGCCGACGAGTACGATCGGCTGAACTATCTTTTCCCTCACGAATGTTCTTACGATCGGTAGCGGACAATTCCTTGTCACCTATGAGCTTCCCGTAAGAAAATAGAAAGCCACGCGCTTCCGCATCGTCGAGAATGACCATGACACGCTGGAACTCCAACCCCTTCACACCCTGGTGTGTGTCGAAGGAAGCCAGGCCATTTACATATCTCCGATAAACATCAATTTCTGAATATGGAGCCTTCAAGAATGAAAGAACCGCGGACACACGTTCGCTCAGAGGATCAGCTTCCTCATCTTCATCTGAGGAACCCGCTGGGTTCTTTAAAACAGTATATGCAGACAGCAAAGATTCCGGCACTTCAAACAGCATATGCTCAGCTACGCAGAGCAAAACATCGCCGCTTGACGGCTCTCCTTCTTCCCAGAGGGCCATAAGTGCATCTACGCCCGCCTGAGCCTTCCTCAGCAATTCGCTGGGATCTGCTGCCGCCTCAAGAGCATTTGGGGTCAGCAACGGCGAGGACTGACGGACCAGCTTCGAAACAGTAAACCGATCACCTACCCTCTGTGCTTCGACCAGTGGCAAAACCGACTGAATGAAAAAGCGCAGGGGCGGAAGACTTCCATCTAACAGTCCAGTCCTCCAGCTATCGATTGCGTAAAGCGGATTGAAAACATTCTCGAACCCCAGTCGCACAGCCGACATATGATGTTCGAGCGTGAGAATCTTGCACTGGTCCCGGTCACTCCAACCATCATCTTTGGAATATTCAGCCATGTGGTCACGAATGGTATCTTCGGTATCCTTTCGATTTGCAGATCCGCTTGATCGAACAAAAAGTTTTACGTGCCCTTCAATTGCATCCGATCTGGGGTCTTGAATATGAGTGTCCACGGTCTCACGGATTTTGTTGATAAGCTGAACAACACGCTTGGGACAACGATGGTTGAGTTGTTTGGAAGGTTTCCCCCAGTCTTCAGGAATTTCATCCTCAATTCGCTCCTTGCCATCTTGATAGATGCGTTGCATGAGATCGCCAATAAGACCCAGCGAAAAGTGGTCTGACTGCTCTTTTTCAACAATGAAGAGCGCATCAATCAAATGTCGGTTGGTATCCTGACTTTCATCGACCAAGAGAAATGGAAACCGACCAACGAGTATCGAAGACATCAAGGGCTTGTGCGATAGAAAAGCCGCACAAATTGCTATCACTTCCGTGTGGTTGAGTGCATTCGGCTCAGAATTTTCTCCATTCGGGCTGTAAGAAAATTCTTTGGTGTCATCAAGCCGTTCCAACCGCCTCCCCTTAGATTCGATTTTGGCCTGACGAGTGATAGACGCCTTGGTTCCGGCGCGGCCTTTCTCTTCCTCTACCTGTAGCTGCTGGATTTCCGCTTTTAAATTCTCGCGCAACCATTCGCGAATATCGTGATGAAAGCCTCTTATGAGCTCCCATGCAAAGCTGTGGATCGTGGCAACGTAGAAGAGCGGATAAAAATCTATCCGCCGGTTGATCTCATCACAGGCGGCATTGGTATAGGTAATGACTCCCACGCGATGGCCGTGCAATGCAAGTTCCCGCCCGTGCGTTGAGCGTATGAAATTCAGAGCTTTGACAAGTGAACGGGTTTTCCCCGAGCCTGCACCAGCAAATAGGAAGAAGCTTTTTGGCTCCTTTGGGTTGAGGTAGTGGGAAATTTCCTCATCGACAGGATCATCCAGTGCGATGTTAGAAGTGAGAGCCAAGTCAACAGTCATGAAGTCTGTTGCACCTCCGAATTTGAAGACGAGAAGGAAGCATCGATGCCCAGGTCCTTCCGTCGCTCTCTTAGTTGCCCAATAAGCCAACCCAAACCATCGCGAATGTAGAATGGGGGCTGCAAATCCGTTGGATCTTCAAGTTCAAGAAGACTAAGCGCAAACTCAGCCTTACCGCCGTTGTCGAGGGATTTGAGGATGGCAGCACTCAATTGTCCCAAATCATCACTCTGCTCAATTGCATCCTTGAATTTTGCCCAAAGCCCAGTACCCGCATGCGTCGCAAAGAGGCCGTGGTTTTCCATCACCAGAGCGTCTTCGAGCGTATTGCACAGCGCTTCAGCTGTGTCGCCCTTGAACTCAACCTCAATAGGACACTGGTAAGCCGCTCGGACAGCAAAACTCTGCTCTTCATAGCACTTGCTTTTCGCATCTGCGCCAAGATCCATAAGGGCGTCTAACTCTTCAACCTCTGGGCACCACGTTTTGAGAGTCTGATTGCGTGATATGAATCCAGCCCCGCGCCGGGGCACAACCTTTTTCCGATCAGCATCGCATGCATCAAGGTCAGTGATAATCAGAGTGGTTAGGCCAAGATTTTCGATAAGAGCCCTAAGCCGATGGGAATGGCTCCCACCTATCTCAAGCCATGTGATGTAACACTCCTGTAATGCCGCCAGGTCTGGGCAGCTTCGCACAAAGAACGGCACTAGAACCCGCTCCGCAGGCCCTTCTACAAGAACCGCAGCATCTGCGAAAAAGAGATCACAATGTGTCACCTTGATGTAGCGGGTAACGAAGCGCTTGGTCTCCACATCTGTCCCGAAAACTGTGCTTAAGTTTACGACGCAAGACAGCGGGACCGAGTGGTCAACAGCGGGAAGGCGTCGGAAGTATCTTAGCTGATCAAACTCGCACTCATGCGCAATATGACTTGAGTGTGTGCTCACCACGAGCTGAGTTTTCAGCTCTTTGGAGTCGCCCAGGTCGCTATGCTTGCGAAGCACTTTATAGGCCTGTCGGATGAATACCTGCTGGACCTGCGTATGGAGGTGAGCCTCGGGTTCTTCGATTAACACTAGATGCAATGGTGGAATGAAAGATTCTGTCGCAGCAGCTGCCTTTCCGACGCGCATCCATGCATCGCGAAAGCTCATGAGCCGAAAAATCATTGAAATTAAATTCTGATAACCGAGGCCGTTGGAGTCTTCGGGCAAATTCAGTTCGGCACTTTCTTCACCGTCGCCTGCTGCAATGACATATTTCACAGCGGCATCGTGGTTAAGGCCGTCAACAGGCTTCAGGCGGGTTGAAATTTTGAGCCTCGGATCGGTAACACCGGGGTAGCCCATACCTTCAACTTCTCGGATGGCTGGCGAAAAACCGTCTTTGAGGCGAGCATCAAAGGCCTGCTGGGCCTTTTCTATCGCTCTAAGCGCCTCAATATCTTGTGGGTCAGGGTTTTCAAACGGATCTAGATGTCTACTCCAATAGCGCCGGAGCTGATGAGACATACGCCGTGTAGTGGAAGAACCTGAAAGCGCAGCGTCGTCGTCAAAGTCGCGCAATCCATCTATTTGGCCAAAGCCACGCTGCGCGCTGATTTCATCGATCCGAATGAGTCCCTTGAAAGGTTCACCGTCGACGGGAACCGGGTCAGCAGGCAGAATTTGGGGCTTCGCGTCACCATACTCAGGGTCAGCAAGCTTCTCCGGATCAAGAATGTAAGAATCAACAGTAAACAAGCTGCCGAAACGCCGTTGCATGAAATCTGTAAGAGAATGAGGCCATAAAACAATACCATCTGGGTCCTCCAAGCCCCCACCATTTCCTGCACAATCATCAGCAGCTTCAATACGACGGGCCTCGTCTCGGGCTAATAGATAGTCCTTTTGGAGCTGAAGCACGTCTTTCGGTTCGAGGCGTAAGCGCACTCCAAGCAAACCGCCATCCCAATCGAGTGTCGGGATCAGTTTCTGAACAAGATGGGCCTCTTCTTTTTCGGCATGCAGCCAAACATCTAGAAAAGGGAGAACAGGTTCCCAATCAGGTTCAGGGAGGGGTTTGCCCTCTTTCTTCGCGTCCTCCCACACGAGACCCATTTGATCAATCGCCGTCCAATGCGACAACGTAAAATCATTGAGCGAAAAGTTTCCTCTCTCTCGTTCTACGAGGAAGTACCGCAGCGCAATCATGGCGGAGGTTTTGCCGCTGTTATTGGCTCCGACGAACACCGTAGTTTCGTCCGAGACTCCCACGCGGACTGATTTCAACTTCCTGAAGTTCGCTAGCTCCAAAATTTCAATATACATTCACGGTCACCCCATTTTCGCAGGGCCCGCCTTTTCATTCGACTAAGTTCCCACACCCCATAAGTAAAACATAAGTTTTTTACGAGTGCACTTATAATTCATGCCACCGCAGAACCGAGGAACATCACAACTCCAACGCATATAGCTCCTGAATTTCCTCAGACTGAATGCAGAGATATTCAAGCGTTTGTTGTTGGTTGGCATGACCAAAGGCTGCCGTCAGCAGCGGAACTGTCGCCTTACTTTGGATGCGTTGGTGGTAGCCCCAAGTCTTGCGTAGAGAGTGCGATCCGAAGTTACCCTTCATTCCCACGTCACGGCACCAACCTTTGACCATATTTCCAAATGTCGAGACCGTTAGAGCCGAACCACTTTTCTGCGAAATAAACAGCGGTGTCCTAGGCCGAGGGTCGGGATGCACGTCCACCCAATTTTGAATCGCATCCACAACTGTCTTGTTGAACGTCGTTGCACGATATTTTTTGGTCTTCTTTTGCTTCAACTCAAACCGATCACCAGGTTTGAGATGCGCTACATCACCAACCCGAATACTGAGTAGTTCGTTCGCACGATAGGCCGTGTTGATGCCGAGAGTGAAGAGACATAAATCACGCGGCGACTCTTCAAGCATATATTTGATGGCATGAATGGCTCCAACGTCGCGGATCGGCTCCACCTTGATGGTCGAACCCTTCTTTGGATGATTAGGGTTTTTCTTCCGATTAGGCATACCCACTCATCTCGTCGTTCTTTCGTTTTATAATCCCAACTTCTGCTTAAAAGTTGGGATTATCATACACCAGCAAGTTCATAGAGCAAGAAGAAACACTGTCCTCTAAGTTTCCGATTTCCACATGCTAGCCAAACAAAGGCTTAGAGACCGAATCCCAACTTTTAAGCAATGTTCTGGATTTTCGGGCTGTTCAAAATGTTTCCATCAGTCAATCAACACGTGTGGATGGCTACGGTAGCCGTTCTCGCTTGCCTGGCTCTATCAAGCTGCTCAGAAAACGATCCCCTAGCTTCATTGGAAGGCGAATGGCGTCCTCGATGCGGCGGACTTGCCCCAACAGGCCTTCTAATTTCCAAGCAAGATGGTGAGCGATACTTCGCCATCAGAGGCAACGCGCCTGCACCTGTAGAGCGCATCACAGAAGAGGGCGACACCTTAGTTGTCGTCGCTGGTGCCTCCCGCGCAACCATCACCCCAATCAGCTCTATACAAATCAAGGCCACCTACTACGGCAGTGAATTTGTGTTGGAGCGCTGCGACTAAACGGAGCAACCCATGACCAAATCAACCACAGGCAAACTTGTGGCAATGCTACTGGCCAGCTCGATGCTGGCAGGCTGTCAAACAACAGGGAATAAATCAGATATCGGCACGCTCCTAGGCGGAGCTGTTGGCGCACTTGCTGGTAGCCAGTTTGGATCTGGCAAAGGCCGCATAGCTGCTATTCTGGCAGGCGGTGCAATCGGGGCTTTTGCTGGCCGTGCCATTGGCCAGATGCTCGATGAGCAAGACCAGATAGCCATGCAGGAGCGCTCTGCCTATGCCCTAGCAACAGCAAGCGACGGGCAGCAGGTCAACTGGCAATCCAATAGAACAGGCGCTCAGGCGGTTCTTACGCCCACAGGGACGCGGCAGGAAACACGGCAAATGACGCTTGTCCGTGACCAGCGGGTGTCTGTGGCTCCCAATTTAGAGCTTATCGGGGAGACCTACGCTACAAAGTCCAATGCCAATGTGAGGGCTGGGGCTTCCACCGATACCGTCGTTGTGAACTCACTGACTGCGGGGCAGCCTGTAGATGTGGTCGGCAAAGTGAGCGGGTCAAACTGGTATTTGGTGAGCCGTGACCGAGTGACTATTGGGTATGTGCACGGCGATCTTCTGAGCAAGTCGGCAACCGTCACCGCCCGCCTGCAAGAGCCGATCGACCTCGACAAGGTACAGCTTCGGCAAGGTCAGGTGGCCGATACCATCACGGCATCCACAACCTGTCGCACCATGGAATATTCCGTGGAAGGGGCTAACGGCCAATCTGGCAATGACAGTTTTTCAGCATGTAAGGCGACGGACGGTTCATGGGAACTCGGTTAGGCGCACCGGCACTTGCTGCGCTTCTATTCTATACGCCAGCGATAGCGGAAGAAGCCCATAGGCTCGCCAACTCAAAAGAACTTGGCGTGGAGATAGACGCCATGGGCGGGGAAGGGTGGTGCCGGCAACGGCTTTCACTGACCTTTCATGCAAAGGACGCCACTGTTTATCCGACGGCTGAGTTCGCCAACCTTCTTAAGAAACTTAAACAGGTTCTAGAGACTGAATGCCCGCAAGCCCAGCACGCCGATCTCCGTGGCCTAGATGCCAATGGCACGTGGGTGCATCACGGGAGCATCAGCTTTTCGAACGGAGAGTTGGTTTCTCAAAGGGAAGATGAGGCCAGACCGTCTAGCAATAGTGACGGCACCGACTGGGGCGCAATGTTTGCCGGTTGGCTCAATACCATTTTGGGGTGGGCAAGTGCCCTCCGGCCATAACTTTCAGTAACGGAGAGCACCTGTGATAGCGAGCTTCCTTTTTGTCATTACGGTTCTAATCATCGGGGCTTTCAGTTGGCAGGCAGCCCCTGAAAGCTGGAAACAAAAGGTAGAGGCATGGGTGACTAAAACCATGCCTATTGTGGCACGGCTGGCATCTAAAGGATGGCAGGGCATTAAAGCTGCTGTGCGATATATCAGGCGACCGGAAACCCGTATCTACACGCTGCCCGTGGTCGTCTTTCTATTGCTGGTGTGGTTGTTCGCTGAGATTCACCCATACTACACCGGAAGTGTTTTGGAGGCGCTTTATCATCCGCAATCACTGGTGGGGATTGTGGCCTTTGTTATCTGGCGCAGCGCCAAAGGCAATGCCTTGAAAAAAAGCTACATCCGCAATGTGGCGGGCGTAGCGCTTCTGTGGACATGCCTTTGGTATCTCCTCTATTTCCTGCGGCTCGACCCGCCAAGCTTCTACGATGAGATCTATGACGGCCTTCTAACCATTGCGACCATCCCCCTAATCTTCGGGATGTTGGTCGCTCTCATTGCCCGCAGGAACACAGAAGACGCCGGTACAAAGCGCATTGTCTTCCGCACCATCCTAATTGCGGCCGTGACATGGACGGCACTTGGGCCATTGGGCAACTACATCAAGTACGATCATCTGCCTTCGGTCTCCGAAAGCGACTTGCAGGAAATCAGAAGATACAGCACGCCCACCAATCGGGAGCTGGTTGACCTTGAATGTGAGCGAGACACGATTAGGGAACAAGACCCTCTCTTCCTCAGGCTCGACAAAGGGAAGTTCAGCTACCTAAAATGCACTTTCACAGAATATCAAGTAGACCCGTGGCTACGCATAGATTTTAGAATTCTGACGGTTCGCTTCATCCGCGCAGAAGATCGTCTCTATGTAGAGAACATGTTCAATGGCTCGTGGTGAATGAGCATATGACCATGAGACATTTTGCACCGTTGTTTCTTATAATCACTCTTGCAGCATGTGGTGAGAGCGACCCTTATGCGGCGAGTAAGCAACGCCTCATAGATGATTGTGTAACAGGAGGGGAGAGCGTTACCGCTTGTGAATGTCAGATTGAGTTTGCAAAAAACGAACTGACTACAAGAGACTTCCGCCTTGTGCTTGAAGCTGCCGACGCTCAGCGTCTCAACCTATCAGCTGAAAGAACTGCCGCCCGATTGGGAGTAACTGGGCAGGAGCTAGTAGAATTGAGCCGTCGCCTGCACGCCGTTGACCGACCTGCTGTGCGGAATTGCCAAGGCCGTTAAACAGTGAAAGCCCCTCACATGCGCAAAGGGCTTCGTTTCGCCGCCTAATATTCTTCGGCCAACATAACCGTCAGGACGCGGTAGCTCTTCTTAGGATCATGAGGTGCTTCTGAACCCCACTCCATTTTGGTATCGCTGTAGTAGTCGATTTTCCAAAAAATCTTCTATCTGTCATATCTGAAAGAGCCGAAGTCATGCTCTTCATGAGGGTCGTTGTCCGGAGTGAAATTGGTGAAGTACATCACCTTGAACTGAATATCAGTTGCAGCCCGGTCTCCTAGAGCACGAATGCCTACTGTGAAAATCCACCTGCCGGGATAGCATCCTTCGTCTTTGCGAAAGCTATCATTGAGCTCTCTAATTTTGGCTGTCTTATCCATTTTCTGTTCTCCTTTATTTGGTTTGGAGAGCCAGAAGCGAACGGGATAAGCAGGCCTGTCCTGCCCAACACGTTTATGCGGGCAGGGCATGGATAGGCCGCGCCGTTTGCTACAAACGACTAAGCCGGAGAAAGGAGAGAAGAGCGATAGAAGAAGCCATCAGAGGCCACTCAAGATCAGCAGGCGCATAGCTCAACCCGAGCATGAGGCGAACGCATGCGTGGTTGAAACCGTCATTCAACGCGTTGAAAAATTTAAAGAAAAATGGTGCGGGTGGAGAGAATCGAACTCTCACTCCATCGCTGGAATAGGATTTTGAATCCTACGCGTCTACCAATTCCGCCACACCCGCAACGCGAGAACTAATCTCACGTTGACCTATTTCTGACAAGAAAAAAATGAATGTGCGTCGAACTAAACCTCTTCGACTCGCCTCGGTTTTTGCCGTCGAACATTGATGGCAGCCGCATTCAAACTGTTCTTGATGTGAGATGCATAGTACTTCTCAATCATCTCCACGCTGGTTCGGCAATTCTTCGCGATTTGATAGATATCTGCTCCCTCCATCAGCCTGAAACAAATATACGTGTGCCTCAGGCTGTAGGCAGTTCGTTGATTATCTTCCCGGTCAACCTTCAGGTCTTCCGCTGCAAGTATCTTGTTGAAGATACCTCTATGGCTCACCTTGAAGAGCAAATCCGATGGCTGAGGGTTGTTTCTGGTATGCATGCGTTCAAATGGGCGTACCGCACCTGGGGTGCTCTTGCAGTAGCCGACGCCTCGTTTACCACGCACCTCAATCTCCAAAATGGTTTCATCCGTGTCTTCGTCATGGACGATAGACACATCTCTATACTGGAGACGTTTGATTTCGTCTGGGCGCAAACCGGTGTTTGCCATCAGAAGGACGAAATCGTGAAGCTGAGCGTAATGCCACTCGTGTTTGGTTCCTACCGTCTCCCTCGCGCGACGTCGCGTCGCCTCGTAGAGACGTTTATATTCATCATGAGAGAACCAACCACGGTGGGCAATCTTACCCGCTGTCTTGTATGGCATCGAGAGATCAGGCAGGTGTGTCATCCATCCGTGGCGGATGGCTGTTTTCAACACCTGCCTAAGAGCAACGATCTCCTGATGCATACTGCTTCGAGAAGGCGGGTTACCATTTGCCGATTTATCCAACCGCCAAATGCGATAATCCTGAACCGCGCCAGGAGTAACCTCTGATAGGCCTTTATCACCAAAATATGGGACTAGGTAAAGTCGAAGCCGACGCATCACCGTTTCGACATACACCGGACTTCTCAGCCCCTCGGTGATAATTTCATATTCCTGTTTGAAAACCTCTGCGGCCTGCTTGAACGTTTTCTCGTTCCGCAGATCACCAAGTCGGTATTTCGCGCGCAGCTCTAAGTACCAATCTTCAGCGAAGTCTTTTGCACGCGATAAGCTCTCTTCCTTTGTGCTAACACGTCTGTTTCTTCCAGCCAGGTACGTCGCGCACTGCCAGTATTGACTCCCGTCACGCTGATACACATGTACCTTGCCGCCCAGAATTGTATGTTTCGCCATCTTTCTCACTCCTTCAGTGTACCAATCAAATCTCCTTATTGAAATACCCATTTTGTGTAAGATATGTGCAAGACATTCGAAGCCGCTAATTCGGCTCGAATTTCACATAAGTCACTGAATTTAAATGATTTTTTCATTGGCAGATTCATCAATTGGATGATTTTGAATCTACCGCGTCTACCAATTCCGCCACAGGGGCTTTGAC
>TARA_R110002110_G_scaffold29785_3_pt1 | contig 25906 bp, 24 predicted proteins | sample TARA_R110002110 | Tara Oceans TARA_R110002110 (sample SAMEA4397330) | marine metagenome | biome: Polar Biome; feature: [SRF] surface water layer (ENVO:00010504); material: water (ENVO:00002006), including particulate matter (ENVO:01000060) such as... | depth 5 m
CACTGTGTCCGGTCGCGTGATTGCGGATGGAACGGTTCAGGTTGGCCAAACCCCTTGAAGGAGCCCGCAATGCGCTTTCTGTTCATGACTGTCTTGCTGATTCCGGCCTGCGCCAAACTGGGAGATGTCGGAAAAGCGCCGTCTTTCTCGCCACTTGAGGGCAGCTATCAGTACAACGCAATGTATTCCCGCACGATGCCTGAATTTTCTGATCCCGATGGTCCGACAGAGGCATCGTCGCTTTGGACTGCAGGAACAGGCTCGCTTTTCGGTGACCGTCGCGCCGGGGGCCGGGGTGATATTCTGACAGTCGTGATCCAGATCAACGACAAGGCCGAAATATCAAACAGCACGGGTCGGAGCCGTACCGGCGCGCAGTCGATGGGGGTGCCGGCACTCCTTGGCATCCCGCAACGGCTGGAACGGCGGCTGCCGGACGGTGCGACGATGGCAGCAGCCGTGGCGACCGATTCGTCGTCGACTTTTTCCGGAAACGGTTCTGTGCAGCGCAACGAAAAACTTACGCTTCGTGTTGCCGCCACCGTGGTGGAAAAGTTGCCAAACGGCGTTCTGCGCATCGAGGGTCAACAAGAGGTACGGGTGAATTTTGAACTGCGTGAACTTACTGTGACAGGGTTTGTGCGCCCGGCAGACATTTCGCGGAAAAATGAAATCACCTATGACCGGATTGCGGGCGCGCGGATTTCCTATGGTGGTCGCGGGCAGATAACGGATGTGCAGCAACCCCGTTATGGCCAGCAGATCTCAGACATCGTTCTGCCGTTCTGAACAATATGAAAAAAATCCTTCTCCCCCTCATTTTGGCACTTGTCGGTGCCGCGGCCGGTGCCGGCGCTGGCTACTTTCTTCGCCCTTCGGTCGATCACGTCCTGGAACAAGCGGAAACCCTTGCGGAACCGACGGCCGTTCTTTCGGACTTCGTAAAACTGAACAATCAGTTTGTGGTACCGGTTGTGGAAGAGGGACGGGTCGCATCGCTTGTTATCATGTCCCTTTCACTCGAGGTGACTGCGGGGGGGACGGAAGCGGTTTACCAGAAAGAGCCCAGGCTGCGAGACGCGTTTCTTCGGGTAATGTTCGACCATGCCAATGCCGGGGGGTTCAAGGGTGTCTTTACGGATGGTACCAACCTCGGAGCCCTGCGCAGGGCCTTGTTCGAAACCGCGCACAACATACTGGGGCCTGGGGTCGTCGACGTGTTGATCGCCGATATTTCGCGGCAGGATGCGGGTTAGGTCAGGGTCTGATTTTTTCGCTTGTTGTTGCGTTTGTGGATGTTTTTCAAAACTTCGGCTTGTCCCAATGCACGTTCAGCGTCTGCCTTGGCCTGCAACCATTCGGCGGTCCTGGTTGCCAGCACAAGGTTGATCTCTGCGCGTCTTGCGTCGGCCCAGCGATTGTAACGTAGCGCGGCTTGCGCTCCGGCAATAGTTTGCGGTTCCTCGATGGGGCCCGGGGTCAAGTCCCTCAAAAGAGCCAGATTGCGGGCGCGTTCAGCAGCAGCTATCTGCAACTCTTGCATTTTCTTGTCGAGCAGCATGTCGCCGATCCTCACCAGTTTGGACAGCGTTTCCCGACGGCTCACTTGTATCTCCGATGCATGAATCTGCTCCGTTGCCGCATTTTCTCGGCAAATCTTATGGCAGCAGCAACTGCCTTGTATTGATCGGTTGCGATTTCCTGCCCTATCTGCAAGCTTGCATGCAAAATCCGGGCGGTCGGGGGATCCTGATGCAAGGGAACTCCGGCTTCCGCAGCTTTTTCCCTGATCCTGGCTGCCATTTCATCGACCCCCTTCGCGACACAGACCGGGGCACGGCCGCCACCCTTCTCCCACTTCAGGGCGACGGCGTAGTGTGTGGGGTTCACGATCACGACATCGGCAGTGACGACATCAATCAACATCTTGTTCATCGCGATTTCCTGGCCCTTCTGACGCCGCTTTGCCTTCACATGTGGGTCACCCTCGGAGTTCTTGTGCTCGTCAGTCATCTCTTTGCGCGACATGCGATTGCTGCGAAGATGTTCCGCGCGCTGCCAGAAAAAATCGACGCCCCCGATCACGATTGCAACCAGTACGATCAAGGTAAGGAATTGGGTGAGTTGTCTCATGATCATTGCTGTCGACATTGCCGGGGTCAGATACATCATGTTCAGAAATTCATTTACACGCCGTGTCAGAAAGACGCCCAGGATCATCGAGATGATAAGGAGCTTCGCAAAACTTTTCGCAAACTCGAACAGTCCTTTGCGCCCGAATTTATTTTTCAGCCCCGAAAGCGGAGAGATCCGCTCTGCTTTCGGGGCAAGCTTGGAAGTTGTGAAAACCAGGGCACGTTGCGCGATTACCGCCAGCAATACGGTCAACGTCGGCAAAAGGAATATCGGAGCCAACGCCGTGACGACTTTTGCAACTATGCCAGAGGCCGCCGACGTCCCGTTCGCCACAAACAGTGGCGAGATACGATCAGCCTGCGCCAAAAGTCCGGTCAGTGCCGAAGCGGCCTGTTGCAAAGCGCCCGGTCCGAAAATCAAAACGGCAATCAGTAGACCGCCATAGCCAGCAGCAGTCGCGACGTCGGGAGAGCGGGGGATCTCGCCCTTTTCGCGGGCATCATCCAGCTTCTTTTGCGAAGCCTCGTGTTCCTTGTCCGACGCGCTTTCTTCCTCACTCATGGCGACGTGACGAAGGGCGCGTCAAAAAAGAGGTTCAGCGCCTGCATCCATATGGCGAGGAGCAGGGGGGTTGCCAGTGCCAACAGAAGCAACCCGCCGAAGGTCAATGCGGGGGCCCCCACCAGGATAACCATCAGTTGTGGCATCGCACGGTTGATGACCCCCAAGGCGACATTGTAAATTACCGAGGCTGCGATAAACGGTGCCGCGAGTGAAAATGCCAGTGAAAATGCATAGGCAACGCGGGCGAGTCCCCACGTTGCCAGATCTGCCCCGGGGATCAACTGTCCCGGAGGCAGGATATCGTAAGACAGGATCAAAAGTTCGGCGACGCGGACGTGCAACCCCGCCATTGTGGCGATCGCGAGTCCGGCCATGACAAACAGATGCGACATTGCGGGCTGTGGTTCTGCGCCACTGCCGCCAAACAGCTGCGAAAGCGAGGTTGAATTTGCGGCCATGGTGCCAGCTGTCTGCAATGCAACGATAAACAGACGCAATCCAATGCCCAGGGCCAGCCCCGCGACAACTTCGGCCGCGACGGGCAGCAGGAAGGTGCCATCCGATCGCGGAAGATCGGGGCCGACCACCGGGGCGACCACGGCCGTAAAGGCAAGCGTCAGCACAAGGCGGATGCGTTGAGGGACAACCTGTTCGCCAAAAGCAGGCAGCATCGCCATTGCCGCGCCAACGCGCAAGAACACCAGAAAGGCCGTCCACAAGGCCAGTTCCCCAAATCCCAGGGCGGCTGTGATTTGCTGAACCAACGGGGTCATGCCGGGATCAACCCCAACATTGATGGGCGCGCTTCCGATCCGATTTCCTCATAGGACAGAACGGACATCGAAATACCCCGGGCACTGACGACCGTCCGCAAAAAGCGCCTTCGTTGGCTGGAGGTTACAAGAGCTGGCGAAACCCCGGTTTCAGCAACGCGGCTGAATTTTTCGGCAAGCCCGTTGGCAAGGTGGTTGAACTGTTCTGGGGGCAGAGCCACGTCACGTTGGCCTCTTTCGCCGTCAACCTGGTAGGTTACAAATATCTTTTCCCATTCCGGCGCCAGTTGGAGCAAGGGAATGCTGCCATCGGCACGTTTGGTTTCAGCGACCAACTGGAAGCCGAGCCTCTGGCGGACATGTTCACAGATTGACTCCGGTGAGCCGAGGCCGCGCCCTTCGGAAATCGCTTCGAGGATCAATGGCAGATTGCGGATTGAAACCCGTTCTTCCAACAAAAGCCGTAAAACGGCGTGCAGCAGGTCCGGCGGCACCTTGTCTGGCATCAATTCGTCCAGAAGCCGGCGGTTCGCCTCTGCCCGCGTGGTGTCAGTCAGATTGGTGAACTCATCAAGGAGCCGGCGAAGGCTGCGCAGGGTGAGCAGCCGCGCCAGATTGCTTTTCATGATCTCCAGAATATGAGTCGCCAGAACTTCCGTCGGCGAGACGACAGTCAGACCTGCAAGCGCCGCCGCTTCCTGGTCATCGGGCAGGATCCACCTCGCAGGAGCACCGTAAACGGGTTCGCGCACGTCCTGTCCGGTGGGAGTCTGTTGCCCCTCGGACAACAGGACGAGCACGTGATCTGGCTTGAGCTGGTTTCGGACACACTCGATCCCTTGCAGACGCACGCGGTAGGTGCCGGACGGGAGCGTCGCGTCGTCGGTCATCCGGATTTCGGGCAGGATCAAACCGAAAGCGCTCGCAATATAGTTGCGCATGCTGTCCACACGCGCGTCAAGGCCCGTGGCCGGGTCCAGCACCATGGAAACCAGATCCGGTGCGAATTCAATGTGGATATCGTCGAAATCCAGCACATCGCCCAGGCGCTTTTCAGCAGGAATTTCGGAGGCATCACCGGCTTTCGGTTCTGGTTGCCCGGCACGTTTCGCAACCCAGTACGCCGCAGCACCCAACAAAAGCGCGCCGGCCATGAAAGGAATGAACGGCATGCCGGGAACCAAAGCAAACAGGGTCATCAGAACGGCAACCGTGCCAAGCGCCCCGGGGTATCTTCCGAGTTGAGCGAAGAACGATACGTCTGCTGCGCCTCGCGCCCCACCCCTCGACAGCAACAGCGCTGCGGCAATCGAGATGATGACTGCCGGAATCTGGCTGACGAGGCCGTCCCCGACCGTCAAGATTGCATAGGTTTCGAATGCTTGCCCGAGTGGCATCCCGTGAAACATGGTGCCCATGATCAAGCCCATGACAATATTCAGCATTGTGATGAGCAGTCCCGCGACGGCATCCCCTTTCACGAATTTGGAGGCACCATCGAGCGACCCGAAGAAGTTGGTTTCCGCAAGCTCATCTTCACGGCGGGCCTTTGCTTGCGCATGATCGATCGCACCGGCTGACATGTCGCTGTCGATCGCAAGCTGTTTTCCCGGCATACCGTCAAGTGCAAATCGCGCCCCGACTTCTGCCATCCGGCCCGCGCCTTTGGTGATGACCACGAAGTTCACGATCAGCAGAACGAAAAAAATAACGACACCGAGGAGGACCGAGCCCCCCATAATGAAATTCGCGAAGCCCTGAATGACGTTGCCTGCGGCATCGGTTCCGGTGTGCCCTTCTCCGATAATCAGCTTTGTCGAGGATACATTCAGCGACAGCCGCAGCATGAGCGAAGCGAGCAGGATTGTCGGAAAAGCGGAAAAATCCAGCGGACGTTCAATAAAGAGCGTTACAGTGAACATCAGGATGGCCAGGGCAAAAGACAATGCCAATCCGATGTCGAGCATCCAGGCCGGAACCGGCAGGACCATCATCACGATTACCGCCATCAGCGCGATCGCGAGCAGAATCGTCGGCCGGAATATGGACCGGAGCGAGAGGCCGTTCATGGGCGTCTGCCAATCAACCGGACCGGGGCAGACGCCCTGGCGATGAGGGGGGCGACCGACCCACGCAGTGAAAAACGTTCAGGGCGGGAAGTTGCCTCCTGAACCGCTGGCGGCGGAGGGTTGCGGGCAAGGTGAACCGCATAGAGTTGTTCAAGTCTCGTCAGGTAAGGTTCTGCCTGTGAAATATTTCTGGAATGGTACGCCCCGGTTGCGGTGCGCCATGACCCGGATTCAGAATAGAGTGAAAGCAGGAATTCTGCGGCATACGTGGCGTTGGCGTCTGGATCCAACATCTCTCGGAGAGAGGAGAAATTTGCGCGGTGCCACCGGATATTCAACTGAAAACACCCAACGTCAATGTTGTCCTCGCCGGAAGAAAGCAATCCGCCGACAAAATCAATCGCTTCGTCCGCCGACGCAAACCAATAGCCGCGGTTTTGACTCTGGACAGCCCAGGGCCATGGCTCAAAAGGCGAATCGGTTTGTTTCCGACCGGTTTCAGCCAGTGTCACCGCCATCAAGACAGGCAGCGGGACCCCGGTTCGTGCGGCCGCAGCAACGGCCGCTCTGTTGCAGGGGTTTGCAAAGCCTTTGCTGACCGCGATCATCGAAACAGCGCTGATTGAAAGCAGCCAGAGCAGGCTATGGATCAAGGAATTGCGGATCACGGTTCACCCTGTCTGCGCTGATTTTTTCAGCTGGCAAGGATGATGCTAAGAGCTATTCCTTTCCAATCAGTAACCAAGTCCCAGTTTGCGTGTCGCGTAGCGCAGGATGAAGGGGTGGTTTTCTGATCCTGTCTGCCCCGGGCGTCGGTTCGCACGGTTTTGTGTCGCAAAGGCCTTGTCGGACCCGGCCACGACCAGGCTGATCTGACCCAACCGCTCGCCCGGGCCATGCTTTCAGTCGAAATGGGGGGGAACACCATGGACCGGTTTGTCGCGACGGGCAGGGCGTCGCAGTGAAGGAGGTCGATAGGTCCACCCGCCTAACGGTCGGCAGTGAATTGCGGTGGTGCCAGCGTTTCACGAAGGCACAGATTCGCGGTCAGTTCGACACTTTCCGGTTCGGCGTCCCCGTTGAGCATGTCGATTAACATTTGCGCCGCCCGCCGCCCCATCACCCGATGCGGGACATGAACCGTCGTCAGGGCAGGATCGGTCAGGGTTGCCAATTCGATATCATCGAACCCGGTAATGGAAACGTCTCGCGGGACTTTCAGGCCCAGTTTCCGGGCGCGCAGCAGTGCCCCGGCCGCCAGGACATCGTTGCCGCACATCACGACCGAAGGCCTTACGGGCGCCGCCATGGCCTGTTCAAAAGCATTTCCACCATTTTCAATCGAATATGTGGTCTCGAAGATCACCAGATCTTCCGGGTCAAGGCCGTTCTCCGACATTGCGCATCTGACGCCTTCGATGCGCTCGCTGGCCCGGTCATTTGTCGCCGTTTCCGCCGAAATATAGGAGATACGTCTGTGCCCTGACCGGATGACTTCGCGCGCCAGATCGCCCATCGCCCGGCGGTTGTCAAAACCGATCGATACCTGCGGATTTCCGGCCTGAAAGACCCAGGCGACCAGTACCGGAACTTCACGGCTTTTCAGAAACCGGTAGATTTCGGGGCTTCGGCAATGCCCGATCAAGAGCAAGGCATCCGCACCGCGCGCGGTCAGCGTCCTGATCTGCTCTTCCTCGATACTCTGCTGATAAGACGAACTTGCAACCAGAAGTGTGAACCCATGCTCACGCAACTCTTCCTGGAACGCCTGAATGCCACGCGCAAAAATTGCGTTTTCCATCGTCGGAATTATCGCACCGATGGTTTTGGTCCGCTTGGCGGCCAGAATCCGCGCCCCGAAATTCGGAGTGTATCCCAGATCCTGCACCGCTTTCAGGACACGCGCGCGCGTGTCTCCGACCACCTGTTCGGGAGAATTCAGGCAACGCGAAACCGTTGCAGTCGAAACTCCCGCAAGTTTCGCCACGTCAGCAAGTGTCGGGGCATTGCCGCTGCGCGCAGCGGGGCGATCCTTCATGGGCGCGACCAAATTTTTCTGCGGGCCAATTTCTGTCTTGCTTGTGACTGAATGTTGCGGGGATTCCAATAGAGGATAAATGCAAGCGCTTGCATCAAGAAATGTAAGCGCTTACATTAAGGAGAGAATCACCGGCATCTGTAGGGATCGGGAGGGGCAAACATGTTTCTGTTTTTGGCAGCCGGATTTTTTGCGGTCTACACCATCAATGTTGTGGTCGGATCGCTCAATGGCGCTGCTTTTCTGGGGGGCGTGGGCGAGCTGCTTTTGCTGTTGGCAGCATCGATAGCCTTCGTCGGTGGCATTCTGAGGAGAGAGGCCGCCGAAAAACGGCAAATCGAAGACGACGAACACATGATTAAGAGGGGGAAGACTCATGGTTGAAGAGAATAACGAACTGACGTCGGCGGGGCGCCGGAATTTCCTGAAACTGGCAGGAACGGGCGGCTTTACCGCGGCAATGGTTGCAGGGGCCGCAGGTGTGCTGTGGTCATCCGAGGCCGTGGCGCAGATGGCATCCGAAGAGAGGGAGCGCGAAAAGGCCGCCGATCACATCATGACGATCGCGACCGCCTATGTTCTGGGGGCGTCGCGCAGCTACCCGATCATGCAGTTGGACCTGAAGGAAAATATTCAGAACGCAACCAACGGCAAGGTTTACGTCAAGCTTGCGCCGGGCGGACAACTTGGCGCCGGGGGCGACCTCGTCCAGAAGGTCCAGAGCGGGACCATCCAGGCGGCACAGCACTCCATTTCCAACTTTGCACCTTTCGCACCGGCGGCTGACCTGATCAACCTGCCGTATTTCTGCGGTTCGAACCAGCGCTTTACCAACCTCGTCAATTCGAGCGCCTGGAAAGACGAAGTTCACCCGAAAGTTGCGGAAAAAGGCTTCAAGCCGCTGTTCTACGTCGTCATCGATCCGCGTGTCGTGGCGGTGCGCAAAGGGGGAAATGCCGTCATTCTGCCGCAGGACCTCGCAGGTGTGAAATTCCGCGTTCCGGGCAGCAAGATGTTGCAGCAGTATTACCGCATGGTCGGTGCCAATCCGACACCGGTCGCGTGGGGCGAGACACCCTCGGCAATCAAGCAAGGCGTTGCTGACGCGCTCGACCCGTCGGTTGGCGCCCTGTATGTCTTTGGTTTCAAGGACATTCTCAGCCACGTCACCTTTACCCAGGCCGTGCCTGACAGTCAGGTCTATTCGTGCAACCTCGAATGGTTCAACGGTCTGCCCGCCGATGTGCAGCAGGGGATTGAGTTCGCATCCGAAGTCACCTCTCAACAAAACCTCGCGAAGGTTCCGGCCGCGCGGTCCTATGCGATGGCCGAACTGGTCAAGGCCGGCGTTGAATTCCATGCGCTCAGCGCCGATCAGCTTTCCGTCTGGAAAGAAACCGGCGGCTATCAGCGCAGCGAATGGGACCCCTTCAAGGTCGAACTGGCTGGCTCGATGGATGTGTTCAACCGCCTTGAGGAGGGCGCGAACACCCAGAGCCGCTACTACGTTCACGACGCCTGATCACAACACTGCCTGCGCCCGGACGGTTCGCCGTCCGGGCCGACTGAAACAATCGCGGGAGGGGCGAGGATGTTGCGTGCGCTGGACAGGAATCTGGAACGTTGGGCCTTGTTGGTCTTTTACACACTGCTCGTCGCGACGATGGCCATCGAGGTCATCCGGCGGGAAGTCTTTTCCTACTCGTCGGTCTGGGGGGAAGAAGTTGTTCGCTATGCGTTCATCTACCTGGCCTGGATCGGTGCCGCCTCTGCCGTAAAGGAGCGCGCCCATATCCGCATTGACGTGCTGTTTCACTATGTCGGGCCGCGGACCAAGGCTTTGCTGTTCATCTTCGGAGATCTGGTGATGCTCTTTGTCGCCTTGGTGGCGCTGTACTACTCGTTCGAAACAGTCGGCGTCAGCTGGAGATTCGGGTCCGTCACCGAAGGGCTGCGCGTTTCCAGGGTCTGGGCCCTTGCCGCTGTGCCGGTCGGATTCGGGTTGATCGCAATCCGCCTTCTGCAATCGCTTCTTCGGGATTTTCGCGACCTCAAGGCGGGTCGTGCGGTCTTCGAAGGCAATGTCTTGTTTGATTGAGGCTGAACATGTTGTGGCAAACCCTACAAGAACAAACGGTTCAGCTTGGCTGGTCTTTCTACGGCCCGGTGCTGATCTTCGTTGTCTTCATTTCCGTCGGTATTCCCGTCTGGGCGGCCATCGGCAGCGCCGCGATCGCAATGCTCTACTTTTCCGGCGTGCTGCCGATGGCGTTGGTCGGAGAGTCGCTGTTTTCGGGCATTGATGCCTTTGCGCTGACGGCGATTCCGCTGTTCATCCTGACGGGCGACGTTCTGGTGCGAACCGGATTGTCGCGCAAATTTCTCGATGTGGCCGAGGCATTGACCTGCTGGGCCCGCGGTGGATTCGGCTCGGCAACGGTGCTGGTCTGCGGGATGTTCTCGGCCATCTCCGGCTCTGATGCGGCGGGTGCGGCAGCAGTCGGGCGGATGACAATCGACCGGTTGGTCGAAAGCGGTTATCCCCGGCCCTATGCCTGTGCGCTGGTGGCGGCAGGGGCCTGTACCGGCATTCTCATCCCGCCGTCGATCGCCTATATCATCATCGGCCTTGTGCTGGGTATTTCCGCCTCTACCCTGTTCCAGGCAGCCCTTATTCCGGGACTGCTGATCCTTGGCTCGATCCTTGTGACCAACATCGTGGTGAACCGTCGTCATGCCTATGAAGGGGGCGGGCTGATCAGCTTTTCGGAATGGCTGGCCCAATTGGGCCGCGCGCTCAGAAGCGGCTGGTACGCGTTTCTGGTTCCGGGCATCATCTTTTACGGTATCTTTTCGGGTCGGCTGACGCCAACCGAGGCCGGCGCCACCGCCGTGATCGTGACGATCCTGATGGGCTTCATCCTGGGAACGCTGAAACTGTCGGACTTCCCCTCGATGTTGATGGGATCCGCCAAGGTCAATGGCGTCATCTTGCCGATCATCGCGTTTTCGTTGCCGCTGGCCCAGGCGCTTGCCCTCATGGGGGTGCCGCAGGGGTTTGTGTCGGCTGTCACGTCGATCACCGACAATCCATATCTGCTGATCCTTCTGATGATCGGTATCCTGATTGCCGCTGGGTGCGTCATGGAAACCACGCCGAATATCGTTATCCTCGCGCCGATCCTGAAGCCGCTGGCCGACAGCATCGGCATGAACGAAATTCAGTTCAGCGTGATGATGATCACGTCACTGGGGGTGGGCTTCATCACTCCGCCGCTGGGGCTGAACCTGTTCGTGGTGTCCGGCATTACTGGCGAGTCCATCCTGAAAATCGCGTCACGCGCGGTTCCCTTCGTCTTTTTCATGCTGATCGTGGTTCTGTTCATCGCCTATGTGCCGGCGATTTCCACCGTCATGCTTCCTGATGCCTACAAATAGGATAATCCAATGGCCCTAGAATATCTGAAAAAAGCGACACTCACGTCCAAAAGCGATGCTTCGGATGTCCACGAAATCGTTCAGACCATTCTGAGGGATATCGAGGCAGGCGGCGACAGGGCCGCCCTGGATTACGCCGCGAAATTCGACAGATACGACGGCAGCATCATCCTCTCGAAGGAAGAGATAGCTGCCGCGGCGGCGCTGGTTCCCGACAAGGTAAAGCGCGATATCGAGTTCAGCCACGCCAATGTGCGCCGTTTTGCCGAGGCCCAGAAAGCGACGCTGAAGGACATCGAGGTCGAAATCGTTCCCGGCCTGATCGCGGGGCAAAAAAGTATCCCGGTCAAGGCGGCGGGTTGCTATGTGCCCGGCGGGCGCTACAGCCATATCGCCAGCGCCATCATGACCGTCACAACGGCAAAGGTCGCCGGGTGCGCGCATATCGTGGCATGTTCCCCGCCGCGCCCCGGAGTCGGGATCGCCCCGGCCATCGTCTATGCCGCGCATATCTGCGGTGCCGATACCATTCTGTCGATGGGCGGTGTCCAGGGCGTTGCCGCGATGACTTTTGGTCTGTTCGGTCTGCCCAAGGCCAATATCCTTGTCGGTCCCGGCAACCAGTTCGTGGCCGAGGCCAAGCGCATTCTCTTTGGCCGAGTCGGGATCGACATGATCGCAGGCCCGACTGACAGCCTAATACTGGCCGATGCCAGTGCCGATGCGATGATCGTCGCGGTCGATCTGGTGGGCCAGGCAGAGCATGGCTACAATTCGCCGGTCTGGCTGGTTACCGACGACCGCGCCCTGGCGGAAAAGGTCATGGCCCTGGTGCCGGGGCTGATCGCCGATTTGCCGCCGGTGAACCGCGACAATGCTGCCGCCGCCTGGCGCGACTATGCCGAGGTGATATTGTGCGCTGACCGCGAGGAAATGGCCGCGACTTCCGATGATTACGCCCCGGAACACTTGACGGTCCAGGCCGAAGACCTCGATTGGTGGCGCGACCGCCTCGCCTGCTATGGCTCGTTGTTTCTGGGCGAGGAAACCACCGTTGCCTTTGGCGACAAGGCATCGGGCACCAACCACGTTCTGCCGACTTCGGGTGCAGCCAGCTATACCGGCGGCCTTTCGGTCCACAAATACATGAAAATCGTGACCTGGCAGCGTGCCACCCGCGAGGGCGCAAAGCCGGTGGCCGAAGCCACGGCGCGGATTTCCCGGCTTGAGGGCATGGAGGGTCACGCCCGCACCGCAGATATCCGTCTGGCCAAATACTTCCCCGATGAAACCTTTGATCTGACCGCAGATGCATGATCTGCGGGCCATATCAGGGTCGTTCGACCTGACAGGCCGTGTGGCCTGCGTCACGGGGGCAAGCTCGGGCCTGGGGCGGCGCGCCGCCTCGGTCCTGGCGGCCGCAGGGGCACAGGTGGTGGGGGTTGCCCGCAGGGCAGATGCGCTGGAGGAGTGGCGCGCCATGACCCCCGGCGCAACCGCTGCCGTGCCCTATGATCTGACGGATCGCGCGGGCCTTGCCGATCTGGCGGCGCGTGTCGGCACCCCGTTCGGGCCGCCGGATATTCTGGTTCATGCCGCCGGGATCAACACCCGCCAGGCTGCCGATGATGTGACGCCCGAAGGCTGGGACGTGACGCTGAACCTCAATCTCGCCACGCCGTTTTTCCTCAGCCAGCATCTGATTGGCGCAATGAGGGCCAAAGGCTGGGGCCGCATCGTCAACTTTGCCTCGCTTCAGTCCACCCGTGCCTTCCCCGGCGGGCTGGCCTATGGCGCGTCCAAGGGCGGTATTGCACAGCTGACGCGGGCGATGGCCGAGGCGTGGTCGGCGCATGGCATCAACGTGAACGCGATCGGGCCGGGTTTTTTTCGCACCGAGTTGACGGCCCCGGTTTTTGCCGACCCCGCGCGCGCTGCCAGCAACGCGGCCCGGACCTGTGTCGGTCGCAATGGCGAGTTGGGCGACCTTGACGGTCCGCTGATGTTCTTTTGCTCCGACGCCTCGGCCTATGTTACGGGTCAGGTTCTCATGGTTGACGGAGGATTCACCGCGAAATGAAAGCACTTGTATATACCGGAATTGAAAGCCTGAATTATCAGACAGTTACCGACCCAAACCCGAAACCGGGCGAGGTTTTGGTGCGGGTCGAAAGTGTCGGCATCTGTGGCTCTGACATGCATGCTTTTCTGGGCCATGATGAACGCCGCCCCGCCCCTCTGATCCTCGGGCACGAGGCGGCGGGCATCGTTCAGGGCGGCCCGCGCGACGGCGAACGCGTCACGGTCAACCCCTTGGTGTCCTGTGGCATTTGCCCTGCCTGCCAGTCGGGGCGCGACAATCTTTGCGCCGCGCGCCAGATCATTTCCCTGCCACCGCGCGAAGGGGCCTTTGCGCAATGGCTGGCGATCCCTGAAACCAATCTGGTGACCATCCCGGACGGGGTAGGTTTTGACAAGGCGGCGCTGGCCGAACCGATCGCTTGCGGTTGGCATGCGGCGGGCGAGGCGCGCAGGTTGTTGCGCGAACAGGCCGGGCCGGTCAGGGCGCTGGTTCTGGGTGGTGGGGCCATCGGGCTCGGCGCGGCACTTTGCCTCGCTGCGCAGGGGATCAACGATGTCACCATCATCGAGCCCAACCCTTTGCGGCGCGATTTCCTGATCCTGACCTGCAAACAGAACACCATGGCGCCCGAGGACCTGACCGCAGGCCAGATGTTCGATCTGGTCATTGACGCGGTGGGCTTTGCCGCGACCCGCAAGACCGCCTCGGCCCATACCCGGCCCGGCGGGGTGATCGCCCATATCGGCCTTGGCGAAGGCACTGGTGGCCTCGATATCCGCCGGATGACCTTGCAGGAAATCATCTTCATCGGAACCTACACCTATACAGCCGAAGACTTCCGCGACACGGCAGCCGCGATTTTTGACGGTCGGCTTGGCGCGCTCGACTGGACCGAAAGCCGGCCATTGGCCGACGGGCAAACGGCGTTTGCGGATATCCGCGCCGGCAAGACCGCCTCGCCGAAAATAATACTGAAACCGAACTGAAAATGGAGAGACCAGATGTCTAATATTCCGCATCTTCTTGTGCATGCACATGAAGACAATGTTGGCGTTGTCGTGGTTGAGGGGCTGAAGTCCGGCACGGATATGTTCTGCTGCGTCACACATGACAATTCCACCTTCAAGATGACGGCGGGCGCAGATGTGCCAATCGGCCACAAGATCGCGCTGAAGGATCTGAAGGCCGGCGACACCATGATCAAATACGGTGAGGACATCGGCAAGATTCTGGCTGACACCCCGAAAGGGGCGCACGTTCACACCCATAATGCCAAGACAAAACGCTGGTAAGGAGACCCTGACTATGACTGATCTGTCCCAAATTACGGTTCAGGGCTATCGCCGCGACAACGGTCGTGTCGGTGTCCGCAACCACGTCGTCATCCTGCCGCTGGATGATATTTCCAACGCCGCCTGCGAGGCCGTCGCGAACAACATCAAAGGCACGATGGCGATTCCGCATGCCTATGGCCGCCTGCAGTTCGGCGAAGACCTTGACGTGCATTTCCGCACGATCATCGGCACCGGGGCCAACCCCAATGTCGCTGCCTGCGTGGTCATCGGGATCGAGCCGGGCTGGACCAGGAAGGTCGTTGACGGTATTGCCGCCACCGGCAAGCCTGTCGTCGGCTTTTCGATCGAGCAAAACGGCGATCTGAAAACCATCATGGATGCCAGTCGAGCCGCCAAGGATATGGTGCATTTCGCCTCTGAGCTTCAGCGCGAAACCTGCTCGATCTCTGAGCTCTGGATTTCGACGAAGTGCGGCGAAAGCGACACCACGACCGGCCTCGGTTCCTGCCCGACGGTCGGCAACATGTATGACAAACTGCTGCCGCATGGCATTTACGGCTGCTTTGGCGAGACGTCGGAAATCACCGGAGCCGAGCATATCTGCCGGAAGCGCGCAATCAACGAAGAGGTCGGCAACCGCTGGTACAAGATGTGGAAGGCCTATCAGGACGATGTGATCTTTGCACATCAGACCGACGATCTGTCCGACAGCCAGCCGACCAAGGGCAATATCGAAGGCGGCCTGACCACCATCGAAGAAAAAGCCCTTGGCAACCTTGAAAAGATTGGCCGCACCTCGCAGTTCATCGACATCCTGGAACCGGCAGAGGCCCCGAAATCCGGCAAAGGTCTGTATTTCATGGACAGTTCCTCTGCGGCTGCGGAATGCGTCACCCTTATGGCGGCGGGCGGCTATGTGCTGCACACCTTCCCCACGGGTCAGGGCAACGTCATCGGAAACCCGATTGTTCCGGTCATCAAGATCACCGCGAACCCGCGCACCATCCGCACGATGAGCGAGCATGTCGATGTCGATGTCTCGGGTATCCTGCGCCGCGACATGACGATTGACGAGGCCGGCGATGAGTTGATCGAAATGATCCGCCGGACGGCCAATGGTCGCAACACGGCGGCCGAGGCTCTCGGCCATCGGGAGTTTTCGATGACCAAGCTTTATCGCAGCGCGTGATCCTCTGACATGGGTGGCCGCCTTCGGGTGGTCACCTTCATTCGATCTTCCGAACGGACAGGTCATTCAAACCGCAGCACGGGTCAGCATCGGAGGCACCGAGGCGCTGGTGTTGTCAGCCCTGATCGGCCCAGGGGTGATGACGGCGCGGCAATCGCTGTCGCCCGGGCCTTGACTGCGGCCGAGGCCGAGGGCCAGCCCTCCCGGTGTGCCAGCCGCCCCGCTGCGCCTGACTTCCCGCAGCGCTAGGCTTCCCGGCCTGCGGGCCAACTACCGTCGGCCAGAGCCTGACGGATCCGCGAACAGATAGGAATAACGTGTTTCAGATTGCAGAGAAGACAAAAGCTGTGGCCCCCGGCTTGCTGGTCGCCAGTCTGATTGCCCTTGCCGGCCAGTTCATCGCGGAACATTACGGTGCCCCCGCCATGCTGATGGCGTTGCTGTTCGGCATCGCTCTGAATTTCCTGTCAGAAGAAACGCGCTGTGTCGAGGGCATCGCTTTTGGCGCAAGGACGGTTCTGCGGTTTGGCGTGGCGCTGCTCGGTTTGCGCATCAGCATGGGGATGATCGGTCAACTGGGCGGTTTTGTTGTCGCTCTCGTCGTCGGCGGCCTTTGCCTGACCATCCTCTTTGGTCTGCTGGCGGCACGATTCTTTGGCTTTCGCTATCGCTTTGCATTTTTGTCGTCCGGGGCTGTCGCAATTTGCGGTGCGTCTGCCGCCATGGCGATCGCAGCGGTGCTTCCAAAAGACGACCGGTCAGAAGAACGCCTGGTCTTTACCATCGTCGGGGTGACCTTGCTGTCGACCTTTGCGATGATCGTCTACCCCATCCTGATATCAAACGCCGGATTCGACGACCGGGCCGTCGGCATTTTCATCGGCGCGACCATTCACGACGTGGCCCAGGTGGTCGGTGCCGGGTTTTCGATTTCGGACGATGTCGGCGAGTTGGCGACCTTTGTGAAACTGCTTCGGGTGGCGATGCTGGCCCCGGTTGTTCTGGTCGCCTCTGTCCTGATCCGCCGCAATGCCGCAGCCTTTGTCGAGGATGGCAAGCGCCCGCCGCTGCTTCCCGGCTTTGTTATCGCTTTCCTGGTGTTTGCAACCGCCAAGACCTTTGGCCTCGTCTCTGAAGATGTCAGCGGTTATGCTGCGACTGTTTCAAAATGGGCGCTGCTGACGGCAATAGCCAGTGTTGGCCTGAAAACATCGCTTCGCCAGACCCTGAAGGTCGGTCTGCCCGCAATCGGGCTGCTGGTCGCCGAAACGGTGTTCCTTGCCGTATTCATATTTGCGGGATTGAAGGTGATCAGCGCAGTCGGAATGTGATTGCCGGTCCGGTAGTTGTCCGCCCGCGCCCCCTTTGCGACCGTTGTTTCCCTGGTCGCGGGTGACAGGTCCGATCACAACCCTTCCCAAACGCCTGCTTTTCCTGTAAGCGCCAGCAATCTGTGACGTGAGGCCTGCCCCCGGCCACATGCAAAGGATGGGGGGCGGCGGCAATGGGGCCGCTATGCAAACGGGGGGCCCGGAGGGCCGGGATGCCTCCATATAGGAAACGATAGATGTTCAACGTAACGAAAAAGTCGATCGAATGGGGCGGAGAGACGCTCACGCTGGAAACGGGTAAAGTCGCCCGTCAGGCGGATGGTTCGGTCATCGCCACACTGGGCGAAACCTCGGTCATGGCCAACGTGACCTTTGCCAAAGCGGCAAAGCCGGGCCAGGATTTCTTCCCGCTGACCGTGCACTACCAGGAACGCTACTACGCTGCGGGCAAAGTGCCCGGCGGCTTTTTCAAGCGCGAAGCGCGCCCGTCCGAAAAAGAGACCCTGACCTCGCGCCTGATCGACCGTCCGATCCGCCCGCTGTTCGTTCCGGGCTTCAAAAACGAAGTTCTGGTGATCTGCACCGTTCTGTCGCACGACCTGGAAAATGAGCCCGACGTGCTGGCGATGATCGCGGCCTCGGCTGCGCTGACCATCTCGGGCGCGCCGTTCATGGGCCCGATTGCCGGTGCCCGCGTTGGATTCTCCAACGGCGAATATGTGCTGAACCCGGCCTGTGACGACATGATGAAGCTGCGCGACAACCCCGAACAGCGCCTTGACCTCGTGGTTGCCGGTACCAAAGACGCCGTGATGATGGTCGAATCCGAAGCCTATGAGCTTTCCGAAGCGGAAATGCTGGGCGCGGTGAAATTCGCGCACGACAGCATCCAGCCGGTGCTCGACCTGATCATCGACTTTGCCGAAGATTGCGCCAAAGAGCCGTTTGATTTTACGCCCCCCGATTACTCGGCGCTGTTTGGCCGCGTGAAGGCCGCTGGTGAAACCCAGATGCGCGCCGCTTTTGCTATCCGCGACAAGCAAGAACGCACCACCGCGATTTCTGCTGCCGTTGCCGCCATCAAAGCGGCGCTGCCAGAAGAAGACGCGGCCGACGAGAACCTTGGCTCGGCAATCAAGAAGCTGGAAGCAAGCGTGCTGCGTGGCGACATCATCAACGGCGCGCCGCGCATTGATGGTCGCGACACCAAAACCATCCGCCCGATCGTTTCGGAAACCGGCATCCTGCCGCGCACCCACGGCTCTGCCCTGTTCACCCGTGGGGAAACCCAGGGGCTGGTTGTCACCACGCTGGGCACCGGTGAGGATGAGCAGTTCATCGACGCGCTGACCGGCACCTCGAAATCCAACTTCCTGCTGCACTACAACTTCCCTCCCTACTCGGTGGGTGAAGTTGGTCGCTTCGGCCCTCCCGGCCGTCGTGAGATTGGCCATGGCAAGCTGGCCTGGCGCGCGCTCCAGGCCGTTTTGCCGGCGACAACCGACTTTCCCTACACCATCCGCGTGGTGTCCGAGATCACCGAATCCAACGGATCTTCGTCGATGGCGTCGGTTTGCGGCGGCTCGCTGTCGATGATGGATGCGGGCGTTCCGTTGAAGGCTCCGGTGGCCGGTGTGGCCATGGGTCTGATCCTGGAAGAAGACGGCAAGTTCGCGATCCTGTCGGACATCCTGGGCGATGAAGATCACCTCGGCGACATGGACTTCAAGGTTGCAGGCACCGAAAACGGCATCACCTCGCTCCAGATGGACATCAAGATTGCAGGCATCACGCCCGCGATCATGGAGCAGGCTCTGGCGCAGGCCAAGGAAGGCCGGATGCACATCCTGGGGGAAATGGCCAAGGCGTTGACCTCGGCGCAGGCGTTCTCGGCCTATGCGCCGAAGATCGAAACCATGACCGTGCCCACCGACAAGATCCGGGAAGTGATCGGTTCGGGCGGCAAGGTCATCCGTGAAATCGTCGAAGTGTCGGGCGCCAAGGTCGATATCAACGACGATGGCGTCATCAAGATCGCCTCGAACAACGCTGACTCCATCAAGAAGGCCTATGACATGATCTGGTCGATCGTGGCAGAACCCGAAGAAGGCAAGGTCTACACCGGCAAGGTCGTGAAGCTGGTCGATTTCGGCGCGTTCGTGAACTTCTTTGGCAAGCGTGACGGTCTGGTCCATGTCTCGCAGATCGCCAACAAGCGCCTTCAGCACCCGAACGAGGCGCTGAAGGAAGGTCAGGAAGTGAAAGTCAAACTGCTGGGCTTTGACGACCGCGGCAAGGTTCGCCTTGGCATGAAGATGGTCGATCAGGAAACCGGCGAAGAGATTTCCGACAAGAAAGAAGAAGCCGAGGCGTAAGCCACCTTTCCCGAAAATATCAAAGCCCCGGCAGCAACGCCGGGGCTTTTTTTACGCCCGAAATCAAAGGAACGCCTGTGGCACAAGCCTTTTTTGACGCGTGACAGGGGCGCGATATTGGTACCGTAAAGAAAGAGATGGGGCTTCTTCTCAATACCAATATTCATCCCAAGCATTTCGCAGAAATGACGGCATGAGGGCGGCGGCCCAAGGTGAAAGATCTGCGCCGCAAGGCGCTCCGTTTGGCAAGCGTCAAAGCCGGATGTTGTAACGCTCCAGCGTCAGGCCGTCGAAATCAATTTCCGGCTTTTTGCCCAGCACCAAATCAGCGACAGCGCGGCCAGAGCCGCAGGCCATTGTCCAGCCTAAGGTCCCATGCCCGGTATTGAGGAACAGGTTGTCATAGGGCGTTGCGCCCAGAACCGGGGTTCCGTCGGGGGTCATCGGGCGCAGGCCCGTCCAGCCCTCGGCCTTCTCCAGATCGCCGCCTTTGGGGAACAGGTCTTCGATGACATGTCGCACCGTGTCGGTGGCGTGCGGGCCAAGCCGGTTGTTGTAGCCCGCGATCTCGGCGGTCCCGGCCACACGGATGCGGTCGCCCAAGCGGGTGATGGCGACTTTGTGGGTTTCGTCCATGATGGTCGATTGCGGGGCCATGGCGTCGTCCGTGACAGGCAGGGTGACCGAGTAACCCTTGACCGGATAAATCGGCAGGCGCAGGCCGATGGGGGTGAGAACACGCGGGCCGTGCGGGCCGAGCGCGCAGACATAGGCATCGCCCGTTACCCGGCCTTCGAGATCGGTATCGACGCCAGCGACACGGCCATTTTCAATTGCGATGCCTTCGATGGTCTGGCCGTAATGAAACTCGACCCCCATCGCCGCGGCTTTTTCGGCAAGCGCCATGGTGAAGGCGCGGCAGTCGCCGGTGCGGTCGGCTGTCAGGCGCAATCCGCCGACGAATTTCTCTTTCACGCCGGCCAGCGCGGGTTCAACGGCGATGCAACCGTCACGGTCAAGCACCTCAAACGGGCTGTCATATTCGGCGAGGATGTCCTGATCCGCCTGGCTGCCTTTCATTTGCTTTTGCGTGCGGAACAGTTGCAGCGTTCCTTGCGCGCGCCCGTCATATTCGATGCCGGTCTCAGATATCAGCTCTGGCATCACATCGCGGCTGTAGTTTGAAATGCGAACCATGCGGGATTTGTTCACGGCGTAGGCCGCTTCGGTACAGTTGGCCAGCATCTGCGCGCTCCATTTCCACATTGTCGGGCTGATCAGCGGCCAGATGAACAGCGGGCGGCGTTTCATGAACAGCCATTTCAACGCTTTGACCGGAACGCCGGGCGCGGCCCAGGGTGAGGTCATGCCGTAAGACAACTCTCCGGCGTTGGCGTAGGAGGTTTCAAGGCCAGGGCCCTGCTGGCGATCCAGCACCACGACCGTGACACCGGCTTTCGCAAGATAATACGCGGTGGTGACGCCGATCACGCCCGCACCCATTACGACGACTTTCATGGCAGATTCTCCCGCTGCTCCCAGACGCGCCTATAGCGCATTGCGGCAAGGATGGGCCGGGTCTGCTGGCCATGTCGATCAATAATCGCAAACTGGACCTATCGCACACCGAACCTGTCGCAGATCGGCAATCGCGCGGCAGGGCTGTTCTTGCCGGCAGACCCGTGCAGAAAGACAGGCTGAGGCATTGCCCCCGCCCGAATTTTTACTGGTTTATTTCGGTGTTTTCGCGAACCGCAGGTAGGGCAGTTTGATGTCCAGATCGCCGAACTTCTCGGCAGCCTGGGTGTCATTGAGGCTGAGGGCGACAATCACGTCCTGACCCGGCACCCAGTTGGCGGGGGTGGCGATCGGGTTGCCATCGGTGGCCTGAACGGCGTCCAGCGCGCGCAGGATCTCGGCAAAGTTGCGGCCGACAGACATCGGGTAAGTCATCGTCAGCCGGACCTTTTTGTCGGGTCCGATGATATAGACGCTGCGCACGGTCGCGGTGTTGGCTGGCGTGCGCGCCGCACCGGGCAAGTAGAAATCTGCCGGCAGCATGTCAAAGGCTTTCGAGACGGTCAGCGAGGTGTCGTCAATGATCGGAAAATCCGCCGGGGCACCCGCGAAAGCCGCGATGTCGGCTTTCCATTTGACATGATCGTCAACCGAATCCACGGATACGCCCATCACCTTGGTATTGCGCCTGGCGAAATCACCCGCCAACTGCGCGACGGCGCCGAATTCGGTGGTGCAAACCGGTGTGAAATCGCGCGGGTGGCTGAAGATGATGGCATATTGGCCGCCGAGCCATTCATGGAAGTTGATGGTGCCTGCCGTGCTGTCGGCGGTGAAATCAGGGGCGATATCGTTGATGCGGACTGACATGATGATCCTTCGGGGCTGGTTTCGGTTAATCCGTAGATATGCGTGGCCCCGCCTGTTTACACCTCTCGGGGGCGCAGCAAAAGGGAAAGCCGCAGGACGTCTTGAAAATGGCGCGTGCCGATTTCCCCGGCGTTCAGGCCGCGACCAACGGTTTTCACCTGTTTAGTCTGCCACTTGAAGTACCGGTACCGCAATGCCACTTTGCGGTGAAACATTCCCCGGAGGGCCCGATGATCGAAAGCCGCAATTTCTATATCAATGGCGCATGGGTTGCGCCTGCCGTGCCGCGCGACTGTGAGGTGATCGATCCTTCAACAGAAGAAGTCTGCGCGGTGATCAGCCTCGGGTCCGAGGCCGATACCAATGCCGCCGTTGCCGCCGCCAAAACCGCGTTCGAAACCTGGTCTGCCACACCCCCGGCGCAGCGTCGCGCGGTCGTCGCGGGTATTCTGGCGCAATATGAAGCGCGGGTTGAAGAGATGGCGCGGGCCATCAGCCTCGAGATGGGCGCGCCGATTGATATGGCGCGCGACGATCAGGCACCCTGCCTGCCATGGCACCTGAAGAATTTCCTGACCGCCTTTGATGCGATGGAATGGCTTCGCCCGCTGGGGCCCCATGCGCCGGATGACCGGATCGCGATGGAACCGATTGGCGTGGTCGGGCTGATCACGCCGTGGAACTGGCCGATGAACCAGGTGACGCTGAAGGTGATCCCGGCGTTGCTGGCGGGATGTACCTGTGTGCTGAAACCGTCCGAGGAGAGTCCGCTGTCGTCGCTGTTGTTCGCCGAGTTCTGCCACGACGCAGGCGTGCCGCCGGGGGTGTTCAACCTGGTGAACGGCGACGGGGCCGGCGTCGGCAGCCAGCTTTCGGCCCACCCGGATGTCGAGATGATCTCCTTTACCGGATCGACCCGCGCCGGGCGCGCGATCTCGGCCGCCGCGGCGCAGACGCTGAAACGGGTGACCTTGGAATTGGGTGGTAAAGGGGCCAACCTGATTTTCGCTGATGCCGATGACCGTGCCGTGGAGCGGGGCGTCAAGAAGATGATGAACAACTCGGGCCAAAGCTGCAATGCGCCCAGCCGGATGCTGGTCGAGCGCCCGGTCTATGACAGGGCCGTCGAAATCGCCGCGCAAACCGCCAATGCCATCAGGGTGGGGCCGGCGTCGGAGCCGGGCAACCACATCGGGCCGGTGGTGAACCGCCGACAGTGGGACCAGATTCAGGGCTATATCCAGAAGGGCATCGACGAAGGCGCGCGGCTTGTTGCTGGCGGGCCGGGCCTGCCGGATGGCATGAACAAGGGCTTTTACGTTCGCCCGACGGTGTTTGCCGACGTCAGACCCGGCATGACAATCGAGCGCGAGGAGATCTTTGGGCCGGTGCTGGCGATCATCCCGTTTGACACCGAGGAAGAGGCGGTGCGGATTGCCAATGACACGCCCTATGGCCTGACCAATTATGTGCAGTCGGAAAATGGCGCGCGGCGCAACCGCCTCGCACGACGCCTGCGGTCTGGCATGGTCGAGATGAACGGCACGTCGCGCGGCGCTGGCGCGCCGTTCGGCGGCGTCAAATCCTCGGGCCGGGCGCGCGAAGGTGGGCACTGGGGGCTGGAGGAGTTTCTGGAAGCAAAAGCCATCTCGGGCTGGGACAGCGCAGAAGACTGAATCCGGAGCGCCTCGAAGGGCAGGCCGCGCAAGCGGGGATCGACCCCCCTTGCGCGGCGTTGCCACGGACCCTTGCAACCGGGTGTGAAGATATTGCGGCAGTGAAAACGGCGGCGGCAAAAACAGCGGCTGAGCGGCAGTGACTGGAAGCAAAGCGCACCAGCCCTGTTTGTGGTGCGGTTGTGGCGATATCCGAAACAGTGCGCAACCAGACGGTCAAGCACCTTTTGCGCCTGCCAGCGCCCGATTGCCCCGGCGGGGGAAACCCCGTCGCAAGCCTGTGTCGCGAATCATATGTATGGGCCAGAGCATGCCGGGAAGGGCGCAATGGGTGCGCGCCCGACTGTGGCGCGGAAAAGGCATCATTGCGGTCAAAAGAAACCGAAAACTTGTCCAAAATCTGATCCGTTTACGATGATGACTGTCGCCAAGTCGTACAAAAATAGAGTAAAATTGTAATTGGGGGCGTAACTGCCGAGTGTGTATCATGGTTTGCAATTTGTTCTACACCGACGTGTTCGTATCGGTCCCGGGTGCTGCGCCCGTCGCCAGATACAAAGATTTGAACCTGAAAGGCGTTGTTCATTCACCTCTATTGTTTTCGGAGGTGTGACAATGACAATCAGCTATCATGAGTTCCTGACCGGTCGTCCGGCAGGGACAGAGCTTTCGCGGCTTCGGGACGATATCACGCTTCCGCTGGCACCGAAACCATTCAGGCGGCCCGGTCTGTACCGCAATGTGCTGAAGCGCGTCTTTGATGTGGCTGCAATCGTTGTCGCGGCACCTTTCGTTGTTCCCGTCGTTGCGGCTCTTGCCGTTGCGGTCCGTCGGGATGGCGGCGGTGCCTTTTACACCCAGCAGCGCGTTGGTAAGGACGGGCGGCATTTCCGGATGTGGAAGCTGCGCAGCATGGTCAGCGATGCCGATGCGCGCATGGCTGACTATCTGGCGTCGAACCCGGAAGCGCGCCGTGAATGGGAGCAAACCCAAAAGCTGCAACGGGACCCGCGGATTACGCCTTTCGGCTATTTCCTGCGCCGTTCGTCTTTGGATGAGTTGCCGCAACTGTGGAATGTCCTGATCGGCGAGATGAGCCTTGTCGGCCCGCGTCCGATGATGCTGAACCAGCAGTCGATGTACCCCGGTTCGGCATATTACGCGGTGCGCCCGGGCATCACCGGCTTGTGGCAGACCGCCGGGCGCAACCGCACGACATTTGAAGCGCGCGCCGGGTTTGACACCGAATACGAGGGCACCCTCTCGTTCACCTCGGATATGCGAATTCTCGCCCGTACCGTTTCGGTGGTCATGCGCTGCACGGGGTATTGACCCGGCCCGGATACGGAAAAGCCCGCCTCGGAAAAGAGGCGGGCTTTTTGCTGTCGGTATGACCACGGAATTGCCCGCGTCCTGCACAATGCCTTGCGGTTTGCAGGGGGCGTAAAGTGTGGTTCGCTCAACTCAACTCAACTCAACTCAACTCAGCTCAACTCAACTCAGCTCAGCTCAGGTCAGGGCGGCGGCGGCCAGAAGCAGCAGAATGACCGCGCCGCCCCCCATAGCTTTCTGTAGCGGCGTCAGAGAGGCCGAAGCGGCTCCTGCCACATTCGGAAAGGCCATGCCACCGCTCCGCTTTGGGGCAGCACCGCCGGCCTGCTGAAAGAGTTGTTTCCACGCAGGTTGCTTTGCTACGGGACGGCTTCGGCCGAACGTGATCTCGGGGATGGCTACGATGGGCATAAGATCAAGTTGCCGCTGAAGCTGGGTGCGCGTACGGACTGCGGGGAAAATGATGTCCATCGCAAAAGCCGCCACCAGGCCAAGCATCAGGCTGCCCAGCGTGCCGACGATTGCAAGCTTCCGGCGTTCGGTGCTGATCGGATATTGCGGCTCGATCGCGCGCTCCAGCAAAGTAAAGTTCTCACCCTGCTGCCTGTTCTCCAGCTTTTGCGAGGTGTCGGCTGCGGCGCGTCTGCTGGCGACCAGGTCAAGCTGACTTTGCAGCAGGTCCTGGCGGCGGCCGTATTCAGACAAGGTCTGCTCTACCTCGGGCATCCGGGACAACGCCTCCACGACGGTGTTGCGCTGCGCGACATAGGAGTCGCGCTGGGCCGTCAGCGTGGCAATCCGCGCAGCCAGGGCGTCAAGTTGGCGAAGATCCGTAGCGCGCTGCGGCTCCTTCTTGCTGATCGTGTCAGCATCGTTCCGGGCCGCGACCAGCGTCTGATCGATGGCGCGCAACCCTGAATCCAACCCGCCGATCTGATCGCGGTAAAGTTCCCGGCGGTCGGGCAATGCGTCGCCATTCGCAGATTTATAGGCGCTGATTTCCGCGTCCAGGGTGGCAACCTCTGCCATCAGCCGTGCCTCTTCATCGCGAAAAAAGCTGACGGTTTCGCGCGCGCGGTTGATCTGGCCCTCGGCCCCGGCATCGAGAATACCCTGTGCGAGGTCGTTCGCCAGCCGGGCCGCCGTCTGCCGCGTCGCAGCCCTGGCCATGATCAGCAGCGCCGAAACCTGGGGGGCCGAGCCGAACGGCGGCGAGGCC
>TARA_R110002110_G_scaffold17937_2_pt1 | contig 25823 bp, 3 predicted proteins | sample TARA_R110002110 | Tara Oceans TARA_R110002110 (sample SAMEA4397330) | marine metagenome | biome: Polar Biome; feature: [SRF] surface water layer (ENVO:00010504); material: water (ENVO:00002006), including particulate matter (ENVO:01000060) such as... | depth 5 m
CATTCCACAAAAAGCTCCTGAAGGATCTATTTTAAGAACAGAGTCTCCATTTCAATTATTAGAAAGAGTTAAAAAAGTAGCACAAGAATGGGTGTTACCTGGACACAGAACAGGATCTAACACACATAATGTTTCAGCTACAATTAGTCTTAAAGAAGATGATTGGGATTTAGCAGGTAAATGGATGTGGGAAAATAGAAATCATTACAATGGTTTATCTGTATTACCTCATGACGGTGGAACATATACTCAAGCTCCATTTGAAGACATAACTAAAGAGAAGTATGAAGAGATGAATGTTCACTTAATGAACATAGACTTATCTAAAGTAGTTGAAGATGATGATAACACAAACTTAACTGGTGAGCTAGCTTGTGCTGGTGGTGCTTGTGAAATTAAATAGCTATGTGTTGGATTGAAAAACTATACTACGGTATTCCTATTTAAAAGTAAGGGTGATATTAATTTATCACCCTTTTTCTTTTACTATTTTACATACCAATCTTTAGTGTTTTCATATGCAATATATCTATTATATGTATACCATAATGGTACTACATCACCCCATTGTTTACCTAATTTAGATTGTCCTTTTCTAGAACCTCTTTGATAATAATAATTTTTATCTTTTAACATATTATAACTAGGATCAGAAGCTTCTCTTATCAATGCAAAAGGATGGAATATAGATTGATGTATTGCTTCAGTAATTTCATTAACAGATCTTATTGCAGCTATTGGAGATCCAACTAACGTTGCTTGTTCTTTAATACCAAAAACAGGAAGGAAAGCTTGAAACTCTCTACCTTGTTTATTCATTTGAAAAATAAGAGCATTTTGCATTCTTTTTGCAAATGCTGATTTATCATCATCGTCATCATCAAATAAACCATCAAGAATAGCAGCCATTGCAAATGACATCAACATAAAACTTAATTCTGCAGCAGTTCTTTTAGCACCTGTTATGGCATTAAAAGCTTTTTCACCTTTCATTTCTTTATAGTTCTCTGTTATTTTACCAAGGTCTTTTACATTTTTTAATGCATAACTCATAAAACTGTAAAAAGATCTATATCTACCTTCAACCCAACCTAAGTTTTCATTATAATATTCTTTTCCATATCTTGCTTCAATTGCTGGAGCAACCCACTTATGAAATTGCATACCAAGATTACCTAACCAATGTTGTTGTATAACTGCTCTATCTACTGAAGCATAGTTACCATGAATTTGTTTATTTACTTCACGTATATTATTTCTAATTTTATATCTATTGTCAACTGTAAATTCAACTGTTGGTGTATCAATTGTTGCTTTAACTCCTGGTTTATTATTAACCAATTGATCAAACCCTTCTTTTAAAGTTAGTTTTCCTGTTCTTGAGTCAAATAGATAAGCATCAAATAAAGAAATTTCTTCACCTTTACCATTTCTTATTAACTTGCTCATAAGCATTGCTATACCTACTTTACTTTGAACATTATACTCAGCTCCATCTTGAAGTAAATATGCCCAACTCATGGCCTTTCTAATCTTAGTTTCTTTACCTTTAGCTTTATTTTGTTCACGGATATCTGTGTAAGGATCCATCATTCTATACAAATCTACTAATGCTTCATACTTAGTTCCAGGTACATATTCTTTATATTTACCTTTTCCAGTTACACCTGTATATGATGATTCATCTCCCACTCTTTTAATAAGACTTGGAAGAACTTTTTTATTAAATTCTAACTCAGCTCTTAAATATGCTTTACCTTCAAAGTATCTTCCACCAGATGCTTCTATAGCATTATTAATCCTACCTACTGCATAGTTATTTATATTACCAAAAACATTAAATCCAACATAAGTTAATGAGCCAGCTTGAATTAAAGCAGATGATATTTTATCTGCAAAACCTCTAGTAGTTTTATCATTTTGATAGTAGATCATTTTCATCCACTTTCTAGCTCTTTTTTCTGCATTAGATAAATTTTCTTTCTTACCTAAACCAACTTCAGTAAGTACACCTTTTACACTAGAAACTACTTTTTCACTTGATGATGGATTATAAGATCTATTTGCTATAACAGTAACCATGGCTTTTAAAGTATCTTCAATTTCACCCATGACTTCATAGTTCTCTGCCATAGCACTAAACCTTAAAAGATTATCTGCCATGTCAGTGCTCAACTCTTCTAATGATGGTTTTTCTTGTAGTCTTTGTCTAGTACCTTCAAGTTCAGATTTTTTTAATTTAAAATAATCTTCATCTATTTTATTACTATTAAAATCTATTGTTAATTGATTAATTTCTTCATCAATATTTTTAAGATCTTGTTCATCTCTAACATTACCTATATAAAACATAGGCAATGTATCTATCATATTACCATTTTCATCTATTTGAACTTTTGTTAAAGTAGAAGTTTTTTGAAAAAAGTTTTTCATACCTCTTGTTGTTTTAGCCCAAAGACTAGTAACTAAAGGACCTTTTGAATTTACACTCTTTATTGTGTTATCTTTAATAACTATACTTTTACCAAGCATATTATCTCTAGTTCCAGAAGGTAGTTTATTTAATAAATCATTTTCAAAGTACTGTATATACATTTTATAAAACTCCTTTTGAGCTAATGCTAATGAATCTGACGTAGATGGATTCATTATTTTTGAATATTTAGAATCTAAAATAGATTTTCCATTAATTCTACCATCTTCTCTAGTCTCTGAATACTTTGATTTTACAACAGACATTGTTGATAATTCTTGAACACTACCATCAAAATTATTATTACTATCATAGTTTGCAAAATTAACTTCAATTTCTTTATAATATTTATTTTTATAATCTTGATATGCAGTTCTATTTACATTACGTTTTTTCTCCCAATATCCATTGTTACCTAGAGGTTTCCATACTTCAAATTTTTCTCTTTCAGCTTTAAATTCATCTGTATATTTATGAAGATCTCCATCAACATAATTTTTTCCTACTTTTTTTTCTGCTTGAAAAAATTCTCTTTGTTCTTCTCTTATAGCTTTTAATTTTTTATTAAATTCTATTTCTTCTTTAGTATAATCTTCTAAATTTTCATGTACAACATATTGTAAAGGAGTTCCTTCTTTATCTTTACCTTTATTAAGCATGTCTTTAGCTGGACCATAATACTGATAACCTATTGGTCTAACATACAAACCAGTAAATTTATCATCCTTATCAAGAACTTGCATAAATGAATAATCTACTTTACCTCTTGGTGACAAAGCTTCTAATCTACTAGCAATTCTTCTAATTTCATTGTTTCTAACGTCAATATTATCAAGTACTTTTAATTGGTTACTTTTAAAAAGCTGATCCATTAACATCATAAGGGTGTCTTTACTTGTTGCTAAATCACCTGTAGCACCTCTAATTGCTCCGATATCATCAGCTACTGTCATTAATTTATCTAAATCTTTTTCTGTAAAATCTTTACTTGAATTATCTACAACGTATTGTCTAACAAAGTTTACTGTAGATTTTGTTATTAATCCATTTCCTTTTTCACTTCCTAGTACAGTTCTTGAAAGAGCAATAAGTTTATCTTTTAATTTAAGTTGTCTTGTATTTAAATTAATTTCTTTTTTATTTTTATTAGATATATCAGTTAATCCTTGATATGTTATAGCAAAAGATTCAAAATTAGATATTCTACCAATATAATCTGGAGAGTTAAAATTTTTAGGATTTTCTGCATACTCTATAAAATCTTCAAACTCTTTAATAGAAGATTCAAGAAGTTCTTCATAAACAACATCTGCTGTCCCCTCAAACATTCCTACATTTATATCAGTTATAGCATTGTCTATTTCTTCTAGAACTCTTTGATTATCTTTAGATTGTTTTCTTTTATTTTTTATTAAAGTAACTGCTTCTCTTCTAGATACTAGTTTTGTTTTGTATTCAGCAATTGTTCTATATAATGCCTCATATGTATTGCTATCTAAACTATCATTTTCTGGTAGTTGTTCTTCTATAGAAAGTGGTATTTCACTTGACACTCCTCCTTTAAGTTGTTGTTCAGCAATTTTTTCTGCATAGTTTTGATCAACACTAACAGGAACTATTTTATTAACCTTAGTAATTTGATCCATAGCATTGTGAGTATACCTTCCTTCATATCTAAAAGTACCTTCAAACTTTTGGTCTTTACCAAAACCTTCTACATCAACTAACATATGTAAAGTCTCTGAAGTATTTCTAACTTCATAACCCATATTTTCAAGGATTCTTCTATAGGTGTTAACTTGTATGTTCTGTTGAGCTTTAGTTGATAATGTAAATTGATCTTTTTTAGCTAATGCAGGATCATAAAATACACTACCTTCATCAACTGGATATGCCCTTTCATATTTATCAGTATAAATAGAATTCTTACTTGCTTTTAAATCAATAACTTGTAAAGTACCATCTGTGTGTATAGCTAGTAAATCAATAGTACCAGCAGTAAGTGATTCTGCGTCAGCAATAACTACTTGTGGTATTATAATAGCTCCTTGAGATCTATAGTCAGTAAGTATTGTTTGAATTATATCTACTGCTCTTTTTACTTGTTCTTGATTAAGAACATTCATCTCAGGAAGTTCTTCTACAGGTTTTAGTTCTGCAAGATGCTCCATGATTTGATCAAAATCATTACCTATATCTCTATTTATTTTATATTTATTTTCTGGATCATTTAGTTTACCTTTAATTTTAGTTGTAGTAGACCCAAACTCTTCACCTGTTTCTATATTAATATATGTATGAGTATCCTTTTCTAATATAACTAAAGGTGTATCTGTACCTGTCAAGGGGCTACCTGCAGTAAAGTCTGAATATTCTTCTTTTGATTCTGTAGAAGCATGAGTTAGTTGATCAATAATTAATGATTGAACACTATTTTGAGTCATGCTTTTATACATATTAACAGCTTCCTGTTTTTCTGGTGTTAAAGAAAATCTAACTTTTCCATCTACAGCAGATTCAGAAATGTTTTCAAATTCTAAATTACTAGTATTTAATATTTTAGCTATGTCAGTCAAAGTTGTGTTAGGCTTAATAAGTCCTGGTTTAACTTGTAACTTATTGCCTGATATAAACTTATGTAAATCTTTAACTACATCTGAAAAAAACTTTAATAACTCTACAATTTTTTGCAACCATCCTTGTGTTGGAGTATTTTCATACTCTTTATTAAAATGTCTAGACAATGATTGAGTTACTAATTCTAACTCTCTTTGAACTTGATTGAATCCTTTTTTATCAGTGTATGAATTATCTATTTGTTGTTTTAGTTGAGGAAACATTTCTGTTGCTTCAGATAATAGTCCTGAAAAAAGTTGTTTATTATTTAAATATATAGTATCAACAAATGGATGTAAAACTTCTTCTATTGCTGTCTCTGTTGTAACTCTTCCTTTAATTAGAAAAACTTGGCTACCTACATAGTAACTATTAACATCCTTAAATTTTACTTTGCTTTTTCTCCATTCAGGTAAAGCATCATAAAATTCTTCTGCTTCTTTTACTGTTGCAACATTAACTGTAAGATCTGGAAACATCCTAGTTAAATTTTGAACAATTGGAAGTATATTAGTTTGTTTTTTATTACTTGTTTCAGTTATAATATCTTTTTTAGTAAATATGTTTTCATCTATATTAAGTTTAAAAGAATTTGGTGTTGGAGATATAGTAACAGATTCTGATGGAACATCCCAATAATTTAACAGTCTAACAACTGTATCTTTGTTAGAATAAAGAACTAATTTATCAGCTACTCTACTTCCTTTTGCTGTATTATTAATATAGTATTCCCCACCTACTTTACTGATAAGATCCTTTTTTTTTAAATTTCCAAATAAAGATTCAACATAAGATTCTTTCTTTAAATTAAAAGCTGTCTTTTTTTGATTAAGATAATTGTCAGCCTCTATTACTGATGGTATTTCATCTGAATTAGAAGCTTTTTGCCAACTATCAATAATACTATCTACTACTAATGGACTAGAGTATTTAGATTGAAGTGCTTTATACTGTGCTGTATTTTTATTAAAACAAGTTGCCATATAATTTTATTTATAACATTTTTTAAGTTGGTCAATATAATCTTCTTCTGAATTTAAATTGTTTTCATTTAAAAAATCTTCTATTAAATCTTCAACATTACTAATTTCTAAACCATTTTCACTAAATGGATTAGCTATTTTTGATTTTTGAATTTTAGTTAAATCATTATAAAAATCTATTAATTTTTTATAATCTCCTTCATCAGTTCCATTATCATCTTCCATAGCTTTTTTAAGTTCATCCTGAGAATATGTAACATCACCTTCTCCCAAATGAAGATTTTTTGCTGATGTAATACCAAGTTCTTTCAAAGATACTGATTTTTTCTTTTCTACAGAAGTAATTCCATCTTGATTTGCACTAGTTATTATTTCATCTTTTTTAAGAAACCCTCCTTCAGCAATAGCCTCAGCAGATGCTGCAGCTGCTTCAGCTGCATCTTCAGCAATTTTATCCATACCTATTAATGGTTGTTGGGCTTGTATAGCTTCCTGTAGTATGTCATATTCAGTTCTTGGTCCATAAACAAATCCCATTGAATTCTGTTGCATTGAACCTAACATTTTTATTTCTTTGTACATAGCTCTATTACCTAAACCAACATTCTGTGTTTGATCAAGATTAAACAAACCATCTCTATCTGTTTCAGTTAAAGGACTAAATAATTGTTCTAGTTTAAAAAACTTATATTCTTTATCACTATAAAAAGAAATAACCATAGGGAACCTTCCAAGTGAAATAGTAGCTCCTTTATATCTACGTTCAACTTTTTTAATTCCACTTGTTTCTAAAAATTTAGCATTACTAGCTATCTTATTATTAGAATCTAACCTTCTTTTAAATGAACCTTTTCTTCCTTTATATTTTTTTAAATCAAACTTAGAACCAGCAAATAAATCAAAAGTAAGTGTCTCATCTTTTTTATTATAAAGAGCAACTTTTGCTTGTGCAGTTGATTTACCTTCTTTAACTTCAGTAGTCTGTATTGGTTTAATATTTAACTTACCAGTATTAAACCATTCTTTACTAAATACAACATTAGAAGGAATTGTTCCTGCATCATTAAACATGTCAATTATTTCTAATCCTGTATAACCATTTAAAGAAGTTTGTGTAGTATTTCTATAAGCTACTTTAAATTGTTTATTAAGATTTTGTGTAGCTACATTATATAAAGATTTAATAGACTCTGTAATTTGTTTAGGAGAAATAGATTTAAAACTTTTATTTTCTTTTACTCTTAAATCTTTAGTAGGTAAAGCATAAGCATTACCTTGTAAACCTTCACCTTGACCATATATAGCACCAAATTGATTTCTAGCAATTTTAGCAGCTCCTGCACCATGTCTACCTTCTGGATTGCTTCCAAAAACAAATACTGTGTTAGGCTCTGGAGTTATATTACCTTCATAATAATCAACTTCACTAGTTGTTTCTGTATCCTCTCCAATAACTTGAAGTCTATTTGCTATATTTCTTTTATTTTTAAAAACTTGATTTAAATAATATGCATTAGATCTACTAGATAAATAACCCTCTACCATTTCTTCAGCTAAACTATCAAAAGTTACACCATCTCCAAATACATTTTCATAGTTTTGATCTGTTGATAAATTATCTTTAAATAGGTTGTGAACTTTTGCAGATGAAGCAAGTATACTGTCCAACATTGGTACAGGTATAGCAGCTAAAAAAGTATTAGGAGCATACTGTAAACCATCTTTAACTAATAGATAATGTATAAGATGTATTGCATCTTCTCTTGTTGCAATATCTTGATAGAGTTCAACCATAGAATTTTGCATATCCACCAATGCTTCGTCTGATAGTCTTGACCAAGTGTTCATTTGAACTTGATTAACACCTGACTTATTAGTTCCATTAGTTGTTGTTTTATTAAATAATTGACTTTGAACAAAAAAGTTACTTTTACCTTTTGATTTTAACACCTCTCTTACTCTTACAATTATATCATTAATAGGGATAGACTGTTCTGCAAACTGATCATAAATTAAACCATTGTTTAAAGATACAGCTAAGTTACTTTGATTGTTATCTATTAATAATTTTTTATATGCTTTACCTGTTAAATAGGATAGTATATCTTTTTCTATTTTATTTTTATTTTTTGAATCAATTCTAAAACCATCTAGATTATCAATAACTAAATTTGTTAACTTAACAAAAGGTTCTGTTCTTGTTACAAATACAGCAGGAGTTAATTCTACAAAGTTTTTAAAAATTTTATAATATCTTGCTTGAAATGATTTCCCTTTAAATATTTTTCTAACATCAATTGGAACATTAGTTTTACCAAACTCTTCATTTGTAAGCTCTACACCTAATTGTTTTATTTCACTTTGTCTAGCATCAATAGATTCAGTATCTCTACCTAAACCAGAAATTAATGTAACTAAACTTTGAACTTTTGATGTTGTTTTAGTTAAATCATGTGCTTGTTTAAATAACATTAATGTAGCAATTTGATCTCTTTTGTCATTTTTGTCTTCTACATTTATTTCATTTTTCTCAATTAGATTAATCATTTTTTCATCAGTTACTCCAGTTTTTTGAGCTTCTGAATATAAAACAGAATCAGATTCTTTATATAATTCTAATGTACTATTAACTAAAGAACCAATCCCTGGATCCATTGGATCATCTTTATTTATAGCTTTATAATAAAGATCTCGTATTTCTGGATTATTGATTAATAATATTGCTGTTTTAATTTTTACACCTAAAGCAACTAAGTTTGTTACAATAGCAAGTGCATTTTTATTTAAACCAAGTTTTGCAGCTAATCTTTCTTTAGCATTATCTGTCATTGCTGTAACTAATGCAGATATAACAAATTGTGTTCTGGTTCCGTTTTTAATTTGTTTACCAGTTTTAGGATCTATTTCATAATTAATACCAAAATTGTCATAGTTATGACCATTGATATAAATTTTTGATACAGGAACACCATCTTTATTTTCATTAATAACCTTTACTTTATTCTCTTTTAAAAGATTTAAAACAATATTTGGAAGTACAACTGCACCAATAGATCTAGCTCCAGCTTTATTATTTGTCCATGCCTTTAATTTACCTAAAGCATTATCAACTATAACACCGTCCTCACTAACTATCTCAGCTAGTTCAGGAAGATCTTTTTGAATAAACTCCCAAACTTCTTCTAGGGGTTCTAATACTGCAGGTTCTTGATTAATACCATAATCTCTACCAAATAAAGGACCAGTCATACCATTATTTCCTAATAATGCAAATCTATAATCTAATGTTTGATTATTTTGTGCACCTTCATAAGGCATTCTTTCATATGTGTTTGTTTCTTTATTTAACTTACCAACATACTCTTTAAATTCTTGTTTAGTAACAGGCAATGATAATAATCTAAGTGCTCCTACAAGATCTCTATCTTGTATATCAGTTTCTTCTAATGATTCTGCCTGCTCTAATATACTACCTCTTTTTTCAAAAACTTTTAATGCATCATTTAAGGCTGTTCCTTTTTTATCTAAAGCTTTAATTTGATACTCTTCATATTCATCATACATTGTATCAATGTTTCTTGATTTACCATACTCTACAAACTCTCCATTTTCCATGTAGAACTCTTTTATTTGCATGTATAGTTTATCAATATCAAAATCCGCCCCTGATATCTCTATTAAATCTTCTGGAAATACACCTGATGATCCATAAAATACAGGAAGAAAATCAACTAATTTAAGATTAACAGCAGAGTGTTTATCTTGAGATGGAATACGTGTAGCAAATGCTTTTGCAATAACATCAGGAATAGGTTCTCCTGGTTTTAAATTTTGCATTACTTCAGCAAAATGAGGTGGTAACATAAACTCAGAATATCTTTGACCTGTAGGATTACCTTTAGAATCATACTCCATTACATTAGAACGTAAGTCATCTATATAAATATCTCCTATTTTAATTCCAGAAAACGTTCTAGCTTCAAGATCAGTAAATCTATCAAAATTAATTTTTGGTTTGTTTCGTAATGCCTTCCAGTCTTCTGTTCTTATAATGTCCCATCTACTTGGCTGACCTGTTTCAGCATCAAGTGCCACTACTTTTTTAATTACTGGCATTCCCTTATCAGAAACAAGTGCTGCAGAAATTCCAGGTTGTTTTTCTCTTAATACATTTTTAGAGAAATAACTCATAAACAATTCTTGAAACTTTTGTATTGTAATAGGGTTATTTAAATCATATTTTTGTGAACCAAGTTCATCAACTTCAAATAACTCTAAAAACTGTGATTTAGATTGTGATGATTCAAGACCTTTTACTGCATAGTCTAAAAATGCTTGTAAGTCAGTTGTTACTCTTCCTATATCAATACTTTTTTGTAAAGCAGTATTAGTAGTTTCAAAATTAAATATTAAATTTCTTTTATTTAAATACTTAAGTTCAACTCTGTCTCCAACAGTATTATTGTAAAGCTCTCTTACTTGACCAACTGTTAATTCTGTACCACCAATAAAAACTTTTTCACCATCTGATTGCTCACTAGTAATTAATTGTTTAATCTGTCCTGGATCAACATTTTCAACTTTATTTGATGGATTAATTTGTTGAAGTCTCATCCAACGTGCATCAAGATTAGTTATGTTATCTTCTTCTATTAAACTTTCATCAAACATGTTTGACTCTTGAATAACATTTGCTTTAAGCATTTTAGAAGCTGATGCAGGAACTGCTATACCAATAGTTTCATTTCCTTCTGATTCCATTCTTTCAAGCTTGATTCTCATATTATGAAGATCAACTCTATTTGGAAGTGCATTACCTTCTGCGTCTGATGTTAATGCAGGTGTAAGTACAAAAGCTGACATTTTAATAAAAGTAGTTCCATCACCATAGACTAACTTTTTAGAATTCATAATTGCACCTAACTCTTTAAATCCTTTTGTATTTTCTTTTGCATTACCAAAAAATTCTTCCCAAGTTATATCCTCACCTCTTTCAATTTTATCTATAATTTTAGCTTGTGCAGCATTTAAACTACCAAACCCAAACATCATATATCTAAAAGCTTTAGTAGTCATATACATTTGTGCATCAGTCTTTTCTCCTGTTCCACCTTTTTTAGAATATTTCTTTTGAAATTTTGAATCTCTAAATGTAATAGCACTAATATTTTTAACAGGATGCATAACACCATGTTCTGGTGCAGATATAATTGAATCAGCACTTGGACCTGCAGCATTTTGCATTTTTGCTCTTTTAATTTCATCAACTGCATCTTTAACAGTCATGGAAACATCACCAAGAAGAACTTGGTTAATAGACATTGTATTTAAATAATCATTAAAAAACCATTGCATTAAATTATGCTTCTCATCATTTGCAAGTAGATTAAACAAACTCATTGAGTTTTTTGTAGCATCAGTTATTTTATCTTCAGAAGTTTTAAGCTCAGATGTTATCTGTTTATCAATTTTTGTTTTTGCTCTAAGGTTATTTAATAAAGAATTAAACTCTTCAAACTCTTGATTTAATCTTTCATTTAATAATTGTTTAAGATCTATTTGAGATTCTTTAAGTTCTTTAATTGCCTCATCAAATGTTAAACCTTTTCTTGCTGAACCTTCTAATAATATTTTTGCCTCATTATCAGTTTCAAATCTAGAAACTTCACCTGAATCTTCTAATACAGTAACTTCAGAAGAAGGAACTATTTCAATAATGTTCTTATCTATTTTCCCTAAAAGAAAATCTCTTTGGTCCATTGTTCTTGTGTAACCTATAACATCATCATTTATTTTTACTTCCCATTTATGTATAGTTGATTTAGAATCACTTATATCTGAACCTAACTGCTCCTTTATGGTGTTAAGATTATTATTAGAAATATTTTGAGGTCCTCTGCTAGTAACAGTATATTCAACACCATCTACTTCAATTGTAACAGGAACATCTACTGTAATACCTGCTTTAGAAGCAAAAGTTCCTGCCTTTAAAAGAATTCTTGTAGAACCTGATATTGCTTTTATCTCAGTATTAGTAAGCTTTAAACTAACCCTATCTAATGAAACAACTTGTTTAGATCTTCTAGTTAAAAGTTCTCCTGTTTTAAATAGTTTTGCTGCTTTGTGTTTAATAGGATTTAAATCATCAATCTCATCAACAGATTCAAAATCATTATAATTGTCTACAGTTTTTTCTGTAAACCCTTCTTTTTTATTTACTTCTCTTGATACTTTATCATATTCAGTTTTAATTTCATCAGTAATCTTATCAATATAATTATCAGTTAATTTAACTTTACCTTTTGTTTTTTCAACAGCTTTAATAATTGGTAATGAAATAAAATCTCCAGTATTAGATTCTGAAATTACTTTAATATCCACCATTGTAGAAGCAAATGATCTATCTACTAGATTACCAAAATCATCAGTTGTTTCATATTCTGTAGTTTTTGTTTTACCTGTAGCAGCATTATAATCAATTAAATATGAATTAATAAGATTAGTAATAAATTCTACAGGAGTTGACTCACCAAAAGAAACTCCTGGTTTTTTATTTAAATCTAAACTATTATTAGACTTCCAGTTTCCATTTTCATCTGATTCTAGATTAGTCATTTTAGAACCTATTATTCTAGAAATTCTAAGTTTTCCTTCTCTAGCTAATTGTATAAATTTAGGATCATTAAGTAAATAGTTTGACTCTAAAAATTTATTTGAATCCTTTAATACATCTATAGCATCTTCACTGTTTAACTCTGCAACTTTTTCTAAATGCATTGTTGGTTGTTGGTGTGCATATATTAAATTTCCTTTTGGGTCTAAGAAAACTGTGTTACCAACTCTTTCATCAAAAATTGCATTTCCTCTAGCAATTTTTTTAATTCTATTTTTAACATCTCCTGATTCCTGTACACCTTCTTCTGAAGAACCATCCTCTGCAACATCATTATCATTTACAGAGTCATTGATATTTAAAAATAAATTTGAACCATAAACTCCATTTATAAATTTATGATTACTAATAGAAGATATCATTTGATTTATATCCTCTACTATAATTGGTTCAGCATCAATAAATGATTCTTTAATTCTTGCTTGAGAAGGAGTTAAGTTTTCTAAATTTGAAATTATACTATACTCAATATAAGAAGGACTTAAGCTTATACCTAAATATTTTTCTAATCCTTTTGCAAAATCTTTTGATTTATTCTTAAGGATTGTATCCTCTATGCTATCTTTACTATTTAATTGTTGAGCAAATCCAGTTAAAAATGCTGAAGAAGTTCCTCTAAATTTTTTGTCTTTAGATAATTTTTCAAATATAGTTCCATACAATGCTGCCCATTGATCAGTTTGTGTATGAGCATCATCTTTATTATTTGCTTTGTATAAATTTGTAATACCTTTTTTAGGATCATTTTCAGCAAAAATATAATCAACTCTAAACTGAGTAAATCCTTTTACAATAGATTGAAAAAATAAAGGTTTTGAAATTTGATTAATATCAAAATTTCCTGAAAGAATATCTTCAGAAGAAAGTTGTCCTAAACCTATTTCTGTAAAAATTCTATTGACTGCAGCTTTTGTATTTTCATTTGATTCACCATATACTTTCATTTTGGTGATCATATTTTTTGGATTCTTTGTATTTGAAAGAGCCTTTAATAATTGATTGTAAACTTGGACATAATCAACTGGTTGATCATATTCTATTCCAAATCTATCTATTTTTCTAACTGTTGTTGTAGCAAGAAATTTTCTAATCTCTTTACTTAAAGATTGAGCTCCACCTCTTTGATTTACATCTTCACCCCATTGATCACCTGCTTTAACAATTCCTTCTGCTGTAAAATCTTCTTCTTGTAATTCTTCTATTTGATTTTCTACTTGTACATCAAACAGTGTTAGATAAGTACTTACTGCATTTTTAATTAATGATTTTGAATTTACTAAACCAGAGTGATACTCTATGAGTTCAGATTCTATATCAAAAAAGTCATCTCTTTCATAGAAAGAAGCACCCTCTCCTTCAAGATTATAGATTTCTGTAAACTTATCTACTGTTTCACTTAGTAATGTATCTGGGTTATATTCTCCTGTAAAATCTTCATCATTAACAAGATCTCTAACACTATTTAAATACATAGCACCTATTGTGCTTACCATAGCACGTTGATCTTTTTGAGAAAAATATTTAGTTAATCCATCAACTTCAGACATAGGAATTGCTTTCATAGCAATATTTACAACACCTGAGTTATTGTCTAATAGTTCTGTATTAACAAAATCTGAATTAGTAAATCTATTACTTGCAATTTCAGAAGACTTATATTTACCTGTATCAATTTTATTAAATAATAAATTTAACTCATTAACAGAATAAGTTGAAAATAAACTTTTAATCCATTCTAATATACGTGTAAAGAAACTTTTAATTTCTGATGATGTATCTGCAGATCTAGGGTTCATTTTAAACTCATCAAATCTATCTGACATATACTCTTCATACAGTCTATTTTCTAGTTCTTGTCTACTTAGTTTTTGATAAATAGGACTTAAATCTTTTAATTCAGATAGTGCTTGATCTAATGTCTTACCTTCTTTTTTAAGTTCAGCAATTTTTTCTTGTTTAGCTAATCTTAAATATTTTTTAATTTCAGTTTCAGAAAGCAACATTCTAAATACAGCATGAAAAGCTTCATGGTATTTAAATGGATTTTGTTTACCTGTGTATATCTTACCTACAAGATCCATACCACCAGTAAGCTTGCTTAACTCTATTGCAAAAGCACCAGCAGTAATACCATTGTTTTTTAATCTTTCACCTAAAGCCCTAATATCTTCTACCTGTATAAAGCTAGGAAGATTTTCACTTGCCCAAGTAATGAAGGTATTTATATCTTCAACATCTTGACCATCAAAATTATCAACAATTTTATATCCTAAATTTTTTCTTAAATTTTGAATCTCAGCTTTTAATGCGTTAAGTTCAGGATTACTTTGTCTTTCTTGTGATATTCTTTTATTCAACTCAATCTTGCTTAAATTTTCATTTGCTAATTCAGCTTTTTTATTAACTACAAAATCTTTTTGAGCATTTTTAAGTTGTTCTTCTTTAAGTTTTATCTCTGCTTCTTTATTAACTTCTTCTGGTATTAATGATTCATTTATAAGTGGAACATCTTTTTCATCTTCATATCCTTCCTTAATAAGTTGTTCTTCTGGAGAAAGTTCTATTCCTTGTAATATTTTATATTTAATAGATTTTAATAAAGATTCTGGTATGTTTTCAAATTCTGATTCAAGAAGTTCTTCAGTTTGCTCTGGTGTAATTTCCACAACATCTTCTACATTAATTGCAGAATCAACATCTCTACTTGTACCACTAACTGTTACACCATTTATTGTTTTAGTATCTGTAGTAGTTTTAGGTGTAGTAAAATCACTAGTACTTGTAGCAGCTTGTACAGCTGCTGAATCAGTATAAGTAAAACGTGCTTGAAAGTTTCTAATGTCTGGAGCAATTCTAGCTGAGACAAGATCAACAAGATCTTCTGGTCTACTTATTGATTTTGGAATGTTATTTAAAAAACTATCTTGAGTTAAATCTAATTTAATTTCTTTAAACTTTTTATCAGATGTTTTTTTTGACTTATCTTTTTGATTTTGTTTCCAATTTGCATTTATTGATTTAATAAGACTTTCAACGCTATCTACACTTTCTAAAGTTTCTTTAGTTAAGTTGATACTATCTGTTTGTTTTGTCTTTTGATTATTATAGGATATAGCCAAGTTGCCATATTGAGTAATACCCATACTTAAATATTCACCACCTTTTAATGAAATATAAAATTGATTTTCAAGTTCCTCATTATATTGATTATTAAAGAAAGCATCTATTGATTTACCATCTTTATAATTTTCAGTTAAAGTTTTTTCCATTTGATTCTTTATACCACTCTCACCAAATAGAATATCATTTAATTGTTCAATCTCAAGTTTATCTGATTTTAATTCAACAAAATTTACTGAACCATTGGGAAGCTTAATAACAGCAACATATCTTCCCATGTTCATGTCTGTAATGCTTGCATCATCTTTTTTAAGATATTCTCCTATAGCAGCATCTACTTCTTCTGTTATTTTAGAATTTTTTTCAATTCCTTCTTTAGTTGTTAAATCAATATCTGTTATAAATGTTTTTTGTAAAATAGGATTACCATTTTTATCATAAACATTATGTATATCATATATGTATACACTACCATTTATAGTATTATAATTTAACTCACCCCATGGTGTTTTAAAATTATTACCTTGAGAATCCTTAAATTTTATAGCACCACCTTTAACATTAAGATTAATTTTAGGAAATTGACTTAAGTTAAATGTATTAGTAAGATTAGTTCCTAATGCATTTTTAAATTCTTGATTTATTAATTGTGCATAAGCATATCTTTCTCTAATTTGTTCAGCTGCTTTTTCTGAATCTTTACCAGTTATAAATAATCTCTCTGCTTGTTCTGTTGTAATTTTAGCACCATTAATAATAGATCCATCAGTATCTTTAAGTATTGCAGAACTCAAACCTACTAACTTACCTAAAGGCTTGTTACCATCCATCAATGTAACTTCATATTCATTAGCTCCTCTAGCTAACCCTACATTTTCTCCATAACCCGTATTAATTTTATAGGCTCTAAAATTACCTTCTGATACTTCTGCTTGAACTACATCATACTCTGGATTTTTTTCAACTAAAACTTTTAAATTCTTTTTTTGAGTTGGAGTAAGTTTTTGTAAAACTTCTTGCCAATCTGCTGCTGCTTGATCTGCATCTCTATCATCATCTCTAAGATAATCTAATTCAGAACCTTCAGTTACTTTAGAACCTTGAAAAGGATAAAACCCAATAGGAAAATAAGGATTTAATCTTGTTATTTTATCAGCATTTAAATCTATTTTTTGTTCTAATTCTTTTTTCCAACCTTGCTGATTCCATTCATCTTCAGTTATATAAACTCTATCATCAGAACCTTTTCTAGCATTTTGTTTACCAACTGGGACTAAGTATAAATTATTATTACTCTTAATCATATTTTCTGTTGACCTAACTAAATATTGATTATTATCTGAATCAACAACAATATCACCAGTTGTAAGTTCTATTTTTGCAAAAGTAAAAGTAGAAGTTTTAGGTAAACTATTTTCAATAATTTTTTGAGCTTTTAAATACTCTGCTCTAGATGAATAGTTTGATCTTATACCATCTTGATTTGGATTTAAAGAAATAAATTTATCTGAAAGGTTATTACCTTCTTTATCCTTTAAAGTATAGAATTTAGATTTAGTTCCATCATTTTCTTGAATGGTAGTCTCTATAACAAATACACCTTTCTTTGTGGCTGGATTTAAAATCTTTTGAGTACCTGAAAGTTTATCTGATTTAAATCCTTCTTCTTTAGACTTACTTATAGAAACATCTGAATGACTTACACTATTCTTTGTTAATACACCATTACTTCCAATTAATAAAGGATTTCTTGAATTAGAATCAACCCATTCTTCAAATGTTTTTTCTTCTTTAACAGTTGATGATTCAGCTTCATACATTTTAGACATTTCATATCTACTTGTAAGTATACCTAAGCCACCTTTCTTACTTCTTACCCATTGGTTTTTTGTAAGTAGTGTACCAGATCCTGTATCATCATAATCATTTTTATATCTTCTATATGCGTCTAATAATAACTTTTCAGTATTAGTATCAGATTTAATAAACTCATTAAGAACATCTCTTTCAGCAGCTTGTTCTACTACATTTGAAAAATCATCTTCTTCAAATTCAGATGTATCATCTTCAACTGTTTCAACTTTATCACCAGCTTGCATTGATCTAAGATTCTTTTCAAGGAATTCTATCTCTGCAAATGATTTTGGATCACTTACTGCTGTAACTTTACCATCTTCAGTATAATAATCAGTAGGCATTGTTCCGTTCTCTAAAAACTCTTTGGTTTGATCTGCATCAGGTTGTATACTATTTTCAGAATCTCCTAATGCTTTTAAGAATTCAACACGTTCTTGTTTATCAATATACTTTTTTAACTTTACTGTTTGATTATTTTTTTTACTATGTTCCTCCCATGTAGCTTTCATGGTTACAGCCATTCTTTCAGCTTGTAAGATCATATTTTCTGGAACTAAAAGATTCTCAACTGCTTTAAGATAGTCTTGTGATCTACCTTTTAAATGTCCAAAATCAACAATCTTTTTAAGTGTTTCATCTACTTTTAAATTAATTACATAGTCATCATTATTTTCAGCTAAGAAATTTAAATAATTAACAAATGCACCTTTAAGGCCTGAACTGTTTATTTTATTTCTATTAAAGACACCTTGAAATCCTGATGCTTTAACTGACTTTTTTCCTAAAACTTCATTAATTATATCAACTTGAGTTTTAACTGGAAACCCTTTAGTTGTAGTATTGTTTTTAGGATCAGTAAAAATAGCATTGTATTTTTCTAATAATTCTAATTTTTTTTCTTTTATTTTTTTTGCTTCTGGATCAGTTTCAACTGCTACTTCACTTTTTAATAGATTTAATTCTACAGCTAAACCTCTTACAGAAGTTAAAGCAGAAATATCTGAAGAAGAAATAGATGCAAGAACAGGATCAGAAGACAAAGAATTGTATATATCATTTGCTCTAGATAAAGAATCTTCAAATGTACCTTTAGCAAACATTGCCATCATCTTTGCTTGTTCAAAAGCAATACTTCTTATTAATTCTTCATTATGTTTTTTTGTACCTTTTTTATATTTATCTCCATCAAATGGGTTTACAAATTTATCATTAATTTCTTTATATGATTTTTGCATTTCTTTCATTCTATTTAACATAGAATCAGCACGTGATCTTAATTTTTCTGGAGTAGAATCTATATCAGGAAATGCTTCCTTAATAGTTTGATTGTCCATAGTTTTAATGCCTTCTATTTGAGATTGAAATGCATTTAATTGACCTGATTTTAATACTGTATATATTGAATTAAATATTGCACCATCTTTACTATCCATAAAATCAAGAATGTTATCTTGATAAGAAGCAGTATACATTTTTTGATTTAATTCTTTTTGTGTAAATAAATTTAATTTTTTAGGATCAAAATATTTTTGTGGATCTTGATATACTTTATTTAAAGTTTCTACAGTTTTAGTTATGTATTCTTCTTTTTCTTTTTTATAAGCTTCTATTTTTGTTGTACCTTTTATTTTGTCTTGAGCACTTATAAGTACACTAGGCATACCTTCAAATACTACTTTTTGTGGACCTTGAATTAAACCCCCCATTAAAAATCCTGACATAAACGTATGTAAACCTTGACCACTAACTTGAGAAGAGATACCTTTTCCAACAGCATCCATTATGGATACTGATGTTTTCATTTCACCAGTCTTTTTAAAATCACCTAAGTATGCTTGCTCTCCAGAATTATATGCATCAGTCATTTCTGCTAATTGTAAATCTGTAGCAGTTGCTAGATCTTGCTCATATAAACCTTGATAATATGCTTTTACACCAGTTGCTGTTGCCTCTTGTCCAAGTTCTTGAAAACCTTCTGCAAGATTAGCTGTCATGTATTTTAAACCTGTTGCACCAAGGTGTTTAAAACTACCTCCTACTCCAGCTTTATACATTTTTCTAAATACATCTAAACCTAAACTTTCTACTATAGCATTTCCCGCTCCTAAATCAGAAAAAGGTTTTGAAATATTTTTAGGATTTCTTATTATCCTACCCATAGTTCCAGATAAACTTTTATCCAGTACTCTTCCAAGTGGTCTAAAACCTCTCATTGCACCATCTAGTACTAACTTATTACTAAGATATATTAAAGGTAGGTTGACAAGTTGAGTTGTTAATCCTGCTCCTTTTGCAAGACCACTAACCATGTCTAATTCTTCTTTGGTTGGAGCAACACCATCTTTCATTTCTTTGATCTGCATGTAGTGTTTGTTCATCTCCTCCATTTCAACAAGACCACTTTCCATTTTAGCTTCAGACCATGCACCATTTATAGCTCTTATATCTCTATAAAAACCTCCAAACTGTGCAGCACCTTTAGCCATTTGAGTCATGTTGTCTCCAGCTTTAGCTGCAGCTTTCACTCTTTTCATTTGATACAAAAGATCAGGAGTAAAAAATGTACCTAAATTATCACCTAATGCTCTTGCACTAGATCTTGATGCAGCCCAAAATCTTTTTGCAGTATTAATTTGATTAAGCCTAAATGCCATATTTGCTCCAGCAGATGTGTATGTTTTCATTTTAAATAATGAAGCAATAGCTTTTCCAACTTTACCAATATTCATACCTGTTCTTCCTATAAGAGCAGCATCTGCAACAGGATTTGCACCACCTTGTACAGCTGCTGCTGAAAATAATGCAAGTTCTTCTAATGCAATACTTGATATAATACCAACAGTATAAGAACTGTTAAGAAATAAATCATTTGCAAATCCTCTTACACCACCACTTCCTGATCTACCTATTCTCATAGCATCATCCATAGCTTGAGCACCAACCATGTCTGAACTAAATGGATCACCACTAACCATATCACCTATTGATCTCCAACCTGATGTAAATGCAGCTCCAAACATTGCTGCCCATTGAGCTCTTGTTCTTGTAAAATTATCCCATTTACTTGAGTTAGTTTGGTAGTACTCTTCATTGTTAGCAAATGGATGAAAACCTAAATCAGAAAATCTTGGATGATTGTAATATCTATCTAATTCAAATCTTTTTGCACCATAAAAAAAAGGAGCTTTGTAGCCTTTAACAGTTTTATCAGGTGTAGTAGCTATTGTTTCATTTAATGCTTGAGATAAGAATGCTTTTTTTCCATTTGTAGTATCAAGATCAGGAATACCTGAAGTTTGTCTAAATGGATCAAAACTAGATCCAGCTCTTCCTGGATAAAGTTGATTTAAATTATTATTAGGAGGAATAGAAAAAGAATATTTATCTAAATCTACAGCAGCAGCATCAATCATATTCCTAAAAGGATCATTGATTTCTAAGTTAGGCATACCTTCTGTAGCAAAATCAATTGCACTTTCAAAAGTTTGAACATCATAACCTGGCATAGCAGGATATGGTTCATCAAAAGTAACACCATTAATAATAGAATTTTGATCTTCACTAGTAAGTGTATCTGCAAATGTGTTATTAACATTTAAATTAACATCTGCTTCTACAGGTGCTGAATTGTTTATGTTAAAATCTTCTCCTGTGATATTTAAATCATCTGCCATATTAAATTGGTTTATTTATTTTTTGTAAGATTTTTCTTGTGCTTGATTTTTTTTAGCAATTTCTAAAGCCTTGTTTTCAAGATTATATATATACCCGTCTAACTGTGAAGGAGTAATATCTAAGTATTGAGTAGAAGGACTTGAATCTGAAGATATGTTTCCAGTTTCTTTATTAAAAGATTTAGAAGTTACTTCATTATAATACCCAGGACCGTTAGGATTTGGAAATATAACATATGAAGCTCCATCTATAATGTTATCTGAAATGTTACCATCCATTGCCATTTGTGTATTTGCAGCAGAAAATGCTTGATTTTTTGAAGAATATTTATTACTATCATAATCACTTGGTATAGATATAGTAATACCACTTCTTAAAAAATCATTATATCTAGGATCATCCTCTCCAAAAAGACCTTCAAATTCTTTACCATAAGTACTACTACCAGGACTTATAGTATAACCAGCATAATCTGCTTCTGTATCAGGACCTCCCATTCTTTCTACATATGACATATTCATAACAGGACGTTTTTCTCTATCATTATTTTTGCCATACTGAAATTGTGTATCTTTTATAAGCTTTTCAAATATAGCTTTTGCTAAATCTCTATCAACTTTATTATCTGCATCTTTTATATCAGTAATAGACATAGTTCTATCATCTCCTATTGAAAATAAAACTGTATTAGGTGGTGCTGAATTAAAAGCTGTTGTCATAGCATTTATTTGTTCTATAGATTCTGGACTTTTACTAAATTGATCATAAGCAAAATCATATTGATTTATTGCTGCTTGACCCACACCTGCATTTGATGATTGACCTGCTAGAACTGCTTCAACATTATAAGTAGGTAAACCATTTTCACCACCAGCATCAGGGCTTGTAAAAACAGTATTTATATTACCTAAAAATCCAGCATCACCAATTGTATAATTACCTAATTCATCTAGTTCAGAATCAGAATCACTATATTTTTTACGTGCATCTTTTCTTGCTTGTGCTTCATTAAATCTCCATTTTCTAATTCCTCTCCCTCCAGTCGTACCTATACCAGTAGAAACTCCTATGCCAGTAGTTGGAGATGCAAAGCTTGCTGAACCTGATCCATCACCTATATAATTCCAATATCCTTCTGCAGTTGATTCTGTATCATTTAAAAATCCAAAATCTGTAGTTAAAAAATCATAATCATTTCTACTACCACTAGCATTTGGAGCTTCTAATTGTGCTCTTTGTTCTGGTGGTAACTTCATCATAGCTACATAAACATCTTCATACTCTTCTTGACTTAATAGTCTTACTCTTGAGTTATCAAGATTTTTATACTTATCCTCTTGAGTGCTTTTAGGATTAAATATAGAAAATCCTCTTTTTATTTCTTTATTAGTTCTACCATCCATTGCCATAGCAATTTGTCTTTCTGTCATCATTGGTATAGCTACATCATCTGCAAATGTAACTTTACCACTTGATATTCCAAAGTCTAATGCTTCTTTAAGTCTAACTTGAAATTGATCTTCAATCTTAAGAATAACTTTTTCTTGTTTATCAATAGCATTAAATTGCTGTCTAATATTATTTATTAAATCAGGATTATTTTGTAAGTTTGGCAAATCAACCATTACCTCTGCACCACTTTTATTTGTCTCTACATTTTGAAATTTACTTTGTACTTTTTTAAAAATTCTACCTAATTCTACTTCTTGTCCAGGTTTTGCAAGATCAATAAATGCATCTTTTAAGTTTGCTCTTTTTTGTGTAACTTCTCCTGTTTCAACATTTTTAAAATCATATGTCATTTGACCTCCTTGGACAAAATCATTAAAGGCTAGTGGATCAGCTAGTATAGTAGAAGTAATAACATCCATCTTTGTTTGATCTACTTTATTATGAGCATTTAATATAGCCTCACTACCTTTAATAACTTCATTTTGATTTAAAGGTCTTCCTCCTATATTTGAACTTACTGGTCCACTAAGTGGATTGATTCCTTCTGCAGGACCGTATGCTTGATTTTCTAATTTATTTTTAAGACGTATGTTAGCTTGATCATAAGCATTTTTAGCTCTCATCTTAGACATATCATACTTATGTTGATGTTCCATTTTCTTAAATGGATTAGCCTCAAACGTTTGTGATGCATCTATTTGACTATAAGCTACAGCAGCTTTGCTCATTAAAGGACCCATTTGTGTAGCCATATATTGACCATAAGCTACATTCATTAATTGTTTTAAATCACTTGCAGGTACTTTACCTTCTTTAAGTCTTTTTGATGTTAAGTCTCTAGTCTTTTTTAATAATCCTAATTCAGCTATTTTTTTAAGAAAAACTTCTTCTTTAAAAGAACCTGGAATTATATTATTATTTCTTTTATATGCTTCCCAGTTTGATATAGTATTTTCTTCTTTTTTTATAGCTGTATTTTGTTCTGATAATATTTTAGAATCTTTATCAGTTTGATTTTTTATAGTCATTTCTGCCCAAGCCTTACTTGCTGCATCAACACTTCCATATCTTTGTATATTCTCTTCATTATTAGAAAATTGTCTACCTCTGTTTCTTGCTTGAACTCTGTAGCCTTCTATGACAACAGGATCTCTCATTACAGTTTCTCTTAAGTATTCAGCTGCTGGATTTTTATATATTCCAACTGGATTATTATCTGCTCCTAATTTATATGATCCATTTTTATTTTGTTCATAACCAACAAGCTGTCTAGTTAATGCTGTACCATTTTCAGTGGTAATTATCCAATCACCTTCTAGTGTAGTTTGTTTAATAGATAATCCACTGTCTTTTAATGCTTCAAAAGATCTTTTATATAGGTTAGGGTTATTAACATACTTTGGCATTCCCATTTGTAAAGCCTGCTCAGGAGAAGCTTCTTTATATTCTTGCAATTGAAATTGAAGATCTATAACACCATCTTGCCAATAGTTTTCTTTAATCTCTTCATTTGAATTATCCTTTATTGAATTAACTTTAGAACTTTCTTTTTGATACATCTTAGTAAAAGTCATATCTTTTACTAATGCTTTGTTTTCAAAAAATGGCTTAAATAAACCTTTAGCAACATCAACATTTTGAGCTAATGAAAGATCCATTCCAGAAACTTGCTTTAAACCATTACTTAATTGATTAGCATACAGGTCTCTTTGAGCATTATTATCTTCTCTAGACATATCAGCATAAACAACTTTACTGTATAAATCATTAAGAGATTTATAGTTTGTATCATACCTATCCTGTCTAACTGATAAAACATCAGATAAAAATTTATAGTCTGGTTTAAATGTTTGTAATTGAGGTACGTAATCTTTTACGCCTTTTAAATAAGTTGCCATATTATAAAGATAATAAATTTTTATAGTTTGTTACTCTCATACTAATACACTTTTAAAGTTTAATATCCCTTCAGTGGTGAAAACCAATCTCTTAATTCAGCTCCCTTTCTAAGTAAATTATTTTTTCTAACTTCTCTACCATTCATAGCTTGATTATAACCTTGCATTATAACCCCTTTATTTTTTTGAGCATTAGTTTGTTTTTTATTTGATCTACCTTTAAATCCTTGATAACCTGGTATCTTATCATCAGGAACTATACCTTCTAATGCATCATACATCTTTATATATTCATCATAAGAAGTTTGAGGATCTCTATAGTTAGCATCAGCATAAAAACCTCTTGGATTAACTATATCTATATCACCTCCTATCTCTGGTTGTATATTAAAATTTGTATAAATACTATTTGTGTTAGCTGTATTAGCTGCATTAGTTTCTCTAGATATAAGTTGATTAGTAATAGCAGCATTAGATTCTCTTAAAGCATTGTCATAATTTTGTTCAGTTAACATTGTATTATCATACAATTGTTTTAACTCATTGTTATTTAACATTTGAGTTTTATATTGTAACTCTGCATTCTTAACATTCATGTTATTTGCAATTCCTACATTGTAACTTTGTACCTGATCAATTGCATCAGCTATTTGTTTTCCAGCAACACCTTGTGTTTTAGCAGCTACAGCTGCAGCTCTTTGAGGTCCTGCAAATGTAGTACCAGCCATGCCTGCAATAGTTGCTTGTTCTGCAATAGCTGCAATTTCTCTTGTTGGATCTTTAAAAACTGGATCAACTTGAATATTATCAAATTGAGTTGCAAGAGGATAATATTTTTGTAAACTAAACTTATTATCCATGGCATTCATTAATCCCATGTTATCTTGTAACCAATATCTTCTATCTTGTTGAGCAGGTATTTCAACATCAGTCTGTTCCTCAATAATAGTTTCACTACAAGAACATCCAGATTTAGTTTCAGCATTATATGCAGTCCACACACCACCAACTTCAGCACACTTAGTTGCTAATTCATTTGCATTTGAACAAGCAGTTCCTTCAGTAAGAGATCCTAT